>Ga0164306_10000967_pt1 | contig 12399 bp, 9 predicted proteins | sample Whisoiple_242_MG_FD_110213 | JGI IMG/M metagenome (GOLD analysis project Ga0164306, IMG submission 110213) | Soil microbial communities amended with fresh organic matter from upstate New York, USA - Whitman soil sample_242_MG | ecosystem: Environmental > Terrestrial > Soil > Unclassified >... | reverse complement strand
GCTCGTGCTGCACAGTTGGGTTCAAGACGCTACCGGCTCCTATCCGATGGGTTGGCGGGCGCGACGCTAGCACGGTCGGACTGCAAACCGCCCCGGGCAGCCCGCGGCAGCCGCGGGCGCGACGGCGAGGGGCGAGGTAGCGAGATCGCAATGCGATGCGATGCGCAGACGATGACAGTGGCGGCGGATCGCGCGGCGAGGAGTTGGCTCGGCCTCGCGACTCGTGTAAATAATCCGGTAGTTTGGGCGTTCTTAGCCCCTCCTCCCCATGCTCGACTCAGCCCCCTCGCCCCGCCAACCGCTCGACCTGCCCAGCCTCCGGCGCAATTTCGCCGACGAAGGCTACATCGTGCTTCGCGGTGTCATCTCCAAGCCCGAGCTTGCGACGATTCAGCGCCGGCTCACCGAAGAGTTCGACGCTTGGAAGAAGAGCAACGAGAGCTTCCGTGGCGGCGGAATGCTGAGCGGGCACCTCAATTGCTACCCGGGCGAGCTCGCGCGCGGTGTTTACGACGAGCTGCAGACCACGGGCATGCTCGACCTAGCGCGCACGCTGTTTCCGACGGATCCGAAGGCGACGCGCATCGGCTGCAACTTCAACCTGCCCGGTAGCGTCGCCCAGCACTACCACATGGACGGCATCTTTTTGGAGAGCTTCATGGTGGTCAACGTGGCCGTGGTCGACACGCGCATCGAGAACGGCGCGATCGACGTGGTGCCCAAGACTCACAAGCGCTTCTACCGTTACTGGGAGTTCGCGGCCGGGCGCGTCAACCGCGGTAGCTTGCGCTTGCCGATGTCGGCGGGAGACGTGCTGATCCGCACCTCCACGCTTTGGCACCGCGGCATGCCGAACCGCACCAGCGTCGCCCGGCCGATGCTGGCCGTCACGCTCGGCGAGAAGGGTGTGAGCACCGACGATCCGTTCTCGGCCAACGGTGGACGCACGCAGTTTCAAACCAATTGGTTCAAGACCGATCTGATCGGCCGGCTCCGCGAGCGCACGACCGTCGCGGCGCCCATCACCTACTCGGCTTATCGCTTCGCGCACTCGCTCTTGAGCAATAAGGGCTACTCGTCGTTCTGAGCCGAGTGGGCGGCGTGACGTTCAGTTGCTCGAGACGCTGAAGCCGGCGGCGTTGACGCGCGCGGTGGCTTGCGTCTCCCAGGCGCCGGCGGCGACCGTGAGCTTGCTGGCGATGGCGAGGGCGGGGCCGACCAAGAACACACCCGTCCAGCTGCCCAGGCCCATGTCGCCGAAGCACTGCAGGTAATAAACGAGGATGGCGCCGAAGCTGGCCAGCGCCGCCGCCTTCGCCACCGGCTCTTTGCAGCTGTGATAGGCCCGGATCGCGAAGTAGACGCCGCCCACCCACAGCGAGGTGATGCCGAAGAAGCCGACCCACCCGCCGTAGCAGTAAAGGCCCAAAATGCTGTCGTGCGGCACGTAGCGCTCGAGCGAGTAGTCGACGGCGGGCATAGGCCACATCTCCCAAAAGCCGTTGCCGTAGCCCACGCCCGTCAGCGGAAAGTTCCGCATCGTGAACACCAGGTTGAAGTTCTCGAGGTCGCGCCAGGCCGTCGACGTGTCGGCGCTCGAGTCGACCGCCGAGCGAATCACCTTCACCGGCTTGAATATGCCGCTGCCCGAGCTCCAGCCGGCGGCGATGTAGCCGATGATTAGCGGCAGCGAGCCGATGAGCACGCGGTTCAGCTTGCGCTTGAACGAGTTGGTCTCCGTGATCATGTACACGGTGAAGAAGACGAGGATGATCTCGACCCACACCATGCGCCGGTTGTTGGCGAGCATGCCGCCGACCAAGATCGGCAGGCCAATGAAGGCCAAGCGAGACGCTTTGGGGCCGGCGCGTTGCAAGAGCAGCGCGACCAAGATCACGGAGCCGACCGCGAACAACATCGAGTCGTTGTGGGTCGTCGCGTAAGGCAGCGAATTTTCACCGGTCTCGGGGTTCACCGTTGAGTCGACGACGGCGCGCACCCACATCGCTTGCGTGGCGCGGATGAGAGACGCGGCGAGCGCCACCTTGCCCACCGCCAAGTAATCTTTGGGGTTAGAGAACGCGGCCTGGCACAGCAAAAACACCGTCGGCAGGTAGGTGACGCGATCCATCTGCCACACCGCCCACTGCATCTGGCCGCCGCGCATCTTGCCGATCAGCAGCGTAAAGACGATGGTGGCGAACGTCAGGTGCGCCAGCTTGATCATGGGCCGCGGCGTCGGAATGCCTCGACTGAGGGTCCGGCGCTGCAGGTAGAAAGCGGCGATGGCCGCCATCAGCATCAAGTCCATCCCGCCGATGGGCCCGAAGCCGATCGTGAACTTGAAGTGAGCGAGCATCAGCGCGCCGATGGGCGCCCAAGGCGACAACCACTGGCCACCGCCAGGCCCCTCCGACGGGTTCTCCAGCACCAAGGCGAAGAACATCAACACCAGCATCGTGTTGCGCAGCGGAGCGCGGAGGATGGCGAACCAGCCGAGCAGAATACAGATGGGGGCGACCACCCAGCCGATCGCGCCCACATCGAGCACCGAGGCGATGAACGCCAGCACGACCAGCACGACGAAAGCCATCTTGGCTTCGGCGGGGAGCTTGGGCGGGCTCATGACCGGGCTCAGCCCATCCGAAACCACACCTGCGTGACCAAAACCACATAGATGAGGTCGAAGATGGCGGTCTGGATCAGCACCTTCTTGAGGCCTTGCTCGGCGTTCTTGGCGCGGGCGGCGCGCACCGGCGCGACGACGGAGACGATGATCACGGACAGCAGGATGAGCTTCTTCACGGCCGGTAACGCGTTCTAATAGGACTGAAAACGCCGGGAAGAATAGGGCCTGCAATCACACTCGGCAAGCGAGCCCTCGGATCTCGCCCCAAACCAGGGTAATGCTCCGTGGCTGAATGAGCCCGGCCACGACCGCCAAGACGGCGCGCACGACCTTCAGCATCCCCTCGCTCGACGGCATCCGCGCCTGCTCATTCATGCTGGTGTTCATGGCCCACGTCGGCGTACCGCTGATCCCCGGCGGCTTCGGGGTGACGGTGTTCTTCTTCTTGAGCGGCTACCTGATCACCACGCTGCTACGGCGCGAGGCGGCCTCGAGCGGGCACATCAGCTTGAAGCTGTTCTATCTACGTCGGGCGCTGCGCATTCTGCCGCCGTTCTACCTGGTGTTGTCGCTGGCCCTCGTGCTCACGCTCGTCGGGGTCTTGCCCGGGCCGTTCTCGGGAGCGGCGCTGGCGGCCCAGGCGCTACACTACTCCAACTTTTACGTGATCGCCCACGGCTGGCGGGGGCTGCTGGCGGGTACCGGGGTGTATTGGTCGCTGGCGGTAGAAGAGCATTTCTACTTGGTTTTCCCGGCCGCTTACGCGCTCTTCGTCCGGCGGGCGTGGTCGGGCCGAGTCCAACACGCGCTGCTCTTCGCGGCCTGCGCGCTGGTGCTCGTCTGGCGCTGCTGGCTAGTCTTCGGTCAAGGCATCGTCGGTGACCGCACGTACATCGGGAGCGATACTCGCTTCGACTCGATGCTGTTCGGCTGCGCGCTGGCGGTGTGGGGCAACCCCGCGCTCGACTTCGAGCAAAACGAACGGCCGAAGGCCTGGGAGTTTTTGGCGGCCGGCGCCGGCGCGCTGCTGCTGCTGGCGTCGTTCGTGCTCCGCGATCCGGCTTTCCGCGAAAGCGTACGTTACAGCATGCAGGGGCTCGGGCTGTACCCGCTGTTCTTCTTCAGCATCCGCCACCCCGATTGGGGCTTCGTGCGCGCGTTGAACCTGCGTCCGGTCCGCTTCGTGGGCACGCTGAGCTACTCACTTTACTTGATTCACCAAGTCGTCGTTTACGCGGTGTGGCGCTTGGCGGCGCCAGACGCCGTGCGAGCGCTGATCACGCTCGCCGTCTCGCTGCTGCTCTCGGTCCTCATCTGGCGGTACATCGAGAAGCCGCTGGCCAAGCTGCGCAGCCGTTTCAGCGTCACCCACGCCCACCCGTGATAGAACGAGCGCGGTGAACCTCGCTCCCAAGCTCACGAGCGCGCTCGGCGACGCGGCCGCGGTGCTGCGCGCCCGCTACTACCTGCGCTCCGCGCAGCAGCTAGGCCCTCGCGTGCGGCTGTGGGGCATACCCGCGGTCACCAATCAGGGCCGGCTCTTGCTGGGGGACCGCGTGCGGCTCGCCTCCACCATCTCCACGCTCGAGCTCAGCGTCGGCCCCGGCGGCACGCTCCGCATCGGCGATCGGGTGCTGATCAATCACGGTTGCTCGCTCGGCGCGACCGAGCTCGTTAGCATCGGTGACCGCTGCAACATCGGCTCCCAATCGATCATCATCGACAACGCGTTTCACGAGCTCGACCCCGACCGGCGCGATGATCGCCCCGACTCGGCACCGGTCATCCTCGAAGAGAACGTGTGGCTGGCCGCCCGCGTCATCGTCTTACCGGGGGTGACGATCGGCAAGAATACGGTGGTCGGCGCCGGCAGCGTCGTCACCAAAGACCTCCCGAGCGACGTGCTGGCGGCCGGCATTCCCGCGAAGGTCATCCGGCCGCTGCGCGGCTGAGGCTCACTCGGTCTCGTAGTCCCAGTCGTAGGCCATGATCGCGTCGTTCGGCACCGGTACGTCGCACGAGAAGTGCCAGACGTAGAAAGCGCGCTTCTCGGCGGAGTAAGCGACCCCGAGCGGCTGAAAGGGCGCGGCGGTCGTGACGACGCGCCAGGTGTTGCCGCCGTTGGCGGTGACCAAGATACGACCGTTGCCGAGCGCCGCGACCCGACCATCGGGCAGCTCGACCGGTTTCGCTGCCGCGAGCTCGCCGCCGCCAAAAGGCCCATCCCACGTAGCGCCTTGATCGGTGCTGGTGACGATGCCCTCGGTGCCCTCGCTCGCCCAATAAATGGTGCCGTCGGAGGCGAGCAGCGGAGCGGCGCCGCCGCCGTGAGTGCTCACCCCCTTCCACGAATCGCCGCCGTCAGTGCTGCTGTAGATGCCTCGATCTCCGCCGCCGTACGAGCCGCAACCGAGCAGGTAGTGCTCGGCGTCGAGCGCCACCGGCTGCGGGCACACTTTGACCTCGTCGGGTAGTTGGTCGCCCAGCTCCACGAAGGTCTCGCCGCCATCGGTAGACTTGTAGAACTTGCGGTCTTGCTCGTGACCACTCGCGAGCAGCGTTTGCCGGTCCGGATCCGTGAAGTCGACGCTGACGTAGTCGTTGTGGATGATGTTCAGCGCTTTGAAGGTGTCGCCGTTGTCGTCGGTGCGGTAGATGCCCCCGCCGTTGTAGATGCCCGACTCCCAGAAGACCTTCGGGTGCTCCGGGTCGTAGAGGAACGACGTGCCGCGGTTGGTGATCTTCTCGGAGCCCTTGCCCTGGCCGAGCGGCGTCCACTCCGTGTCGGAGCTCCTCTTGTGGAAGAGCCCTTGTTGCGCCACGCTGACGATGAGCATGTCTTCGTCGGGCTTGGACGAGAGCTGGCTGAGGTTGCCGCACTCGGAGTCGAGGCCTTTCAGGTTGAAGGTCTCGTTGACCCATTTGCCCATCGGCGGGGCGCCGCCCATCGCGACGCTGCCGCCGGTGCCGCCGCCGTCGTCGGCGCCGCCATCCGACGTGTTGCCAGTGCCGCCGTTAGCGCCGCCTCCCGTGCCGCTGCCCGCCGCGGGCTGCGCTGGCTGCGGCGTCGGGCAAGCCGTGTAGAAGGTGCACGCAGAGCTCACCGATGCGACGGCCAACCCGAGATGAAGGATGCCTAGCTTCATGCCCCTTCTCCTTACCACGGCGCTGTTCCCGCCGCGCTCCCGGCGCGCGGCGGCGCCCGGCGGAGAAAAGCCGATGTGGTAGCCTCCGCGGCACCCATGAGATGCGACGCTACCCTTTCGCCCGGGCGCATCGCGGCCACCGCACTGCTCCTGACCCTGACGGCATGCCCGCGCGAGCCGCCACCGGCGTCGTGGCTCCAGAGCTCTGGAGCGCCGCGTGCCAGCACGGAAACAGCGGCCGCGCCCGCGGTCGCCAAGCCGTTCGTGAGCTGCGAGAGCTTGCCGGTGAACGAGCTGATCCGCGTCGACCAGTTCGGTTACCGGCCCGCAGCGTCGAAGGTCGCGGTGCTGACCGACCCGGTCGAGGGCTGGAACGCCAACGAAGAGCTCAGGCCCGGCAGGCTCTACGAGGTCCGCTCCTGGTCCGATGGCAAGCTGATGTTCAGCGGCGCACCGGTCGCCTGGAATCAGGGCGCCGTGCAGCCAAGCTCCGGTGATCGCGGCTGGTGGCTCGACTTTTCGTCGCTCAAAGCCGACGGCTCGTACTGCTTGGTGGATCGCGAAGGCGGCTTCCGTTCGTACCGCTTCGACATTGGGCGAGGCGTCTACCGCGACGTGCTGCGCGCCGCCTTCAAGGTTTACTATTTTCAGCGCGCCAACGTCGCCAAGCAGAAGCCTTACGCCTGCGTCGGCGACAAGTGTTGGACGAGCGGGGTCGACTACGCCGGCCCTGGCCAAGACAAAGAGGCGCGCAGCGTTCGCGATCGCGGAAACCCGGCCACCGCGCGCGATCTATCGGGCGGGTGGTGGGACGCCGGCGACGTCAACAAGTACATCAACTTCGCGCAGCCCGTCGTCCATCAGCTGTTGACCGCGTATACCGACCGCCCCGCGCCGTTCGGCGACGACTTCAACATCCCCGAGTCTGGCAACGGCATCCCCGACGTGCTCGACGAGCTGAAGGTGGAGCTCGACTGGTACCGCCGCATGCAACCGCCGGATCTCAACGGGGGCGTGCTGCCCAAGCTCGGCAACGTCGACTTCGGCGATCCCGTGCCCGACAAATCACGGCTGCCTCGCTACTACTACCCCGAGCCGTGCTCCTCGGCCACGATCACCGCCGCCGGTGTGTTCGCGCACGCCGCGCTGGTGATGCGCGCCGTGCCACAGCTGCAGAGCTACGCCACCGATCTCACGGCGCGCGCCAAGCACGCTTGGACCCATTTTCAGCAGCACCCGCGCAACGCGAACTGCGACGACGGCACCATCAAAGCGGGCGACTCTGACAAGGGCTTGCCCGAGCAAGAGCAGAGCGCTGTCGTCTCGGCCATCTACTTGTTCGCGCTGACCGGCGGTGCCGAATACGCAGAGACGATCGCCAAGAGCTTCAAGAGCACCCGTCCGATGCAAGAAGACCGCTGGTCGTCTTACGAGCCGGAGCAAGGCGACGCGCTGCTGTTCTACACGACGCTGCCCAGCGCCGATCCAACCATCAAATCGGCCATTTTGGAGCGCAAAACCAGCCAGGCCGCCAGCGTCGAGATTTACGGCATGCGGCCGGAGCTCGACCTGTACCGAGCTTACATGCGCGAAGACAGCTTTCACTGGGGCCACAACATGATCCGCGCCGACGTCGGCAACACCAACTACGACTTGGTGCAGCTCGGCGTGCTGCACGGCGCGCAAGCCACCTCTGCCATCGACCGCGCCGAGGGCCTCTTGCACTCGTTCCACGGCGTCAACCCGCTCGGCATCGTCTACCTGACGAACATGTACGCTTACGGCGCTGAGAAATCGGCCAACCAAATTTATCACGCTTGGTTTCGCGACGGCGACCCCGACTACGACGACGCGCAAAAGTCTCGGCTGGGCCCGCCGCCGGGCTACGTTCCGGGTGGACCGAACCATCAATACTGCGCCGGACAAGACCCGGGGCAGAACCGCTGCGCGACCTCGCGCCTCCGCCAACAGCCGATCCAGAAGTCTTACCTCGACTTCAACACGGCTTGGGATCCGCAGAACGAGCACGACCGCTCGTGGGAGATCACCGAGCCCGGTATCTACTACCAGTCGGCCTACGTGAAGCTCGTGTCCAAGTTCGTGGAGTGACGTTCAGGCGGCGGCTCGGGCGCTAAAACGGCGCTTCAATGCTGGAATCAGCACGCCGCCGTTCGTGAACGGGCGCTCGACGAGCTCCGAGAATACCCACGCCACCGCGACCACGATCGGCGTCACCGCGAAGAGGTGTGCCAGCAAGTTTGCGTCGTGGCTGAGCCGCAGCTTGGCGAACGCTTTCTCGGTGAGCCGCAAGATCGGGTGCTGCACCAGATAAAGGCTGTACGAAAAGCCGGCGGAGTAGACCAGCGCGCGCGACTGCAGCACGCGGAGCATGAGGTTCGAGCGGCCCGCCTTGACCAGCTGCGCGCAGGCGTTGATCCACGCGAACGCGAAAAGGCTGATCGGCAAGTCGATCAACGGGTAGCGCCAGTTCGGGTGCACGCTGAGCAACACCACGACCAGCACGAACAGGACCGCCGCGATGGGTGTCCAAGGCAGCTCGCGCCGAGGCGCCGGCGCTGCCGGGTCGACGGGGGCAAAGCTCGTCACCGCGCCGTACATACCGAGGGCGAAAGAACCGACGAACCAAGGCGAGGCCCAGAACAGGTTCACGCTGTCGGGCAAGACGAAGCTTGGCCACGACGTCGCGAGCCAGGCCAGCGCCACCATCAACGGCATGCCCACGCGGCGCGCCAGAGGCAGCAGCAACAGCGGTAAGATGAAGTAGATCTGCCACTCCGTGGCCACGCTCCACATCGGCCCATTGATCCGAAACGCCCAGTCGAAGCTGAGGTTGTGGAGCAAAAACAGGTGCGAGAGGATCGAGCCGGGCGACAGCGCCGCGTCCACGCTTTGGCCGGGGGCGACGCGCGCGCTCAAGCTGTTGTAACCGACGATCAGCAGCAGCGAGACGAACAGGGCGGCGTAGTAAGGCGGCAAGATGCGGCGCCCGCGCCGCTGAATGTAGCGCCAAAAACCGCCGTTGAGCTCCCAGATGCCGCTGCGCGCCACCGGCAGCATCAAGCTGTAGCCGGAGAGCACGATGAAGAACACGACCGAGTGCCGGCCTTGGTCGAGCACGGCGTACAGCCAGCCCAAGCCGGGCGACAAGGGCTCGGCGGTCTCGAGCTTGGGGTTGGCCTCGTGAAACAAGAGCACGTAAAAGCTGGCCAAGGCGCGCAGCCCGTCGAGAAATCCGAGATGAGGCGTTCGCTCTTTGGCCATGGTCGTTGCTCGTGAGCTCACTCGGCCCGGGTCGATCCGGGCACGGCCGGCACGCCGTCGGTCCCGGCCGCGGGCACGGCCGCGCCGGAGTATTTCGGCTCGAAGCGCACCTTGAGCCGCAAGAAGCGCGACTCCAAGTACTCGTAGCTCAGCCAGGCAATCAGCATCGACACCACGCTGCCGAACGCGGCTTGCACGAATAACCCCAGGGAGTGGGAGCCGACCAAGCGCGCGAAGAAGCCGAGCGTGCCGTGGCGAACGAACGCGAAGGCGATGATGCCGTGAAACACGTACAGGCCGTAGCTGTACTTGCCGAGCAGCCGTAGAAAGCGCAGGCGGAGCAGCGCCTTGAACCACGCCGGGCCGTCGGCCCAGCAAGCCAGTACGATCGCGAAACCGAACATCAGCGCCAAGAAGGTCTCGCGTGCGGGCAGGGCCGGAACCGCCGCCGGGCGCACGACGTGCCACAGCGACGTGGCGAGCACGCCCGCCGCCGACGCCACCAAGCCGAGCTTCGCGATGCGACCCATGCCGGCGAAGCCCGCCGGCCCGCGCACGGCCAGCGCCAAGCAGGCGCCGATGCAGAGGGCGTCGAGCCTAAATGGCGTGAGCACCAGCGGCACGTACTCGTTCCAGCCGACGTAGCCGGCCACGATGCGTAGGCTGAGCGCGGCCACCGCCGCCACGATGCTCACCCACAGCACCGCGCTTCGCGCCAGCAAGCCGACCACGAACGGCCACACCAGGTAAAAGTGCTCTTCGACCGCTAGCGTCCAAAAGTGAGAGATGTACGGCACGTTGAAGCCGCCGCTCTTCGCAATATAGACGTTGGTCAAGTACGGCCAGAGCCAGCCTTGCAGGGCGCGGATCTCCAGCGCGTCGGGAGCCACGCGCTCCAGTAGGCCCCGCGGAACGAGCACGATGAGCACGAGCAGGGTCGCGTAATAGAGAGGAAAGATGCGCAGGGTGCGGCGCGCGTAAAACGACGCGAAGTACCGCCCGCTGCCCCGCGTGTCCCACAAAATTCCGGTGATCAGGAAGCCGGACAGCACGAAGAACAAGTCGACGCCCCACGTACCGTAGGCGGTGAGGCGCCCCGCCAACTGCTCGACACGGCTCTGCGGCTCACCCACCTGACTGCAGATGAAATGCAGCGCCATCACCATGGCGATCGCGATGCCCCTCACCCCGTCGAGCTCGGCAACGTGAGATCCGGCGCGCGCGCCGCGGGCAGTCATGCGGCAGCAATACTGCGCTGCTAACGCGCGGTCAATCGAGGCCGACCCAGGCTATTTCAGCGCCGAAGCGGCCACGCACGGCATGATGGACTCGTCCCATTGCGGCGCCGGTTGCGAGCTCGAGAACGCGAGGTTCGAGTAATGCCGCGAGGTGACTTGATGCATCTTCGCGAGCTGAAACGGGTACCAAGCCGCCAAATCAGCGTCGGAATGATACAAGACGTCGGCGAACGTGACGGTCGCGGTGCCGGCGCCCAAGCGACCTTCGGGCAGGTTGACGCAACCGTAGGGCGTGTTGTTGATGAAGACGTAGGCGCGCTTCGTCGAAACGTAGGCGTCGAAGCGCACCGTACGATCTTGGCCGTTCAGCCCGTTGATCTCGAGGTGCGGAGACAGAAACTTCTTGTCACCGTCGGCCAGCTGATAGGTGTCCCACAGCGGGCACTGGTTGTTCACGTCCCACGTGCGGTGATCGCAAAATTGGATCTGCACCTCGAGCGGAATCGTGATGCCGCCGAAGGTCTGCACCAGGACCGTGCTGCCCTTCTCGAGGTTGTCTTGTACCGGCCACTCCGAGCTGCTGATCATCAGCTGCGGGTAGCGCCGCTGGGTGCTGATGGTGTCGACCTGCATCGTGGCGTGCACGAAGCTGTCGTCGGCGAGAGTCGCGCGTTTCTTCGGCGTGATACGCAGCTTGCCGTTGGTGTCGGCCGCCCAGTCTGCGTACGTGGCCCAGATCTCGCCGAACATCACGCCGATGCCGTACTCGTCGGTAGCCATGGTGTGGAGCTGAACGTTGAAGTTTTCGCTCTCGGTCTCCCAGATTTGGAAACCCTTGTTGACCGGCTCGGAGAACGTCTCGGGCCCGCCGTCGTAACGGAAGTCGGCGTCGGGCTGCTTCGCGGGAGCGACCTTCACGCAAGCTCGGGCGATCGCGTGCGGCTGCTTGCCCTCGAGCCCCTGCCCGGCGATGAACACCTCACCGGTCGGCGACGCCGCGGCCGCGTCGGCGGGCGTCAAGAAATCGGGATAATTGATGTCGTAGGTGCCGAACGGATCGACGCGCGCGGGGCGCGACGTCGGGGAGATGATGCCCGGAAACGGGCACAGCTCATCGAGCGCCTCGACGACCAGCGTCGTTTCTTCGGTGATGCCACTGAAGTGGAGCTCGGCGACGGGCTGGGCGCCCTGCTGATAAGCCTTGTTGAAGCGACCCGCTCCCGCCACGAGCTCGTCGTGCGCACGCGCGCACGTCTGCTCGTAGTGAACGCGCATCAACGGCTCGGCGCCGTCTTTCATCTTGGCGTAGGCCGAAAAGCTCTCGGCGAGAGTGTAGCCCTGCATCTTGCGCTGATCGTGCTCGGGCCCGTCGGCCACGTAGAGCGCCGCCGGAACGTCGGTGTTGGTCTCCGTGGCCGAGTAGATCGGCGCCGCGCCGTCGGCGCCGGGCTTGGGCGCATAAAACGCGATGCCGTCGTCGCGCCAACGCTTCGAGATCAAGTCCGCGCGCTCCGCGTCGGAGGTCGTGTACTTCTTCAGGCGGCTCTCGGGCCAACGCATCTCGTAACACATCACGTTGTCGGCCTTGAGATCCGGATCGCCCAGGGCGTAGACCGGCACGCGATCGTCGGCGGGCGTGGTGAAGACGTAGCCGAGCGTGGCGTCGTCTTTCATCGTCCGCGAATAGCCCTTCACGGAGGCCGTGACCTTGGTGCGAATGCCCGGATTTTCCGGCATCTTCGCGTCATCGATGGCGGGCGCGGGCACCGCGTATCCGCCGGCGCAGCGGTAGACGGCGTTCTTGATGGAGCTGCCGGAGACGTCTTCTTTCTTGGGCAAGGCGTAGACGCGGTAATCGGCGGCGTCGCCCTGCGGATCGAAGGTGATGCGCGCCGTCGAGCCATCGATCTCCGCCTTCAGGTTGGGCAAACCGTACGCGCTGGGGAGGCCGATGTCGGGACACTCGGCGCCAGCGGCCATGTCGCCCGGATGCATGACGGTGGGCTTACCGGCGGCGCCGCTCGGCCCCGAGCGCGAGCCGCTCTTACCGCTGCCCGCCCCGTCCGAGCTCGAGCCGCCACCACCACCGGCGCCACCCGACTGC
>Ga0164306_10000966_pt1 | contig 12415 bp, 8 predicted proteins | sample Whisoiple_242_MG_FD_110213 | JGI IMG/M metagenome (GOLD analysis project Ga0164306, IMG submission 110213) | Soil microbial communities amended with fresh organic matter from upstate New York, USA - Whitman soil sample_242_MG | ecosystem: Environmental > Terrestrial > Soil > Unclassified >... | reverse complement strand
GTCCGCAGACCATGATCGGCGCGCCGACCCCGACCGACGAGCCGCTCACCCTGCCCGCCCGACTGATCGGGACGTTCCCGGTCGACGACACCCGCCGCCGGCTCGCGCCCGGCCCGCTGACCGACCATCTGCTCGATCGTGCGGCGGACGCCTACCTCCGGCTGATCGCCGATGTGCCACCGCCGCAGCGGCCGAACCTGTTGCCGGTCATCGGGTTTCCCGCCGGACCGGTCGACGGCTTGTTGCGGGCGGCGATCCTGGAACGCGTCCGGCGCACCCCGCTGTTCGTCACCGCCGTCGGTGATCTGGTCACTTCGGACGCCGCCTGCCTGCTCCCAGGGTTGGGTGCGGTGGGCACCGAACTGCTCGGCCAGGCGATCCCGGGCCTGCTGCCGCCGGTCGATCACGCTGCCGCAACAGCGCTTCGCGCCGTCGGGATGCAGACCATCAGCTGGTCGCAGGCCAGTTCGGCGCTGGCCGGCATCGAGCGGGACGCCTCGTTCTGGTGGCAGGTCTACGAGGCGCTGTCCACGGCCGAGCGGCCGCCAGAGTCCGAGGACCTCGCCGACATCCCGGTGCCACTGACCAACGGGCGGCGGTCGATCGGGGCGCGGGGTTGCCTGCTGCCGGCCCCGGGCGACCCAGCGGAGGTCGACGGCCAACCTTCGGTGGCGGGCCGGTCGACCCCGGGGGCCGGCGATCGGATCACCGCGGAGCTGGCCCGACGGGCCGGCGCGGTCGTCCCCGAACTCCGGATCATCGATCCGCAGGCCGCCCATCCGCTGCTCGAACGTCTCGGTGCCCGGCCCGCCGATGCCGACACCCTGCTGGCTGATCCCGGTCTCACGGCTGCGATGGACCGAATGCGCATCGAACTCGATGACGCAGATCCGGACCCCGACGAGGTCGAGGAACTGGCCGTCGTCGTGCTGGATCTGCTCGCGGCGGGCGGCCGGGCGGGCCGCGCGGCCGCCGATGCCCTCGGCGAGGCGGCCACCCATCAGGCCCTGATCGGTGAACTGGTGCTCACCGATGACGACGGTCAACCGTGGCCGGCCGTCGAATTGCTGGTGCCCGAGGCGGCGCTGGCCTCGGTGCTGGTCGCCGACGCCGACCGGCCGGTTGTCGGTCGGGGCTGGGTCGAGCGGTATCCCACCGACGTGCTGGTGGCGGCCGGGGTGCGTTCGGGCTTCGCGATCGTCCAGGTCGCGGATCCCGATGACGAATCGGTGGTGCTGCCGGATCTCGATGACTGGCTCGATCTCGTCGGCGCGACCGGCGGTGCCGTCGGCGGGAACCTCGCGCCGTTCGCCGCGCTGGCCGACCTCGACCTGGTCGACCCGGATCGGTGGTTGCCGGCACTGCAGCTGATCGGGACCGACCGGGAGGCCAGGGCCTGCCTCGCCCCAACGGAGGCCGGCCCGTCCTACACCGGCTGGTGGTTGTCTCGGCACGCGCTGATCGGCGGCTACGCACCGGTGCACTGGCGGCTACCGGATGCCTCGGAGCTGGTCGGTCTCTACGACGTCCTGCCGGTCGACCTCGATCCGCTGTTGGCACGGTCGATCGGGGTCCGGTCGGACCTGGCCGAGACGGCGGCCGACGACCCGGAGGATCTGCTGGACCGGTTGGCCGACCCTGCTCGCCCGGTGCCGTTCGGTCTTGTTCCCGCGGCCACCGACGCGGTCGTCGGGGCGTTGGCCGGCCGGGACATCGACCTGCCGCCCGGAGTGCGCACCGTGACCGGCGAGGTGATCGACGCGGATGATGCCGCGGTGCTCGACCGGCCGTGGTTGATCCAGCTGCTGGCCCCGTCCCAGGTGGTCCCGGGCGGCAATGATCCTGCTCTGGTGAGCCGGGTGCTCGATCTGCCGCTCGCCTCGGAGCAGGTGGCGGCGACGGTGCTGACAACCGGCCGACGGAGCGGGGGAACCGATGTGGGCCGGGCCGCGCTCGAACGGGCCGCCGCCGCGGTCGGGCTACGGCTGGCCGACTGCAACATCGAAGTGCGGTCGACACTGCGGGTCGCTGCGCCAGGAGCCGAGCCGGTCCCGGTGCACTGGTGGGCGGCGGGGGAGCGGCTGTGGACGGATGGTTCCCCGCCGGGGACCGGGCGGGCCGTCGCCTGGGCTGCCGGTCGCTGGGATCTCCGGCACCGCGCCATCGCTGCCGCGGCTGCCGACTGGTCCGCGCTGGCCGAGGACGGCATCGGCTGATCGGTCAGATCGTCTCGTCCAGCGCCATCTGATTCGCGCTTCGCCGGCCCAGCCGGGCCGCTCGGCGCTGCAAGGCGTAGACCGACAGGCCCATCAGGCCGAGGACGAACCCGGCCAGACAGGTCCACAGCCAGATCATCGCGTCGTTCGCCTGCAGTTGCGGGATGAAGAACAGCAGGACGATGAAGCCGGCCAGCCAGATGACGGTTCCCGGAACGGCGATGTGCCAGAGGCCGGTGGTGACGGGCGGCAGAGCGGGCGGAATGTAACCGCCCACCTCCGCGGTTGCGCCCGTTTCGCTCACGCCTTCAGGGTAATGGCGGCCGACGGCCGCTCGCCCCGCTCCGCTGCCCGGTGACGAAGATGATGCTTCCGGGCGGGCTCTGGTGCCGCCAAGCGTGTGTGCCCGTCACCCAACTGGCGCCAACCTGTCCGAATAATCCTTTTGAATATCTTTCGTCACCCAAAATGCGCTAGCCTTTGGGGATGTCCGATATTGCCCCGCTGGCCAGTGAGTTGCGGCTCGCTGTGCATCGGCTGACCCGTCGGCTGCGGCAGCAGACCCCGTCGGGCGGGCTGACCCTCACCCAGCTCTCGGCGCTCACCGTGATCTGGCGCGAGGGGCCGCTGACCGCCGGTGATCTGGCGACCAAGGAGCAGGTCCGGCCGCCCTCGATCACCCGGGTGTTGACCGGGCTGGAGGCGCTCGACCTGGTCGAACGGCTTGAGAACCCGCGGGACGGCCGGCAGGTGCTGGTGCAGGTCACGCCCCTGGGCAGTCAGCGGATGTCGGAGTTCGTCAGGGCACGCGAGCGGTGGCTGGAGCAGGAACTGGCCGCGCTCCCGGATGAAGACCTGGACCTGTTGAGCAAGGCGACGGTGCTGTTGGACCGGCTGGCCGCGCACTCGGCGCCCGACGCCGACAGCTGACACCGACACGCGACGCCGGCAGCTGACGCCCGGCCGCGTCACCATCGGCCGGGCACCCGTCCTCGCGGACGGTGCGGCTACATGTCCATGCCGCCGTTGACGCCCCACACCTGACCGGTGATGTAGCCGGCGGCGTCGGATGCCAGGAAGTGCACCACCCGGGCGATCTCCTCGGGCCTGGCGAACCGGCGCACGGGGATCTGGTCGGTGATCCGCTTGATCACCTTCTCCGGGACGGTGTCGATCATCTCGGTCTCCACGAAGCCCGGGGTGACGGTGTTGACCGTGATGCCGATCGGGTTGTCGTGCAGCTTGTCGGCCCGCTGCAGCATGAAGGCCGCTTCCTTGGCCAACGTCTTGGTCAGGCCGAACAGCCCCGACTTGGACGCGGCGTAGTTCGCCTGCCCGATGTTGCCGACCTCGCCGATGATCGACGAGACGTTCACGATCCGGCCGGTGCCGCGCTCGATCATGTGCGCGAGAGCGGCCTGCGACAGGAAGAACGCTCCGGACAGGTTGACCGCGAGCACCTTGTCCCAGTCGGAGTCGTTGAGGTTGAGCACGGTCTTGTCGATCGTGATGCCGGCGTTGTTGATCAGGATGTCCAGCGAACCGTGCTCGGCGATCACCTCGGCGACCACCCGACGGCAGTCGTCACCGACGCCGATGTTGCCCTGGTGGATCGATCCCTTGACGCCCTCGGCCTTGATCTCGGCCAGGAACTGTTCGGCATGCTCCTTGTCCCGGCCGTAACCGGCCGCGACCGTTGCTCCCTGGTTGGCCAGGCTCCGGCTGATGGCGGCGCCGATGCCGCGCGTCCCGCCGGTGACCAGCGCAACCCGCCCGGCCAGCTTGCTGTTGAAGCCCGCGGTTCCCGCGCGATCGGCCTCTGATGAGGTCATGACGTGTCCTCCAAGACGGTGGGTTTCGCCTTCGACCGCGCTTCCGCGCTCGTCCGGCCCGCCCGATTCTGCCGCAGTTCGGGTGAGTTCGCCTCAGACGCCCGGTCGATCGCGGGTGACGGCAAACACCAGGGGTGGAGGAGCGCCCTGCCGATGGTTGCGGGAGGATGGATGGCGAACCAAGGCGACTCACCGACCCGGCCGAGCGCAGTGATGTTGGTACGAGGCGCCGGCTCGTTGTCGGTGATCGTCGTGGGCGACCAGGAAATCTCGCGACAAAGGAGTCTGGCATGCAGCCGTTCGTCATCAATCGCCACGATCGGTTGGTCTTTCCCTCCAACTTCCTGCCCGACCTCGATTTCTCGGTCATCGAGACCGAGGAACAGCTGGATCAGGTGATCCGGCGGGACTTCGAGACCAAGGCACCGTCCGGCACCGAGATCGGCAACCGGATCGAGAAGGGGGCCTATCCCGACCGGGTGGCGCTGATGCGGGACGTCGCGCTCAACCTGTTCTGGGTCAACCGGTTCGCCATGACCATGTACGAAAAGGTCCCGACCCGCTGGCGCGACGTGCCGCGCACCCGCGGCGATGTGTTCCTGCCGGTGGTGCAGCCCTGGCTGGACAAGGAGAGCAAGGTCGCCGCGGTCGAGCAGGCCTTCGCCTCGCTCCCGTCGGCCGGTGACGCGGCGACCGAGGAGCGCATCTGGGAGGTGCTGTTCGACCCGTTCCGGCACCGCAAGCACCATGCCAGCGCGCTGGAGGCGATCCGTCCGACGGTTGCCCAGGCCCTGGAGGATCCGACCCAGCTCACCTTCCAGCTCGGCACCTACGACCCCGACTACCCGGTCTTCAGCTACACCGACATCGTCGACTGCCAGGAGGATGTCGCCGAGTTGGAGGCGCTGCACCGCTGGGCGATGGTGCTGCACAACCAGTACCCGTGGGACCGCGCCGATGTGCAGCTCACCGCGGTCGGGGAGCTGCAGCCGGACGACATCGTGGTGTTGTTCAAGCCGAAGAACCCGGAGGTCACGCGCTTCCTGGACAAGGTCACCAAGGGCGCGCCGCGGGCGTCCACCGGCACCAGGGTGGCCTCCTTCGCACCCGAGGTCGTCACCAAGCAGCCGATCCGGCCTTACCCGGCCGTCGACATCCGCAAGCAGTTCAAGGTGCTGCCGAAGATCGAGGCGCTGGCCGTCGTCCGGGGTGAGATCCTCTGTTCGAACGACGATCTCATCCGAAATACTGCCTACTGCTGGTCGCCGATGACGGCCGACGAGATCAGCGACAAGACCGGCATCGAGACCCGGATGTACACCTCACGGGGGCTCGACGAGATGGCGCTGGACGCGGCAGCTGCTGCGCTGAAGCAGTCGGGCCGGGGCGCGGAGGAGATCGGCGCGGTCATCTTCTGCTCGTGCACGAACCACCGGTCGATGCCGTCCATGGCGACCTGGCTCTCCGGGCAGTTGGGGATGTTCCAGACGCACATGTCGGCCGACATCACCGCGGCGTGCGCCGGCCTGCCCTACGGGCTCTCCGAGGCGATCCGGTTGCTGCAGGAGGTGAATCGTCCGGTGTTGCTGGTCTGCGGGGAGAAGTTCTCGGACAAGATCGGCACCGTGCGGCCGTCCCGGATGATCTTCGGCGACGGTGCCGCGGCGTTTGTGCTGGCGCCGGCCGCCGAGGGCGAGGATTCCGACATCGACCTGATGCAGACGTACGCCGGCGGGCCGGTCAGTCAGGTGAACTCGATCATCTGGCCGAACGCCGCCTTCGACAACAACATCACGGTCTTCGGGCCGGAGGTCAAGGCGCTCGCCGGGCGGTACCTGGAGCAGATGATCGCCGAGCTGGCGGTCGAGCCGGATCCCAACGGGGAGAAGGACTCCGCGTGGGACACCGTGGAACTGGTGGTGCCGCATCAGGCCAACAAGACGATGGTGATCGGGCTGGCCGAAAAGGCGGGACTGTCCGCCGATCTCATCTACTTCAACATCGAGAGGGCGGGCAACACCTCAGCGGCCAGCATCCCGATCGCCATCGCGGACGCGGTGGCCGACGGGGTGATCGATCGGCCGATGAAGATCTTCGCGCCCGGGTTCGGCGCCGGCTCCGTCGGCGGTTACACGATCATGACGATCGACCCGAGCGTCGTGGTCACCGATTCGACCCCGCACCAGGAGGTCGTCGTCGACGACGGTCAGGCGACCGGCCAAACCGGCTCGGAAGGGATCTCCACCGCGTTCGGCAACTGACGCTTTTTGCATTGGTGTTGATCATGACGTTAGCTGTCGGTTTTTCGGCGTGTCGTCGGCGTGTCGAGCAGCTAACGTCATGATCAACATCCGGTTGGGCCGGCGTTGTCGGGGTAGTGGGTGGAACATCCGACAAGGGAGTCGTCATGTCTGCTGAGGTCATTTCCCTGATCGTGCTGGTGCTGGTGTTCCTCGTCGCCAGCGTCAGATCTGTCAACATGGGTGCGCTGGCCCTGGTGGCCGCCGCCATCGTCGGCGCCACCGTCTACGACGTCGGACCGGCGGAAGTGCTCGCCGGTTTTCCTGGCAATCTGTTCGTGATCCTGGTCGGCGTCACCTACCTGTTCGCGCTGGCCAAGAACAACGGCACCGTCGACTGGATCGTGCATGCCTCGGTCCGAGCGGTCGGCGGCCGAGTGGCGTTGATCCCCTGGGCGATGTTCGCGGTCTGCGCGGCCATCACCGCCATCGGGGCGATCACCCCGGCCGCCGTGGCCATCGTTGCCCCCGTGGCACTGGGCTTCGCCAGACGAATGCAGATCAATCCGGTGCTGATCGGCATTCTGGTGGTGATGGGTGCCACCGCCGGAAGCTTCTCGCCCATCGGCATTTTCGGCGCGATCACCAACGGCGTCGTCGAGGACAACCAGTTGCCGGGCAGTCCGCTCTTCCTGTTCATCGGCTGCTTCGTGGCCGCGCTGCTGATCTCGATCGTGGTGTTCTTCGCGTTCGGCGGACGAGAGCTGCTGCGGCGCAAGGAGACCGCGGAGGAAGAACTGGCGACGCGGGAATATGTCGACAAGACCGCCGGTAAAGCTGCCCGTACCGCGACCAGGGCGACCGTGACCGGAACGCCGCAGTCCGCGATCGAGTCCACCGGTCGCGCCGGCAGCCGGTCCGCACTCGGCGGCGGTGGTGGCGGTGCAACGGCACGTGGATCGAGCAGCGATCTCGATGACGATCAGCGGCTGAATCCGGAGCGGATCCTGACCCTGATCGGACTGGTGGGCCTGGCCGTCGGCGCCTTCGCCTTCAATCTCGACGTCGGATTCATGGCGCTCGGGGTCGCCGTCACGCTCACCCTGATCTATCCCAGGGCGGCCAAGGGAGCGGTTGACAAGATCAGCTGGGGGACCGTGCTGCTGATCGGCGGGATCGTCACCTACGTCTCGCTGCTCGAGGACCAGGGCACCGTCGGCTGGCTCGGCGACCAGGTCGCCGGCGTCGGGGTGCCGTTGCTCGCGGCCTTCCTGATCTGCCTGATCGGCGCCGTGGTGTCGGCATTCGCTTCCACCACCGGCATTCTCGGTGCGCTCATCCCGCTGGCCGTGCCGTTCCTGCAGACCGGTGCGGTCGGCGCGATCGGTCTGGTGACGGCGTTGGCCATCTCCAGTTCGATGGTGGACTGCAGCCCGTTCTCGACCAACGGCGCGTTGATCGTCGCCAACGCGGAGGAGAAGGACCGGGAGATGGTCTTCCGCCGGCTGATGCAGTGGGGGATGTCGATCGTGATCGTCGCGCCGGTGGTCAGTTGGGCCGTCCTGGTCCTGCCGGGCTGGTGAAGGACATCATGACGACCATGCTGCCGACCGCCCGCGTGGGTGCCCGCGAGATCATCGAGCACTTCCTGGACGAAGGCACCTTCCGCAGCTGGGACACCCCGCCCATCGACGTGCCGATGTCGCCGGAGTACGCGGAGATGCTGGCCGGCGCGCGGGCCAGGACCGGGCTCGACGAATCCGTGATCACCGGAGAGGGCCGGTTGCAGGGCCGGCGGGTGGCGGTGGTTGCGGGTGAGTTCGCCTTCCTCGGTGGATCTATCGGGGTGGCAGCCGCCGAGCGGCTGGTGCTGGCCGTCGAACGGGCCACCTCCGAGGGCATTCCGCTGCTGGCCTCGCCGGTGTCCGGCGGCACCCGGATGCAGGAGGGCACGGTGGCGTTCCTGCAGATGGTGAAGATCGCCGGCGCAGTGGCCGCCCACAAAGCCGCCGGCCTTCCGTATCTGGTCTACCTGCGGAGCCCGACCACCGGAGGAGTGCTGGCGTCCTGGGGATCCCTTGGACATCTGACGGTGGCCGAACCCGGTGCGCTGGTGGGATTCCTTGGACCCCGGGTGTACCAGGCCCTGTACGGTGAGCCGTTTCCCGAGGGCGTCCAGACCGCGGAGAACCTCTACGCCCATGGTCTTCTCGACGCTGTGCTGCCGGCGTCGGAGTTGCCGGCGATCGTGCATCGGGTGCTGAACGTGTTGCTGGCACCCCGGTATCGCCCGCCGCGGGCACCCGACCTGCCGGCCGATGTCGACGAACAGCACAGCGAGGACGTCGCCTGGACGTCGATCGTCAACTCCCGCCGGCCCGATCGACCGGGCATTCGCAAGCTGCTGCGGATCGCCGCCACGGACGTCACCCCGCTGAACGGGACCGGTACCGGCGAGGTCGATCCCGGCATCCTGTTGGCCCTCGCCCGGTTCGACGGTGCGCCGTGCGTGCTGCTCGGACAGGACCGGATCGGTCAGACGTCCGACCTGCCGCTCGGGCCGGCGGCGCTGCGGGAGGCCCGCCGCGGCATGCGATTGGCCGCCGAACTGCAGCTGCCGTTGGTCACCGTCATCGACACGCCGGGGGCCGCGTTGTCGAAGGAAGCTGAGGAGGGTGGACTGGCGGGTGAGATCGCCCGCTGCCTGGCCGATCTCGTCACCATCGACGCACCGACGGTCTCGGTGCTGCTCGGCCAGGGCAACGGCGGCGGTGCACTCGCCCTGGTGCCTGCCGACCGGGTGATCGCCGCCCGGCACGGCTGGCTGTCACCACTGCCGCCCGAGGGCGCCAGCGCGATCGTGCACCGGGACACCTCGCATGCCGCCGAGATGGCCGCCGAACAGGGCGTCCGGTCGGTCGATCTGCTCGCCGCCGGGATCGTGGATCGCATCGTGGACGAACGACCCGATGCGGCCGACGAGCCCACGGCGTTCTGCCGACGGTTGGGCGCCATCCTGGCCGACGAGCTCTACCAGTTGATGCCGGTACCGCCGGCCGAGCGCAGCAGACGTCGTCACCAGCGCTACCGCCGGCTGGGTCTGTCGGGGCAGCAATGAGTTTCGACGCGCATGACGTCACGACGTCGATGAACGAGCACAACGCGGCGGTCCGGAGGCAGTTCGCGTTGCAGGCCAGCACCTTCACCGACACTGGTTTCGCGGCAAAAGGTCTGGATTGGATCGTGGACGAGGTGAACCCGTCGTCGACCGACCTGATGGTCGACGTCGCCGCCGGCGCAGCACATCTGGGTCGCGCGTTCGCGTCCCGGGTCGCGCACGTCAGTGCTCTCGACCTGACACCCGAGATGCTGGAGCAGGGCCGGGCTCTGGCGCAGGCGGCAGGTCTGGGAAACATCGCCTACCTGCGCGGTGACGCGATTTCCCTGCCCTGGATCAGCGACCAGTTCGACCTCGCCGCCTGCCGGCTGACCCTGCACCAGGTCGCCGACCCAGCGCTGGTGGTCTGCGAAATGGTCAGGGTGACCCGGCCGGGAGGCCGGGTGGCCGTCATCGATCTGACCGCACCCGACAGCCCGCCGACCGCCGCGGAGATGAACCGGATCGAACGACTGCGTGATCCGAGCCACGGCCGAACCCTGACCCTGAATGAAACCCGTTCGCTGCTCACCGATGTCGGGGCCGAGGTGGTCCTCGTCTCGCAGCACGACCAGCCGGTCGACGTCGAGGACTGGATGGCTCGGACCGCGACTCCGACCGCTGTGCGGGAGACGATTCGCCGCCGATTCGACGACGAGCTCGGCGGTGGCCCGGCGACCGGCCTGCGGCCTGCCCGGGACGGCGAGGGCGTCCTGACGCTGACCCACATCTGGACGCTGACCATCGCGGTGGTGGGGGAGTCGAGTGCGGAAAGTCGATAGCAGCGCTCGTTGGAGTGGAACAGAAGAACGCCCACCCCGGCTGGTGCCGGGATGGGCGCTCTGGTTCGGGGTGGGGCTCACATGTCGTGGCCGCCGTTGACGTCGAGCAGGTGACCGGTGATGAAGGCTGCGTCGTCGGAGCATAGGAAGGCGACCGCGCCGGCGATGTCGGCGGGCTGGCCGGCCCGGCCGAGCGGGTTGGCGGTCATCACGGCCTGCGCGGAGGCGGGCATCGCGGCGGTCATCGGGGTCTCGATGAACCCGGGGCGGATCCCGTTGACCGTGGTGCCGAACCGGGCCAGCTCGGTGGCTCCCGAGCGCACCAGGCCGACCACGCCGGCCTTGGCCGCGATGTAGTTCATCTGGCCCAGGTTGCCCATCTTGGCCACGATCGAGGAGATCAGCACGACGCGGCCGGGTCCCTCGGTGCGCAGGTAGGGGGCGGAGGCCTGGATCCCGGCGAACACCCCGGTCAGGTTGACCGAGATCACCGCGTCCCAGTCCTCGTCGGTCAGCTTGTGGAACATCTTGTCCCGGGTGATACCCGCGTTTCCGATGTAGGTGTCGAGGCCCCCCATCGCGGTGGCGGCCTCTTCGAACACCCGGTGCACCTGGGGGCGATCGGCGACGTTACAGGCGAAACCGTAAGCGGCGTTGCCGGTGTCGGCGGTGATCTTCTCCGCGGCGTCCTTGGCCCCGCCCTCGTTGATGTCGAGAACGCTGACCGTCAGCCCCTCGGACGAGAGTCGGTGCGCGATGGCGAATCCGATGCCTTGGGCGCCGCCGGTGATGACGGCCTTGGAGACGGAGAATTCAGACATTGTTGACCCCTGACATATTGATGGTTGTCCGACGGATGTGGCTGGTGGTGCTGGTGGGACGGATGTTGCGAAGAGGTTGACGCGGCGACGGGCAGGTTGGCCGGTCGGCTCAGGTGCCGAAGACGTAGGTACCGGGCGCGTCACCCAGTACCGGGTGGGCGTCGCTGCCCATGGTCGGCGGCTTGATCTTCTTGCCGGCCCGCGGCTCGATCCAGGTTGCCCAGTCCTCCCACCAGGTGGTGGGGATCATGGTGGAGTTCGCCAGCCACTCGTCCGGGTTCTCCGGCAGTTCGGTGGCATCCGAGATGTAGTGCCGGGACTTGGGATTCGGAGGGTTGACGATGCCGGCGATGTGGCCGGAGTTCGACAGCACGAATCGGACGTCGCCGGAGGGCAGTCGGGCTCCGGTGTAGGAGCTCTTCCACGGCGCAATATGATCCTGCTCGGCAGCCAGGAAATACAGGTCCTGATCGACCGATTTGATATTGAGGGTTTCGCCTGCGATCTCCATGACGCCGCGGGCGAGCTGGTTCTCCAGATAACAGCTGCGCAGATAGAACGAATGCATTTCGGCCGGCATCCGGGTGGAGTCGGCGTTCCAGGTCAGCAGGTCGAATGCCGGCGGAACCTCGCCCTTCATCCAGTTGTTGACAACGTAATTCCAGATCAGGTCGTTGCCGCGCATCATGTTGAAGGTCTTCGCCATGTTGTCGGCCGGCAGGAACCCGGTCTTCGCCATGGTGACCTCGAGCTTGGCGACACTGGCCTCGTCGGTGAACACCCCGAGCGCGCCCGGCACGTTGAAGTCGGTCAGCGTGTTGAGGAAGGTCGCGCTGTTGATCCGCTCCTTGCCGATGGCGTCCAGGTAGGTGAGGGTGATCATGCTCAGCGTGCCGCCCAGGCACAGGCCCAGCAGATTGACCTTCTCCTGGCCGGTGATGTCCTTGATCACGTCGAGCGCAGTGATCGGGCCGGACAGCAGATAGTCGTCCATTCCGACGGACCGCATCGACTCGTCCGGGTTGCGGTAGCTGATCAGGAACACGGTGTGCCCGTGATCCACCGCCCACTGCACCAGGCTCCGGTCCGGCGCGAGATCCATGACGTAATACTTGTTGATCCACGGCGGGCTGAACAGCAGCGGGATCTCGTGCACCGTCTTGGTTGTCGGGGAGTACTGGATCAGTTCCATCAGGTCGTTGCGGAAGACGACCTTGCCCGGGGTGACCGCCATGTTGCGGCCGACCTCGTACACGTCGGTGGCGAACTGCTGCGGCTGGCCGCCCTTGTTCACCAGGTCTTCGTTGTTTTTTAAGGTGACGGCCGCCACCGAGAGACCGCCGGTCTCCACCGCCCTGCGCATGGCC
>Ga0164306_10000965_pt1 | contig 12417 bp, 12 predicted proteins | sample Whisoiple_242_MG_FD_110213 | JGI IMG/M metagenome (GOLD analysis project Ga0164306, IMG submission 110213) | Soil microbial communities amended with fresh organic matter from upstate New York, USA - Whitman soil sample_242_MG | ecosystem: Environmental > Terrestrial > Soil > Unclassified >... | reverse complement strand
GGCCGATTCCGTTAACGAAGAGGCGCTATTCAAGAATAACTCGAAGCTCGTTGGCCGGATTTCCATTCCGGATGCGAAGGCAGCCACTCTCGAGCAGCCGCAGGGGCGCGAATGGCGCGGCTTCCACGAGGGCTGGATGCCGTGGATCGGCGCGATCGCCATCCTCGGCATGGTCATCCTGCTCGCCGCGTTCTATTTCACGCGCGGCCGCATCATGCTCGAGCGGAACGAGCATTCCGGCCGCAAAATCCTGCGCTTCAACACGTTCGAGCGCTTCACGCACTGGATGACGGCGACTTGCTTCATCATCCTGGCGCTAACCGGCCTGAATTACGTATTCGGCAAGCGCCTGTTGATGCCGCTGATCGGCCCGGATGCGTTCGCGGCCATCTCGCAATGGAGCAAATACGCGCACAATTTCCTGGCCTGGCCGTTCATCATCGGCCTTTGCTTCATGATGGCGGTTTGGATGGCCGACAACATCCCGAACCGCATCGATTGGGAGTGGATGAAGGCCGGCGGCGGCTTCTTTAACAGGACGCATCCGCATGCCGGTCGCTTCAACGCCGGTCAAAAACTCGTCTTCTGGGTCGTGACATTGGGTGGCCTCTTGATGTCGATTTCCGGCATCCTGCTGCTGTTCCCGTTTGCCGCGTTGGATATCAACGGCATGCAGACGATCCAGGGCATCCACGCCGTCATCGCGGTTCTGTTCATCGCCGCCATGCTGGCGCATATCTACATCGGCTCGCTCGGCATGGAGGGGGCCTATGATGCGATGGGCAGCGGCGAGGTCGATCTTGCTTGGGCGCGCGCGCACCACGATCTGTGGGTGGAAGAGCAGCAGGCAAAGACCGCCAGCGGGCCGCAGGTGCCGCGACGGCCGGTTCCGGCGGAATAGATACGGCAATTTCGAATTTCTTGGCGCGGGCTCTTGCCCGCGCGCGCTAGTGCGTTTCCTTGACTGAGGGATCGCCAGACCAGTTCTTCCCGACGAGATTGTAGCCGGGATCCGAGACTCGCGTGGCGGATGTCGCAAACGCCTTATAGGCGAGCGTCTGCTCCGTATTCAGCACCGCCGCCGCTCCCGCGGCGATGATCACCAATCCTACGATCGCATAAGCGAAAGCTTTCATCGGCGTGTCCCCTCGGGCGCGTTGTCTATTGTTGCTTCTGATCCGTGTCTTGCGGCTTCGCTGTGGTGTCGAAGAATTTCAGGTCCAAAGCCGCAAGCGCAAGCAGCGGCGGCGGGATGACGACACCGGCCTTGCGCATGTCCTGCGCGGCGTCGCGGCAGCCCTGCAGATTGTGATCGCGCGCCGCAGCCTCGACCTTCTCGATCTGCTCGGCGCTGGGTTTCTTCGGCGGCGGCGCAGCGGGTGCAGCGGGCGCCGGTGCAGCAGGCTTGGGGGCCGCCGCCGCTTGTTGCTGCGCGGGCGGCGCCGGCGGTTTCGCCGCATCGCCAGCCACGGGCGGCGGTCCTCCACCCCCCGGTTGCGCCGCGCCTTGCGGTCCCGAGGCTCCGGGACCGGACGGCGTCACCTGTCCGCTTATGCTCGACGATTGCTGCGGCGCGCCGGCCGATCCTGAGGGCTGCGAAGCGCCCTGGTTTTGCGAGGGCGCCGTCACCGCCGTCGCCGCATGGGCGGGCGGCTGCGCCGCGGCGGCCTGGGCTTGCGCTGGCGCCGACGCGGGCGCGCTGGGCGCCGGCGGGTGCACGAAGGCGAGAACCTCGCTGCAGAGATCGGCGGGCTTGCCGCTGCGTGCCGATGCGCCGGCGGGCTGACCCGCGGCAGTCGGCGCAGCGGTCTGCGCCATGGCGGCCCCCACGCAGAGAGCCGAAGTGCTCGCGAGTGCCGCGAAGGTGAGCTTTCGCATCTTCCAAAACCTTATGCTTTTGAGACGATTGAATCGCTAACCCGCTCGGCTGTCCAGTCGTCTAGTCACAAAGACTAATAGCTCGGTGCGCCTTCGCCGATCAGGTCGGTTTGCTTCGTTTGAAACGCCACAAGCGGATTCGGGCACGGTTGACGCTCGCCAGAATCACCAAGCCGGCGAGAGCCGCGACGAGTCCGAAAACGCCAGATAGGTGACTACCGCTCATCGCTGTTTGCCTGATGTAGCCGATGCCGGCCAGAGCCCAGGCGCAGCCGACAATGACAAGGAACACGCCGATGACGTTTGGTAACAGCCGCATGCCTGAGGTGTTCTGCGTCACTTCGGCAGCACCTCGGTCGCGCCGTTGGCGCTGAGAGGGGCGACGCTTTTGCAGATCGCACGGCGCTTTGCCGCCTCCGCGGCAAGCCGCTCGACGCGGGCTTTTTCGCGCTCGCTCAGGCGCCCGAACATGCGGAATTCCAGATCGTCGGCGCGTTTGGCAGATTGCATTACGAAACCTCTCGATGAACAACTCGGAAGGCATCGCTTTAGTTGCCGCCGCAGCGCGGTCTGTCTACAGGCGATCAATGTCCCCTGGCGCGCGTGCGAAAAATTTTCATCCTTGTGAGCCAGTCGCGGGAACCGCCGGTCTTACGGAAAATTCTACGCCGCTAGCGGGCATGCATTGTTTGCGTATAGTCCCGCCTAAACAAGGACTCAGCTGGGCGCCTTCCCCGGCCTCTCCGTCTGGCGCACAGCTCTTTTTTATCGATACTTCGCGGTGCGTCAGCATCCCGCGAAGCGGTGGCGCGCTCACCTTGATGACGTGCGCCGAAGCTCCGGCCGCCCCGGCTTCATGTGTCGCGGCTGGGGCTTCTTTTTTGAGATCTGCTTGTCGCGAACTGATTCCTGCTCGCGACGCGCCGCGCAGACTCCGCCGGTCGCTTCGCTACCCCGCTGTCGAGGATGAGCAGCAGCACTTGCCCGAGCCGCTCCGGCAAGTGCTTGTCATGCAGTCCGATCGTACCGGGATCGTTCAAGACCGCATTGACCAGCGTCCCGAACATAACCTGAAACGCGAAGCCGATGTTTTGCGTCTGTGCGGCGCGTTTGCCCGCTCCCATGCGCGCGAGCAGCGGCGGAGTGCTCTCGCCGACGAATTGCTTGCCGAGCTCCTTGAACTCGCTCCAGCGCACCGGATGCGTCGAATTATGCTGCAGCGAGGCGCGCAGCACGCCTTCATTGTCGCGAAACCAGGCCGCTGCGTTCGCCGCGAAGAGGCGGCAGATTTCGGGTAAATCGGCTTTGGCCAGCGCGCCGCTTTCGCGCAGTTCGGCGAAACGCGCAGTGCCGCGCCGCGCCGCCATCAGCTGCAGCGTGCGGAAGTAGGCCTCCTTGCTCTCGAAGCGGCTGTAGAAGGCGCCGACTGTTGCGCCAAGCTCGGCGCACAGGCTCTCGATCGACAACTCTTCGAGGCTGTTGGTCTTCAGAAGCTTCTCGCCGGCGGCGAGCAGCGCGGCAATGGTCTGCCGGCTGCGCTTCTGCCGCGCCGGGGTCACCCCGGGCAGGTCAAGGTCGATGTCGGCTGTCTGTTCGGTGTCCAGCACGCTTGCATCCTCTCCGCGATAATGGTAACCATAGTTATCATTATTGAACGGCACAAGGGGCCCGCCTGAAGCGGAGCACCGAAGAAAAACGCTGGGACGTCTGGGAGGAGATCAGGTGGGCAAAGACGCCGCGCCGGATTTTGCCGGCACGATCGGCCGCACGATCGCCGAGTCGCGGCCCTTCTGGCCGGGCGTGAGGCCGCCGCCGAAGGGCGCGCCGAACATCCTGCGTTCTCTTCGACGAAGTCCGCTTTTCCGATTTCGGCCGTTACGGCTCGCCCATCCGCGCGCCGACGATCGACGCACTGGCGGCACAGGGCGTGCGCTATACCGGCAAGCCTTGGATGGCGAGCATGTCGGCCGGGCGGAAATGGCGCGGCAATAAAGTCGCCACGCAAGTGGAGCGGCGAAACGAGCATACAGAAAGGGGATAAGATGAAGATCAGCAAAGCAGAGCCCGGCGCTTGGCTCATCGTGGCGTTGCTCTTTGCATTCATGCTGATCAATTTCGTCGATAAGGCAGTCATCGGTCTCGCCGGCGTACCGATCATGCAGGAGATGAATCTTACCCCGGGCCAATTCGGTTTAATCGGCTCGAGCTTCTTCTTCCTCTTCTCCATCTCCTCCATCGCCACCGGGTTCTTGGTCAACCGCGTCCAGACGCGCTGGGCGCTGCTCGCCATGGGCTTGATCTGGGCCTTGACGCAATTCCCCATGGTCGGCAGCGTCGGCTTTGCTACGATGATCGCCTGCCGTATCGCACTCGGCGCCGGCGAGGGGCCGGCCTATCCCGTCGCGCTGCACTCCACCTACAAATTCTTTCCCAACGAGCTGCGCACGTTGCCAACCGCCGTCATTGCGCAGGGCGCCAGCATTGGCGTCATGGGTGCGCTGCCTGCCTTGAATTACATCATCATCAACTATTCCTGGCATTGGGCGTTCGGCATGCTCGGCATTGCCGGGCTCGCGTGGACGATCGCCTGGCTGATCTTCGGGCGCGAAGGCACACTCGACGAGACGCCGGCCGCCGCTGCGCAACAGACGCGCACGCGCGCGGTCCCTTATTCCAAGCTTCTGCTCAATCCGACCGTGCTTGCTGCTTGGTGCGCGTTCTTCGGCGCCTATTGGGCGCTGTCGCTCGGCATTTCCTGGCAAACGCCGTATCTGATCAACGGCCTCGGTTTTACCCAGCACGAGGCGGGTTACCTCGCGGCGCTGCCCTGGGGCCTCAGCGTCTTCACGGTGATCGCCGCCGGGTGGCTGTCGCAGCGGCTGCTCTTGAACGGCGCCTCGAGCCGGCTCGCGCGCGGCGTGCTCGGCGGCGGCTGTGTTGCGCTCGGTGGTATTGGCCTCATTATCATGCCGCAATTGCCGGGCGCTGGACTGAAGGTGGCCATGGCCGTCGTCTCCACGTCCCTGCCGGGCGTGATCTATGTCGTCTGCCATGCAGTTGTCAGTGAGATCACACCTGTTGCGCAACGCGGCGCGATGCTGGCGATCGGCAATGCCGTTGGCACCTCCGCAGGACTGCTCGCGCCATACATTATGGGCAATATTATCGAGCATGCTGCGACGCCGCTCGATGGATTTAGCCGCGGTTTCGTCATCTGCGGAATCATCATGGCGATCACCGGCACGATCGGTATGATGTTCATGCGTCCGGAGCGCGATCGCGGCGGTCTTGATGAGGCGCGCCTGTTCGCGCCGGATGTGCCTGCCGCAGGAGAGCCCGCGCGCGATGTCGCGCCAACGCCTGCAGCCTGAGATGAGGGAGGGGACATGGCTGAATTCGATTATGTGATCGTCGGCGGCGGCTCTGCCGGCTGCGTCGTCGCAAGCCGGCTCAGCGAAGATCCGCGCATCAACGTCTGTCTGCTCGAAGCGGGCGGTGCCGGCAACAATTGGCTCGTCAACACGCCGATAGCAACGGCTTTGATGCTGCCGAGCAAAATCAACAATTGGGCGTTCGAGACGGTGCCGCAGCCTGGTCTAAACGGACGCCGCGGTTATCAGCCGCGCGGCCGGGCGCTCGGCGGCTCCAGCGCGATCAATGCGATGGTTTATATTCGCGGTCATTATTCTGATTATGATTACTGGGCCGCGCTCGGCAATTCGGGCTGGGCTTACGAGGACGTGCTGCCGCATTTCAAGAAAGCCGAATGCAACGAGGATTTCCGCGACGAATATCACGGTAACGATGGCCCGCTGAACGTCGCAAAGCCGCGCTCACGGAGCCCGTTTATCGAGTATTTTCTTGAAGCTGCGCAGCAATTGCAGCTTCCCTCGACCGACGATTTCAACGGCGACAGACAAGAGGGTATCGGTACGTACCAGGTGACGCAGAAGAACGGCGAGCGGTGTAGCGCGGCCCGCGCCTACATCCATCCGCACATGTCGCGTCCGAACCTGCATGTCGTCACCGGAGCGTCGACGAGGCGCATCCTTTTCGAGAATGGCCGCGCCGCTGGCGCTGAATATCAACGCGGCGACAAGGTGGAGCGGGTGACCGCGGCACGCGAGGTCATCGTCAGCTGCGGCGCTTTGCAGACGCCGCAGCTGCTCATGCTGTCCGGCATCGGCGACGCCGCGCATTTATCCGAGCACGGCATCGAGGTCGTGCAGAACCTGCCGGGCGTCGGACGCAATCTCCAGGACCATGTCGATTACGTCTTCGTCTACAAGTCCAGGCATGCGGACCTGTTCGGCGTATCGCTCGGAGGCGCACGGCGGCTCCTGAAGGAGATCGGCCTCTATCGGAAATCGCGTCTCGGCATGGTGACATCGAATTTTGCCGAAGCCGGCGGGTTCTTGAGCACCGGAGCCAACGGCTCCGCCCCTGACATCCAGCTGCATTTCGTCGTCGGCATGGTCGACGATCATTCGCGCAAGAAACGGCTCGGGCACGGCTTCTCCTGCCATGTCTGCCTCCTGCGTCCGAAGAGCCGCGGCTTGGTAACCCTGAAAAGCAAGGAGGCGACGGCGCCGCCGGTGATCGATCCCAAATTCTACGACGATCCCGACGACCTCGAGACGATGGTCAAAGGTTTCAAGATCACGCGCCGCATCATGGAGGCGCCGGCGCTGAAGCAACACAGCATCCGCGATTTCTACACGGAACACCTCGACAGCGATGACGAGATCAAGACCGAACTGCGCAACCGTTCCGACACGATCTACCACCCGGTCGGCACCTGCCGGATGGGAAGCGACAAAGGGGCCGTGGTCGATGCGCAACTTCGGGTGCATGGGGTGGCAGGCCTGCGGGTCGCCGACGCCTCGATCATGCCGACCTTGATCGGCGGCAACACCAACGCCGCCTCGATCATGATCGGCGAGAAAGCCGCCGATATGATCCGTTCAGTACATTGAGGACTTTGCCATGAATATTCAGGCCGACAATCCGCGCGCGCCGCGGCCCGCAGAAACTTTCGTCGTGGCAGCCAATAAGGCGGTGCTCGACGCCCTTCCCTTCGCCGATCGACGCGACTTCGAGGATGCGGAGCGCGGCTTCATCGGCAGCAGGCCCGACGCAACCGTCATGGCCGGCGAGCGCACTGTGTGGTCGCAAAAACCGTATGCGTTCCTGCAGTCGGACGAAGCGCCTGACACGGTGCATCCGAGCCTTTGGCGGATCGCGCAGCTCAATTGCCGCCATGGTCTCTTCGAGGTCACCGAACGGATTTACCAAGTGCGCGGCTTCGATATTGCCAACATGACGATTGTCGAAGGCGAGAGCGGCATCATTGTCATCGATACGTTAACCTCCGCCGAGCCGGCAAAAGCGGCGCTGGAACTCTATTACCAGCACCGCGGCCGGCGTCCGGTTAAAACCGTCATCTACACGCATACGCATGCCGATCACTTCGGCGGCGTCAAAGGCGTGATTGACGAGGCAGCCGTCGCCGCCGGCGAGGTCGCGATCATCGCCCCCGACGGGTTCATGGAGCACGCAGTTTCCGAGAACATCATTGCCGGCAACGCGATGGTACGGCGGGCGCAATATCAATTCGGAACGTTGCTGCGCACCGGCGAGCGCGGGCAGGTCGATGCCGCGCTCGGCAAGACGATTTCGCGAGGCGCGGTGACGCTGATTGCGCCGACCGATCTCATCCGAAAGACCGGCGAGACGCGCAAGATCGACGGCGTCGACATCGTTTTCCAGATGGCGCCGAACAGCGAGGCGCCGGCGGAAATGCACATGTATTTTCCGGCCCTACGCGCGCTCAACATGGCGGAGAACACGACGCATCTCTTCCACAACCTTCTACCGTTCCGCGGCGCCGAGGTGCGCGACCCGCTCGCCTGGTCGAAATATATCAACGAGGCGCTGGAGCTTTTCGCCGATCGTTCCGACGTGCTCATGGGCCAGCATCATTGGCCGGTCTGGGGCACGGAGCGCATCAAGAGCTATATGAAGGCGCAGCGCGATCTCTATAAATACGTGCACGACCAGACGCTGCGGCTCTTAAATCATGGCCTGACCGCGCCGGAAATCGCCGAAGCGCTGGTTTTGCCGAAAAGCCTCGCGCAGGAATGGCAGAACCGCGACTATTACGGGACCGTCCGCCACAATGCGAAAGCTATCTACCAGAAATATCTCGGCTGGTATGACGGTAATCCCGCCAATCTCGACCCGCTGCCGCCGCGCGAAGGTGCAAAGATGACGGTCGAATATATGGGCGGCTCCGCCGCGATCATCGCACGTGCGCGTGAGGACTTCCGCGCCGGCAATTACCGCTGGGTCGCCGATGTGATGAACAAGGTCGTCTTCGCCGAACCCGACAATATGGAAGCGCGCGCGCTCAACGCCGACGCGTTCGAGCAGCTGGGCTATCTCTCGGAAGCGGCGACCTGGCGCAACGCTTATCTTTTCGCTGCGCAGGAATTACGTCACGGCGTGGCAGCGACGGGAGCGACGGCGTCCGTCAGCCCCGACACGCTGAAGGCGCTGACAATCGATATGCTGTTCGACTTTATCGGCGTGCGGCTGAACGGGCCGAAAGCCGAGGGCAAAAATGCGGTGATCAACTGGATTTTCGACGACAGCGGCGAGCGCTACGTGCTCAACCTCGAAAATTGCGCGTTGACCTATGTCGCCGGCAGGAATCGCGACGACGCCGATGCCTCGCTCACCCTTTCACGCGCAACGCTCAATGCGATCTTTGCGCGACAGACCACGTTCATGCAGGAAATCCAGGCAGGCAAGGTGAAGATCGCCGGCAATCCGATGAAGCTCATGGAGCTTTTTGGCCTGCTCGACACCTTCCAGCCGACATTCGAGATCGTCGAGCCGAAGAAGCAAATGCCGAGCTGAGGCGCGCGTCGGCGGCCCTTCAAGCCAGTGGTTCCGCCGCCAACCACAGAGTAGAACCTGCCGAGCTTTTCACTGCGAGTGTCGCGCGAATGAAGGCCTATGAGTTGCAGGGTCCGAACGGCGCTGAAGGCATGGCGCTTGTCGAGAAGCCGGTGCCGAGCCCCGGGCCAGGAGAGGTGCTTGTCCGCCTCAAGGCCGCGACCCTGAATTACCGCGATCTTCTGACCGTCAAAGGCGGCTACGGCTCGCGCCAAAAATTTCCGCTGATACCGCTCTCCGACGGGGCCGGTGTTGTCGAGGCGGTCGGCTCCGATGTCACGCAGCTCAAGCGGGGAGAGCGCGTCATCGGCAGCTTCTTCGAAGGTTGGCTAGGCGGCGATCCTGACGAGACGAAGATGCATACCGGCCTCGGCGGCGCACTCGACGGCGTGCTTCAAGAATATCGGGTGTTTCCTGCGCACGCGTTGGTGAAGACGCCCGACCATCTGAGCGACGCGGAGGCCGCGTCTCTGCCCTGCGCCGGTCTGACGGCTTGGAGCGCGGTGGTCAAGCTCGGAAACGTGAAGCCTGGTCAAACGGTGCTGACGCAAGGGACGGGTGGGGTCTCCATTTTCGCGCTGCAATTTGCGAAAATGAGCGGCGCGCGCGTGATCGCGACATCGTCAAGCGACGCGAAGATCGAGCGGCTGAAGGAGCTCGGCGCCGACCTCACCATAAACTACAAAACGACGCCTGATTGGGGAAAGGTGGCGCGGCAATCGACTGCGAGGGGGGTCGATCTCGTGGTCGAGGTCGGCGGCGTCGGCACGTTGAACGAATCGATCCGCGCCACGAAAATCGGCGGCACGATAGCCTTTATTGGCGTGCTTGCCGGCCAGCCGGAGGCGCCGCCGCGCATTTCTCTGATGGTCATGCAGCAGCAGCGCCTGCAAGGAACGACGGTTGGCTCAATCGAGGACCTTCAGGCGATGGTCAGCGCGATCGCGCAAAACAAGATGAAGCCCGTCATGGACAAAAGTTTTCCGTTCGAGCGGGCGAAGGAAGCCTTCGCCTACATGGCGAGCGGCCGGCACTTCGGGAAGGTGTCCATCGCGCTTGCTTGACCTGCTCTTGAAGCAGGCCGCAAAGTCTTCGTCTTCATGGCGACTTACTTTGCAAAAAACGGGAGGATACGTTGGCCGGAGAAGACGGAAAATACGAATACATTTTGGTCGAGCGGGAAGGACCTGTAACGATCGTGACGATCAACCGGCCTGCCGTCTACAATGCACTCCATAAGCCTGCGCACTTGGAGATGCATGACGCGTTCGACCGCTTCGCCGAAGACGCAGATCAATGGGTCGCGATCATCACCGGCGCCGGCGACAAGGCGTTTTGCGCCGGAAATGATCTGAAATATCAGGCGGGCGGTGGCGAACGCGGCTGGGGTGTATCCGGATTCGGCGGACTGTCGCACCGTTTCGATTTGTCGAAGCCGGTGATCGCAGCCGTCAATGGGTTTGCCATGGGCGGCGGCTTTGAAATCGCGCTCGCCTGCGACCTGATCATTGCGGCGGAGGACGCCACGTTCGCACTGCCGGAGCCGTCGGTCGGACTTGCGGCCACAGCTGGAGGATTGCTGCGCCTGCCGCGCGAGATCGGAATGAAGCGGGCGATGGGCATCATTCTCACCGGACGGCGCGTCGCCGCATCAGAAGGACTGTCGCTCGGCTTCGTCAATGAGGTCGTGCCGGAGGGACGGGCCTTGGCGGGCGCCAAACGCTGGGCGAAGGAAATCCTGAACCTCAGTCCCATGTCGATCCGTGCCTCGAAACAGGTTGCAATGCGCGGCTTCGATATGCCGGTGGACCAGGCGTTGAAGGAGCAAATCCAATTTCCGGCAGTGCAGGCGATGCTGTCATCGGCCGATTTTGTCGAGGGCCCGAAGGCATTTGCCGAAAAAAGGAAGCCGGTCTGGTCAGGCCGATAGAGTGACTGGCTATTGCGGGGTTCCCGGCCGCGCTTACGGTCCTGTGCTTCTCACGGACATGTGTTTTTGACGTGAGCCCGCGCTCGGCTACGAGGTCGCCGACGCGTTATGTTCATGTACCGGAGCCGTCGAGGGACGAACATGTATCTCGCGGGGTATTGGGAGGGCGCTATAAAAGGTTCAGCGCTATCTGAGCAGGAAATTGCCTGATGCTCCTCCGTCCGGCACACGCAAAGCCAATAGGCCAGTGTTGCGCAATCGCGATCATGGCGAAGGCGTCGATCCCGGGCCAGACCAAGACGCGATTGTCGCCGCCGCTCACGCCGATCGAGGCCGCCGACCTGAATACGGCATTTCTGCGCGATATCATCGATAATGTCGCGCGCGCTGCCGAACAGGCTGACATCGCTTCGTTTGTAGCATTCGGGCCGCCCGGTGCCGCGCCGTTCTTCGAGGATTGTCTGCCGGCGCATGTTGGTCTGATGGAAGTTTGGCTCCCCGATCTCGGCGAATGCCTCATCCAGACGGCACAATCCCTGCTCGATCTCGGTTATGGTGCCGCCGTGGTTCTGAATTCCGATAGTCCGACATTGCCGACCGAAAGGCTCGTTGCGACCGCACGCGCGCTCGCCGCGCCAGGCGAACGCATTGTGCTCGGCCCTTGCGAAGATGGCGGGTACTACCTCCTCGGCCTCAAACACCCACATCGCCGGCTGTTTCAGGATATCGCCTGGAGCACGCAGCGCGTCGCACGACAGACGCTCGAGCGCGCCGGTGAACTGGATCTCGAAGTGGTGAGGCTCGCACCCTGGTACGATGTCGACGATCTCGACAGCTTGCGAAAGCTCATTGGGGAAACGGCCGCTCGCTCCGCCAACGGCGGCATGTCCGGCGCCTATTTTCCCAGCCACTCCGCCGCCGTGCTGCGGCGCCTCATTGACGCGGCGGATTTCGCTGACCGTATCGGGCCGGTGCGCGACGCCGGCTTCCCGGCCGCAAGCATTGCATGACCGCTTCACGCAAACTCTTCCAGGGGCTCTCGCTCGCGGCGGCCTTGCTTCTCATTCTGACGGCAGGAGGCGCCTACGCGTTGTTTCTGCGCGACCACGCGGCAGTCGAGTGGATCATGCTGGGCGAGGCGCCGGTTTATGCCGGCGCGGTGTGGCTTCTGCTGCGTTACGAGGGGAACCTCGGTAACAAAGCACGACGGCGGGTGGTTTATGGAATCCTGGCAGTCGCGGCGATCGCGCGCGCCATGCTGATCTTTGCGCCGCCCGTCTCAACCGATATTTATCGCTACGTATGGGATGGGCGGGTGCAGGCCTCCGGAGTGAACCCTTACGAATACCGGCCGGCGGATTCGCAACTCGTGCCGCTTCGCGATGAGGCGATCTATCCGCAAGTCAATCACGCCGATTACGCGACAACGATTTATCCGCCGATGGCGCAGGTGATCTTTCTGCTTTCAATGCGCATTGCGGAAAAGCTCACCGTCATGAAGGCGAGCATGGTTGCTTTCGAGGCAGCGGGCATTGCCGCAATTCTGGCGCTGCTCGCCCGCCGCAACCTGCCGCAGACGCGCATTCTGCTCTATGCTTGGCATCCCTTACCGCTATTCGAGTTCGCCGGCAGCGGCCACATCGATGCGG
>Ga0164306_10000963_pt1 | contig 12421 bp, 10 predicted proteins | sample Whisoiple_242_MG_FD_110213 | JGI IMG/M metagenome (GOLD analysis project Ga0164306, IMG submission 110213) | Soil microbial communities amended with fresh organic matter from upstate New York, USA - Whitman soil sample_242_MG | ecosystem: Environmental > Terrestrial > Soil > Unclassified >... | reverse complement strand
CGAGGGTGTCCGGGATGCTGTTCACCGTGGTGGAGTTGAAGATCTTCAGACCCAGCCACTGGAAGATGTTGGCGGTGCCGAAGGTGATGATGATGGCGTGCACCCGCCCGTAGGCGATCAGCAGACCGTTGACGAGTCCGAGCACCGCACCGACGATCACCGAAACCAGCACCGCCAGCGGCAGTGCCAGCCCTTGGTCGACCAGCAGCTTCGCGGTGATCACCGAACAGACCATGATCGCGGCGCCGACCGAGACGTCGATGCCGCCGGTGATGATGATGATCGTCATCCCGATGCCGACCAGCGCGATGGGCGCTGTCGAGACCAGCAGCGGCTGAATGGATCCGGCCGTGAAGAACGCCGGGGTGGCGAAAGCGAGGATGATCCACAGCGCAGCGATGACACCGATCAGGACGAATTCCTGGCCGGACACCGGGGACGGCAACACCCGATTCCGCGGTCGTGGTGCGACCGGCGGCGGTTCGCTGGCCGGGACGCCTGGGTCCGGGCGCTCGTTCACAGTGGCGCTCATGCGGCGTGCCCCTCGTTGTCGCCAGCCGGCTCGCCCACGGCTCCGGCCGCGGCGGCCAGCACATCGACCTGCGTCGCGTCGGGTCCGAACTCGACCGTCGTGGTGCCACCGCGAACCACCTGCAACCGGTCCGAGATCCGCAACGCCTCCGGCAGATCGGAGGTCACCACGAGCACAGCAGAACCACTCTCGGCGAGCTCGGTGATGATCCGGTGGATCTCCTCCTTGGCGCCGACATCCACCCCCTGGGTGGGTTCGGCCAGCACCAGCACCTCCGGGCGTTCCACGAGTTGCCTGGCCAGCACCACCTTCTGCGCGTTGCCGCCGGACATCGCCCCGATGGTCGTTCGTTCGTGGGGGGTCTTGACGGCCAGGCGCTTGATCAGATCCCTGGCCACCGACTTCTCCCGGGTCCGGTCGACGAAGATCCCGAACCTGGAGAGCAGCTTGAGATGTCCGGCAGAGATGTTGAACGCGATGGACTGGAATGAGAACATCCCCTCCAGCTTGCGATTCGCCGGAAGCAGCGCGATGCCCAGCTTCTGCGCGTCCTGAGGCGAGCGCGGTTCGATGGGCGTGCCGTTGAGCAGGATCTGGCCGCTGGTCGCCCGGTCCATGCCATACACGCACGCGGCGATCTCGGAGACCCCGGACCCCACAAGCCCGTACAGCCCAACGATCTCACCACGTTTCACCGCGACATCGACATCATGGAACTTCCCCGTCCTGGTCAAACCCGACAGGACCAGCGCCGCTTCGCCATCGGGAACCACCCGCTCGGGCCGGTCGTCCGACAGGATGCCGCCGACCATCAACTCCGCGATCTGCCGGACAGACAGTTCCTCGATGGGGTAGGTGCCGATGGTCTGCCCGTCGCGCATCACGGTGACCCTGGCCGCGATCCGGAAGAGCTCATCGAGCCGGTGCGAGATGTAGATGACCGACACGCCGGATGCGGTCAACCGCCGGACAACCGTGAACAGGACGTCGATCTCCGCGTCGGTGAGGATGGCCGAGGGTTCGTCCAGGATCAGCACCTTGGCGTTTCCGGCCAGGGCCTTGGCGATGGAGACCTGTTGCTGCTCGGCGATCGACAGCGAGCCGACGGGCACGGTTGCGTACCTGGCCGGCAGGCCGAGCAGTTCGAGCAGCTCGACGACCTTGGCGTTCTGGGCTGCCCAGTTCACCCTGCCGCCCTTGCGGATCTCCCGTCCGGTGAAGATGTTCTCCGAGACCGTGAGTTCCGAGAACAGTTGAGGTTCCTGGTAGACGGTGGCGATGCCGAGCGACATCGCATCGGTGGTCGAGTTGATCGACACCGGCGCGCCCTCGAAATCGATGGTGCCGGTGTCCGCCGACTCGACCCCGGAGATGATCTTGATCATGGTGGACTTGCCGGCGCCGTTCTCGCCGACCAGGGCGTGGACCTCGCCGACCCGGACCGTGATGTCGGCATGCCGGATCGCGCGAACCGCACCGAACCGCTTCGAGATCCCGGCGAGCTGCAAGCGGACCTGCTCGGGGCCCGGAGACGATGGCGGGCCGGGCCTTTCGCCGTCGGTCGTCTCTTTGCCGTTGATCTCGTCGTCGGATGTCACTGCCATCTGCTCCTAGTCCGCGTCACGGTCATACACCGTCCGGTCGACGGTGCACCGGCTGCGGAGTCCAGCTGGGCATGAGCACCCAGCGGGACCCCCGCAGCCAGGTCGATCAGTAGCTGAACTGGTCGACGTTGTCCTTGGTGATGGCCAGCGCCGGCCCGAGCAGCAGGGTCTTGGTGGCGTCGTCGTAGGCGATGGCGGGCAGCTTGGTGCTGACGTCATTGGTCGCGGCGAAGGAGTTGCCTTCGGCCAATTGTGCGCCGGTCCACGCCGTCAGGTAGCCCAGGTTCTCGACGTCCCAGAGGATCGACGCCGAGGACGATCCGTCGGCCAGGTACGGCTTCATCGACTGCGGCGTGCCCAGGCCGACGGTGAAGACCTGCCCGACCTTGCCGGCGTCCCGCACCGCCTGCGCCACACCGGGTGCCGAGGAGGTGCACTCGCCCACCAGACCGGTCAGATCCGGGTGCGCGTTCATCAGGTCGGTCGCCATCTGGGTGGCCTTCGCCTGATCCTCACCGGCATAGACGATGTCGACGATCTCGGCCTCGGGGTACTTCGACGCCGTGTAGGACTTCTGGACGTCGATCCACGAATTCAGGTTCTCCGCGGTCTGACCGCAGGACACGATCGCGTACTTGCCCTTGCCGCCCATCGCCCCGACGACGGCGTCGGTCAGTCCCTCGCCGATGCCCTGTGCCGAAGCCTGGTTGACGAACGCCTCACGCACCGAACCGGGCGCATCCGTGTCCGCGGTCGCCACGTGGATGCCGGCGTCCTTGGCCTGCTGTAGCAAGGGCGCCATCGAATTCGGATCGTTCGGTGCCACGATCAGCGTGTCCACCTTCTGCTGGATGAACGAGCGCACGATGTCGGCCTGGGCAGCCGCGTCTGCCTGGGTCGGACCCTGGTAGAGCCACTCGACATTGCCGAGCTCCTTCGCGGCAGCCTGGCCGCCGGTGTTCATCGCCTCGAAGTACGGCACGCCTTGCAGTTTCGGCACGAACGCGACCTTGACCGTCGCCCCGGCCGCACCGCCGGACGAGGCTGCGGCGCTCGCGGCCGTCGTGCCGGCTGCAGTACTCGCGGCGGTCTCCTCGTTTTTCTTGGTGCACGCTGACAGCACCAGGGTTGCAGCGACGCCGATCACGGCAATCGTTGCAAGTCTTCGACCTTGACGCATGTGAACTCCTGGGGGACAGGCCGGGGGGCCGATCTGATGTCCACCCGGTCGGGTGGACATGGGTGAAGCGATGGGGGGCAGGGGTGATCCGGTTCCGGGTTGCCGGCGACCGCGGTGCTCGGATCGAACGGCGGAGCCGACTCGCCGGTGCGAAAGGAAATGCAGGCGCCGGATGATTCGAGGGACGTCAAGGGCTGGCACGTTGTTGCTGCCGGACCCGCTGCTGGCGCCGATTCGGTGCGGCGACACCGATCTCGACGACCCGTGCGTCGGCGGCCGACACCGGCACCGTGGTCAGCGGCACACCGAGATCCCGCCACTGGTCGACGAATTCCGATGTGGCCCCGTCGTCGGTGTACATCGCGGTGATGTCGGTGGACGGGGTGAAGGAATGCAGACCGAAACCGTTGACCTTCGACGAGTCGAACAACCCGTAGACGGTGTCGCAGGCCTGCGCCATGAACTGCTTGGTGTGCGCCTCCTCCGCCGAGATATCCATCAAACCATGGATTGTCGAGACACTGACCACTCCGAAGAAGCCGGCGGTGATCCGTCCGCGGCCGGCCAGCACGTCACCGATCGGTCCGACAACCGACCCTGCCGAACGACGGACGACGCCACCTGGCAGCAGCACCATCGCCGTGGAGTGCTCCATGAACAGCAACGCGTGCCGCAGCCCGTTGGTGATGACCACGAGATTCCGCCGCTCCAGCAATTCCTGGGCGAGATAATAGGTGGAGGTCGATGAATCGATCGCAATCACGTCACCGTCCCGGACCACGGGTGCCACCGCTCGTGCGATGGCCCGTTTACTGTCCCTTGCATGGCGAAGGCGCATCTCGAAAGCGCCCTCGTCACTGGCGCCCACGCTCACGGCGCCGCCGCGCACTCTGCGGAGGAGGTGACGCCGTTCGAGGACCTCCAGGTCCTTCCGGATAGTGACGGTGGAGACTCCGAACTGGCTGGACAGCTCGTTGACCGAGACATGCCCGGTGGACTTCAGGGACGCCAACACCGCTTGTTCGCGTGCGAACTCGTCCAACGACGCCATCGTGCCCACCTCCTCGTGGTCCCACCGGCCGCCGTGATGCAAGGGGCCGACCGGGCGAACTCTTGGAGGCGAAGCTAACCGGTGCGAACCGGTAGGTCAATGAACCTCACAGAAGTGAAAGTCGTTCGGTTTCGAATGTCACTCGTGCCGCTTTCTGATGGCTTGGCACGCGGGCCGGACGGACGCCCGGCCTGCCGGAACCGAAGTGGCCGGATCCGGAGTGCGAGGCAGGGATCAGGCGGTGACGACCAGCGTCGCCGGCGCTGATCCGGCAGAAGTCAGGGAAGGATTGTCGTAGGTGAGGGTGTAAGTCCCTGTCCCGGGCGACGGCACTGCGAATGTCAGGATGTTCCGGTCGTCGTCGGAGACGACGTCCGGATAGATGGCGTCGCAGCAGTATTCGCTGCGACTGTCCGCTGTCACCGAGTGCCCGTCGGGACCGGTGATCGAGAACTCCTCCCGCCCGGTGTTGTACCCGTACGGCGAGCATCCGGCGGCGCAGCTCAGTTTCACCCGGAGGTTCAGCAGCGACTTTCCCTTCTCTCCCGATTCGTAGCTCGGCGCAAGGGTTCCGCCGACGACCTCGATGACGATCTCCCCCTGGCTCGCCTGCCCTGCCGGGGTGATGTCCAACGGCTCGAGACTGTCCACCTCGGCCGCGGTGGCCAGTGGGATTCTGGTCTGGTTGTCGGTCGCGCCGCCGTAGACGAAGGTCACCATGTCGATCGCGTCGTCGAACGAGAACTGCTGGTCGCCAACCGGCAGCACGCCGAAGATCGCGGTTCCGGTCGCTGTCCCGGCGCCGGGAATGCCCGGGGTGTCGAAGACGCCGTCGACCACTCGACCTGCCACCTGGATCCCGGGTTCGGCGGGCGTCGCATCGACGTTGCCCAGGTTCTGATAGCTGAAGGTGACATCCATGTCGACGCCGTCGCCGAACCCTGGGGATGCAGTGATCTCGTCGACGGTGACGGCGAAACCGTTGTACCACCCGGTCCTGCCGATCTTGCGCGTGATCGGCTCGGGCGCCGGCGTCTTCGTGGTGGGGAATGCCGCCGTTGCGCTGGTCGAACCGGCGCCGGCACCTGGCTGCTGGCCGTTGCCCGTCGGCTGACTGGCCTTGATGGCTGCCTGGATGTTGTTGGCCACCGCTGCGGCCTGGCCCTGCACCTCTCCCCCGCCGCAGGCGGCGAGAACGGCCAGCAGGCCGAGTCCGGCGACCGATCGAGCAATGCAGCGGCGGTAGCGCATGAATGTCCCCCTTGACGTCGGCGAAGGTTCGCCGGTCGTAGACGGCGAGGTTGGGCCGCCTGCAGAAGGGAGGGCACCTCGCAGCGATAAATACCGACGTCGCGGCCGGGCTCCGATGCCACGTCGCGGATACCCTGACCGTTCGACAGATTTCTGGTTCGGCGGGAGGACCGCGGTGGCCGCGCAGCAAGCATTGGACCGTGCGCCGTCGGCCGCGGATCAAAAGCTGTTCCCCGGGTTTCGACCAGCCCGACTCCGCACCGCCGATGATGTCGAGATCGCTTTCCTGGTAGGAGGTTCCGGTCCACCGTTGCTGCTGTTGCACGGCCATCCGCAGACCCACGTCATCTGGCACCGGGTGGCGCCCACGCTCGCCCGATCCTTCACGGTGGTGCTCGCCGACCTGAGGGGGTACGGCGATTCGAGCAAGCCACCTGGCGCTGCGGATCACGTGAACTATTCCAAGCGGGCGATGGCCGCCGACATGATCGCCGTGATGGCCGGCCTCGGGTTCGAGCGGTTCGACATCATGGCTCACGACAGGGGCGCACGGGTGGCCCACCGACTCGCCATGGATCGTCCTGCCGCCGTCCGCCGCCTGGTTCTGCTGGACATCGCCCCCACCCTGGCGATGTACGAACAGACCGGTGAGGACTTCGCCCGTGCGTACTGGCACTGGTTCTTCCTGATCCAGAAATCGCCGTTGCCCGAACGGCTGATCGAGGCCGATCCTGCCGCCTACGTCACCGACCTGATGGGTGGGCGAAGTTCGGGCCTGGCGCCCTTCGATCAGCGCGCGCTGGCCGAGTATCAGCGATGCCTGGCTCTGCCCGGATCCGCCCACGGCCTCTGTGAGGACTATCGCGCGGCCGCCGGCATCGACCTCGAGCACGACCGCGCCGATCGGGCGACCGGACGGAGGCTGGCGGCACCATTGCTGGTCCTGTGGGGCGCCAACGGTGTGGTGGAAAGGTGTTTCGACGTACTTGCCGAGTGGAGCCGAGTCGCCGACGATGTCGGCGGCCGGACCCTGCGCTGCGGTCATTACATCGCGGAGGAAGCACCCGACGAACTGCTGACGCAGATACTGCCGTTCTTCGCCGACGATCGGTGAATGGGCGCTGGTGTGCGAGCAAATGTCGCTCTCGGTTCCCGTTGGCATTTTGTCAATGAAGCCTTAGAGTCCGACTCCATTGGGGTGGAGTATGGCTCAAGGCCGCGCTCCCGATGAAAGAGTGCACCGTGCGCCTGAAGATCGACAACCACGCGCGACGCCAGCAGCGGATCATGACCGGACTGCTGGCTGCCGCGCTTCTCGTGACCGCTGCGTGTACCTCGTCGGGCAATTCTGCGGCGACCTCGACCACGATGACCGGCACTTCGACGGCCAAGGCCCCGGCCTCGGGCTCGACCGGTTCCGGCACCACCAGTCCCGGCACCGGGAGTTCCGTGACATCGTCGGCCGGTGCGGAACCGGCCTACGCCGCCAAGGTCACGGCCGGCGTTGAAAAGGCCATGAAGGACAACGTCATTCCCGGTGCGGTGGTGCTCATCTCGTCGCCGGACCAGGGCGAGTGGACCGGAACCTTCGGCACCGGGACCTGGGCCGCACAGGTGCCGCTGACGGTGGACGACCATTTCCGGATCGGCAGCAACACCAAGACGATGACCTCGACCGTGATTCTCCAGCTGGTCCAGGAGGGCAAACTCGCCCTGGACGACCCGATCTCCAAGTACATCCCGAACGTCCCGGGTGGCGACACCGTCACCATCGCCAATTTGTCGGAGATGCGCAGCGGTCTCTACAGCTACTCCTTCGACACCGGCTTCAACAACACGTTGGATCAGTATCCGCAGAAGGCCTGGGCGCCACAGGAACTGCTCGACATCGCCTTCTCGCACCCGGTCAATTCGCCACCGGGCGGCGATTTCGACTACAGCAACACCAACATCATTCTGTTGGGCCTGGTGATCGAAAAGCTCACCGGAATGACTGCGTCAGAGGCGTTCCAGGAGCGCATCTTCACCCCGCTCGGGCTGAAGAACACCTTGCTCCCGGAAGCGCCGGATTCGGAGATCCCGAGCCCGCACGCACAGGGTTACTCCTTCGGTAGCAACACCTCGACCATCCAGACCTACGCCCTGTCCCCGGAGGACCAGCAGCGGGCGCTGGCCGGAACCCTGCTGCCGAACAACGAGACGATGGCCAACCCTTCGTGGGGATGGACTGCCGGCGGGGCGATCTCGACCGTCGAGGACATGAAGACGTACGTGGAAGCGTTGGTTGACGGCGGCCTGTTGGACGCGCGGACCCAGCAGGTCCGGATGGACAGCATCACGCCGACCAACCCGGCAGAGCCGAGCGCCGGATACGGGCTGGGAATCGCCAAGTTCGACCAGCTGTACGGCCACGACGGTCAGATCCCCGGGTACATGACCTTCATGGGGCACGACCCGAAGACCGGCCTGACCATCGTCATCGGCACCAACCTGGCCACCGCGCCGTCCGGTGAGGGCTCGGCTCTGGTGATCCTCAAGGAACTGGTCCCGATCTTCTACCCGAATGCCGTCATCCCGGGGGATCCGGCGGCGGCGCCCGGAGCCACCGCCGCTGCGTCCGGAACGGCGACGGCAGCGACAACGGGAACCGGCGGCTGATCCGCCGGCCCCCGCTTCTGCGTGGGCCCCAGCCCGGCCTTCGATCGGGGCCTCAGGCGGGAGTCACACCTGGGTCAGCGGCTGACCGAGTCCTCGCGACGCGGCAGCTTCCAGCCGGGCCGGACGAAGTGGCAGGTGTACCCGTTCGGGTAGTGCTCCAGGTAGTCCTGGTGTTCGGGCTCCGCCTGCCAGAAGGGTCCCGCCGGGCGCACCTCGGTGACCACCTTGCCCGGCCAGAGACCGGACGCATCGACGTCGGCGATCGTCTCGTCCGCGACGGCGTGCTGCTGTTCGTCGGTGTAATAGATCGCCGACCGGTAGCTGGTGCCGACATCGTTCCCCTGCCGGTTTCTGGTGGTCGGGTCGTGGACCTGGAAGAAGAACTCGAGAAGGTCCCGGTAGCTGGTCACTGTCGGATCGAAGACGATCTCGATCGCCTCGGCGTGCGTTCCATGGTTGCGGTAGGTCGCGTTGGCCACGTCGCCACCGGTATAGCCCACACGCGTCGACACCACACCCGGACGTCGACGAATGAGGTCCTGCATTCCCCAGAAACATCCACCGGCCAGAATCGCCTTCTCTGTCACCACGGTCACCTTTGCTCCTTCGCTCGCGAATACCGATCCTGTCTGCCTCACGATCAACGTCACCCGGGCACCGGGCATTCCACCGATCGCCCGGGACGCCCGGCGGGCGCTACGCTCGGCGTTGCCCACCCGTGGCCGGCCGTCCTGCGAGTGCACCACCGACACCGCAATCGACAGGGCCGTCCTCGCCGTCGAAAGGACCGCTGCGCGAATGTCGGCCGAAACAGCAGGGCCGGCATCTCCCGCCGCCGACATCGACATCATCGATCAGTTGCGCGCTTTGGCATTGTTCGACGGACTGGCGACCGATCAGCTCCGGGATCTGCGGGCCGCCGGCGAGCTGATCCGGTTCGACCGCGACGAGGTCCTGTTCCGCGAGGCGCGCCCTGCGGAGAACTGGTGGCTGCTGCTGGACGGTTCGCTGGATCTGTCCCGGCACACCGGCCATGAGGACACCGTGATCGGAACCATGAGCTCTCCGGGCCAATGGGCGGGCGGCTTCCGCGCCTGGGATCCACACGGCGTCTACATGGCGACGGGCCGGGGCACCAGCGCGGGGCACGTGCTGCGGGTTCCGGCAGATCGGCTCGGGGAGTTGGCGAACTCCTGGTTCCCGTTCGGAGTCCATCTGATCCGTGGGTTGACCCAGACGGTCCGCAACATCGAGACCATGGCGCGGCAGCGTGAGGCGCTGGTCTCGCTGGGCACCCTCGCGGCCGGGTTGGCGCACGAAATCAACAATCCGGCATCGGCCGCGGCCCGCGCGGTGGATGCCCTGCAGGAGACGTCGGAGCAGCTCACCTCGACTCTCGTCCGGCTCGCCGGCAGCCCCATCTCGGCCGAGCAGTTCATCGCGCTCGACCGGCTCCGGCGCAACGGCAGCGATCAGCCGGCGGCGATGACCCCGCTCGCCGTGGCCCGACGCGAGGATGACATCTCGGACTGGTTGGTGGAACGCGACATCGATCGGGACTGGGTGATCGGTCCGCCACTGGCGTCGGCGGGGCTGGACACCGCCTGGTGCGAGCAGGTCGAGGCCCTGCTGGGCAAGCAGTCGGTGGCGGTCGGGCTGGAATGGGTGGCGAACTCGCTGACCATGGACACCCTGCTGGCCGAGGTCAAGGAATCGACGCGCCGCATCTCCGATCTCGTCGGCGTCGTGAAGTCGTATTCCCAGATGGATCGCGCCTCGATCCAGATCGTCGACGTCACCGAAGGTCTGGACAGCACCTTGGCGATTCTGGCCGGCCGGACCAGCGGCCTCGAGGTGATCCGCGACTACGCCGCCGAACTTCCCCGGATCGAGGCGAACGCCGGCGAATTGAACCAGGTGTGGACGAATGTGATCGACAACGCCATCGATGCGATGGACGGTTCCGGCACCCTGCGGGTTTCGGCCAGGGTCGAGCAGTCGTCGCTGCTGATCGAGATCGCCGACAACGGACCGGGTATGACCGGCGACGTCGCCAAGCATGCCTTCGACCCGTTCTTCACCACCAAGGAGGTCGGAAAGGGAACCGGCCTGGGACTGGACATCTCGCGACGCATCATCGTCGACCGGCACGGCGGTGCGATCGAGATCAACAGCGCCGCAGGTGAAACAGTGTTGCGGGTTCGGCTCCCGCTGACCACCACCCGGGGAGGGTGATCTCGGCGGTCAGCCGCCGAACACCCGTTTCACCCGAGCGCCGGCGGAATCCAGCAGCGTACGAAGACTCGACCGCGGCGTGAAAGCCGCTGCTGCGGCCGTCAACTCAGCGACTTCGTGCGCGGCGAGCTCGATATCGGCTGCCTCGACGTTGGATTCGAGTTGCTCGACGCTGGATGCGCCCGGGATGATGACCACCCGCGGGTGCGCGAGCAGCCAGGCGAGTGCGATCTGCGCGGGTCGGACGTCGTGGTGGCGAGCAACGTCCCGGAGGGTCTCCAGCAGCGGCGAGACACGCCGCAGATTCTCGGCTCCGAACAGCGGGTTCATCGAACGGACGCCGCCGGGGCGATTGTCAGGTCCGTATTTGCCACCGAGCAGGCCCTGTGCCAGCGGGCTGTAGGCGATGACGATGCGATCCTCTGCCTCGGCGAACGGCACCAGATCGGCCAACGGGCCAGGGTGCGCGAGCGAGAACTGCACCTGATTGCTGACCACCGGCCGGCCGAGTGCCGCATCGGCAGCGCGCCACCGCGACAACGAGTAGTTGGAGACTCCGACGGCGGCGATCACGTTGTCGTCGAGCAGATCCCGAAAGCCGGGCATGATCATCGAGTCCCGGACCAGCGGATTCGGCTGATGGATCTGGTACAGCGGTATGGTGCGCAGCCGCAACCGCTCTGCGCTGGCCCTGGCCCGTCGGCGGACGATCGGCGGGAACGGTGCTATCGGGAAGATCTTGCTGGCCACGACGACCGAGTCCCGCTGGTCGCCCAGTGCCCGGGCAAGGATCCGCTCGCTTCGACCCCATCCGTAGATCTCCGCGGTGTCGAACAACCTCACCCCGAGTTCGAGCGCCCGCCGCACGATGCGGGCCGACTCCTCCTGGGCGTAGCCGGCGCCGTACCCCCACTCCGTCGAGCCGAATTGCCAGGTGCCCAACCCGACGCGGCTGACGGTCCCGAGTCCGTCGACCTGCAGCTGCTTCATCCCCCGAGTGTGCCCGACAGTGGATCAGCCGGGCGCCGGACCGATGCCTCCGGTCGGCGGCGAAGTGATGTTCTCGATGTCGGTCAGGTCGATACCGAATCCACGGGTCGTCCGCGAGATGATCTGTGCAACAGTGCATCTCGTTCGTTTTCGGTCATTCCGCCCCAGACGCCATAGGCTTCTTGAACCGACAATGCGTGTGAGCGGCATTCGGCGAGAACCGGGCACCCGGCGCAGACCTGCTTGGCCTGGGCCTCCCGCTCGTGTCGGGAGACACCCCGGTCGTTCCATGGATGGAAGAAGGAGGACGTCTCCATCCCGCGGCAAGCGGCCCGCAGCTGCCATTCCCAGAGCGCTTCGTTCCGCCCCGGAAGTCTTCCCAGGTGAGTCATCTCGAATTTCCTGCCATGAGTTCAGTTGAGATTGAAATTGGTCGGTCCGACCCATCGCGGTCCGGGCTAAACCGATTCTGCCGAGCAGAGTGTGACACCCATCACCACGGAATGCTACAGCGGGTCCACCTTCGATACGGACCGGGTGATCCGAGCCCGGAATCCAGCTGCGGGCGACCGGGAATCCGAAACCCGTTCTGCCGGATCATGTGTTGGATGCAGGCCGGTACCAGCCGAAAACCCGGGCGAAAACAGCAGGTTGACGACAGATAGTGCGGCGCCGGGATTTACGGGTTGTTTCTGAACTAATGACGGGCCAATTCAGTAGGACGCCAGGTCCGGCACCCGCAGGTGCGGCATGACCATGTCGAAGTCCCGCACCACGATGATGTTGTTGCCCATCGTCTGCTGCCCGTCCGAGCGGGCCAGCCTCCTGCTGACAGCGTCCGGGTTGTCGTAGGCGACCGACACCGCTGCCCGGCCCCATTCCCGATTCACCAGCAGGCTGGCGCTGCAGAAGCCGCGTAT
>Ga0164306_10000962_pt1 | contig 12421 bp, 6 predicted proteins | sample Whisoiple_242_MG_FD_110213 | JGI IMG/M metagenome (GOLD analysis project Ga0164306, IMG submission 110213) | Soil microbial communities amended with fresh organic matter from upstate New York, USA - Whitman soil sample_242_MG | ecosystem: Environmental > Terrestrial > Soil > Unclassified >... | reverse complement strand
GACCCTCTGCCGACTGGGTTTGGGATTGGGTTTGGGTGGCCCTTGGGCCACCCAAGGGCCACGCAAGGGCCACCCAAGCGTGGCGCAAGGGAGGCCCTTGCGTTGATTTCAGTTAAGTGCCTTTGTTTGCAACAAAAGTGGAAAAAGGCCGGGTGGGGGTGTAGAGATCGCTGTAATCGCCGACATCGCGCGGAACCGGAAAAGGCAAAACCTCTCAACTCTACGCCAACCTGGGATGACTTGGGATGAATGGGGAGGGGGAGGGGGGCAAAAGATCGGGTGATCCGGTGATCGGGACATCGGTTGATCGGAAAGGCAAAAGCTGCAAACCCACACCTAAATTGAAAGCCCTCAGATTGCTTTCACAACCTGAGGGCCGCAAGTGATGCCAGACCTGTAAGCCGAATTCTGTACGGCGTTGCCGCCGCTGACGGTCATTCCTCTAGGCCGTTCATCGCTGAACGGCTCAAGCGACCTACCCGGAAGTTGCGGCGTTCTGCGGGCGTTTAAGCCCGCAGCCGAAATCCTGAGCGACTCCGAGGAGTCGAAGGATCTCCCGCCCTGGCGCACCGAGCCGGCACGCGCTGGAAATGGCTTGCGCCATCTCCAACTCCTTCCCTATTTGGTCTTGCTCCGTGTGGGGTTTGCCATGCCTCGAGCATTGCTGCGCGAGCGGTGCGCTCTTACCGCACCTTTTCACCCTTACCTGGAGCTTGCGCTCCGGGCGGTATATTTTCTGTGGCACTTTCCGTCGAGCCGCTCCAGCGCCGCGCCAAAACGCGCCACTAGAGCACCCTCCCGGACGTTATCCGGCACACTGCTCTGCGGAGTTCGGACTTTCCTCTCTCTGTGCCGCGCAGCCCAGGGTCCCCATTCGCGCGCCGATTTTGCGCGTGAATGGGCGTTCCCGGCGTCCGCAGCCCAGACAGCGACCATCCGGTCCGACATCAGCTACCCATATTATAAGATGAATTCAGGATTATAAGATGAACTCAGGCCGGCGCCCGATTTATCCCCCGCCGCGCTGTCGCCCAAAAATTGCATTTACCACTGATTTACACTGATAAACACTGATCAACCAATGCTCCACGCTGGATGAGCGACAAGCTGGATTAGCGACAAACTGGATGAGCGACAAACCGGTTTTCTTATCAGTGTGATCAGTGTTCATCAGTGGTGAGAATTGCTTTTTTTGGCAAAGCGGCACGGAGACACCGGAGAAGAGATAGACGCGCGGCTGTGCCTGAATCGAAGCTCTTTAAATCGAAGCTCTCTAAATTAAATCGAAGCTCTCTAAATTGAAGATGCTCTCAAGGAGACGAGAAAAATTGAAGAATCGCAATATTTGGAAGCTTGCGCTCATGTTTGCCGGAGTGATGCCTGCGGCGGTGATGTCTACGGCAGTGATGTGCGCGGCACTTTCCACGGCAGCGTTTGGGTTCTATCAAGGGCACAAGCCGACCCCGGCCGAACAAAAGGCCATCACCAAATACGTTGGCGTCATGAATAAGGTGCTTGACCAGTTCCGCAGCCCTGACTGGGACGAGAAAATCGATGCCACCATCGATAACCCCAATGTCAGCACCTTTGGCGACCGCCCCATGGATGTCGACCAGCTGCTGCAGCGCACCTATGAGGTCCGCAAAGACTCAAAACGCTACCAGATGCTGGTTCTGCCTCGACTGCGCAAACTATCGGGGGAAAAAGATGTGAGCAAGAAACAGCTTGAAGCGGCCCGGATTGAGGACCTTCAGCATCTCCAGGTGCAGGTCCACTTCAACATGCTGGTCGTCCCCATGATCACCGCCCCCGACCCCAAAGTTGACCCCAAGGTCCCCGGCGCGACTTTTGTGCACCAGGACCGCAACAATCCTTTCAGCCATGGCGTGGCATACGTCCTGTTTTTCAGCAACGGCAAGCTCGGCCGATGGGAAGAGGTCAATGACGTTTATCGGAATTTCTTTGTTCATAAGCCGGATACGCCGTTCATTGAGAACGTGGAAGTCCGGATCTATGGCCCTGAAGACCGTATCAGGGAATTGCTGCGCAAGATCGACTGGAAACAGGTGAATACCGCGTTGACCATGTAAAAACCGCCAATTTCAGACGTATGCAAATTATTTGTGCAGGAATCGCCTTGCTGCTTGCATCTAAAGTCGAATTGTAAAGTATTATTAAGGCGCTAAATAACAATTTAGAATGTAGATCGCGGGCGGCAATGTTGAACTTTCTTCCAGGATTGATAGCGGCCGGGTTGGCAGTGTGCGGCATGGGGTTTTACCTGCTTTGCCTGTGGAGCGCGCGCAGCTTTCAGCGGACCGGCAGCCGGCCAACGCCTGCCGTCACTCCGCCAGTCACCATCCTCAAGCCGCTGCGCGGCGTCGATCCGGAAATGTACGAAAGTTTCCGCAGCCATTGCGTCCAGGACTACCCGGAATACGAAATCATCTTCGGCGTCAGTGAGCCGGACGATCCCGCCGTGGAAGCCGTACACCGGCTGATGCGTGAATTTCCCAATTGCAAAATCCGCCTTCTGGTCTGCCCTGAAGTGCTGGGCAACAATCGCAAGACCAGCAACCTGGTGCAGATGCTGGCATTCGCCCAGCACGACCACATCCTGATTAACGACAGTGACATTTACGTTACGGCGGATTACCTTCGTCGCGTGATGGCGCCATTCGCGCGCCCGCAGGTCGGCATGGTCACCTGCCCGTATCGCGGCATCGCCGCTGATACGCTGGGCTCAAAGCTGGAGTCCATCGGCATCAGCACGGACTTCATCGCCGGCGTGCTGGCGGCCCGGCAGATTGAAGGCGGCATTCATTTCGCTCTCGGCTCCACGCTGGCCATGTCGCGCACCGCGCTTGAGGCCATCGGCGGGCTGCGGCCGCTGGTGGATTACCTGGCCGACGACTTTGAACTTGGCTATCGCATCGCCAAAGCCGGCTATGAAGTGGTGCTGGCGGATATCGTGGTGGAAACCCACCTTCCGGCTTACAGCTTCCGCGGGTTCTTTCAGCACCAGATGCGCTGGGCACGCAGCACGCGCGATTCCCGCCGCATGGGCTATATCGGCCTGCTATTGACCTTCGGCCTGCCCTGGTCGATCTTTGCCGTATTGCTCGCGCCGCTCAGTTGGTGGTCATGGGCCACGCTTGCCGCGGCCGCGGCCCTGCGCGCGGCCGTCGCGCTCAAAGTTGAGATTGGAATTGTCCATGACCGTGCTGTATCGCGTCGCCTGTGGCTGGTGCCTCGACGCGATCTCGTAGCTTTCGAAGTGTAGTTCGCCAGCTTTGCTGACCACACCGTCCACTGGCGCGGCGAAGTCTTCATCCTTGAAAAGGGCAAGATTCGCCCGGCACATCCGCCCATGCCAGGGCCTGTCAGCGCGGCCAAGGCTGATCAGGACAAGGTTTCGGTCCATTCGTAAGCACCAGCTTGCCGCCCCACTTCGCCAGCACGCAGGCGTTCTGGACCACATAATCAGGAAGGTGCTCTTTCTGCGGGCACTCCTCGGCGGGTTTGCGATCAGGGCTGGATTTGGCGTCGGTGAGAAGAAAAACAGGTTTGTCGCCGCGCCATAGTTTTTCAAAAGACGCGTCATCATCAAAGATCGGCGGCGCGTCCGGGAACTTTGATCCGTACCAGATGTTGTTGCAGCGCCCGTTCAACATGCGGACCTGGCGCCGCGTGTAGTAATTCACGCTGGAAGCAGCTTCGTAGTCGCCATTGTCTTCGATCACCGCGCCGGGCTTCCAATGGGCTTCGATGGCCTGCGCCAGGACTTTGGAAGTGAGTACGGGCGAAAAAATCACCAGCCCTTGATGAGCAGAACCCAGCAGCACCACGGTCATCGCCGCCAGCGACATGTTGCCCGCGAATGCGCGGTTTTTTCGCCGCAACATCAAGTTCAGTACTGTGCCAACCGCAAAGGCAATCGCGGTTGCCAGCAAGGGAAGCTTAAAGGCTCCCATCGCCTGCGGCGTGAGATCAAGAAAATGCCCGAAGGAGAGCGCGTAATCCTGCGGATTTTTCTTGAGCAGCTCGGCGATATCGTAACCCTTGGGCGGAGCTTTCGCCTGCCACGCGAAATAGAAACAGGCAACGCACACTGCTACGCCAATTCCAACCAGCGCGATCGAAGAAATTCTTCCACTGCGTCGCTCTGCGCTGTCCGGCGGTGAAGCCGACTCGCGTGCCAGCCATCCGCCCAACAGTAATGCCACCCCAGGCAGGCCGGGAAGCACGTAATATTCCTGCCGGCTGGAAAAGCTGAAGAACAGCAAAATCAGCAGCGGCCACAATGCAAAAATCAACGTTGCGCGTTGCTGCGTGCTCAGCCCTGCGCGGAACGCCGCCAGCTTTGCCGGCACTTGCCGGATGGCCTGCACGACGAACGCGGTCCATGGCATCAGCCAGACCAGCATCAGTCCCCAGAAAAGCCAGAGCGGGACTGTGTCGTAATCGGCCGGATAGCGCTTTTTCAGGAAGCGCAGAAAATGTTCGTTGACAAAGTAGAACCAGAAAAATCCGCGGGCCTCGCCCTGCGCCGGATTGCGAAAACCCGCCAGCAAGTGCCATGGCGCGGCGATCAGCAGAAATACAAGAAAACTGGAAAACAGCCGCAGCCGCAACAAATGCCGCAGGTTTTTCGTCAGCGCCAGATAAATAAAGATGGTTCCAACAGGAAAAACCAGGCCAATCAGCCCCTTGGTCAGGACGTTCAAGGCCATCGTCGCCGCCAGTCCCCAGCAGACCCAAAGAGACGGTTGCTCGCCGCGCTCTCCAGACGTTTGTTCTCCAGAAGTTTGTTCTAACGACGTCAGGAAGAAATCAAACCCCAGCGCGAGCCACAGCGCCACCAGCATTTCCGGGATCATGAACCGCGTATAGATAAACGGCCCAAAACCTGTGCCCAGCGCCAGCGCCGCATAAAGTCCGCCTTCGTCGTTATAAAATCTGCGCCCTATCCGGTACACCACCAGCAACAGCGCCAGCATGCCCAGGGCAATCGGCAATCGCGCAGACCAATCGTGCACGCCAAAGACTTTGTAGCTCGCCGCCACAATCCAGTACATGAGCGGCGCTTTTTCCAGGTAGCGAAAGCCATCATTGATCTTCAGCGTGACCCAATCGTTGTGCTCCACCATCTCGCGCGCTGCTTCGGCGTGAACAGTGTCGGCATCGTCCATCAGCGGCGGCGAAAACATGCTGCCCAGGTACACGATGGCCCACACCACCAGGATGAGGGCAATCGACGTTCCATGCCGCGCGGAAGAACTGGGAGACGCGGGAACGTCTGAAGTTGGCGAGGAAATCTGGGTATGCATGAACGACGTATTATAAGCGGCTGAATCCTCTGAACGTAGAGACATAGCATCGCTACGTCTCCCCTGCAAGGTTCTCGCTTCTGCATGAGTCAACGAATCTTCTTTCCATGCTGGATAGGCGACGAATCAAAGCAGGGCTAGGTATGACATTTCAAAACAACGGTGATACAGCCCGCGGACTATAATTGCCTGTCATGCGCGCCTGCATTACATGCCTGGTGATGCTATTGATCCTGACCTTTGGATGCCTGCCTGCAGCGGCCGGCGTTCATCCAGTTCCGAAGGACCACGCCGCGCTGACCGCCCGCGACTGGCTGCCTCATGTCGTCAGCAAGATCGCTCCGCTTGAATGGTGGAGTGTTGCGTATTCGTCATCCGATCTGCGGCGCGAAGATTTTACCAATGATTATCAGTATGAACAGGCCAAAGCAGATACCTCTTTTCCGCGCTTCTGTTTTTCCTTGTTTCGGCCCAAGCCGAAAGAAATGGTTTCACTGATTGCCGCGGTAGGTGCGTACAAAGGCGATGTGAGTTGGGTAATGGAGGATGATTGCATCGTTGCTATACCGGAGATGCCGCCTTTCGTTGCGCCGCCGATCACCGCGGACGAAACAGAAAGGCTTAAGTGGCTTGCACAGACGCTCCCGCAACGCGATGCTGATTTTCTAAAACGGGCCATGCTCGATGCTCCCCGGCTGGCCGCATATATTGAAGAGCGCCTCGGTCTCGCGGGCAAGCCTTCATTCGATTTTGATCCGCAGTGGCTTACCCGCGAAGGGCTGGCTGCTTCCCGCGCACAGTATGAGGACTACTGGGAGCCCGGCTCATGGACCGTGTTTCTGGCGCGCAAGCCACAGCATTATGCGGGAAAATTCGAGCCAACCTCGACTCAAGACCGTCCTCTGGAATTCGGCATTGCCGCTTATGAGATAGACGCTCTCTTCGATGAGCTCAGCCCCGGCTGGGAGGCATTCCAGGGTGAGGAAGGGCCGGTCATTCCTGCCTATCCTTTGCTGTCGCGGCTCTCTGACATGACAACTGACGCTCTTTATGAACGCAATGAAGTGGACGCCCTTCTGGACGAGTGTCTTCAGTCCCAGGCAAGAGTCAAACATCCAGATGCTCTCCGCGGCCTCGACAATCTGGTTCGCATTGCTCGCTGGGCGCAAAAGCTGAAGGTCGGGATTTATTTTGGAGCGCAAAATCCCTGATGTCTACCGCAGCAACCAGTTCAAAAGATTTTCCCCGCTCCCAGGCCGACTCCCTCGCCGCCGAACTCCGCGCCACCATCACCGGCGAAGTCCGCTTTGATGACGGAACTCGCGCACTTTATGCGGTCGACGGATCGAACTACCGCCAGGTTCCCATCGGCATTGTCATTCCCCGGACCATTGAAGACGTAATCCAGACTGTCGCGCTGGCCCGCAAGCACAACGCGCCACTGCTGCCGCGCGGCGGCGGCACCAGCCTCTCCGGTCAGTCCTGCAACGTCGCGGTGATCGTTGATTTCTCCAAATACCTGAACCAGATCATCGAAATCAATCCCACGGAGAAATATGCCTGGGTACAGCCCGGCTGCGTGCTGGATAAGCTGCGCAATCGCTCCAACGAGTTCAATCTCACCTTCGGCCCTGATCCTTCCACGCATGAATACTGCAACCTGGGCGGGATGATCGGCAACAACTCCTGCGGCGTGCATTCCGTCATGGCCGGCCGCACCGTCGATAACGTCCTGGAACTCGACATCCTTACCTATGACGGCGAGCGCATGCGGGTCGGCCCCACTTCAGATGCGGAGTTTGAAGAGATCGTTCGGGCTGGCGGCCGTCGCGGCGAAATTTATTCGCGTCTGCGAGCGCTCCGCGATCAATACGCCGGCCTGATTCGCAGCCGCTATCCCAACATCCCGCGCCGCGTCTCCGGTTATAGCCTCGACGAGCTTCTTCCCCAGCGTGGATTCAACGTCGCTAAATCGCTGGTCGGCGCTGAAGGCACTTGTGTGATCACGCTCGCGGCCAAGGTCCGGCTGGTCGATTGGCCCAAAAAGCGCACGACCGTTGTGCTTGGCTACAAAGACGTTTACGCCGCGGCCGACAGCGTTCCGGAAGTTTGCAAATCAAAGCCCATCGGTCTGGAAGGCATGGATGACGTTCTGATTTCGAACATGAAGAAGAAGAACCTTCATCCTAAAAGCATTGCCATGCTGCCCGAGGGCAAAGGCTGGCTGCTGTGCGAATTCGGCGGCGAGACGAAGGACGAATCCAATGCCAAAGCTCGGGCCCTGATGGAATCGTTGGGCCGCCAACCCGATCCGCCCAACATGAAGCTCTTCATCGATGAGCAGGAAACGCTGCTCGTCTGGAAGGCCCGCGAGTCCGGGCTGGGAGCGACCTCGCAGGTTCCCGGCGAGCCGGAGGCCTGGGAAGGATGGGAAGATGCGGCGGTATCGCCGGAAAAGCTGGGCGAGTATCTGCGCGCACTGCATCGCCTGCTGGCGAAATACGGCTACCATTGCGCGCTGTACGGCCACTTTGGCGATGCCTGCGTACACATGCGGATTGATTTTGATCTTGTCACAGAAGAAGGCATCAAAAAATTCCGCGCTTTTGTGGAAGAGGCCGCAGACATGGTCGTGCAGATGGGTGGCTCGCTTTCCGGCGAGCATGGCGACGGCCAGGCCCGCGGCGAGCTTCTGGTCAAAATGTTCGGCCCGGAGTTGATGGAAGCTTTCCGCGAGTTCAAGCGCATATGGGACCCCGGCTGGAAGATGAATCCGGGCAAGAAGATTGACGCCAATCCGCTCGACGAAAATCTCCGTCTCGGCGCCGCCTACCGGCCTGCTCCGGTGAAGACGTATTTTTCATTTCCTGAAGACCACGGCCACTTTCCTGAGACCACGCTGCGCTGCGTCGGCGTGAGCAAATGCCGCAAGGACGACAACGGCGCCATGTGTCCCAGCTACATGGCGACGCGGGAAGAAAAACATTCCACTCGCGGCCGCGCGCGCCTGCTCTTTGAAATGCTGCGCGGTGAGACGCTCAAAGACGGCTGGAAGAATGAATACCTGAAAGACGCGCTCGACCTCTGCCTGGCCTGCAAGGCCTGCAAGAGCGAATGCCCCATCAACGTGGACATGGCCACCTACAAGGCAGAATTTCTGGCGCATTATTATGAAGACCGCGCTCGTCCTCGCGCCGCCTACTCCATGGGATTGATTCAGCGCTGGGCCGGCATGGCGCGAGTCGCGCCCTGGCTGGTGAATTTTCTCGGTCGCGCGCCGCTGACATCGCAGTTGACAAAGTGGCTTGGCGGCATCTCCCAGAAGCGCGGTATGCCCGCGTTTGCCGCGGAGACCTTCACTGCATGGTTCCGCAAGCGCCCGCTGCGCAACGCTGATCGTCCGCCGGTGGTCCTGTGGCCCGATACCTTCAGCAACAACTTCCATCCGCAGATCGCCAAAGCGGCGGTGGAAGTCCTGGAACACGCCGGATATCAAGTCAGGGTCCCGCGGCAGTCGCTCTGTTGCGGGCGCCCGCTCTACGACTTTGGCATGCTCAGCCAGGCCAAAGCCACGCTGGAACAGACGCTCGCGGCCATGCGAGTTGATATTGAAGCCGGTACGCCAATCATCGGAATCGAACCAAGCTGTGTCTCCGTCTTTCGCGACGAGATGACCAACCTCCTTGGCAACAATGTTCAAGCGCAAAAGCTCAAGAGCCAAACTTACCTGCTTAGCGAATTCCTGATCAATAAAGCCGGCTATCGCCCTCCCCAACTCAAGCGCAAGGCCATTGTCCACGCGCACTGCCATCACAAATCAGTCCTTAAATTTGATTCTGAATCAGAATTGCTGAAGCGCACCGGCCTGGACTTTCAGGTTCTCGACTCCGGTTGCTGCGGCATGGCCGGATCATTCGGCTTTGAGGCCGATAAATACGATGTTTCAGTCAAGATCGGCGAACGCGTCCTGCTGCCCGCGGTGCGCAGCGCCGCCGCGGACACGCTCATCGTTACCGACGGTTTCAGTTGCTATCAGCAGATTGAAGGCCTCACCGGACGCAAGGCTCTGCACATAAGTGAAGTGTTACAGATGGCTATCCGCGAAGCTCCAGCCGGCAATGAGACAAAAGAAAGCTCGCCGCAGATTTACGCAGATGTTCGCAGATAAAAGACAAAATGAGCCGCGAGTCTAAACCTTTTTAGGCTTTACGGTATCCAACGGGCGGGGTGGAGCAGGTCTTTAGACCGGGCCTGTAGACCTGCAATAAAGCTAATAAACCATCAGGCTTCAGCCGCTGAGGTACATCGTGCACGAATACACGATAATCTAAAATGTGCAAATCGCATTTCTAATTTGATTCGCGTTCTTTCGCGAAATTCGCGGCCAAATTTTTCTTATCTGCGTTGATCAGCGTAAATCTGCGGCGAACCTTGTTTTCTAAGCCGGCTTCTCCACCTGGTTGTAGCGCCGCGCCGCGCGCCTGCCCAGCGCCGTCAGCGGCGAGCGCGTCACTGCTGACTGGCTTTCGTGTCCCGGCTTCTTCTCAGTATTTCCGCCGGCGTCCGGCAATAGCCGGTTCACGTGTGCCAGCACTTCCTGCGTGACTCCCGGTGCTATTCCGTGGACTCCCGCCAGCAGCTTTGCCTGCCAGCCGATCACCAGCTCCGTGCGATTGCCGCAGGTGGCGTTCACAATCTTCTTTTCCGCGCGCTGGGCTGAAACCGACACCAGCGGATTGGTGCCGCTCACCGCGAACCAGCCAAACTCAGCTTCATGCCTGCCTTTGAATTGCGCATTCAGGTGTGAACCGGTGCGCATGAGCCCCGGAACAACCGTAAGCACGTGAATGCCAAACCGCTTCAGCTCGGCATGCAGACCCTCAGAGAATCCCACGGTCGCAAACTTGGCGCAGCCGTAAGGAATCAGGTGCGGCACGCTCACTTTGCCTCCAATCGAAGCAATATTCACGATCCTGCCGGAGCCGCGCGTGAGCATCTGCGGCAGCACAGCCAGCGTGGGATGGACGGTCCCCCAGAACATCACGTCCATCGCTTCCTGAAAATCCTTCAATTCCTGTGACAGGATTGGCCCCACGGAGATCACGCCGGCGTTGTTCACCAGCACGTCGATCTTTCCCATGTGCCGGGTTACAGAGCTGATCAGGTTGTCCACTTCCTCCGGCTTGCTCACGTCGCATGGGACCGCGCAAACCACGGCGCCCAGGTCTTCCAGCTTCTGCCGCGCTCGCGCCAGTTCCTGCTCGTCTCGGGCGCAGATTGCGATCTTCGCTCCAAATTGCGCGAACTCTTCCGCCAGCGCCAACCCCAGTCCGCGCGATCCGCCGGTAATCAACACGGTCTGCCCTTGCAGCTCGCGCAAGCGATGCCCGCGAAACTTCCTGAGCGCCAGCCGCGCCGCCATCACCGTGCCTAATCCCGCCGCGGCTCCCGCCATGAGCGTGCCCGCCGCAACGCCGCCAATCACAACCTTCGTCCTGGTCTTCATAGGTTCCTGCCTTCTTTCAGCTTGCTCTCTGCAGTTCCATTACCGGCGCCAGCTCCGGCACCCTGATGCGCAATTTTTCGCCCAGGGCAAGAAAGCGCTCCTGCCAGCGCCGTGAATCCGGGTCCTGCCGGCGCGCCATCTCCGGAAAAACCTTGTCCAGAATGGAGTAATAAATGTTTTGCGCGTGCCAGCAATCCACGGAAAACGGCATCATGGGGTAGAGGCTGGTGAGCGCGTTGGCGCGCTCCAGGGTTTCGCTGTCGTGCGGGTTTCGCTGCAAACGCCGCAGAATGCGTGTCAGGCTGTTGCCGGCGGCAAAGCGGACCCCGGCTTCATCCACCTGCACGCCTTCGCGCTTCACCATCTCCATCAGCATGGCCACGCGCACAAAGTCCACCGGGTCGGTTTCAAACGTATGTTTGAGATCGTTGTTGAGGACAAATTCGGCGGTGAAGCGCAGGACGTCCGGCACCGGCTGGCCCATCTCTTTCAGGAAGCGCAGCAGCGCGCCGTGGCGTTCATAAATCTTGTGATAGCTGGCTTCAGCCTCATGCAGCGTGCGGGAAAGAACGATGTCGAGGATCCTCTTCTGCTCGTCTTTGAACAGCGCCTGGAATGAGTAAGGCATGCCATCGAACTCATCGTCCAGCAGACGCAGCAGCTCGCCAAAATCACCCGCGGAAAAGGCCGCCAGGCTTTCCGCCACCAGGCGGTCATAATCTTCACTTTGTGTGATGGCGCGGACGCCGGCATGCAGCGTCTGGTCGCCCAGGTAGACGGCGGCAAATCCCATTTCACACGATTCACGCGTAATGCGTGAAGTCACCCGCAAGAGCCCCAGGGCGAGCCGCGCCGTTCCCGCTTCAGCGTGGCGATAGTCCAGCGTTTTCACGGAATAGCAGTACTGCGGGACAATATGGTCGCCATCGAACATTGAACTGATGGCAAAGTGCGCCGCCACTTTGCTCAGGTCGACGAATACGGGTTTCACCCAGCGGTTGTAAATCTGGGCTCCATTGCCCAACGCGGGCAGGTTGCTCTGGGCCAGCGCCAGCCGCTGGACGAATTCCGCTTCCAAATCCGCGCTGGCCGTCTCTCGCGCCAGTTGGATCACCCGGCCGGCATACTGCAGCACCTGCACGGTTTCAATGCCGCTCAGCTCGTCAAAGAACCAGCCGCAGCTGGTGTACATGAGCATGGCGTGCCGCTGCATTTCCAGCAGCTTGAGCGCGGCCGTGGTTTCCGCCGGCTTGAGCTGGTGGCTGGAATGTTTTTCAAAAAACAGCCAGAGCGAATCCGGCGACCGGTCCAGCACCACATCTATATAATCGTTCCGCGCTGCCCAGGGATCTTTCAGCACCTCGCCGGCCTGGCGTTCAAAAAGGGCGGCGGCGCAGTCGCGCAGATAATCCAGGGCCTCCCGCAGCGGCCCGCGCCATTGCTGGTTCCAGCCTTCGCGGCCGGAGTTGCAGCCGCAATCGCTGCGCCAGCGCTCCACGCCATGGGCGCAACTCCAGGACGTGTTTTCGATGATTTGCACTTCGTGCGTGGGCGGATTAGCTTGCAGGAACTCGCCGTAATTCGT
>Ga0164306_10000961_pt1 | contig 12422 bp, 9 predicted proteins | sample Whisoiple_242_MG_FD_110213 | JGI IMG/M metagenome (GOLD analysis project Ga0164306, IMG submission 110213) | Soil microbial communities amended with fresh organic matter from upstate New York, USA - Whitman soil sample_242_MG | ecosystem: Environmental > Terrestrial > Soil > Unclassified >... | reverse complement strand
GCCGTGAAGTCAGCCATCGGTCGGGTCCCCTTCCACCGGCGCCGCCGCTGCGGTCGCCTCGGTCGTCGTCGTGCTCGATCCTCGCCCAGCCAGTCTGGCGAGGGCAACCGTGATGTTGTCGCGTCCACCCTGCTCGTTGGCGAAGTCGACGAGGGCCTGGGCCACCGTCGTGGGAGTGGCGTCGTCGAGCCGGGCCGCGGCGTCGGTCAGCAGGGTGCGCAGCGCCTCGGCCTCGGAGCAGTAGTTCCACAGCCCGTCTGAGCAGACCATGAGCCAGCCGGGCGTCGCCGTCAGCGTCGTCAGGTGCGGCGTGAGGTCGTCGGGGGCGTCCTTGCCGAGCCAGCGCGTGATCGAGTGCGCGTGCGGTCCGGTCTCGGCCGCGAGCCTCGGGACGCCAGCCGCCATCTGCTCCTGGGCGAAGGAGTCGTCGCGGCCGAGCTGGCGCGCGGGCTCCGTCGTGTCGTCGGGCAGCCAGTAGACGCGGCTGTCGCCCACGTTGCCCGCGACGATGACGTCGTCCTCGACGACCGCGGCTGCGAAGGTGCACGACGGCGGGTTGGGCACGTCCTCGACGACCGAGGCCGCGACGGCCTCGTTGGCGCGGGTGACGGCGCTCGTCAGCGCGCGCCCGGCGCCGGCCGCCCAGGCGTCGGGGGTGCCGACGCCCTTGGGGAAGGGCTGGTCGAGGACCGCCCGGGCGGACGTCGCTGCCGCGAGCGAGGCGATGTGCGAGTCGGTGGCCATCGAGACGCCGTCGCAGACGACGAGGACCGCGCGCGACCCTGCCGGCTCGCTGGCGCTGAGCGACATGGCGTCCTCGTTGCGGGCGTGGCGCCTGCCGATGTCGCAGACGCCGCCGACCCAGGCCGCCGGGGACTCGACGAGGTGGTCGCGCGGGTTGGGCGGCGGGGTGCCGCAGTGGTCGCAGTAGCCGTCGACGATGTGCCCCTCGCCACAGGCGTGGCACGTGAGGTCGTCCGCCACGGGGGCGACGGCCGCCGACGGGACGGCCCCCGTCCAGCCGACGTCGAGGGGGGACTCCTCGCCGGCGGGCGCCGTCTGCGGTGTCGCCGAGGCGAGCACGGTGCCGTCCGAGACGTCGGCCGGCGGCTGGGCCCCGTTCGAGGCGCGGGCCGCGACGACGAGGTCGGCGCCGCACGCCTCGCAGAAGGTCGAGTCGGCCTGGTTGGCCGTGCCGCAGGCGGGACAGTCCCGCGAGGCGGTCGCCCCGGACGAGGCCGCGGACGAGGCAGCGGGCAGCGGAGCGGGCTCTGCTGCTCCCGTGGTCGGGATGTCGGTCACCAGAGGCTCCAGGGTCGGATGGCGTTGGCCTCGTCCACGAGGGGGACGCGCTCGGACAGGTCGGGGGTGCGCTTGGCCAGCTCGCGCAGGGCCTCCTCGAGCCCGAGACGCAGGCCGTTGGGGGTGCCCTTGTGCTCGCCGAGGCGGACATCGGCCTTGTTGCCACTCTTCTCCACGGTGACGAGCGCTTCACGGTAGATCAGCGTCGTGAGCTCGGCCCGGCGCCGCGCCGACAGCGAGGTGTCGTCGAGCGTGCGCAGTGCCTCGGCGAGGTCGGGCAGCCCCCGGTTCGCCTTGGTGAGCAGCTCCGCGAGGCCCGCGCGTGCCGTGCGGTAGGCGCTCGACTGGACCGGGACGAGCCGGTATGCCGCCACGGCCCCCTCGACGTCGGACCGCGCGGCCCGGATACGGGCGAGGCCGAAGGCCGACATGGGGACGTACGTGGCGTCGGTGCGTGCGCACGCCACGTAGAGGTTCTCGGCGACGGCGCCGTCACCGGCCTGCTCCGACGCCTGCGCGAGCGCGAGCTTGGGCGCGAGCTCCCCCGGCACCTGGCCGTAGACGGCGTTGAACGCGGCCTGCGCGGCTCGTGAGTCGCCCCGCTCGAGCGCGGCCAGGCCCTGGATCCACACCGCTCGCCACTCCCACGGGTCGGCGCTCAGCAGCTCGCCGGCCGTCGACTCGGCGACGTCGGGCCGGTTGGCGTCGAGCGCGGTACGGGCCTGCTCGAGGAGCACCTCCGTCGTGCGCACGGCGGCCCGCTTGAGCGTCGCGAGGCGCTCCTCCGGTGAGCCGGAGACCGTGGTGAGCCATCCGGTCTGCGGGTCGTGCGGGTCGCGGCGCATGGCCGGGAGGTTGCGCCAGTCGTCGGGCTCGACGCCCGGCGTCGGCACGTCGAAGAGCAGCGAGCTGACGGTGGTCGCCGCAGCGCCGGACCCCCGGTCGAGGGCGACGACCTCACGGAGCACCCCGACCATCTGGGAGCGCAGCTCGTCGGCCGAGACGAAGCGGTCGTCACGGTTGGGCGCGCACGCCTTGGCGACGAGCCGGTAGAACGAGTCGTAGCGCTGGAAGACCGGCACGGTGTCCTGGGCCGGAAGGGTGTTGAGGAAGGTCGTCTGGTAGCCACGGAACTCCATCGTCAGCACGACGAGCGTGCGCCCGATCGTGTAGATGTCGGAGGCGGCGGAGACGCCGAGCTCGGCCACCTCGGGGGCCTGGTAGCCGACGGTGCCGAAGATCGCCGAGTCGTCGTCGTCGGCGCGGCGCACGCCACCGAGGTCGATGAGCTTGACCTCGTCGCCGACCTGGATGATGTTGTCGGGCTTGAAGTCGCAGTAGACGAGCCCGAGGTCGTGGAGGTACTGGAACGACGGCAGGATCTCGAGGATGTAGGCGAGGGCCTGGTCGACGGGCAGCGGGTCGTACCTTCCGGCGGCCTGGAGGCGCTGCTTGAGGATCGACTTGAGCGAGGTGCCGCCGACGTACTCCATGACGATGTAGCCGGCGTCGTCGTGCGTCACGAAGTTGTAGATCTCGACGATGCTCGGGTGCGACACCTGCGCGAGGAAGCGCTGCTCGGCGATCGCAGCCGCGAGGGCATCGGGGTCGGCCGAGTTGAGCAGGCCCTTGAGCACGACCCACCGGTCCGAGACGTTCTTGTCGCGCGCGAGGTAGATCCAGCCGAGGCCGCCGTGGGCGAGGCAGCCGGCGACCTCGTACTGGCCCGCGACGAGGTCGCCGGCCTTGAGCTTGGGGTCGAAGGAGAACGGGTGGCGGCAGTTGGCGCAGAAGCCGGTCGTCCGGCCCGGCTTGCCGTCGCGGCCGCGGCCGACGGGCTCGCCGCACTTCGGGCAGAAGCGCTTGTTCTCGGGCACGGACGGGTTGGTGAGCAGGGCCTTCTCGGCGTCGATCTCGGGTGCCGGGCGCACCGAGGTGATGCCGCCACCGAGACGGGCCGAGCGCAGGCGCTGCGAGCCCCCCGTGCGACGCGTGGCGATGGACCCAGCCTCGCGGGCACGCTTGGAGCCCAACGCTGCCGATGCGAGGTTGCTCGAGGCAGCCGAGCGCGTGGAGATCTCGGGGCCGACACCACCGGTGGCCCCTGTCGCCGCGGTGGCGCCGGCCGTGGCGGCAGCGGCGGACGGCGCGGAGGGGGCGGCATACCCGGCGACACCGAGCTGGTCGGCCGGGGTGCCGCAGACGTTGCAGTAGCCCGCGTCGATCGTTCCCGCGCATCCGGGCTGCTGGCAGGCGCCACCCTCGGGGATGGACGGACCGGCGGCGGCCGCAGCCGGTGCAGGTGCTCTGACGGCGGCGGGGGTGGAGCCGGCGGCCACGCCGCACACGTCGCAGTAGCCGTCGACGATCGTTCCGGTGCAGCCCGGCTGCGTGCAGTTCATGGTCGGGGCCTCTGGGGTCGGGGTGCGGACGGACGGGGGGCGGCGCGACCGGCACGGGGCTGCGGGCGGGTGGCTGCGTCGACGTAGGCCGAGAAGGCCGCGGCGAGGGCCCGGGCACGGGAGATCGGCAGCGGGCGGGCGGCGAGCGTCTCGTCGAGGCGGCGCCGCAGCTCGGCCACGTCGGCTCCCGCCTCGGGAGCCAGCGTCGCCGCGGTGGCCATGGCGCCGACGGCACCCACGAGCCCGACGACCTCGTCGCGCTCGGCCAGCCCGGCGGCGTACGTCTCGTGGGCAAGGTCGAGCGCCCGGGAGACCCGCTCGAGCTTGTCGCGGTATGCCGTGAGTTCGGCTGCCGCCTGCGGCACCGGTCCCAGCGCGCGGACGTTGGGGATCGCGAGATGCGGTGCCGGCGTGATCGCCTCGAGGCAGGCGCGTTCGAGGGCGCGGATGGCGGCGGCGCGCGCGTCGAGCTCCTCGACCTGCTGCTGGGTGCGCACCCGGCTGCGGGCGGCGGAGGCGCGCTCGGCCGCCGCGACGATGAGGTCGCGCTCGATCACGGCCACGTCGATCTCGAGGGGGCCGATGATGCCGCCGACGTCGGCGCCACGACGGGCGCGCTCCACGAGGTCGTCCATCCGGCGGTCGAGCCGCGCGAGCTTCTCGGTGGCATCGTCACGCTGCGTGCCGGCCGGGACCAGCGGGATCTGGTCGCGGGTGCGCTCGATCCCGGCCCGCACCATGGTGATCCGCTGCGTCGCCTCGGCCGCCCCGGGGGCGAGGGAGGCTCGCGCCTGGAGCGTGCGGGTCAGCGAGTCGAGCAGCCGACACGCCTCCGGAAGGCTCACCGCGAGCGAGCCACTCGACGGCAGCGCGAGGTGCTCGGTCGTGTTGGAGTCGAGCCGTCCGTGGATGAGGGTCGAGAGCCGCTCGGCCTCGACGGGACCGACGCGGCCGCCGTCGAAGGTCGTCTCGAGCAGGGTGAGTCGGTCGCTGACGGCCTTCCAGAAGGTCAGCGCCACGGTGAGGTCGGTGGTGATCGCGACCTGCTCGGCCTGAGACAGCTTGAGGACCGCGCGGTCGACCTCGCCGAGGTCGGCGCGGCGCTGGGCGACCCACTCGCGCAACGCGTTGAGGTAGGTCTGGGCCTCACCGGCCTGGACGGGCACGCCGAGACGCCCGGGCGCCGTCGGTGCGACGGTGCCCGGGTCGGGGTGGCTCTGCGGCACTGCGCTCATCGTCCGTAGACCGGGGTCGGGGGTGCGGGCGCGGGCCCGAGCGGCGCTGCGAGCCAGCGGTTGTAGATCGTCTTCCACTCGCCGTCGGCCTCGAGGTCGGCGACGACACGGTTGATGTAGCGGGCCAGGTAGACGTCGGCCTTGTTGAGGCCCAGGCCGTAGGGCTCGACGGTGATGGCCTTGGCACTCGTGATGACGGTGTTCGGGTCCTGGGCCGCGAGGCCGGCGAGCACCGTGTCGTCACCCGTGATGGCGTCGGCCTTGCCCTGCTGGAGCAGCACGAGGCAGCCGGTGTGCGTGCCGGCCGTCACGACGACCGGTCCCGGCACCTGCTGGAGCTTGGTCAACGAGGTGGTGCCGTTCGGGGCACACACCCGCTTGCCCTTGAGGTCGGCGAGACTGAGGTCCTTGGCGCCGGGCAGGGCCTTGCTGACGAGGACCTTCTGGCCGGAGCGGTAGTACTCGGCCGAGAAGCCGATGTCGTTCCACCGCCCGCACGTCATCGACATGTTGCGGGCGACCATGTCGATCTCGCGATCCTGGAGCAGCGGGATGCGGTCACCGGCCGTGATGACGCGCAGCTGCACCTTGCTCGGGTCGCCGAAGATCGCCTTGGCGACGGCGCGTGCCATGTCGATGTCGAAGCCCTCGATGCCGCCGGTGAAGGCGTTGCGGGCCCCGAAGAGGTACGTGTCGGCCGAGACCCCGACGGTGATGAAGCCCTTGTCGAGGATCTTGCGCATCGTGCCGTCGCTGATGTCGGCGCGGGCCGGCAGGCTCGGCAGCGGGTCGTAGGACTGCGTCGCGTTGGTGCACGTCGGTGCGGCCACGGCAGGCGCGCTGCTCGACGGCTTCGGTGCCGGGGTCGTCGGCAGCTGGGTCTCCGCGTACGTGACACCGGAGCAGCCGGCGAGGGCGCCCAGTCCGGCCACGGCGACGAGGGTGGAGAGGCGGCGCCGCAGCGTCGAGCTGATGGTGCTCATCGGTACTCCTCAATCCGCTGGCCGACTCCGCGGACGATGAGCCACGACGCGACGAGAGCCACGAGGGCGACGACGACGGCGACGAGCGGTGCGCTGCCGCCGAGCCCCTCGAGCGTCGTGACCGTGGCCTTGCCGGCGCTGTCTCGCGCCTGCGTCACGGCGACGTCGAAGGTGTCGAAGGTGTTGGCGGCCCCGCCGTCGGCCGTGCTCGTCGAGAGCTTGACCGCATCGTCCCAGTGGCCGCCGTTGTCGAGCGTCCGCACCTTGACGTGGGCGTCGACGTAGGCCTGCCACGACCGCGTCAGCTCGCCGGACTGGTCGGTCTTCGCGAGGCCGGCGTCGACGGCGGTGCGGTTGGTCTTCCACGCGGCCTCGTTGGCCGCGCCGGACCCGCGCTTGATGAGGGTCAGGCTCTCGTTGGCGCGGGCGTCGTTGGCTGCCGTCGTGACGTTCGCGAGGGCGACGGCCTGCTCGTAGTCGCCGCGGGACACGTCACGGGTCGCCGTGCTGATGCCCGTGATGACGGTGGCGGTGACGAAGAGGGCCACGAGCAGCAGCGCGATCGCGCCGGTCAGCGACGGGTTGAGGTAGCGGTGCGTGCGCCTGGCGAGCCACACGGCGAGGCCCACGAGACCGATGAGCGAGACGACCCCGACGAGGAGCTGGACGCTCGAGTTGCTGCGCTCGAACTCCATCGTCGCCCGCTCCTCGTTGGCCGCGACCACCTGCGTGATGATGGGGATCGCATCGGCCCGGAGCCCGGTGCTCGCCTGGGTGAGGTACTGCGCGCCGACGGGCAGACCGAGTCGGTTGTTGGATCGGGCCTGCTCGACGAGGGCGGCATAGGTCTGCACGCGCTGGGACAGCACCCCGAGAGCGTTGCCGTCGGCGGGCTGGGCAGCGGCCGCCTCGGCGATGCCGGCGGCGACGCGCCCCATGGCGCCTTCGTACTTGGCCCGTGACTCGGGCGACTCGAGACCGCCGACGAGGAAGGCGTTGGTGGCGACGGCGTCCGCGCGCAGCAGGTCGACGTGGATCGACTGGGCGTGGACCACCTGGGCGCTGTTGTTGGCAGCACGTTCGACCGCGGACTGCGACGCGAGCAGCGCGTTGACGCTGATCGCGCCGAGCAGGAGCGCAGCGAGGACGCCGAGGAGGCCGAAGAGGCGCATCCGGCCGGGGGTGCCGTGGAGCAGCCGGCTCGCGAGGCCCCGGGCGCCGGGGAGGCCGCCGGAGAGGCTGCCGGCGATGGTGCGCGGATGCTGGCCCGCGGGCGCGCCGGACGACGCACCCGCCGGGATGGCGACGGGGATGTTCGTCGTCGGTGCGCTCATGCGGTGTCCTCGTGCTCGGTCGCGCTCGTGTCGTCCTGCTCGTCGTACTCGTTCGAGACTGCCTCATCGGTGCCCGCCGGACCATCAGGGTCTGCCCTGAGCGCCGCCGGATCCTCGGGAGTCGCCTCCGGTGCAACCGGTGAAAAGGGCGCCTCCCCCTCTGGCTCGGCTGGCGCGCCGGCGGGTTCATCGTCGGGTTCGTCGGGCTGGTCGGTGACGTCGTCTGCGGTGAGTAGACGCAGCTCGTCGCGCGTCGGCTCCGTCGCGTCCTTGAGCCGCCACGCGTGACGGCCGACGGCCTGCTCGAAGAGGTTGCGCGAGAAGCGGCCGTTGCCGAAGGCCGAGGTGCGCGGCGTGGCCTGCAGGATGTGGCGCACGCGGGTGTGGGCCTCGGTGGTCAGCTCGTAGTCGGAGCCCGTGGCGATCGAGTCGAGGATGTCGAGGAGCTCGTCGTCGGAGTAGTCGTCGAACTCGATCGTCGTCGTGAACCGGCTGGCCAGACCGGGGTTCTGGGCGATGAAGCGGACCATCGGGTCGGGGTAGCCGGCGACGATGACGACGAGGTCCTCGCGGTGGTCCTCCATCTCCTTGACGAGGGTGTTGACCGCCTCTTCGGCGTACTGGTCGCCGGTCAGGGCGTAGGCCTCGTCGATGAAGAGCACGCCTCCGGTGGCCTTGGCGCAGACCTCCGCGGTCTTCAACGCGGTCTGCCCGACGTAGCCGGCGACGAGCTCGCTGCGGTCGACCTCGACGAGCTGCCCGGTGGGGAGCAGGCCGAGCGCCTTGTAGATGCCACCGACGAGCCGTGCCACGGTCGTCTTCCCGGTGCCGGGGTTGCCGACGAAGATGAGGTGCCGGCTCATCTTCGGGGCCTTGAGACCGGCGTGGGTGCGCATCTTCTCGACACTGAGCAGGGCGACCTGCCGGTGGATCTCCTTCTTCACCCGGGCCAGCCCGATCATCGCGTCGAGCTCGGCGAGGAGCTCCTCGACCGACTTCTCGGGCTCGGCGGGCTTCTCGGGTCCGGCCGGCGGATCGGCGGGGGCGGCTGTGGCCGTCGCGCCGGGAGCGGGGATGCCGTCTGGGTCGCCTTGCGCCCCAAGGCTGCCGGGGCGCGTCAGCTCGAGGAGGCGGGGGTCGATCGGACCGGGGACGTTCGGACGCATCGTGTCGGGGGAGCCGAAACCCATCTCGGGCACGCCGCCGAGAGGGCCACCGGGCAAGCCGGGCAGCCCGTGCGAGGGGAGGCGCGCCGCGGCGAGGTAGGCGCCCGAGGCGGCGGACGCGTTGGCGATGACCCAGATCGGCGCCGTGCCGAGCATGACGGCGGACGAGGCCACCTCGGTCAGCGCCTCGGCGTACTCGGCGGCGAGGGAGTGCCGGGAGGCGACGAGGGCGTCGAGCAGGTCGGTCGGGGCGCCGCGCCAGCGACGCCCGGACGAGGCGGCGTCGAAGAACGCCTCGTTGATGCGGGCGACGTCGGTGAGGCCGGGGTGCGCGACCTCGGCCCAGGCGGGGGCCGCCCCGGGCACGGCCTCGGCCAGCGCGGCCGCGACGCGCAGCCCCTCGTCGCGGGCGGCGGCGGGGTCGAGTCCTGCCTCCGCGGCGACGTCGCTCAGCTGCTCGAGGCTCTCGGCGAGGCGTGACTCGTCAGTGGTCATGATCCGCACTCAGCTCGGCACTGGGGTCGGCGTTCACGGTCGGCGTTCATGCATCACTCCGGCGGGGCCAGCGGGTGGGGGGACGATGACGTGCTGACGGCACCGGACGGGTCCGCGGTTCCCGACGAGCCCGTGCCGGGTGGTGGGGCGACCCGCACCGGGTCCGGACCGAGACCCAGCACGCCACCGTCCGACGCCTGGCCGAACTTCTGCTCGAGGAACGCCCCGTGCACGATGATCGCCTCGGCGTCGGCACGGCACACGGCGTCGTAGACCTTGTCCATCGTCGTACCGAGCAGGTCGAGCTGGTCGACGAGGAGCATGACCGAGCTCTTGCCCGCCGCGATGGGGCGCGTGTCGGCCCAGTCGCGCGGGAGGCGCAGGTAGTTGCCGATGGCGACCGGCAGGTAGTCGGTGGCGGTGGCCATGACGCTGAAGCCCTGGCTGCTGCCGAGGCCGAGGTTGGACAGGCGGGGCAGCGTCTGGCGCACGATCCGGGTGACCCGCAGCAGGCGCGAGAGCACGACGCCGGGCACCTTGCCCTCACGGGCCTGGGCCTCGATGGCGTCGAGCGCCCCGAGGAGCTGCTCGGTGGTCGGCGGCCCCGAGCGCACGGGCTCGGGTGCCTCGGGCCTGTCCAACCCGAACCACGACCGGATTCCCACTGCGTTGTCCCCTCTGGTGTGTGCCGCGCGCCGACCGACGGCCGACCACGCACATCCTGCTCCACGGGTCGCGCCACGGCGATCCCGCCTCACCTCACCCGCGTCGCGGGCCCGTCACCTCCCGGTCGGGCCTCCAGGCGCAGCCACCCTCACCGGCCGGAGCCGAGGTCGAGCAGCCCGGGAGCGGCGTTCTCGGCGCGGCGGGCGTCCTGCTTGGACACGCGGTCGAGGTAGGTGCGCGACTTGGCGACTTCGGTCTCGAGGGTGCCGATCGTCGCGGCCATGTTGTCGAGCGCCCGCACCTTGAACTGGTCGATGGTGTCCATCGTCTCGTAGATGTTGGCGAAGGCCTTCTGCAGCGACTCGATCGACAGCGTCGCGCTCGCCGACTGCTCCTGGATGCGGGCGGAGTTCTGCTTGAGCGCCTCCGACGTGCGCTCGATGATGCCCGAGGTCGTCGTGTTGAGGGCCGTGATCTGGTCGAGGACGAGCTGCTGGTTGTTGAGCGCCTGGGCCACGATGACGGCGGTGCGCAGGGCCGAGACGGTCGTCGTGGTCGCGCGGTCGACGCCCTTGATGAGCTCGATGTTGTTCTTGATGATGATGTCGATCGCGAGGTAGTTCTGGATCGAGACCGCGAGCTGGGTCAGCAGGTCCTGGTGCTTCTGGCGCACGTAGAAGAGGACGTCCTCGCGCAGCGCCTTGGCCCGCTCGGGGTCGGTCGCCTCGAGGGTCGCGACCTGGGCGGCGAGCTTGGCATCGAGCCGCTCGGCGACGTAGACGTACTGGTTGAGCCGGCCCATCGACTCCCAGAGGTTCTTCTTCTCGAGGTTGAGGGCGACGTTGTCCTTGACGAGCTCGTCCTGCCCCGACTGGAGCGAGTGGAGGATGCCGTTGAGGTGGCTCTGGGCCGACTGGTACTTGCGGAAGTAGTCGGTGACCTTGTCGCCGAAGGGGATCATGCCGAGGAACTTCTTCGCGCCCGCGGCCTGGCCCGGGTCGAGGTCCTCGACGGTGCGGCGCAGGTCGAGCAGGGTCTTGCCGACCTTCGAGTTGCCGGACAGGCCGCCCTCGTTGAGGGCCTTGACCGGCATCTGGAGCATCCGGTTGGACGACTCGGCGGCGAACCGCACCTCGTCGTTGCCCATCATCCGCACGTCGGCGGCCTTGGTCTCCCACTCGGGCGAGCGGGCCGCGGCCTTGGTCAGGGAGTCGAGGTAGGTGTCGACCTTGGCATCGAGGCCGGGTAGGGCCGCCTCGGGGACGGCCGGGGCCATCTTCGGCGCGGCGGTCTCGGCGACGGCGGCCGTCGGCGCGGGAGCCGTGAGGATGAACGCGTCGCCGGGCGGCGGCTCGAGGGGAGCGACCTGGGCGGGCGCGGCTGCCTGGGCGGCGGGCTGGTCAGTCATGTGGAGCGGGTCCTTCCCTCGCGTGCCGGCCACGTCGGCGACGCGACCGAAGTCCCTCGCCCGTCGGCACCGCGGACGGCGCACGAATCACGCCTGCGGCGCGCTCGTCGGGCGTACGGCCACTCTACGTGCCGTGCGCCTGCGACGGGTGGGCGAACGCGTGGGTTCCGTCGCTCGGACGACCCCTCCGGAGAGGGGAGCGGCCGCGGCTCGGAGTCAGGGGAGGTTACGAGCCGCGGCCGCGTGCGTGGGGCACCCACATCCGGAGAACGGATGGGGTTACCCGCCGGTTCCCACCTCCGGAGACCGGGGGCGTCCGACGTCTCAGTCGAACTGCCAGGAGCGCTTGCTCAGCCCGAACCAGAAGCCGTCGATGACGCTCTTGTTGTCGAGGCCGCCGGACTCGTAGGCGGCGCCGAGGGTGACGAAGAGCGGGGCGAAGTGCTCGGTGCGGGGGTGGGCCTCGTGGGCGGCCGGGGCCTTGTCGAGGAAGTCGAGCAGGCTGTCGACGTCCTGGGCCTTCATGGCCTCCTGGGCCCAGTGGTCGAACTCGGCGCTGGCGCGCGGGGGCAGGCCGTCGGCTCCGGCGTGCGGGTTGAACCAGCGCAGGTTGTGGGTCGTGAAGCCGGAGCCGACGATCATCGTGCCCTGCTCGCGCAGGGGGGCGAGGCGCCGGCCGATCTCGAAGAGGCCGCGCGGGTCGAGCGTCGGCATCGACATCTGGAGCACCGGCACGTCGGCGTCAGGGAACATCTCCTTGAGCGGGACGTATGCGCCGTGGTCGAGGCCGCGCGCCTCGTCGCGGTGCACCTCGTGGCCCGGCCACGTGAGCAGCCGCGTCACGTCGTCCGCGAGCCCGGGGGCGGCAGGGGCGTCGTAGGTCACGTCGTAGTACTTCTGCGGGAAGCCCCAGAAGTCGTAGGTCAGCGGTGCGCCGGTCGTCGAGCCGAGCGTCGTCGGTGCGTCCTCCCAGTGGGCGGAGACCATGAGGACGTTCGTGGGCTTCGGCAGGTCCGCTGACCATCCGGCCAGCTCGGCCGTCCAGCGCTCGTCGTCGGCGAGCGGCGGGGCGCCGTGGCTGAGGTACAGGACGGGGGCGGACATGGCAGTTCCTTCCGAAGTTGTTGAAGTCTAAACTATCATGGGGAACGAGTATTGGATCGCCATCATTCCCGAGGGCGTATGCCGGGTGGCCCCTTTTCGCCGCACCCGCGGCAGGTGCCCGCACCACCCACCCGAGCGAGCCCGAGGACCCGGGCTGCGGCGGACGGCATACGCCCCCTCCGGTGGATGTCGTGAGACCGCACTCGGCGCGGGCTGTTACGGTCGGTCCGCGTCCACGTCGGGGCAGCGACGAATCCGCTGCACGTGAGATGCGGGAAGTTGAAGGTGCACCATGGCCGCAGGCAAGGGCCGCAAGCTCGTCATCGT
>Ga0164306_10000959_pt1 | contig 12431 bp, 15 predicted proteins | sample Whisoiple_242_MG_FD_110213 | JGI IMG/M metagenome (GOLD analysis project Ga0164306, IMG submission 110213) | Soil microbial communities amended with fresh organic matter from upstate New York, USA - Whitman soil sample_242_MG | ecosystem: Environmental > Terrestrial > Soil > Unclassified >... | reverse complement strand
GCCGCCGGCGCCGACCTCGGCACCGTGCCGGAGAACGCGCTGTCCACGACCGTCACCGGCCAGGACCTGGTCGAGGCCGCGAAGAAGTACCTCGGCACGCCCTACGTGTGGGGCGGGGAGTCGCTGGCGGAGGGCGGCCTGGACTGCTCCGGGCTGGTGCTCCGGTCGCTCGCCGACCTCGGCATCACCTCGGGGGTGCCGCGGGTCGCCCGCGACCAGGCCACGCTCGGCCAGGAGGTCCCGTCCCTCGACCAGGCGCTGCCCGGCGACCTGATCGTGCTGAACGGCGGCAAGCACATCGGCATCTACGTCGGCGACGGCCAGATGATCGACGCCCCGAAGCCCGGGAAGTCGGTGACGATCCGCGACGTGTACGCGGAGCCCACGACCATCCGGCGGGTGCTGCCGCAGCAGGCCGCGTCGGGCGCGTCGACCGCCTCGTCGTCGCTGTCCTCGGCGCTCGCGAGCACCGCGGCCGGGCAGAACGCGCTCGCGCTGCTGACCGGCACCTCGGGCGCCGCCGGCGCGGCGGGCGCGACCGGCTCGACCTCGTTCACCTCGGCGCTCGGCGCCCTCGGCTCCGGCTCGGCCGGCGCCTCGACCTCGTCCCTGCTCACGTCCCTCTGGGGGGCCGCCTCGTGACCATCAGCACGCTTCCCGCCGCCCCGGCGCGCGCCGCGACCGCCGCGGCGGCCGGCGCCGCCGCGCGCACCGCGTCGACCGGGTTCGACGCGGTCCTGCAGGGCGCGCTCGCCGCGGGCCCGCAGGACCGGGCCGCGCAGCCGGACCGCTCCGACCGCACCGCGGCCGACCGGCCGGGTGCCGACCGCGCCGGGGCGGACCGCTCGCGCGGCACCGACCGCGCGGACCGCACCGACCGCGCCGCCCGCCCGGACCGCCCGCGGGGCGCCGACCGCGCCGCGACCGACCGTCCCGGTGCCGCCGACCGGCCGGCCGCCGACGGCACCGCGGGCGCCGCCACGGGCACCGCCACCGACGCCCCCGCGGCCGACGGCGGCGCCGACCTCGCCACCGTCGTCGCGCAGCCGGTCGCCCTGCCCGCGGCCGCCGCCCCGGCGCCGGCGGTCGCCCCCGAGGTCGCCGCCGCGCTCGCGGCGCAGGCCCCGGTCGCCACCGCCCCGGCGGACGCCGCCGTGGAGCCGGCCCTCGCCGTCGCCGCCGCGACCGCGCCCGCCGCCGCGACCCCGGCCGGCCCGGCCGCCGCGCCGGCGCCCGCCGCCCCCGCCGACGCCGCGCCCGCGACGCCGACCGCGCCCGCCCCGGCCGCGGCCGACGCCGCACCGGCGACCCCGGCCGCCCCCCAGGGCGCCCCGGTCCCCGCGCCGGCCGGCACCCCCGCGACCCCCGCCGCCCGCGCCGACGCCGCGGCCGCCACGCCCACCCCGGCGACGGCCGCGACGACGGCCCCCGCAGCGGAGGCGGCGGCCCCGGCCGCCGAGCCCGCCCGGGCCGCCGCCCCGGCCGACGACGCGGCCCCCGCCCCGGCACCCACCGCGCCCGCCGCCGCACCCGCGGCGCTGCAGGTCGGCACCGTCCAGCACCGGGTGGCCGCGGCCGCCGCCCCGCCCGCGCCGCTGTCCGACCAGCTGACCACCAAGATCGGCGAGCAGCTGCCCGCGCTCCGCTCGGCCGGCAGCGGCCAGCACGTGCTCACGCTGCACGTCGACCCGGAGCACTTCGGGCCGGTCAAGGTCGTCGCGCACATCTCGGCCGACGCCGTGCGCGTCGAACTCGTCGGCGCGACCGACGCGGCCCGCGACGCGCTCAAGCAGTCGCTGCCCGACCTGCGCCGCGACCTCGCCGCCACCGGCCTGTCCTCGGACGTCCGGCTCGGCGCCGACGGCTCCGGCACCGGCGACCGCGCCGGCGCGGACGCCGCCGGCCGCCGCGAGGCGGGCCGGCCGGACGGCGCCCGCACCGGCGCCGGCCCCGCCGCGGCCGACGCCCCCGCACCCACCCGCACGTCGGCGCACGCCGGCGGCCTCGACCTGCTCGTCTGACCGGAGGGAACCCCCGTGACCGCCATCCCCGTCTCGTACATCGGTGGCTCGACCGCCGACGCGACCGCGGCGACGACCAGCACCCCGAGCAAGTCGCTCGACAAGGACACGTTCCTCAAGCTCCTGGTCGCCCAGCTGTCCAACCAGGACCCGAGCAGCCCGATGGACACCAGCGACATGATGGCGCAGACCACGCAGCTGTCGATGATGGAGTCCCTCTCGGAGATCCAGGCGTCGTCCCGCGAGCAGTTCGGGCTCCAGATGCGGATGGCCGCCGCCGACCTGGTCGGCCAGCAGGTCACCTGGACGGACGCCGACGGGAAGACCCAGACCGGCGTCGTCTCCGGCGTCGACTACTCCGCCAGCGTCCCGACCCTGACCGTCGGGAAGACCCAGATCCCGCTCGACGCCGTCGCGACCGTCACCCCGGCCGGGAGCACCCCGCCCGCCGCCGAGGACGACGACGCGACCACCCCCACCGACTCCACGACCACCGCCTGACCGCGGTCCGGCCCACCCCACCCGAAGGGAACCACCATGCTCCGCTCCCTCTTCTCCGGCATCAGCGGTCTGCGCAGCCACCAGACGATGCTCGACGTCACCGGCAACAACATCGCCAACGTCAACACCACCGGCTTCAAGGCGTCCCAGATCCAGTTCCAGGACACCCTGAGCCAGATGCTCAACGCGGCCTCCGGCCCGCAGGACGGCGTCGGCGGCCAGAACCCGGCGCAGGTCGGCCTGGGCGTCCAGGTCGCCGGCATCACCACCAACTTCACGCAGGGCGCCTCGCAGCTCACCGGCCGCAGCACCGACATGATGATCTCCGGCGACGGCTTCTTCGTCGTCCGCCAGGGGACCCAGCAGTACTACACGCGCGCCGGGTCGTTCGACTTCGACTCGACCGGCCAGATGGTGCTGCCGGGCGACGGCGCGATGGTCCAGGGCTGGGCCGCGGACGCCACCGGCGTCATCGACACCTCGCGCGCGGTCGGCGACATCAAGGTCGGCGTCGGCACGGTGATGCCGGCCAAGGCGACCACCACCACGCCGTTCTCCGGCAACCTGCAGGCGGACGCCGAGACGGGCAAGACCAAGACCGTCTCGGTCAAGGCCTACGACGCGCTGGGCAACGCCCGCGAGGTCGAGCTCGAGTTCGTCAAGGGCGCCACCGGCTGGACGATGACCGCCACCGACGGCACCGCGTCCTACCCGGCGACCGGCTCCGTGGCGCTCACGTTCGACGCCGCGGGCAACCCGACGTTCGCCGACACCACGTTCGCGCTCGGCGGCGTGACGGTCGACCTGACCGGCGTCACCGGCATGGCCGGCGTGGACACCATCGCGGCCGACAAGCAGGACGGCTACGCCGCGGGCATCCTCGAGTCGTTCACCCTCGGCTCGGACGGCACGATCACCGGCTCGTTCAGCAACGGCCTCAAGCAGGCGCTGGGCAAGATCGCGATGGCCTCGTTCACCAACCCCTCCGGCCTGTCGAAGGCGGGCGGCTCGCTGTTCACCACCACGGTGAACTCGGGCGACCCGCAGATCGGCTCCGCCGGCACCGGCGGCCGCGGCACCATGTCGTCCGGCACGCTCGAGATGAGCAACGTGGACCTGTCCACGGAGTTCACGCAGCTGATCATCGCGCAGCGCGGCTTCCAGGCGAACTCCCGCGTCATCACCACCTCGGACGAGGTGCTCCAGGAGCTCGTCAACCTCAAGCGCTGACGCGCACCGCCGCCCCCGCCCTCGACCGGGCGGGGGCGGCGGGCGTCAGGCGTGCCACGGGTCGACGACGGCGACGCCGGTGCCGACGAAGTCCTGCACGTTGCGGGTGACGACCGTCTTGGCGTGCACCAGCGCGGTGGCCGCGATGAGCCCGTCCGAGAACGGGCGGGCGTCGGGCACCGAGAGGGCAGCGGCGCGACGGGCCACGTCGCCGTCGACGGCCAGCACGCGGCCGTCGAACTGCGGCAGCACCTGCCCGGTGAACCACGCGCGGAGCAGCGCTCCCTGGACCGGGTCCTTGCGCTCGCGACCGAGGATGCCCCGCTCCAGCTCGTACAGCGTCATGGCCGAGACGAACAGATCCGCCGTGGGTCGCGCGTCGACCCACGCGACCACGCCGGGGTCGGCCGAACGCTTGCGGAGCTCGGAGACGACGTTCGTGTCGAGGAGGAACGTCACAGGTCGACCTCGCGGTCGGCCAGTGGGACGCGCGGCGGGTCGAACTCGATGTCCTCGGCGTCGGGCCGCATGCGCAACGCCTCGGAGAGCCCGGTCCGTGCACCCGTGAGGGCGCGCCAGGCCTCCACCGTCAGCAGCACGTGGGACGGGCGTCCGCGGTCGGTGATCACCACCGGACCGTCGGCCGCCGCCCGTTTCGCCGCCGACACGTCGTGGTTGAACTCGCGGGACGTCATCGCGGTCTCGGCCATCTCGACCCCCTTGTAGGTACGTACCTACATCGTACGACGCCATCGCTCTGCGCGGCAGGGCGGAAACCACTCTCCGACCGCCGCAAACCCCTCAGCGACCGGGCCCCGCGTCCGATGGGCAGGGGGAGCGGCACACGGACGGGCCGCGGCGGCGCCACGCCGCACACGCACCACCAGGGACGGGACACCGCTGTGATCATCGTGACGCGCCTCAACGGGGCCCAGTTCGGGGTCAACCCCGACCTGCTCCAGCGCGTCGACAGCGCGCCCGACACCATCCTGACCCTCATCGACGGGACGAAGTACATCGTCCGCGAGTCGATGGCCGAGGTCATCGCGCGGGTCAACGAGCACCGCGCGCAGCTCCTGGCCCGCGCCCAGGAGATCCAGGCCGCGCCGACGCCCACGGTCGAGCTGGTCCGCGACACCGCCGCAGGCGGCGCGCCGGGCCCCGCCGAGGACGACGGCGACGCGCCCCTCGCCGACCCCGTTCCCCTCCGACCGAGGAGCCGCTGATGGATCCCGCCGGCTTCATCGGGCTGGTCGTCGCCTTCGGTGCGATCTTCGGGGCCCTCCTCATGGAGGGCGCCGACCCGATGTCCATCTTCCTGCCCGCGCCGCTGCTGCTGGTGTGGGTCGGCACGATCGGCGTCGGCATCGCCGGCCACACGATCAAGGACGTCATCGAGTCCTACAAGGCCGTGCCCCGGGCGTTCCTGAACAAGGTGCCCGACCCGACCAAGACCGTCGACACCCTCGTCGACCTGGCGGACCGCGCCCGGCGCGAGGGCCTGCTGGCGCTCGAGGACGCGGCCAAGGACATCGACGACCCGTTCCTGCGCGGCGGCCTGCAGGCCGCGATCGACGGCACGGACCCCGACGACCTGCGGATGATCCTCGAGGACAAGATCGCGACCAAGCGGACCAAGGAGAAGGTCTGGTCGAAGTACTTCCAGGACATGGGCGGCTACGCGCCGACCGTCGGCATCATCGGCACGGTCATCTCGCTCGTGCACGTCCTGGAGAACCTGTCCGACCCGGCCTCGCTCGGCCACTCGATCGCCGCGGCGTTCGTCGCCACCCTCTGGGGCATCCTCTCCGCCAACGTGGTGTGGCTGCCGATCGGCACCCGCATCAAGCGGTTCTCCGACCTGGAGTGCGCGCAGATGGAGGTGACGCTGGAGGGCCTGCTGGCCGTCCAGGCCGGCGCCAACCCGCGCCTGGTCGGCGAGCGGCTGCGCAGCCTGCTGCCCGACGAGCCCGCGGCCAAGGAAGCCGCGTGAGCTCCGGTCACGGCGGCCGCGGCCGCCGCGGCGGGGGGCACGAGGAGGAGCACGTCAACCACGAGCGCTGGCTCGTGTCCTACTCGGACATGATCACCGTGCTCATGGCGCTGTTCATCGTCCTGTTCGCCATCAGCCAGGTCGACCAGGAGAAGTACGTCGCCCTCAAGGCGTCGCTCGCGGCCGGGTTCGGCGACGGGTCCGTGAACCAGTCGATCCTCGACGGCACGGACGGCGCCCTGGACGGGCTCGCGATCACCGAGGACCAGCCGGACGCCGGCACCTCCGGGATCGTGGACGCCGACGAGGGCCTCGGCCTGCAGGCGTCCGACCCGTCCCCGCAGACCTCCGCGGACCCGACGCAGGTGGACGCGAGCGTGCTCGCCGCGGCGCAGGCCGAGGCGGCGCACCTCGAGGAGGTGCGCGAGCACATCCTCGCCGCGCTCACCGGCCAGGGTCTGCAGGACCAGGTCCGGTTCCGGGTGGACGAGCGCGGGCTGGTGCTCGGGCTGGTCGCGGACGACGTCTTCTTCGCGCAGGGGTCGGCGACGCTGACCGCGACCGCGGGGCAGGTGCTCGACCTGGCGGCGCCCACGCTCGTGGGCCTCCAGGAGCAGATCTCGGTCGAGGGCCACGCGAACACCATCCCGATCTCGGGGCGGTACGCGACCAACTGGGAGCTCTCGTCCGACCGCGCGACCCAGGTGCTGCGCTACCTGGTGGAGCGCGACGGCATGCCGGGCACCCGCATCCAGGCGGTGGGCTACGGCGACACCCGGCCCCTGGTCCAGGGGACGGGTGAGGACGCGATGACCGCCAACCGGCGGGTCGACATGGTCATTCTCAGCGCGGCACCCGAGGCGGTGCGCGCCCTGCTGCCCGCAGTGGCAGCCGGAAGCACGACGGGAGGGTAGGGGCGATGCCCATCGAGCAGCGTGTGGTCGGCGGCGGTCAGAAGATCGGCGGTGGCCAGAAGATCGGCGGCGGGAGCACACCGGCTCCGGCGCCCGCCGCGGAGCCGGAGAAGAAGAAGGGCGGCAAGAAGAAGCTGCTCCTCATCATCGGGGCGGTCGTCCTGGTGGCGGCCGGGGCGGCGGCGTACCTGCTGCTGGGCCGCGGCAGCGGCGAGCCGGCGGCGGAGCCCGAGCCCGAGCCGGGCGCGGTCGTCGCGGTCGAGCCCGTGAGCCTGAACCTGGCCGACGGCCACTACCTGCGGCTCGGCTTCGAGCTGCAGTTCACCGTCGAGGCCGCCGGCCACGGCGACCCGGAGACCGGCCCCGCCGTGGACGCGGCGATCGCCCTGTTCTCCGGCCGGAGCGTGTCCGAGGTCAGCGACCCCGCCCAGCGGGAGGCGCTCAAGGCCGAGTTCAAGACCCAGCTCGACGAGCTGTACCACGGGGAGGTCTACGACGTCTTCCTGACGAACTACGTCACCCAGTGACGGCGCGCGGCGACGCGCTTCCCGTCCGGCCGGACGTCCCGCCCCCCTGACCAGGGGCGTCACCCGATCCGGTGAACCACGGCGCCACGGAGGGCGCCACATCGCTCCGCAGCACGCCGGCCCACGACGGGCCGAGGGCGGAGAAAGTCCGGCCGCGACCCCTCACATCACCCGGTCGCGCGCCGATCAGGGTGGGCGTGACGGTCCACACCACGGGTCAGGCCCCCGCGCGCTCCAGGCGGCGCACGCACGTGCCCGAGCCCTACGACTTCCGCCGCCCCATGACGATGGCGCGCGAGCACGCCCGCGTGCTCGAGATGGCGTTCGAGACGTTCGCCCGCCAGTGGGGGAACCAGCTCACCGCCCGCCTCCGCGCGATGGCCCAGGTGACGCTCGACGGGCTGAGCCTGCAGACGTACGACGAGTACGTGCGCGGCCTGCCCGGCACCACGGCGATGATGCTGTGCACCATCGAGCAGACCCGGCAGACCGCCGTCGTGCAGGTCCCGGTCAGCGCCACGATGGTCTGGATCGACTACATGCTCGGCGGCCCCGGCTCGGGCGACGCCCGCGAGGACCGCGAGCTCACCGAGATCGAGCTCACCCTGCTGCGCGGCGTCATGGGCGCCGCGCTGGGCGACCTCGGCTACGCGTTCTCCTCGCTGACGCCGCTCGACGTCACGCTGCGCTCCGTCCAGTACAACCCGCAGTTCGTGCAGGCCGTCCCGGCCTCCGACGCGGTGCTGGTCGCCACGTTCCTCATGCGGGTCGGCGAGCGCGAGGACGTCGCCACCGTGATGTTCCCCGCCGAGGTGCTGCTGGCGGCCGTCCGCCAGGCCGACGGCGCCGGCAGCCGCTCCGTCGAGGACCAGCGGGCCCACGAGCTCGCCGTGCTCGACCTGGAGGCCGCCGTCGAGGACGTGCCCGTCGAGGTCGCCGTCCGGTTCGCGCCGGTCGTCGTCCGCCCCCGCGACGTCGTCGGCCTGGCCGTCGGCGACGTCGTCCCCCTGTCCCACCCGTCGTCCCAGCCGCTCGACGTGGTGGTGGACGGGGTCGTGCTCGCGCGAGCCGCCGCGGGGAACAACGGTTCCCGCCTCGCCTGCATGGTCGTCACCGTCGAGGAGAAGCCCTGATGAACGCCGTCCCCACCGCCGAGACCACGGACGCCGCGGTCGCCCTCGCCGCCGCCACCGCCGCCGCGCGCCTGCTGCCGGCCGCCGCCCCGCTGGTGCCGGCCCCGGCCCCCGCCGGTGCGCGCCCGGACGCCGACGCGCTCGCCGTCGTCGCCTCGTTCGTCGGCCCGAACAGCGCCGACGTGGTGCTGGTCGCCGACGAGGCCGTGCGCGACGCGCTCGCCGCCGGCGCCCCCGACGGCAGCCCGCTCGACCTCGCCGCCGCGCTGCGCCCGGCCCTCGAGGCCGCGGTCGCCGAGCTCGGCGCCGGCGTGCTCGAGACCGCCCGGACCGAGCCGGTCGGCACCGCGCTGCCCGCCGACGCGCACCTGGTCGCCCTCGGCACCGAGGACGGCGTCCAGGCCTGGTTCGGCCTGCGGCTGCGCACCGAGCCGAGCGCCAAGGCCCCCGGCGTCCCGACCCAGCGCGCCAGCCTCAACGTGCTCTACGACGTCGAGATGACGCTGACCGCCGAGCTCGGCCGCACCAAGCTGCCGGTCCGCCAGGTCCTCGAGCTGACCCCGGGCGCCGTCCTGGAGCTCGACCGCGCCGCCGGCAGCCCCGCCGACGTCATGGTCAACGGCCGGCTCATCGCCCGCGGCGAGGTCGTCGTGATCGACGAGGAGTTCGGCATCCGCATCACCGAGATCGCGCGCGAGGACGGCACCATCTGATGGACACCCTCGTCCTGGGCCTGCGCGTCCTCCTGGCGCTCGCGTGCGTGATCGGCCTGATCTGGGTCCTCGCGCGCCGCGCCGGGTGGGGCAAGGGCCGTCGCCGGCCCGCGGGCCCGGCCGTCGAGGTCGTCGGGCGCCAGGCGCTCGGCCGCCACGCCGGCGTCGTGGTGGTCGCGGTCGGCGACCGCCGGCTGCTGCTCGGCTACGGCGAGCAGAACGTCACGATGCTGACCGAGCTCGACGCGGTCGCCGAGGAGGAGGCCCCCGAGGAGGAGGCCGCCGCCGCGCCCGCGGCCGTTCCGCTCACGCTCGGCGCGCTGGCCGCCGCCGTGCTGCCGACGCCGCGGCGGACCCGGGCCGCCGAGCCGGCGGTCGCCCCCGCCGCGCCGGCGCCCGCGTTCGAGGACGCCCTCGCCGAGGCCGCCGCGGCCCCGGTGCCGGGCCTGGTGGGCCTGGAGGTCGCGGACGTGGACGCCGCCCGAATCGAGCGCCTCACCGCGCCGGCCGCGGGTGAGGCCCCGGCCGCCGCCGCGCACGGCGCGCTGCACGGCTCCGTGCTGGCGCCGTCCACCTGGAAGCAGGCCGTCGCGGTGCTGCGGGAGCGGACGGTGCGCCGGTGACCGCCGACCTGGCCGCGCGCCCCGCCGGCGCCGCCGCCCGCCCCGCCCGCCCCGCCCCCGAGACCGCCGACGTGGACCTCGTCCTGTCCGGCGCCCGCGCCGAGGCCCTCGCGGCCGCCGACCGCGCGGACCGCCGCCGCTGGCCGCTCGTCGTGCTGGCCGTCCTGGCCCTGGCCGTCGCGCTGGTCGTGCTCGGCTCCGGGATGGCGCACGCCGCCCCGGTCCCGCCCGAGGGCCCCGCCGCCCCGACCGGTCCCGCCGACCCCGCCGCCGGCGAGGTGTCCGTCGCGATCAACGGCGTGAACGGCACCCCCAGCAGCTCGATCGTGGTGCTCATCGGCATCACGCTGCTGTCGGTGGCGCCGTCGCTGCTGCTGATGATGACCGGCTTCACCAAGATCTTCGTGGTGCTGTCCCTCACCCGGAACGCGCTCGGCCTCACGACCGTGCCGCCCAACCAGGTGATCGCCGGCCTCGCGCTGTTCCTCAGCCTGTTCGTGATGGCCCCGGTGCTGTCCGAGGTGAACACCGACGCGGTGCAGCCCTACCTCGACGGCAGCATGGACTTCACCACGGCGCTGGACGCCGGCTCGGTCCCGCTGCGCGAGTACATGCTCGGGCACACCCGCGAGGCCGACCTGGCGCTGATCACCCGGGCGGCCGACCAGCCCAACCCGGAGGACCCGGCGTCGGTCCCGATGCTCACGCTCATCCCCGCGTTCATGCTCTCCGAGCTGCGGTCGGCGTTCATCATCGGGTTCGTCATCTTCATCCCGTTCCTCGTCATCGACCTGGTCGTGTCCTCGGTCCTGATGAGCATGGGCATGATGATGCTGCCGCCCGTCATGGTCTCCCTGCCGTTCAAGCTGCTGCTGTTCGTGCTGGTCGACGGGTGGGGCCTGATCGTCACCGCCCTGGTCGGCGCCGCGTCGGGCGGGGGTGGCTGATGGACACCTCGGCCGTCCTCGACATCGGGCTGGACGCCCTCATCATCGCCGCGAAGCTGTCCGCGCCGGTGCTCATCACCGCCCTGGTCGTCGGGTTCTCCGTCTCCCTGGTGCAGTCCGTCACCCAGATCCAGGAGGTGACGCTGTCCTTCGTGCCGAAGGCCATCGCCGCCGCCGTGGCGCTGCTGGTCTGCGGGCACTGGATGATCGCGGAGCTGGTGACGTTCACGCACCAGCTGTTCGAGCGCATCCCGGCGCTGCTCGGGGGCTGAGGCGCGCGATGGACGTGACCCTCTCCCTGGCCGCCGTGCAGACCGCGATGCTCGCGGGCGTCCGGTTCGCCGCGTTCCTGATGATCGCGCCGCCGTTCGCGCACCGCGGGATCCCGGGCGCCGTGAAGGCGATGCTGTCGGTCGGGCTGGCGATCGCCGTGCTGCCCCGCCTCGACCTGGTCGCGACGGAGTCCACGGGCGAGTTCGTCGGGGACCTGGTGCTGGAGGCCGTCGTCGGCGCCGCGCTGGGCTTCCTCGTGTCGCTGGTGTTCTCGGCCGTGCAGGCCGCGGGCAACCTGATCGACCTGTTCGGCGGCTTCCAGCTCTCGCAGGCGTTCGACCCGCAGAACATGACGTCCGGCGCGCAGTTCGCCCGGCTCTACAACATGACCTGCCTGGTGCTGCTGTTCGTGTCGGGCGCCTACCAGCTGCTGATCGGCGGGCTCGCCCGGTCGTTCGACGCCGTGCCGCCCGGCACCGGGCTGGACCTCGCGGCCCTGGCCCAGACGGTCACCACCGGCCTGTCCGACATGTTCCTCGCGGCGCTGCAGATCGGCGGCCCGCTGCTGGTCGTGCTGTTCCTCACCGACGTGGGCCTCGGCCTGCTGACCCGGGTGTCCCCGGCGCTGAACGCGTTCGCCATGGGCTTCCCGCTGAAGATCTTGATGAGCGTGACGTTCGCCGGCTTCGCGTACCTGGCGCTGCCGGGCGTCGTGAACGACCTCGCGCGCCGCGCCGTCGAGGCCGTCCTCGGGGTCGCCTGATGGCCGGGGGAGGGGACGGCGGGGAGAAGACCGAGAAGGCCACAGCCCAGCGGATGAAGGAGGTCCACAAGGACGGGAAGCTCTCCCGGTCCCAGGACCTCACCGCGTGGATCGGCCTGGCCGCCGCCGCCGTCATGCTGCCGAGCACCGCGTCCCGCGCCGCCGACGCCGCCCGCGACCAGCTCGCCGCCGTCCGGGAGGCGATCGCCGCGCCGGACGCCGGCACGGTCGTCGACCTGCTCGGCGACGGGCTGTGGTCGATCGTCGCGACGCTCGGCCCGCTGATGGCCGTCGTGGCGTTCGTGGTCATCGCGGTGGCCGTCGCCCAGGGCGGCGTGCACGTCAAGAAGTTCAAGCCGAACGTGAAGCAGTTCAACCCGGTGTCCGGGGTCAAGCGGCTGTTCGGCGCGAACGCCTGGTGGGAGGGCGCCAAGACGCTGCTCAAGACCGCCGTGGTCGGGGTCGTCCTCTACGCCGCCGTGCAGGCCCTGGTGCCGCAGCTCATGGGCACCGGCCGCATCCCGCTGGAGCACATGCTCGGCGTCGCCGCCGGCGGCGTGAAGCAGCTGATCATCTGGGGCATCGGGGCGGGCGTGCTGCTCGCCGCGATCGACCTGCTCGTCGTCATGCGCCGCAACCGCAAGCAGACGCGCATGTCGAAGCAGGAGATCAAGGAGGAGAACAAGCGCACCGAGGGCGACCCGCTCGTCAAGGGCCACATCCGGTCCAAGCAGATGGCGATGAGCCGCAACCGGATGATGGCCGCGGTCGCCGACGCGGACGTGGTGATCGT
>Ga0164306_10000957_pt1 | contig 12448 bp, 8 predicted proteins | sample Whisoiple_242_MG_FD_110213 | JGI IMG/M metagenome (GOLD analysis project Ga0164306, IMG submission 110213) | Soil microbial communities amended with fresh organic matter from upstate New York, USA - Whitman soil sample_242_MG | ecosystem: Environmental > Terrestrial > Soil > Unclassified >... | reverse complement strand
GGCCGGGACGGTCTGCTTGCCGTAGCCGGTGTGGGCCTTGCGGTAGGGGCGCGAGGCTGCGGGGGCGAGCGGGGCGGAGCTAAGGTGCTGGATAGCCACGAGATCGTCCTTATTGGGTGTTCGATCTTGGGTCAGACCCCGGCCGGTGCGCCAAACACCGTGTCGGGGTCGTCTCGTTGTGGGCACCGTAAGCAGCCGCGACTCTCCGCTGCAACTCGATCACGATTAGTCATACTTGCTGGCCGTGACGGGGAGGGGAGGGTGGGCAGGTTTTCCCAAGAGCCCTTACCTACCACCCGGATGAACAACACCGCTCGAATCCCGGAGCCCGAAGCCCGACCCTCGGAACCCGAAGCTCGAGCGCCGGTCCGGGGCCCCTCCCAGGACACTCGAACGAGTGAGGGAGGGCACCGCGACGCTCGAACCCCGAGATCCGAGCGCCGGAAAGGGAGACCGCACGACCACGGCACGGTCGGGGAGCGAACCCGACGACTCCTGATCGCCCTCCCCCGCGACCCGATCTGCCGGCTACCGACGCTTCAGGACACGCCAGTCGCGGCCCGGCTTCGGGATCTTCACCCCGTCCGCCGCCTGACGGTCCTCGTCGTGGATGACCTCACCCGTGATGACCTCACCCGTGATGACCTGGCCCCCGACCGGCTTGGCGAGTTCCAGGCCGGACAGATGCGCCTTGAGCCTCTTCGACATGGGGCGGAACGTCGCAAAGGTGAGCCCGCCGGACACCGCGGCCCCGACGAGGGGAATCGCCTTCGAGACGGACTTGGCGAAGGTCTGCTTCGTCATCTCCACACCGAGGTACTGGGCGACCTTCTTCACGATCGGATAGACGACACCGTGGGTCAGCGCCTTCTGGGGCAGCTTCTTGGCCATCTGCTCGGAGAGCATCCCCGCCACCTTCCCCACGGCGGCGTTCGCGGACTGGGTCCCGAACATCACGCCGACGAAGAGCGTGAGCACTCCCTTGGTGTCGTCATCGAGATCGTCGTTGTCGGCGGAGAACAGATCGGGCCAGCTGTAGAGGTAGGCGAGCTTCTGCGAGATGCGCAGCATGTGGCCGACGTACTGGGCCAGATCGGCCGGCACCGTGGCGGGCAGGGCGAGGACTCCAGGAAGTCCGGCAGCCGCGGAGAGCGCGCTCACCTTGGCCGTCTCGTAGCGGATGGAGGCGTCGGCCACCCTGTCCAGAACATCGAGAGGGATGCCCGCCGCCGCGGGGGTCTCCTCCATCGCCTGGCGCAGTTGATCCTCCGAGCAGTGACGGGCCAACGCCGCCCGGAGGTACGCCTCCCGGTCGACCCGCACACCCGGAAGCCTTGCCGCGCCCGCCAGAAGAGCGGAGAAGCGGGACTCCGCGTTCTCGCTCATTTCGCCCGTGACCATGCCAGGAAAGTACAGCAGCAGGGTGACCCGTATCCCTCGAATCGGTCATCGTGATCGCGGATCGGCGCCGCGGGAGAAGGACTCCCCGTCTCCGCAGAGGGATGCCCTGCGATAATTCACGGCTGTGACCAGCGAGAACAACACGAGAACGGGAGCCGGGACCGGCCCCGCACTACCGGAGAGACGCCCGGTCCGGTCCTGGCAGGACGCCGAGCACAATGCGGCGGCCTGGATGCGGTACTGGGGCTACGCCGACGCACGGGCCAAGCCCGGCGGGCCCGACGGCGGCATAGACGTGCGGTCGGCGCGCGCGCTCGGTCAGGTGAAGTACGTCGCGGCGGCCGTGGGCCGCCCGGAGCTGCAACTCCTCTTCGGTGCCCGTGGCCGTCTGCTGGACCGCCAGTTGCTCTTCTTCACGGGCAGCAGCTACGCCGCACCCGCCCTCCAGTACGCCCTCGAGAACGACATCGCCCTGTTCGTGTACGGCCTCGACGGGTCGATGGAAGCGCGCAACGCCCCGGCGCGGCGCATCATGGACCGCGCCCGGGCCGCGGAGTCCGCACGCGCGGCCGAGGCGCGGGCCGGGGGCCGGGGACGACGGCCGGTCGGACAGACGCGACCCGTCCCAGGAGCAGCACAGGCCCCCGAGGCCGACCGCCAGGAGGCGCTCCGGCGGTTCGCGGCGGCGGCCCGTGACGCGGCGACAGACAGACGGCCCACGACCGAGGGGCGACCGACGAGCGCACCGGGGCCGGCACCGGGAGCCGTCGCACCCGAGAGCACCACCCGCACGCACTCCGCCGCCCGGGACGCTGCCCGGGACGCCGCCACCGTGGAGGAGCGGAACACACGCGCGCCCTCCCCTGCCACCCCCCACCCCGCCGCGGACACCGGTCCCGCTCCGGGCGGGCGCGTCGCGGTCTCTCCGGGGTACGGCTCCCAGGGCCCCGCCACCCCGCCCCACGGCCCGCATCCGCTGCCCGCCGCACCGAAGGAGCGGCGTCCCGGGACCGAGCGGATGCTTCTCGGCCTCTTCCTGGCTTTCGTCGCGCTGATCCTGCCGATGGGGGATTCGTACACCCCGCAGCCCGGCCGGGTCGCCGCGACGGTCCTCATGCTCGTCGTCCCCTGCTGGCTGCTGACGTGGGGCGCTGTCACGAAGTCACGGCGGCGCTTCTGGCCGGTCGGGCTGAGCCTCTTCCTGCTGCACCTGTCCCTGGCGTGGGCGACCAACGCGCAGCTGTGGCAGGGCGACGCCTCCGACCTGCTCCTGCCGACGCTTCCGATGGCGCTGTGCCTGCTGACGTCCACGCTGCTGATCCGGTGGCACGCCCGCACGGGTGAGGCGGACGGGCGGTAGGCGTCCGTCACGGACGCGGTCGCGGTGTCACTCCGGATCGTTCCGGATGCCCCTCCCGACGCCCCGCCCCGTACGTTCTCCACGGCGCCCGTAAGACCGACGCGTCCGGAGACCGGGAGCAGCGATGCCGACGACTGTCACCACCGACCGCCTCTCCGCACCCGCCGCCGCGCTCAGGCCTCAGGAGCGCCAGGTGCTCTCCGCGGTCGGCTGCGGCCTGCGGGACGACGAGATCGCCGCCGCGCTCGCCCTACCCGAGGACGCCGTGGCCGAGCATCTCGCGGGGATCCTGCGCAAGCTCGGGCTGCGCGACCGTACCGCTGCCGTCGTCCACGCCTTCGACTGCGGTCTGGTGGTCCCCGGACGTGGCCCGCGCACCCGGCACACGAGGCCGGTGCGCGGGGCCGCCGCCGCACGCGCGGCGGAACCGAGGGTGCGGATCTCCCTGCTCGGACCGCTGCGGGCATGGCGGGACGGGCGGCCCCTGGACCTGGGACATCTGCGCCAGCAGGCCGTGCTGGCGGCCCTGGCCCTGGGCGCGGGGCGGCCCCTCAGCAGGCAGGAACTCCTCGACGACGTATGGGGGGTGGAGACACCGGCCGCCAACGTGGTGCCGGTGTACATCTACAGGTTGCGCAAGGCGCTGCGCGCCGGGGACGGCACGGACCCGGTCATCGAGCGCGGGCCTCGTGGCTACCGGCTGGTTCCCGGCGCGGTCGAGGTGGACGTGGCACGCATGGAGGAACTGGTCGCCGGCATCGCGAAGGCTGCTCGGGCGGGCGGACCGCACGAGACGGTCCGCCTCTGTGCCCGGGCGCTGGAACTGTTCCGCGAGGAACCGCTGGCCGGTCTGCCGGGGCCGCTCGCCGAACTGGAGCGGCTGCGGCTCACCGAGCGCAGGATCGCCATCGCGCGCCGGAAGGTGCAAGGGCTGCTGCGCCTGGGCCGGGACACGGAGGCGATCGCCGAACTGTTCTCCCTGTCCGCGGCACACCCTCTCGACGAGCCGCTCGCCGCGATGCTGATGCACGCGCTCCAGCGGAACGGCCGCCAGGCCGACGCCCTGACGGTGTTCGAGCGCGCCCGCCGCTGCCTCGCCGACGATCTGGGGGTCTCTCCGAGCCGGATGCTGCGGGAGACGCACCGGATGATCCTGCGAGGTGACGAAGCCGGCCCGGGGACCCTCCCCCCGGCCGGATCCGTCACGGGCGCCTGATCACCAGGAGGCCGGATACCAGGCGCCGTTGTACCAGGTCTCGTTGGCGCTGTCGTTGTGGTGATCCATGTTGAAGTCGTTGGGGTAGTTGTTGACGTGGTTGGCCGGGTACGTCCAGATGCCGGCCGACTCGTCGCAGACGTAGTCCCAGTGGCAGATCGTCTTGACCGGCACGTTGCCGTAGAACGTGTCGGCTCCGGCGAGCGGTGCGCCGATGATCCCGCCGAACGGCACCGATCCCCCGCTCGCGCCGGGGCCGCCCTGGCGCTTGGGGTCCGCGATCAGAACGGCGTTCACGTTGCCGAAGGTCTGCCAGTTCTCGGTGACCCAGGTGTGCACCACCGCGGCGCCCAGGGAGTACCCGCCCATCTTGACGTGCTGGCCCGGGCACACGGCACGCTGGTCACGCACCAGCCGGTTCAGCTCGTTGACGCCCGCACGGGCGCTGGCGCCGTTGGGGATCTGGGTGGGGTACCCGACGTGCTGCTGGATGTTGCCGGTGAAGCCGTCGTTGTTCCACGAGCTTCCCGTGCCGCCGACGACGATCGTGTACGTGCCCCCGCACGGAGCCGCAGTCTCCGCCGCCTGCGCCGTGGACGCCTGTGCCACCGAAAGGCCTGCCGTCAGCAGAAGTCCGGCCACCGCGGCCGTCGTCCTCTTCACTCGCATTCGCTTCTCCCCTGTGTGGTGCCTACGCCTCACGACCTTGGCAGGGGCCGATGACATGGCGATGAAACGCGTGGCAGGCCCGATTCCATCGGCATTTCATCGGTGCTTCCTACTGTCGGCCGCCGACGACCGGACCGCACGACGGAAGGCACACCATGGCGAGACGCGGCTTATCCCGCATATTCACCGGACTGGCTCTGATGGCCGGTGTCTGGGCATTGATCCTCGGAACGACCGCATCGGTCTCGTTCGCCCGCACCGGCCCTGTTCCGGGGCAGGGCGACGACCGGTCCGGTGTCTCCCACTACTTCGCCGGCCCGGAAGGCCTGGCCATTCCGACCGAACCGTGCGATCCGGCCGGGCCGTCGGCCACCGACGGCATCATGGCCGGCCAGCTGAACCCGCAGCTCGGCGCGAAGATGGCGGGCTATCTGGACGCGTACAAGATGTCCTGCGCGCGGATGGTCACCCAGGCGGTGAAGGACCGGGGGCTGAACCCGAGAGCCGCCGCGATCGCCATCGCCACGATCATCGTGGAAACCAGCATGAACAACTACTCGCAGGCCGTCGACCACACCAGCATCGGGCTGTTCCAGCAGCAGGACTGGTGGGGCACCCGGGAGCAGCGTCTGAACCCGGCCTACGCCACGAACGCCTTCCTCGACGCCATGGAACGGGTGTACCCGGGCGGCTCGTGGAACACCGCGCCGATTGGTGACGTGTGCTGGCGTGTCCAGCAGCCACGGGAGGACCTGCGCCACCTCTACGGGATCGAGGCAGGCGACGCCACGCTGATCGCCAACGCCCTGTGGGCGGGCACGAGCACGGGCCCCGAGCATCCGTACGGCTCCGGCCGGGTGGTGTCCGGGCGGTCCGCGGACGGACGGCTCGAAGCGTTCGCCGCCGGCGCCGACGGCGTCCATCACGCGTGGCAGACCACCGTGAACGGCGACTGGTCGACGTGGCGCTTCGTCGGCGGCCCGCGCGACGCCCAGTTGGCCGTGGCGCCCAACGCGGACGGGCGGCTCGAGTTGTTCGCGCTGTCGGACAGTACGTTCGACCACATGTGGCAGACCGGGCCCAGCGCCGGGTGGTCCGCCTGGGAGAACTTCGGCACCGGGGGACATCGTCTGGCCGCGGGCAACAACGCCGACGGCCGTATCGAGGTGTTCGCGTCCAACACCGAGGGTGTGTTCCACCGCTGGCAGACCGCGCCGAGCGGCGGCTGGTCCGGGTGGGAGGGCACGCACGGGGGCCCGGCGAACGCGCGTCTCGCCATGGAGACCGCACCGGACGGGCGGCTGGAGGTCTTCGCGCTGTCCGACTCGACGTTCGAGCACCTCTACCAGAGCGGCGTCAACGGCGGATGGTCCGCCTGGGAGAACTTCGGCACCGGAGGTCGCTCCGTCACGGCGAGCCACAACCGGGACGGCAGGCTGGAGGTGTTCGCCTCCAACGCCGACGGCGTCTTCCACCGCTGGCAGACCAGCCCCACCACCTGGTCGGCATGGACCGGCACCGGCGGGATCCGCGACGCCGAGCTGACCACGTCACGGACGGTCGACGGACGGGTCGAGGTGTTCGCGATCAACGCCACGACGGCAAGCCACGCCTGGCAGACCGCTCCCGACGCGGCGTTCTCGCAGTGGGAGACCTTCGGTGGCGGGGGCACGTCGATCGGCGCGGCCAACAACGCCGACGGCCGCATCGAGGTGTTCGGTACCAGCCACGCAGGGGTCTACCACCGGTGGCAGACCGGCTTCGCCACCTGGTCGCAGTGGGCCTGGCTGAACGATTCCGGGCCCGCGGTCACCTGAGGGGCGGTCCGGGTGCGGTGAGTTCAGCGCGCACATCCGCCGTCGTCCCGCAGGCCGGTCCAGTGGCCGGGGACGACGGCGGACGCTGTCCGTCAGGCCGCGAACTCCCTCTCCAGCCTGGGGATCAGGTCACGGAGGTCCTGTTCCCAGCAGCCGCCGTTGTGGCCACCGTCGCACCGGGTGCCCCAGGCCGCCCCGTCGCCGTAGTTGACGTAGTAGTAGGACATGCCGAGGGCGTCCATGGCCGCCTTGACGTTCTTGGCCGCGCCCGCGACCCAGAACTCCGGTTCGAGGGGCGAGCCGCCTCCGTCACCGACGTAGACGGACACTCCGACTCCGGCTTCGGCCAGTACGCCCATGTGCTGCGAGGGGTCGACCTCGTTCCACCGCCAGTCGGCGTTGAACACCGGGTAGGGCGAGCCGAACGCGGCGTCGCTGTCGACACCGGGCTTGTACGGGGAGTCGTTCGGGTCGCAGGTTCCGGATGCCGAGGCGCAGATCGCGCCCGTCGCGTCGATGAGGGAGGCGACGACGGCCAGCCGGAGGTCCATGGACCTCACCGACATGTCGATGTCCCCCGACAGGGACGCGGTGTGGCTGAACAGGTCGGGGCGGGCCTGGGCGTAGTGGAAGGCGCCGAAGCCGCCCATGGAGACGCCGGCGATGGCCCTGGCCTTCTTGGTGGGGATGGTCCGCAGGTTCGCGTCGATGAACGGGATCACCTGCTTCAGGTGGAAGTTCTCCCAGTTCTGGGCGCCGGCCGCGGTCCTCTGGTTGAGCCAGTTGGCGTACCAGCCCCGGGCGCCGCCGTCCGGGACGACGGTGATCATCTCGTCCGACATCGACAGGGCCGGGTAGTTCTGCTGGACCGGGTCGTCGGGCGAGCCGTGCAGGAAGTACAGCACCGGGTAGCGCCGGCCGGGATCGTCGTAGTAGCCGTCCGGCAGAATGATCTTGATGTGCTGCTCGCCCGCGACCTCGGGCGTGGTGACCGTGAGGTAGAAGTTGTCGGCGCTCCCGGTCGCCTCGCCGACCCGGGTCAGGCCGAAGCCGTCCGCCATGGGCGGCGGCGTGGAGCTCTTGTCCTCGGCCTGCGCCGGGCCCGGCGGCGCGACCACGGCCACGGCCACGGCCAGGGCGGCGAGCATCCATGCCGTCGCCGGCCTCCACCAACTGGCTTTCCTTGTCACTGTGTTCCCCCTTGTGAATGTGTAGGCACGCTCAGTCGAGAACCTTGATCAGCAGGTCCGGTGAAGCCGCGATCTGCTCCTCCGTGAACCGCCCGGTCACCCATCCGCCGGCCGAGAACAGCTTGGTCTGGTCGGCGTGGTGCGGCGACTCCGGGTCGGCCGACTGGGAGTAGGCCAGGACGGAGAAGGCCTGCGGAGGACCTTCCGCGGTGAACCGCACCTGTTGGACGAAGCTCGATCCGAAGACGACGTCCTGTGTTCCGTCGACCTGGCCGGGAGTGATGACGTTCAGCACCCCCAGTTGGCCGATGGAGCCGTGGACCGGGATCTGCTCACCACCGCGGGTGACCTTCTGGACGTCCGAGAGCGGGGCGTCCAGCGGGACACCCGCCTTGCGCAGCGCCAGTACGGCGCGGCCGAACGCGTCACGGACGGCGGAGTTCCCGGTGTCCAGCGAGTTGGGCGTGTGCACCGGGTCCTTGGGATCGAAGGGGACCCGCCACGGCAGTTTCGCGACTCCCTGTCCGTTCAGCAGAAGGGACCAGTAGTTCGCGAAGAGCCACGATCCCCGGCTGTCCGACGTGTAGTCGTGGCTCTTCCAGGCGGCGAGGACCGGGCAGGCCTCGCTCACGTTCACCAGGTTGCCGTCCACCAGGATGAGGCCGAAGGCCACGTTCCGGCACATGGTCACCGTGGCGTCGAGGGCGAGGTCGGCCGCCCTGCTGTTGTCGGCGAACAGCAACTGCCCCATGGTCTCGGGGGTGAAGCCCTTGCCCGGCAGGCCGTCGGTCCCGTTGATCCGGTTCTGCGCGGTCAGGATCAGCTCCTGGGTACGCAGGGACCGGGGTGCCGAGGTGTCGCCCATCACCCGGGGATAGGTCAGCGGCTGCGCGGGGTTGGCGAGCCAGGGGCTGTCGTTGGCGTTGCCCGCGAAGTCGGTCCGGATCAGGCGTGGTTGGTCCTTCGGATCCAGCAGTCCAGGGGCCGCGGCGTCCGGGTCGTCGGGCCAGTCGCACGCGCTGCGCTTGCCGTCGAGGATGGAGATCGGCGGCACGTTCGACAGCGGGAGCGCCTGGTCGAACAGCAGCTTGCCGGTCTCGGTGAGGCACGACCGCGCGTGGGCGTCGGTGATGTTCGGGGTGGCCTGGATGTCCGCGTAGAGCGCGTTGCCCGTGCGGTCGGAGGCGACGGTGTTGAAGAACGGGACGCCCTGTGTGGTCTCCAGGATGCCGACCACGTCGTGGACGTCCCGGGCCTGGTCGAGGCCGAACCAGGTGTTCAGCGCACGCAGGTTGTGCATGTTCACGTCGCGCACCGCGTGCGCGCTGACCACCCAGGGCAGCGGGACGCCCTGCATCGACGTGGTGACCGGGCCGTAGCGGGTGGACCACAGGGTCCTGGTGACCGTGGAGAGGGTGCCGCCCGGCTCCAGCACCTCGACCTCCACCCGCTGCGAGGTCATCCGCTCCCAGGCTCCGTCGACCAGGTACATGGTCGGGTTCAGCGGATCGACCTGTACGTCGAACAGCCCGAAGGGGGCCACCGTGGCGACGGTGTGGCTCCAGGCGACGTCGTCGTTGTGCCCGATGTTCACGGCGGGAAGCCCCAGCAGGCTCGCCCCGGAGACGTTGACCTTGCCCGGGATGGTCAGCTGGCTCTGCCACATCCGGTTCTTGCCCTGCCACGGGAAGTGCGGGTTGGCCAGCAGCATGCCGGTACCACCGGACACCCCCTGCGAACCGACGGCCAGTGCGTTGCTTCCCATGCTGTCCCGACGGCTCGAGGCCATCGCCTCACGGACCTTCGCCGCGGTCCTCCCCGGTGTCGACCGTGGCTGCGCGGCGTCCGCCCCCACCGCGGGAGCGGCGTTCACCTGGCCGTCGAGCAGGGGGTCGGCGCTGCCCATGATGATCTCGGCGTGCGCGTGCCGGTAGACGTCCAGCTCCGTGATCGGCCGTACCCAGGCGGCGCCGCGGCACGCCGGGTCGGAGATGTTCTCCGCGCCCGTCTCGGCCAGGTACCTGTTGTATCCCCGGACATAGCCGCGAATGGCCTCCTCGACCTCCGGCTCCGGGCCGTCGGGGGCGGGCTGGTCCAGCAGTCGCTCCACCACCCTGTCGTCCTTGATCCGCTGGAAGTACAGGTCGCTGTTGAGGTTGCTGGTGCTGTTCTGGGTCTGGCCGGGGCTCGCCCTGCCGTCGGGCCCCAGATAGCGGGACCGCTGGGCGTCGACCATCAGGTAGGTGTCGGCGAGGGTGCAGATGTTGTCCTTGGCCGCCGCGTATCCGTAGCCCGTCCCCAGCCCTTCCCAGTCCGAGGCGATGATGTGCGGAATCCCGTACTCGGTCCAGCGGATCGTGGGCTCGTCCGGGCCGGGTGCCGTCCCGGTCCCCCCGGCCGCCGGACCGCCGGCCGCCAGCGTGCTCATCACCGCCACCGCGGCCACGACCGCCATCGGCAGTCTCGCCCTGCGTCTCCTCCGTGCCATCGCTGTCCTTCCCCTGTCGTACGGGCCGTCGCCCGAAGGCGGCCACGCTAGGGACGGGCGATGAAATCCCGATGACCGGTGGCGAGCGCCCACTAACCGACGTGCGCCCGTCTGTCATTCCGTAACCTTCCGGGGTCTTCGGGAGCCGCCCTGTTGCTAGCTTCCGTACCGCCCGACCGCACGGCCCCGACCGACCGTCCCACTCACCCCGAGACCGCCAAGGGGAGGAGCACTCGTGCTTCCAGGGCTTTCCCGACGTGCACTGACCTGGTCCCTCGCGTCAGCGGCGGCCGTACTGCTGCCGTGGACACCTCTGCCGGCCGCTCCCGCCGCAGCCGCCGGCACCGCCGCCGCAGCGGCCTGTCCGGCCGCCGGTTTCGTGTCCCAGCACTTCCACGACGGACACAACGGCACCGACATCGCCAATGTCGTGGGGACACCGATCTACGCCGTCGGCGACGGCGAGGTGACCATCTCCGGCTACGAGAGCGGTTACGGCCAGTGGATCCGGGTCCAGCACGCCGACGGCCGGATCTCCGAGTACGGGCACATGATCCGGCGGGACGTCTCCGTCGGCGACCGTGTGACGGCGGGCCAGCAGATCGCCCTGATGGGTTCCGAGGGCCAGTCCACGGGTCCCCACCTCCATCTGCGGATCTGGGGAGACCGGTCCACCACCTACGGCATCGATCCCGAGGTCCACCTGGCGGAGCGCGGCGTGGTGCTTCCCTGCACCCCGGGCAGCGGTCCGCGGCCCGAACCCCTGGTGTACCCGTCCGAGTCGGGCCGGGTCGTGTCCGCGCGGTCGGCGGACGGGCGCCTGGAGCTGTTCGCCGCCGGAGCCGACGGCATCCACCACGCCTGGCAGCGCGAGGTCAACGGCGACTGGTCGGAGTGGGAGTCGCTCGGCGGACCGGGCGACGCCGAACTCGCCGTCGCTCCGAACGCCGACGGCCGTCTCGAACTGCTCGCCCTCAACGGGGACACCTTCGAACACCGCTGGCAGACCAGCCCGTCCGGCGGCTGGTCGGGATGGGAGAACTTCGGCGGTGGCGGCCGGGACGCCGCGGCCGGTGTCAACGCCGACGGCCGTATCGAGGTGTACGCATCGGGCCCCGCCGGTCTCTTCCACCGGTACCAGCTCGCTCCGAACGGCGGCTGGTCGGGGTGGGAGCCCACCGGCGGCGGACCCGCCGACAGCCGGGTGGAGATGGGGAAGGCACCCGACGGACGCCTGGAGGTCTTCGCCCTCAACGGCTCCACCTTCCAGCACAGGTACCAGACCGCGCCCAGCGGCGGATGGTCACCGTGGACCGGATTCGGTGAAGGCGGGCACGACCTGACGGTCGACCACAACGCCGACGGCCGTCTCGAGGTCTTCGCGTCCGGCCCGGTCGGCGTGTTCCACAGGTACCAGACGGGCTCGGCGAACTGGTCGGGGTGGGAGCCCGTGGGCGGCCCCACCGACTCGCAGCTCACCAGCGAACGCACCCCCGACGGCCGCGTCGAGGTCTTCGCGATGAACGGCACCACCGCCATGCACATCTGGCAGACCGGTGTGAACGCCCCCTACAGCGACTGGGCGGTGTTCGGCACCGGCGGCACCGAGGTGACCGCCACCTCCAACGCCGACGGCCGCATCGAGGTCTTCGGCACGAGCCACGCGGGCACCTTCCACAAATGGCAGACCGGCTTCGCCACGTGGTCCGACTGGCTCTGGCTCAACAACTCCGCCGGTCCCCCGGTCGGCTGACCCCTCCGAAGGAACTCATGCCCCCGCCCGGCGGGCCGTGGACGGCGTCATGGCACCGCTTCGGCACGGCGGGCCGGTGCCGCGCCGCGCGTGGCGAGGGACGGCAGCGGCCGGCTCACCGTGACCGCGATCGGACCGTCGGGCGTGGGAGCCCTCGCCCGGCGGCAGGCCGTACCGAGCGGTGGCTGGGACGCCTGGGTGCCGTTGTCCGGCTGGAGCGCCACCGCCCCGGCGCTCGCCGTGAACGCCGACGGCAGGCTGGAGGCGTTCACCCTGACACCCGGCGGAACCCGCCTCGACCACCGCTGGCAGATCACCCCCGGCGGGGAGACGCATCCCGGTGCGGAGTTCGGCGAACCCGGAATCCGGCTCCTCGCCACCCCCGTGGCCGCGCTCGACCCCACCGGGCGGCTGCACTGTTCGCCGTCACCGACGCGGGCCGGGTGCGGACCCGGGTGCGGGCGCGGCCGAGCGGCGGATGGCAGCCGTGGACGGCCTTCGGGGACCGCGCCGTCGCACCGCTCCTGTCGGGCAGCCCCGCGCTCCGAGCGGAG
>Ga0164306_10000956_pt1 | contig 12458 bp, 15 predicted proteins | sample Whisoiple_242_MG_FD_110213 | JGI IMG/M metagenome (GOLD analysis project Ga0164306, IMG submission 110213) | Soil microbial communities amended with fresh organic matter from upstate New York, USA - Whitman soil sample_242_MG | ecosystem: Environmental > Terrestrial > Soil > Unclassified >... | reverse complement strand
GTCGGCGTCGGACTGCTGCCGGAACAGGTTCTGGTGCGGGTACCGGCCGCGGGCGACGAGCTCGCCGACCGTGATCCCCTCCGGGGCGAGCGCCGTCTGCGGCAGCAGGCCCACCCGGCGGGCGACCTCCTTCGTCGCCATCCGGTGGATCGACGCCCCGTCGAGCACGACCTCGCCCGCCGCGGGCCGCAGCAGCCGGGCCAGCGACCGCAGCAGCGTCGACTTCCCGCACGCGTTCGGGCCCACGACCACGGTGAACGAGTCGTCCGGGACCGCCAGGCTCAGGTCCGTCGACACGGTCCTCCGCTCGTACCCGAGCGTCACCCCGTCGGCCCGCAGCCGCTCCTCGCTCACCATCGCCGCCGCGCCTCCCGCACGATCAGGGCCAGCAGGTACGCCCCGCCGAGCACTACGGTCACCACGCCCACCGGCAGCGCCGTGGGCAGGACGTGCTGGGCCAGCACGTCGGCCGCGAGCAGCACCAGCGCGCCGGTCAGCGCCGACGCCACCAGCGGCAGCCCGGCCGACCCGGCGAGCCGCCGCGCGATCTGCGGCGCCGCGAGCGCCACGAACGCGATCGGCCCCGCGGTCGCCGTCACGGTCGCGATCAGCGCGACGCCGAGCACCACCACCGCGAGGCGCGCCGGCTCCACGCGCAGGCCGTGCGACCCCGCCGCGTCGTCGCCGAGCTCCAGCTGCCGCAGCGGCCCGCGCACCGCCCACACCAGCGGCGTCAGGACCGCGAGCACGACGAACGCCGGGACCGCCTGGGCCCAGCCGACCAGCGAGATCGACCCGGCGCCCCAGATCGACGCCGCCAGCGCCACCTCGGTCTTCGCGCGGAGCAGCAGCCACACGTTCAGCCCGTGCAGCATCCCGGTGACGCCGATGCCCACGACGATCAGCCGGAAGCCCTGCACGCCGTCCCGGTACGCCAGCAGGTAGACGACCAGCGCGGTCAGCAGCCCCGCGACCAGCGCCCCCGCCGAGACCCCGAGCGTGCCGGCGCCGAGCACCGTCGTCACGACCAGCACGCCCGTGTACGAGCCGGTGGAGAACCCGATCACGTCCGGCGAGCCGAGCGGGTTGCGGGTCAGCGACTGGAACAGCGCGCCGGACACCGCGAGCGCCGCGCCGAACACCAGCGCCACCAGCACCCGCGGGAGCCGCCACTGCGTGACGATCGTGCTGGCGAACCCCTCGTCCGACACCAGCGCCCGGACGACCTCGGGGACGCTCAGCGGGTAGTCGCCGAGGCCGAGGGCGACCAGCGCCAGCAGCAGCGCGGCGGCGGCGAGGCCGGCGACGGCGACGCGGGACCGCCGCCGGGGGTCGGGGGCGCGGCCGCGCGCGGCCCCCGGCGTCGTCGCCACCCGCACGCCCGTCACAGCCCGGTCGCCTTCCGCCGCCGCACCAGCGCGATCAGCACCGGCGCGCCCACGAACGCCGTCACGACCCCCACCGGCAGCTCGCCCGGCCACAGCAGCACCCGCGCCGCCACGTCGGCGAGCAGCACCAGCACCGGGCCCGCGACCGCGGACAGCCCGAGCACCCACCGCTGGTCCGGGCCCACGAGCCACCGCACGATGTGCGGCACCATCAGCCCGACCAGCGTGATCGGACCGGCCATCGCGGTCGCCCCGCCGGCCAGCAGGGTGATCGCCACGACCGACAGCACCCGGGTGCGCCCGACCGAGGCGCCGAGCGCCGTCGCCAGGTCCTCCCCGAGCCCGAGCGTGTTCAGCGCGCCCGCGACCAACCCCGCGACCGCGAGCCCGAGCAGGACGAACGGCAGCACCGGCACGATCACGTCCCAGCCGCGGGCCTGGAACGACCCCGACTCCCAGGTCAGCAGCACCGCGAACCGCTCCTGGTCGGTCAGCCGCAGCGCGCCGACCACCCCGGTGAGCACCGCGCTGAGCGCCACCCCGGCCAGCGTCAGCTGGATCGGCCCGGCGTTCGACCGCCCCGCCGAGCCGACCAGGTACACCGCCACCGTCGCCAGCAGCGCGCCGCCGAACGCGAACCACACGTAGCCGGACGGCCGGGTCACCCCCAGCAGCACCACGCCCATCGCCACCGCGAACGCCGCGCCGCTCGTCACGCCGAGGATCCCGGGGTCCGCGAGCGGGTTCCGGGTCAGCGCCTGCATCAGCCCGCCGGCCACCGCGAGGCCCGCGCCGACCAGGACCGCCAGCACGGTGCGCGGCAGCCGGAGCCCGACCACCGCGGCGTGGTCCGGAGCCGGGACCTCCTGCCCGGTGAGCGCGCCCCACACCGTCGCCAGGTCGACCGGGCGGGACCCCACGGCCAGGCTCAGGGCCAGGGCCGCAACCAGCAGGCCCAGGAGCAGCAGCAGCGCCGCGCCGCGCCGGGCGGTCGAGTACGTCGTCGTGCGGGCCGTCGGGCGGTGCTCGGCGCCGACGGCGCTCACCCGGGGTTCCCGCGCATCATGAGGCTAGGCTAACCTTCCGAGGCATCCGCTCGTTCGTGACTCCGTTCCCGAAGTCCGCGGGCCCCCTCCACGAAAGGCCTTCGATGAAGTCCATGCGTGTCGCCGCCGTCGCGGCGGTCGCGGTCCTGGCCCTGAGCGCGTGCTCCGGCACCGACGACTCCGCCGGCTCGGGCGAGACTACCGCCGCGGGCGGATCCCCCGCGGCCGAGGGCGCCTTCCCCGCCACCGTCGACACCAAGTTCGGCGAGATCACGATCGAGTCGCGGCCCGAGCGGATCGTCGCGCTCGGCTGGGGCGACGCCGAGACCGCGCTGTCCCTGGGCTACCAGCCCGTCGGCGCGTCCGACTGGCTGGCGTTCGGCGGCGACGGCGTCGGCCCCTGGGCCGAGGGCGAGTACGACGAGTCGCCCGAGATCATCGACACCCTGGAGCCGTCCTACGAGGCCATCGCCGCGCTGGAGCCGGACCTGATCCTCGACGTGAAGTCGTCGGGCGACCAGGACCGGTACGACCGGCTGTCCGAGATCGCCACGACCGTCGGCGTCCCCGAGGGCGGCGACACCTGGCTCACCACCGGGGAGGAGCAGCTGGAGCTGATCTCCGCCGCGCTCGGCGTCCCGGAGAAGGGCGCGGAGCTCCAGGCCGGCCTCGACGCCGCCTTCGAGCAGGCCCGGGGCGACCACCCGGACTGGGCCGGCAAGACGTTCACCGCCACCGCGCGCACCTCGGAGGGCTGGGGCGCGTACATCGAGGGCAGCGAGCGGGTCCAGTTCATGGAGAACCTCGGGTTCGAGCAGTCCCCGACCATCGCCGCGCTGCCCGTCTCCTCCTCCGGCTTCAGCGTCGACATCTCGTCGGAGCAGCTCGACCTGCTCGACGCCGACCTGATCGTCGCGTTCCCGATCTACCTCGACGCGTCCGAGATCACCGACGACCCCCAGTGGCAGGCGGTCCCGGCGGTCGCCGACGGCCGGGCCGTGGTCCTCGGCAGCGAGCTGCAGTCGGCGTACTCGCTCGGCACGGTCGGCGCCCAGCAGTACGCGCTCGACAACCTGGTGCCGCTCATCGAGGACGCGCTCGGCTCCTGAGCCGCGACGCGCCCGCGCACGACCCCGGCGGGGGCGCCGCTCACACCGTGAGCGGCGTCCCCGTCAGCCGTGCGTAGGCCTCGAGGTACCGGTCCCGCGTCCGCTCGACCACGTCGACGGGCAGCGCCGGCGGCTCGGCGTCGGCGGCCCGGTCCCAGCCCGACGCCGGCGAGGCCAGCCAGTCGCGGACGAACTGCTTGTCGAAGCTCGGCTGCGGCCGGCCCGGCTCCCACGCGTCCGCCGGCCAGAACCGCGAGGAGTCGGGGGTCAGCACCTCGTCGCCCAGCGTCACGGCACCGGTGGTCGGGTCGACGCCGAACTCCAGCTTGGTGTCCGCCAGGATCACGCCGCGCTCCCGCGCGATCCCCTCGGCCCGCGCGTACACCGCCAGCGTGAGGTCGCGCAGCTCCTCGGCGCGCTCCCGGCCCAGCTGCCCGGCGACGACGTCCAGGCTGACGTTCTCGTCGTGCTCGCCGAGCTCGGCCTTGGTGGCGGGCGTGAAGATCGGCTCCGGCAGCCGCGAGCCGTCGACCAGGCCGGCCGGCAGCGGGATGCCGGTCACTTCGCCGGAGGCCCGGTACTCCGCCAGGCCCGAGCCGGTGAGGTAGCCGCGCGCGACGCACTCGACCGGGAACATCTGCAGCCGGCGGCACACCATCGCCCGGCCGAGGACCGCCTCCGGCACCGCCGGCGCCTCCGCCGACACGACGTGATTCGGCACCAGGTCGGCGAGCTGGTCGAACCACCACAGGCTCAGCCGGGTGAGCACCACGCCCTTGCCCGGGATGCCGGGGCTGAGCACGTGGTCGAACGCGCTCACCCGGTCGCTCGCGACCACCAGCACGACGTCGCCGTGCGCCCCGGCCACCGCGGCCCCGGCCTCCTGGGTGGTGTCCGGGACGTACAGGTCGCGGACCTTCCCGGAGTAGGTGTGCGTCCAGCCGGGCAGCGCGGGTGCGGTCATGGAGCCATCCTGCCGCAGCCGCGGGGGTGGCCCGGCGCGCGCCCGTCAGACGAGCGTCAGCACCCCGAGCAGCGCGACGGCGGCGCCCAGCAGCATCGACACGGTGATGAGCACCAGGTGCACGGTGAGGAACCGGGTGGGCCGGCCCTGCGCGTCCCGGGCCCGCGGGTCCTTCGCGATCCGCGCGCCGAACCGGGGCCAGACGAGCAGGCTCCAGGCGCCGGCGACGACGAGGACGAGGGACCAGGCGAGGGGCAGCTCCATGCGGGCGAGTATCCCCCGGCCGGTGGCCGGGCAGTCGGGCCACTTCTCGTTTGGCGAGTGATATCTTCAGTCATATGAGAACGTCCGCGCCTGCGGTCCTCCCGATCTTCCGCTCCGACCTCCAGGCGCGCCTGCTCCTGCACCTGCTCACGTCGGACCGTGGCGACTCGGCGAGCGACCTCGCGCGCGCCACCGGTGCACCCGTGCCGACGGTGCACCGCGAGGTCACCCGGCTGGCCGCCGCTGGGCTGCTCCGGAGCGAGCACCGCGGGCGCACCATCCTGTACCGGGCGGACGAGGACAACCCGGCGGTCGCACCGCTGCGCCAGCTGGTGCTGATCTCCCACGGGCCGGTCGAGCTGCTGCGCGCGGCGCTCGCCGATGTGCCCGGCGTCGTCGTCGCGAAGATCTTCGGGTCGTGGGCCGCGCGCGCGTCCGGCGAGCCGGGGCCGTCGCCCGGCGACGTGGACCTGCTCGTCGTCGGGTCCGTCGACCGCCGCCGGCTGTTCGCCGAGCTCGCCCAGCTGGAGGCCCGGGTCGGGCGACCCATCAACCCCACGATCCTCAGCGAGGACCGCTGGGCGCACAGCGACGATCCCCTTGTGGACGAGATCCGCAGCCGCCCGACGATCGATATCGTCGGCGGATGACGCCCTCCGAGTGGCCCCACGGCCGAGCCGAGGTCGAGGCTCTGCTGCGTGGCCGCCGGCTCGAGCAGGTCCCGCCGAGCACCGACAACGCGCGGGCGCTCATCACGAAGGCGCGCCAGCACCTGGTGACCGCCGAGGCGGTCGCGCCGACCGACCCCGACATCGGCATGGACGCCCTGCACAACGCCAACCGCAAGGCGCTGGAGGCGGTGCTCCTCGACCAGGGGCTGCGGACGACCCGGGACGGCGGCCACACCGCGCCGTACGAGGCCGCGAAGGCGCAGCTCCGTACGACCGCACGGACCGCACGGCCCGAGCTGTTCGTCTACGAGGTCGTCCGCCGACTCCGGCACGGGGCGGACTACGCGAGCTACGAGCTGCGGCTCGCGGCGAGCGACGTCGCCGACAACCTCGAGGACTCGCGCGCCCTGGTGGAGGTCTGCGCCCGCCTCGTCGGGAGCATGCCGGCGTTCCTGCCCGACAGTCGCTGACCGGCCGTCAGCCCTCCGCGGCCGCCCGGGCGATGTCCGTGCGGTGGTGCGAGCCCGGCAGCGCGATCCGGTCGACGCCCGCGTACGCCGTGGCGCGCGCCGCCGCCAGGTCCGCCCCCGTGCCGACGACGGACAGCACCCGGCCGCCCGCCGAGACGATCGCGCCGTCGGCGCCCGCCGCCGTGCCCGCGTGCAGCACGTGCACGCCCGGCACCGCCGCGGCGTCGTCCAGGCCGGTGATGACGTCCCCGGTCCGCGGGGACTCCGGGTAGCCGTGCGAGGCGACGACGACGGTCACGGCCGCCTCGTCGGTCCACTCCAGCGGCGGCAGCCCGCCGAGCCCGCCGGTCGCGGCGGCGAGCAGCACGCCCGCGAGCGGCGTCGCCAGCCGGGCCAGCACGACCTGGGTCTCCGGGTCGCCGAACCGGGCGTTGAACTCCACGACCCGGGTGCCGCGGCTGGTCAGCGCGAGCCCGCAGTACAGGACGCCGACGAACGGGGTGCCGCGGCGGGCCATCTCGTCCACGGTCGGCTGGGCGACCTGGGCGACGACCTCGTCGACGAGCCCCTCGGGCGCCCACGGCAGCGGGGTGTACGCGCCCATGCCGCCGGTGTTCGGGCCGGTGTCCGCGTCGCCGACGCGCTTGAAGTCCTGCGCGGGCACCAGCGGGACGACGTGCGTGCCGTCGGACAGCACGAACAGCGAGACCTCGGGTCCGTCCAGGTAGTCCTCGACGACGACCCGGCCGCCGGGCTTGGCCAGGCAGGCGAGCGCGTGCTCGAGCGCGACGGACCGGTCCGCGGTGACGACGACGCCCTTGCCCGCGGCGAGCCCGTCGTCCTTCACGACGTACGGGGCGCCGAACGTGTCGAGCGCGGCCTCGGCGGCGGACGCCTCGGTGACGACGACCGGGTCGGCGGTCGGCACTCCGGCGGCGGCCATGACCTCCTTGGCGAACGCCTTCGACCCCTCCAGCCGCGCGGCCTCGGCGCTCGGCCCGAACACCGGGACCCCCGCGGCGCGCACGGCGTCGGCGACGCCCGCGACGAGCGGCGCCTCGGGGCCCACGACGACCAGGTCGGCGCCCAGCGCGGTCGCGAGCGCGGCCACGGCGGCGCCGTCCAGCGGGTCGACCGGGTGCAGCGTGGCGAGCGCGCCGATCCCCGGGTTGCCGGGGGCGGCGTGCAGCTCGGCGACCTGCGGGTCGCGGGACAGGGCCAGGGTGAGGGCGTGCTCGCGGGCGCCGGTCCCGACGACGAGGATCTTCACGACGCCGACCCTACCGACCGTCCCCGCGCCCGCGGCGGCGCGCGCCGCTGGTTGGACGCGCCCCGTCAGTCCGCGGCGTGGCCGGGCGCCCCGGGCGCCGGGTCGTCGGCCGGGAGCGGGAGGACGTCCAGGTAGACCCGCACCCGGCGGCGCGGCTCGCCGGCGCCCTCCTCCGCCTCCCGCCGCGCCTTCGCCGCGTCGAGGTGCCGGTGCACGACGGCCTCGAGCTCCGCGGCCAGCGCGTCGGCCTCGGCGAGAGTCAGGTCGGACGTGGCGCGCGAGCTCGTCCCCGCCTCGGCCCACGCGGGGTCGGGCTCGACCTGCTCGGCCCACCGGGTGAGCACGCGGGTGCGCTCGGCGACCGACCAGCGCATGGTGTCGCGCAGCGCGGACTCGCCGCCGGGCTGGTCGCGCAGCGTCGCGCCGTCGACCCAGAACGACACCGCGCGCCACCACCGCTCCCGGCCGCCGGCGTGCCCCGGGTCGTCCTCGACGAAGCCGTGCCGCTCGAGCTGCCGCAGGTGGTAGCTGGTCTGCCCCGTGCTCTCCCCGAGGGCGCGCGCGAGCTGGGTGGCGGTGGCCGGGCCGTGGTCCTGGAGCCGGTCGATCATCGCCATCCGCAGCGGGTGGGTGAACGCCTTGAGGGCGTCGGCGCCCACGGTCCGGGGCCGGGGCGCGTTGACGTCGTCCATGATGCAGAACTACCTTTGCAGAGACTTCTTTGCATAACTTCCTCTGCCCACTCTACCGAGGGACCCGACCGTGCCGCACCCGACCGCCCACGCCGCCCCCGCCGACGCCGCGCCCGACGCCGCCCCCGCGGCGCTCGGCCCCCGGTTCCGCGCCCTGCTCGCCTCCACCACCCTCGCCAACCTCGCTGACGGTGTCGTCCAGGCGGCCGTCCCGCTGCTCGCCCTGACGCTCACCCGCTCCCCCGGCCTGATCGCGCTCGTCACCGCCGCGACCTGGCTGCCGTGGCTGCTGCTCGGCCTGCTCGGCGGCGTCGTCGTCGACCGCACGGACCGGCGCCGGGTGCAGGTGGTCGCGCTCGCCGCCCGGGCGGCGCTGCTGGTCGCCGCCGCGGTGCTCGTGGCGGCCGGCGGGATGTCGGTCCCCGCGCTCGTGGCGCTCGTCCTGCTCTACGGCGCGACCGACGTGCTGGTCGACCTCGCCGAGTCGGCGCTGGTGCCGGACCTGGTCCCCCGGTCCCGGCTGCAGGCCGCGAACGGTCGGGTGGTCGCCGCGCAGCACGTGGCGGGCACGTTCGTCGGCGGGCCCGTCGGCGGCCTGCTGGTGGCGGTCGGCGCGGGCTGGGCGTTCGGCCTGCCCGCCGCCCTCGCGGTGCTGGCGGCGCTCGCGCTGCTGCGGGGGGTGCCGGGGCGGTACCGGCAGGCGCGGCCCGCGGACGGGGACGGGCCGGACGCCCGCGGCCTGCGCGGCCCGCTCCGCGACGTCGCCGAGGGCGTCGGGTTCCTCGTGCGGCACCCCGTGCTCCGGCCGCTCCTGATCAGCGGCAGCCTGGTCAACATGTGCTTCACCGGCTACACCGCGGTGCTGGTGCTCTGGGTGGTCGGCGAGGGCTCGCGGGTGGGGATGCCGCCGGCGGCCTACCCGCTGCTCGGGGTGGCGCTGGCCGTCGGCGCGGTCGCGGGCTCGTTCGCCGCGGAGGGCGCCGTGCGCCGGGTCGGCGAGGTCCGGCTGCTGCTGGGTTGCTGGGTCGCGATGGCCGCGCTGCTGGTGGTCCCGGTGCTGGCGCCGCACCCGCTCGCGATCGGCGGGGCGTTCCTCGCCGTGGGCCTGACCAACTCGATCGCCAACGTGCTGTCCCAGTCGATGCGGCAGCGCCTGGTCGCGCCGTCGATGCTCGGCCGGGTCGGCGGGGCCGGCCGGACGCTCGCGTACGGCCTGATGCCGCTGGGCGCCCTGCTCGCCGGTGCCGCGGCCGAGCGGTGGGGCCTCGCGCCGGTGCTGCTGGGGGCGACGGGGCTGTCCCTGGTCGCGCTGGCGCCGTCCCTGCTCCGGGTGCGGCAGCGCGCGGTCGACGCGGCGGAGCCGGCCGCGCCGGGCGCCCCCACGACCCCGGCGCCGCCCGCCTGAGCCGGGCGGCGCCGCGGGCGTCAGCCCAGCAGGTCGTGGATCGCGACGGTGGCCTCGCGGCCCGGCCCGACGCCGACCGCGGAGATGCGGGTGCCGCTGATCTCCTCGAGCCGCGCCAGGTACCGCTGCGCGTTGACCGGCAGGTCCGCCAGCTCGCGCGCGCCGGAGATGTCCTCGGTCCAGCCGTCCAGGTACTCGTAGACCGGCTTCGCGTGGTGGTAGTCGCTCTGGTCGTCCGGCATCTCGTCGAACCGGCGGCCGTCCACGTCGTACGCGACCGCGACGGGGATCTTGTCCCGGCCGGTCAGCACGTCGAGCTTGGTGACGACCAGGTCGGTGAGCCCGTTGACCCGCGAGGAGTACCGGGCGACGACGGCGTCGTACCAGCCGGTGCGGCGCGGCCGGCCGGTGGTGGTGCCGAACTCGCCGCCGGTCTGCCGGAGCCACTCGCCGTCCTCGTCGAACAGCTCCGTCGGGTACGGGCCCTCGCCGACGCGGGTGGTGTACGCCTTGGCGACGCCGACGACCCGGTCGATGCGCGTCGGGCCGACGCCGGAGCCGGTGCACGCGCCGCCCGCGGTCGCCGACGACGACGTGACGAACGGGTAGGTCCCGTGGTCGATGTCGAGCATCGTGGCCTGGCCGGCCTCGAACACGAGCGTCTTGCCGGCGTCGAGCGCCTGGTTGAGCACCAGCGGGGTGTCCGCGACGTACGGGCGCAGCCGCTCCGCGTAGCCGAGCAGGTCCTCGACCGTCTCGTCGACCGTGATGGCCCGGCGGTTGTAGACCTTCACCAGCAGGTGGTTCTTCTGGTCGAGGGAGCCCTCGACCTTCTGCCGAAGGATGTTCTCGTCGAACAGGTCCTGGATGCGCAGGCCGACGCGGTTGATCTTGTCCGCGTACGCCGGGCCGATGCCGCGGCCGGTCGTGCCGATCTTGCGCTTGCCCAGGAACCGCTCGGAGACCTTGTCCATCGTGCGGTGGTACGGGGCGATGACGTGCGCGGCGGACGACACCAGCAGCCGCTCGGCGGAGACCCCGCGGGCCTGCAGCGCGTCGATCTCCTCGAACAGGACCTCGATGTCGATGACGACGCCGTTGCCGATGACCGGCACGACGCCGGGCGACAGGATGCCCGACGGCAGCAGGTGCAGCGCGTACTTCTCGCCGTTCACGACCACGGTGTGCCCGGCGTTGTTGCCGCCGTTGAACTTCACCACGTAGTCGATCCGCGACCCGAGCTGGTCGGTCGCCTTGCCCTTGCCCTCGTCGCCCCACTGGGTCCCGAGCACCACGACGGCCGGCATGTGATCACCACTCCCACCCTGCCTCGCGGCGGCACCCGCAGCGGTGCCGAGCGGCGTGGCTCGGGCGCGGGAGGTCCGGGCACGGGGCGGCAGGCGACCCCAGTACCTCCGAAAGGCTACCGGAGCCGCGTGATCACCGTCCGGGCGACGCCCGCACCCCGGGTGCGGGCGCCGCCCGCGCGCGGTCAGCGCAGGCCCGCGACCTCCGCCGCGGAGGTACCGGAGTCGACGAGGAACTGCGCGCAGCGCGCAGCCTCCTCGTCCTCCTCGATGGCCTCCGCGGCCTCGGCGAGCGCGAGCAGCGCGCGCAGGAAGCCCTGGTTGGGCTCGTGGTCCGCCGGGATCGGCCCCTGGCCCCGCCAGCCGGCGCGGCGCAGGGCGTCGAGCCCGCGGTGGTAGCCGGTCCGGGCGTACGCGTAGGCGGCGACCGGGTCGCCCTCGTCGCGCAGCGCGCGCTCGGCGAGCAGCGCCCAGGCGAGCGACGAGGCGGGGGCGCGGCGGGCGGCGTCGCGCGGGTCGCCCCCGGCGGTGAGCACGGCGCGCGCGTCGGCGTCGGCCCCGTCCGGGAGGCGGGTGGGCTCGGGTCCGAGGAGGTTGGCTCCGGTCATGCCGCCCAGTGTGTCAGGCGGTCCGTGGGTGGTCCCGGCATGCGCCGGCGCGCGGCCCGTGGTTACAGTCTTCCGATCCGCGCCCCCACGTCGAAGGTCCCCCCCATGATCGAGATCGCCACCTCGGCCGCGACGACCACCCTCGTCATCGCCGGCGACCTCGACCTGGCCGAGCGCGACCAGTTCCCCGAGATCGCCGCCCGCGTGGTCGGCCTGCGGCGGCAGCTGCTCGTGATCGACATGTGCGACGTGACGTTCATGGACTCGACCGGCGCGGCGTTCCTCATCTCGCTGGCCGACGCGAGCCGCAAGCGCGGCGGCGCGACGGTGCTGCGCGGCGCCGACCCGCGCGACCTGTTCGTGCTGGAGATCTGCGGGGCGCTCGAGCTGTTCCGGATCGACGCCGACCACCGCTGCCAGGCGGCCGAGGGCGGCGCCGGGCAGGTCGCCGAGGACGCGTCCACGACCGGCTGAGGTCAGAGACCGAGCACGCTTCGCAGTCCCTCGTCCACCTGGCGCACCAGTCCGAGCGGCAGCGCGCCGACGGGGTGCTCGACGTACTCGCGGGACGCGACGGTCACCTGGGAGACGTTCGCCACGGAGTCCTTCGGGAGCCCCGACACCTCTCCGGGGACGAGGACGTTGCCGGGCATGGCCGCGAGCGCCGTGTTCGAGGTGAGAGGAACGACCACGAGGGTCTGGATCGCGGAGCGGTTGAAGTCGTCCGCCTGGACGACGACGGCGGGTCTGCGCTTCGCGGGCGCACTCCCTCGCGGCATCCCGAAGTCGACCCAGCAGACGTCGCCGCGCGCGATCACCAGTCGGACTCCCCGATCAGGTCGCCGGCGGCCCGGCGGAACGGTTCGGTGTCCGCACCGGGCTGCCCCGCCGACGCGATGGCGTCGTTGATGCGCGCGGTGAGGTCCTGCTTGTCCAGCTCGTCCGCGTACCGACCTGCTGCGCGGCGGTAGAACTCGGACCGGGTCATGCCGTGGCGCCGGGCGCTCGCATCGATCCGTTCGGCCTCGTGGTCCGGGATGGAGATCGCCGTCTTCATCCTGGGAGTATAACGACGGTTATACCGTGGAGGAAGGCCCGTCGAGCACCGACGGCGCGCTCGGCCGGACGCGGGCCCACACGACCTTGCCGCCGCGCGACGGCCGCCAGCCCCAGTCCGCCAGCCGCTCGACGATCCGCATGCCGAAGCCGCCGATCCGCCCCGGGTGGCCCTCCGTCGCGACGGGCGGCGTCGGGTTGGAGTCCT
>Ga0164306_10000953_pt1 | contig 12475 bp, 19 predicted proteins | sample Whisoiple_242_MG_FD_110213 | JGI IMG/M metagenome (GOLD analysis project Ga0164306, IMG submission 110213) | Soil microbial communities amended with fresh organic matter from upstate New York, USA - Whitman soil sample_242_MG | ecosystem: Environmental > Terrestrial > Soil > Unclassified >... | reverse complement strand
TGCCCGTGTGAAGTGTGCGCCGACTGCGGCGCGCGCACGGCTACTCCAAATCTCATTCGCACCCCGAGACCGGAAAGGAAGGCAGCCGAGCAGGGTAAGATGGGCGCGGGCCATGAAGGCAGCGTTACGGAAGATCCAATTCCAAAGCGGATCATTCGCATGTCGCTCAAAGAGGAGGTCATGCTATGCGTTCTTTTGATTTCGCTCCCTTCTATCGTTCAACCGTTGGCTTTGACCGGCTGTTCGACATGCTGGACCAAGTCGACGGCGTGGAGGGCGCGCCCGGCTATCCTCCGTATAATATCGAGCGGTCTGCCGAAAACACTTACAGCATCTCCGTCGCGGTCGCGGGCTTCACCGATGCCGATCTTTCGATCGAGGTGAAGGAGAACACGTTGACAATCCGCGGCGAGAAGCAGGCCACTGCTGGCGCGGAGGAAAGCTCGGAGGTGCTCTACCGCGGTATCGCAGGACGCAATTTTGAGCGAAGCTTTCAACTCGCCGACCATGTTCAGGTTCAGGGCGCGAATTTGGAGAACGGTCTTCTTCGCCTAAACCTCGTGCGCGTGCTGCCAGAGGCGATGAGGCCTAGAGTAATCCCTATTACGAGACCGGTTGCCAGTGTGGTCCTAGAGGTCGGGTCAGCTAAGATTGCTGCCTGAGAGTTGCACCTTGGAAGCGCCCCCGGTTTTGGGAGGGCGCTTTCTCGTGGTATGAATGGGTCGGAAATCAACAACGGTTAGCGGCGTGCCCATCTCGGCACTGCGAGGCGATAGCTACAGATTACGCGAAAAGCGCCGCAGCGGTTTTTTGCAAAACACCGCCGCGACGCTCCAACCCACGCCGGCTGAGAAGGCAATTTGAATGGGGGTTCAGTTCCTCGTGACGCAAACGGGTCAGTTCCCAATGTCGCTGGACAGGCGTACCGTACGGCGGCCCAAGCTATTCGTCTCGCCTGCATAGCGCCCGCGAAAAGCGGAAACCGCACTAATTAGAATGCGCGGAATTTCCCTTGATCCACACGAGCCCCTGTCTGTACAGAAAACTAGATCCGGACGTATTGGTGATGAAGTCCGCCGACCATCGTCGCGATTTCTGTCAGATGATTGCGCAGAAACATCCACCAGCTCTGAGCCGGCGGTCCGACGTGCCGTTTCATGTACTTGGCAACAGTGGATTGCGCGATCTCGAAGCCGAGCTTGAGAAGCTCGCCATGGATGCGCAGCGCGCCCCAGAGTGGGTTATCCAGGCTCATCTGCCCGATTAGCGCGCGTAGGTCCATATCGATCTGCGAGCGCCCTCTTCTATTCCTGGACGTCCATCGCCAGTAGCTGCGAAACCCAGCTCGACGCCAACGAATGAGCGTCTCCGGCCTAACAATTTGAAGGACCGGTAGGATCGAAGGAAACCAGCGATACAGCTGGACGAAGAACAGGCGGTCGCCATGGGTGCCGCGCCTGCTCAGCTGTAATGCCATGCTTTCGGGCAAAATATTCAAGTTCGTACTCCTGCCCGCCCGCAACGCGCTCGCGATCCTGGTTCCGACCTGGGTCGTTCTCTCATCTGCAATGCCTGTCCTCCCACCCCAGTCGCTTCTGCTTCTGGACCGCATCGACTCTGCTTTCTGCACAAATAAAAAAAGGCAATGTTCTCGCAATTAGCGGCAGCCGATCAACAAAGGTTAGCCATTTCCTTCGGAGGTACACAAGCCCGCTTTGTTCATTCGCACGCGAGATTCCCATCCTTGTACAGTTGCTAAGGCACTTAACCGAAATTGCCCCTTGTAATAACGAAGTTAAAGACCACCTATTGTATGCGTGGCTGGCTCACTTCAAGGGCAAGCTTTAAAATGGATGGCCGAGCGCCCACCGTCCAGCAGAGACGGAGCGATCAAATGGCCGTACTTCCTCTAGATCAGCTGAGCCAAAAATTCACGGGCACGTCGCTTTTGGAGCAGGAAAGCTTCAGCTTACCAACCAGCCTTTATTTCCTCTCCCGCCGCCTTAGGGGACTCGAAATGGAGATCGTTGAACATTGCTGCTTTATTCAACCCGCCCCGATAACGAAGAGACCGTGATCAACACGGCTTCGTCTTCAATTCTTTTCCGCCTCGCCGGGCCTCTTCCTTAACCGGCTGTTAGAAACCCAGACTTTGAGCGGGCGGAACGAACGTGCTTCTTCTTTAGGAAGGCGGTATTCCGTTGCAATCCGCTCGATTCGCCGTGGCTCGTGCATGAACTCCGTTATCTGGAACGCGAAGTCATTTGTCTCGATGCAAGACATGCACGCGCCGCCCTTAAGCCGCCCTCAAGATGCAGATCAACAAGACTGATCAGAACGACGCTGAGGGACTGCCTCAGATCGTTCGAACGGGATGGTACCGGCCTGTTCACGTCAACCCGCCCGAGCCAAAGGACTCGCGTCAGGCATAGTCGGGGTCCCACAAGGCCTCAGATGGGCTCCGTGCTCCGCTACTTTCTCGATTTTACCGACACCGGCGAGCTGCTCCGAGACTATGAAGGAATGGAACTGGTCGACCTGGAAGCCGCCCGCATGGAATCTGAAAGACTCAGAACGTTGCTCGAAATGCTCCGGGGAGAAAGAGCCGCGGGCTAAAGATCACACTGCAGACGAGACACGCCTGGCCGCCCGACCACCCGCGAGCGCAGCCTAAATGGGCGGGCGTGTCTTTCGTGTTCATCTCTCGGGTGCTTGGTCGATCAGCTCATAAAGCTTGTGGTGCTCGTGATCATGCACTAGCCTCGACAAAGAAGGCTCGTCCATCTTTTGCAGCACGTCGCTGAGCCTTTCCTCAGGCGAACAGCCTTCGGCAAAATGCTCGCCGTAGACCTTGCGCAAGGTGCGCACGAGCGTGTTGCCGTGCTTTTTGCTGAGTTCCCCGTTTCTGTCCCGGTGGCGACCATGCAGGCCCGGTTGCTCCATAATGTCCTCCTTCTCTTGCATGCATGAATGCCGTCCCATTTCTTGGGCCCGTAAAGCAGCCCGGACGGCATTCTATTGTCTGAGCCTGCATGATTGAATATCAGGCGGGCCGGAGCAATTGGCCTCCCGACCAAAAGGGCTAGTACCGAGGCTGAAAATGGGACTTAGGGAGACGCTTGCCGATCTGATCGCCGCTGGCGAGAAGGAACGCCAGCGGCGGGAGGACGCTCCTCAGAAGCGCCTGGCCTGGCTAAAGGAGATCGATGATCTTTACGTGTGGGTCAAAGACAATCTTTAGGAGCACGCGTCCCTTCGCTACGGGACAAAACCGAACCAGCTCAGTGAGGATCAACTCGGCGGCAGATATGAGGCTAACATCTTGCTGATTTCTGCCGGTAGAGAGGAGCGGCCGGTCGTCGTTGCGCTAGAGCCCGTAGCTTCGTTGTCCATGGGAGCCGCCGGGGTGATTGAGATGTACCGACTCGACGTTTCGGGCGCGAAACCCGTCTGTATCGAGCAGAAAATGGTGAGCAGTCGGTTGGTTGGTACATTGGAGATCGTGAGAAACATACCCTCCTTTCCAAGGAGTCGCCTGAAGCTCAGCCAGACCTACTCTTTAAAGCTTAGGTCACGGTGCCGCGACACCGTGACGATGCTGGCAAGCATTTCTTAGCAGCCCAGCAAAAAACCCCACCGGAAGACCCGGCGGGGTGAGTTGATTTGGAAGGGACGACAGCGGATCAAGTTGCTGCCGTCGAGCGCAGTCTGGAGCGGCTTATCCGTCTAGATCAACTCAGATCGCAAAGCCGTATTCCTGCCCTGCGGCCACACCGGGCTCTCGATCAGGACCCACGGACTGCTTCTGGCGGGCTTCGCTCTTTTTCAATTCATCCTCAGCCCACATCAGAATGAGTTCATGTCGGATTTGACGCGTGGAGGGAAGAGGAATTCGCTTTCCGAACCGGTGGGTGATAGGCATGTGGTAAACTCCTGGGTCATGAAGCGAACTAGCCTCTGATTGCGAGACTGAACAAAACAAAAATCACTAGCGCGCCAGCCGCACTGATGAAGACCTGCTCTAACATGCTGGCACTCGTGTGGTTAAGGTGCTGACCCAAGCCGCATAATCACGCAGCAATTCACTCGGGCGAAACGTAAGCCGTGATGTCGGCTTTGCGCACGGCCCGCTCGCCCGCAATCAGGGATTTGATGCGATATGTAACCTCACCGGTTTGATCCGCCGGCATGAGACGCATCACTTCATAGAGGTCATCGGCGCTAGCGTCGAACTTCGAAAATCCCACTCGTGCTAGGCGGACGAGCTGACCCGGTCGATAATTTTGAGACATTGTTTTCTTTCGCGATCTGACTCATGCGCGCCCATGCTGCGCCCGGCAACGAGGCGTCGACTTGCAGCTGCCGGGACCGCATTGGCGTTTGATGGTGTAAAAAGCTGGCGTATCTCGCCTAGCCCCCAACATGGTAGTGCCAGGCGTGAATGACAATGCCGCGGAAAGGCTTCGATAAAAAAGAAGGACCACAAAAGAATTCTCTGGACTATTTATCGCACGAAGCGCCTTGTGACGTAGAGAATCGCTGGCGAGCAGTTTGCCCTCAGAGAGGCATTCTGTGAGGATTCCCGCTGCCGCACAGAGGACCGCTAGCTTCTCCCAAAAACGCCGATCTCCGAGCTTCGCCCCGAGGAGGATGATCAGCGCCAGGTTCCTCAAACTTGCGGGAAACCGAAATGATTGGGCCATCGCTTCAGCAGCAGATCGATCCACTTCACACGGAGATTGCCGAACTGGAGCGGCTTATCGGAATGCAGGACGAGGTGATTATTGCCGGTCTGCGCAGAGGCATTGACACGGTTGAAGCCGAGACCAAGTCGCAGGAGATGCGCATCTGCCTCGAAGGAATGAAAGATCGCGATCGTAAGCGGGCGGGCAGAAAGCGATAAGGCGGAGATTAGTGCCATTATGCCAGGTCAGCGCTGATAACGTGATCCAAAGGCGCGCCTATGTTTATTCGCACGCGCGACTCCCATTCTCGTTCTGTTGCTAAGGCGCTAAGCTGGAGGATAGCGGGCAGCTTGGACACATTTGTGCTAAGCTTGATCTTCACGCGTAGCCTGCAGCTCGCCGGCTCGATCGCAGTGACTGAAATGTTCACGAAAATGGTGCTTTATTATTTTCACGAGAGGAGGCTGTGGGCTGCAATTCCCTAGCATCAGCGGAGCTAGAGGGCTTCGTTCTTTATTTTTTTTTACGCTGGAACCTAGCTAGCACAGCTAGTGTTCCATTAGACGCCGGTGGCTTCGACTTCTCACCCTGATCTTCGATAAGGAAGCCTCGATGTCACGACATTTCCCGCGCATCTTATCCTTGCGCGGGATTTTCTTTGCCTGAATTAAAAACAGGAGACCCCTCGCCGGCCGAATACAAGGCGTAATCGCTGCAATTTGCCGGACGCGATCGGCACAACGTGGCGCTTTTCGTCGCGTCAGGCCTTGGCAGCGTACGGTGTTTGTTATCGAGGCGTGGTGACCGGGAAACCAGCCCAGCGGCTCAAAGAGAAAACCGGTCGCTTAGCAGCAGCACCAAACTCCTGCGCCGATAGCTTCTGGTCTGATGCTCAGGCCACCCCTGCAGGGGGCGTACCCTTACTGGGGCACACCACACTGTGGACGAGCCACGCGGCCCGGTGGGTGCCCCTAGTTAATTGGCTTAGCTGACGACTACCTTGGTGCCGACCTTCACGCGATTGTAGAGGTCGATTGCATCGATATCGCGCATGCGGATGCAGCCCGAGGACACGCCGCGGCCGATGGTCTCCGGCTCGTTGGTACCGTGGATGCGGTACATCGTGTCCTTATTGCCGTCATAGAGATAGAGCGCGCGCGAGCCTAGCGGATTGTCCGGGCCACCAGGGAGGCCGCCCGCGCGCGCCGTCGGGGCAAGGTGCGGCCAGCGCTCCAGCATGTCAGCCGGCGGCATCCAGTGCGGCCATTCGGCCTTCTTCCCAACCGTTGCGACGCCGGTCCAGCCATAGGCTTCTTGGCCGGTGGCGACGCCGTAGCGAATCGCCTTGCGGCCGGGCTCGACGAAATAGAGGTACTTATTTCTTGTATCGACAACGATCGTGCCCGGCGCCTCGCCGGTGGGGTCGTCCACGCGGTAGCGCTCGAACTGCATACCCGTGTTCACCTTGGGCACTAGTGCAAGATATTGCGCATCTTTCTGCGAGACTGAGGGATCGGGCACCGCCTGGTAATTGTAATTACACCCGCCTAGGAGCGCGCCGGCACCGGCTAGTAGGGCAACTGAACGGAATTTCATGAGCGCGACCCCCCGATCTGAACGGCTCAGCTTACCATAACCTTATTCGTCTGGGCCGCCGGAACGGCAAAGCTCCCGCCCTGTTGCACGCATGCCACGGTACTGATTTCGGCGATGTTTTCGACTGAGACCGGGTTTGTTTCGTAGCATCCAAGGCGAGCGCCGCCATCGGAGGCAACTACTCGCGGCCTGATATGCTCAAGGATTAGGCAAACCTGTGGCGACCCTGCCACAGCTTGGCAACCAAGCAGGGCTAAGGCGGAATTGGACCATCTTTGGCCAAGTACAGCGTTACCTCCTCACTACCTTAGCAATAACGTTAATGCGAGAGGGGTAAACATGCTACGCAAGCTTCTGATGACCACGGTAGCCGCCTCGGCAATGGTCGGTTCTGCCTATGCGGCCGATCTTCCCCGGCGCGCACCACCCCCGGCATACGTGCCGCCGATCCCGATCTTTACTTGGACGGGCTTTTATATCGGCGCGAATGTCGGCGGCGCATTCCGTGCCAACAACACCGGCTTACTCGATAACGCAGTGTTCTTTGGGGGCGCGGCCCCATTGGCCGCCTTCGTCGTTGCGAACAACAACAATAGCGGCCGCTTTCTCGTCGGTGGCCAAGCCGGCGTCAACTGGCAGATCAACAACTTCGTCCTCGGTATCGAAGGCGACGGCGACGTGGCCATCGGGGGAAACAACAACTTCCCCGGCTTCCTCAATCCTCGCACCAACACCGGCTTCTTCGGTACTGTGCGCGGCCGGGGAGGTATCGCCTTTGACCGCCTCCTCGTCTACGGCACAGGCGGTGTAGCCTTTGGCACCCGCAGAGACTTCGGCAACACATTCATCGGCACCAGCTTTGGTGTGCCGACCTTATTCACGACCAACACTGGCAGCAACACGGCTATCGGCTACACTGTCGGTGCAGGTGTTGAATACGCCTTCCTCAACAACTGGAGCATAAAGGGCGAGTACCTCTTCGCCGACCTCGGTGCCAACCGCCGGACCTTCATCGCTCCAACGGGTGCGGGCGTAATCATCGATGCTCGTTGCGAGCAATTCCACATCGTGCGGGTCGGCCTGAATTATAGGTTCAATTGGGGCGGCTATGGTGCCGCAGCACCAGTCGTCGCGCGGTACTGAATGATGCAGGTTTGTTAGGCGGGAGCTTCTGCCCTCCAAGCCGAAACCGGTGGCAATAAAGGCCCGGCGAGCTTCCAAGCTCGCCGGGTTTTGCACGTGCAATATGCGCCCTGATCTGTTATTTTGTCCGTAGGGTTGCTGCCTGCGTTTAGGACCCAAAATCTGCCGGATCAGTAGCGCAGGCAATCTGGATATCCAATTAGACCGGCACCTTCCCGAGGGTGGTACCACGCCAAAGCTTGACCTAAAAAAGTGGCTACGAGCGCGCCAACAATCCCGAGGGCCAGAAGCGCTATTGCGCCCCACTGAATAGCTTGCTCATCGAGCGGAAGGGGTTTGGTATCCGTTGCTCCCACTGTAAGCCAAGGCCGGTGTCGCTGGAGGAGGCTTTTGCGTGACAATAGCCTGAGCCCTTCGGCTGTGTCGCCGGGACTGCTTCGCGGCGGCCAATGAATGCCTCCATCTGTGAGAAGCCTGCCTGGAGAAATGGTCGCTGGAAGAGACGTCCTCTTCTCTGGGCTCCTTAGGCCTGACCACGTCCTGAGTATCCTCAGGCGCCTTGGCCACCGGCGCGACCGCCGTGCGGTCCTGGTCCGAAGTGGCACCGGGCGAAGCTTCGAGCTCGTGGTAATCCATCGGAGAGGTCTCGGCCTGCGCTGCCGCAGGGTCTTTGGGGCCCGCTCCCGACGACTCAGTGATCGATACGCTTCGGACCTGACGAAAAGCAATCGGCGTTGTCACTGCCGCAACATCCGGCGCAGCAGTGGCTTCAGATTGTTCTAAGGTCGCCTCAAGCAACGGTGCCCCGGTCGGTTCTATGGTCGCCTGAACCAACTCAGACGATGCCTGGGTGGCCTGAAGCAAAAATGCCATTCCAAGAGCAAGCATGATCGTCGCCGTGACGGCACAGATAACTGCGCGCATGTTTCAACTCTCTGTACCTGGATCTGCCCTAGTCTCCGCCCACACGTCGAAAAAACCGGGATGAATTAAGGCGAAAGGCCGAGCCAACGGCTAACGCACTGGCCCAAAGGCGTCGAACGCAGGCCAGGGCTTGGCGGAGCCCATTTGCGGGACAAGCGTCCGCGTCACGCTTCCGGTCGAAACCGGAGCGCTCATTCCTAGTTTCTGGGGCCGGATGTGTAACAGACGACAGGAGAACAGTGTGGCTAGCAATTGAGGTAATGACAACGAGCTGACCATGATCTTTGTTGACGTGCCCCAGCAGAGGCATTTTGTTTGTACTTGTTGCGGCGGCCGGAACGTCAAGGTGATGCCATCTTCCCTGCGGCGCGAGGCACGCAGGGCTTTGGCAAGTAGCCTCCTTGCGCTACGCTGCCGATCATCGCACAGGTTCGTACCGCTTGGCGTGAGTTCGGTGCGAGAATGAGAAATTCGAGATGACAATGACTCTCCGGCAGATCGCTACAAAAACCGCCTTGGTCGTGGAGACAATTTTAATTGTGTTAATCGCGACAGCTGTGGTCCCCCTATGCCTAGCCGTGTTGGGGGTGGCAAATCGCATTGTAAAACACTAGTCCCACTGATCGAGCGCCCTGTTGCGCAGCCCACCAGAGACAATCAGCGCTCACCCTAGAGCCGCTCCACCGAGTATCGTCATGAGACTTCCCGATTGGGTGTACCGCACGACCTATTACTACGGGTTCCGCGCAGCGCGATTGATCTGGCGCTTTACAAAGCCGCGCCATTTCGGCGCCCTCGTTATGTTATGGCACGACAAGAAAGTACTCCTGGTTCGCACCTCGTATCAGGACGGCTGGGTGGCTCCCGGTGGGGGCATCAAGGCAGATGAACCTCCTGTTCAAGCTGCCATCCGTGAACTCTCAGAGGAAGTCGGGCTGCAGCTTGCGCTCGAGGACCTTCGCCACGTGCCAGCCATCGAGCACGTTTGGAACAACCGGCGTGACATGGTGCAGATTTTCGAAGTGGAGCTCTCGACTTCGCCCAAGATTAAGATCGACAACCGCGAAATCGTTGAGGCTCGCTTCGTTACGATAGAGGAGGCTCTGTCCCTGGATTTAGCGCCGCACCTTCACGATTATTTGCGGATGAAGGCGGTTGCCTGAAGACGGGTGGACCGCAACCCGCCCACAGACAATGGGCCATCGAGCGGCCCGTCGAACCTCGTGCCGTCGAAACCTCATCTCCAATATCTCGTGTCAAATGAGAACCTAGTTTCTCCAGCTACAACCATTGATGCTGTTTTGGTTTCCGCGGTGTGATTTCTAGCGCGTGCAGAGGAGTCTAAGGGACGATAAGCATTCGAGTTCGTGAACGCCCAACGCACGGTCAAACAGTCGCTCGGCTAACTCGTGTGCCACGGTGGAAGAGAACCACAGTAGATACATCTTAAGCGTTCGGGCGGCCGGCGATCAAATTTTAACCGCAGGGTCTCGGATATGCATTCTGTCTGGGTTCGGCACGTAACGTGATCATATCAGCGCAAAGAGACGAAGGGCTGCGACCGCATCCAGAGTGGCAAACGCCACAAGAGCGGCTAGCCAATGACCAGGCCTCACGGAAGTCCTCATCTGCTTGGTAAGCGAGGCCTCAGAGCGTGCGATTTGCCGCACTCTGAGACTTTCCAACGCGAGAATCTGAAGAAGCCTCGTGGAGGAGCTTACGAAACTCCAGCGTCCGGATACGAAAGCCGATTGAGCATGGTCGTGCTCTGATCTAGATCAAATCGCTGTGCCCATTTGAGATATATCGATGGCTGCCTCGAACCCGAAGAGGTTCGCCTGACCTCCTCGGAAAAATCCAGATCGGCATCTGGGCCTTGAAGTAAAGTTCTTCAACTCAAGAAAAGGTGCTCGCCGCAAGCTCATGTACGAACTTCGTATTTTAACGGAGGCGGCCTTGCCTGACCTATACATCGTAAGCTTCATTTTGTTCGGAATCTTTGTCAGCGTTATGTTGGCAGGGCGATACGGCAGACCTCGCGGGCCCTGAACATTGAACCTCGACACTTCACGAGAAAGCTGAGGAGCTGAGACGGAAATGATACTCAAAGCAGTGACAGTCGCCACCTTCGGACTCGCGCTCGCGTCGCTGCCACCGAGCCAATTCGCGCGCGCTCAACAGCAAGCGCCGATCGGGCATCGCCAGCCGACGGCGGCAGATGTTCCGTTGAATGATTCCGTCAGTGGAGACGCCAATCTCTCGGGCCAAACTCCCGATCCGACGCCGAAGAAGTCCTCGCGCACTCGCCGCTCTCAGAGCAATGTCGACGTGATCATGAAGACGCCGAACATCTGTTACAACTGCAACGATTAGGCGCCCGGCTTAGGCGGCGGTCGCTGCCGGCCGGAACGTGAGTGGGCCCGGCAAACAGGAGCGCGAATAGGGAGAGCTGCCCGGGTGTGCGCGCTCTCACGAAATGAAGTAGGCTTCTTTCGGCGTTCCAGCCAGCCAAAGGAGAGTCGAATGTCAGAGGTGATCTCACGAAGACGGTTATTGGGCCTTTTGGGCGTCGCAGTGATTGCTCTCGCCGCGCCCGTTGTCATTTCAGAGGGGGCCGAGGCTCAGACTGTGGGCATGGAGCGTCGACAAAGGCGCCGGATGGGGCGCCGCCTGGGTCGCCACGTGCGGCGTCTGGGCCGCCGTGGTGCGCGCGCAACCCGGCGCGCGGTGCGGCACGGACCTATGTAGCGTCTGGAGGCCTTGGGGCGGCGACAGCGCCGCCCCAAGGCTCCGGCGCGCGAAGGCCGAACTTCAAATGCTCCCTTGCGGAACAAAGAAGCAAAACGGAGTTGACTGATAGCCGTTCTCCAGGCTCCTATAGAATAGCCACACGTTATCGTCCTGGGATGGCAAAACGCGGTCATCGGGGATCCGCGGCCCGCCATCCACCCTCCACGCGATAGATTTGCGAGACGGTGAGTTGATGTGCGTCCGCCACACTGCAACAGTATTGGCCCACCCAGGCGGGAATTGGCGACCCATCCGCCCATCGTTCGTGAGCGATCACCGGCACTGATGTTATGCTGATCAGACCACATAGCAGAGCGATGTGCTTCAATCGCGAACCAATCGCGCGAAATGAGAAACTGGGCACGGTATTCTCTGCGTGTGTATGGCGCTGGGTACTTGATGGACTATGCGCCCTTTGATCCTATCAGCCAAGAATACCGAGCCGCTCACAAGGGAGCATTTCGGAAAATCGTTACAGCGGTTTCTGAGGGGGTCTGCCGCAGCCCGCCGGCCGAAATTTTGGCCCCCGCCCACACCCCCAACCTATCCAGCACAAAGAAAGTCGCAGCCGCAGGTGCCGTCAGCTTCTTGGCCGGCGCAGCTCGCGCATCGGATGGAGTCCCGGCCCTTGGGGGACCCTCGGGGGCTTTGAGGGGATAAGTTCCGCCGGGACCGGCGCGTGGCTGCCAGCACGGGCCCAACTCCAACGCTACTCACGCGCCCCGCGCGACATGCCGCACACTAAACGCCAATCCAATAAAGCCGTTCCGCGACCGTGGAAACTGGTCACCTTTGTATCATAGTGTGTACACTGTCAGCTTCAGAGGGGCGCGCCATGCCTACAAAAGCCAAGCATCTCCGGCTAGTGGAACAGAGCGAAAAGCGACCAGTCCGCAAGCCGAATGCCGCCTACCGCACTCGCGAGCACCTGACTGAGAAGGAAATGGCGGTGCTGCTCGATACCCTCAAGTGCAATCGTCACGGGCTGAGGGACTGGCTCATTGGCTTGGTGATCTATCGGCATGGCCTGCGGGTCAGCGAAGCTTGCGATCTGCGGTGGGATGATATCGACTTCTCTAAGCGGACGATCCTGGTGCGCCGGCTCAAGGGGAGCCATGACAGTACGCACTACTTGGAACGGGACGAGCTCACGGGGCTGAAGCGGCTCCAACGGGAGCAAGAGCCAAAGAGCGCCTATGTATTTGTGAATGAGCGTGGGCAGCCCTTTGGGCGCTTCGGCATAGGCCGGATGATTGAGCGTGCTGGGGAGGCCGCTGGGCTGCCGTTCCCGGTCCATGTCCACATGTTGCGGCACGGGACAGGCTACGCACTGGCGG
>Ga0164306_10000950_pt1 | contig 12483 bp, 11 predicted proteins | sample Whisoiple_242_MG_FD_110213 | JGI IMG/M metagenome (GOLD analysis project Ga0164306, IMG submission 110213) | Soil microbial communities amended with fresh organic matter from upstate New York, USA - Whitman soil sample_242_MG | ecosystem: Environmental > Terrestrial > Soil > Unclassified >... | reverse complement strand
GTGGCTCAACGTCCCCTATGACTGCGGACTCGCCTTCTGTGCCGACGCGGACCTGCACGCAGCCACGATGTCGTACGCGGCGGCATACCTCACCGGATCGGGCGCGGAGTCCGACCACGTCCTCGGCGACCTGACGCCCGAGTCATCCAGACGGGCAAGGGGTTTCGCGGTCTGGGCCGCCCTGCGCGAGCTCGGCACCGAGGGTGTGGCCGAGCTCGTCGACCGATCCTGCGCCTTGGCGCTGCGCATGGCCCAGCGCCTCGCAGTCGGCGGTGCCACCGTGCACAACGACGTCGTGCTCAACCAGGTCCTCGTCAGCATCGGCGATCCCAGTCGCACGGACGCGATCGTCGATGCCGTCCGGCGTGACGGCACGTGCTGGGTCGGCGCCACGACCTGGCACGGTCAGCGGCTCATCCGCGTCTCGGTGTCCAACGCCACGACCAGCGAGCACGACATCGACATCTCCGCCGATGCCATCCTGCGTGCCGCCGGAGCCGTGTCCCCAGCGGATGTCCAGCAGAATCCCAGCCCCTCCTGACCGATTCTTGACCCGTGCATCCGTAGCCGCCCGGTCCTCCGACTCGTTGGACCCGACGAGCGAGGTCCTCGTGCCCTCTCTCGACGGTCCTCGGACCGGACACCTCGGGGGTGTCATCCTCTTCGGATCAAGGAGCTGCACCCATGCTGCCGACCATTCCCTCGCGGGCCCGCCCCCGCTTCCGCGCCGGCGACCGGGGCAGAGCCGTCCCGCTCATCGCTGCCGCGGGCCTCGTCGCCGCCCTGGGGGTGGCCGCCCCCGCGCTCGCCGCCACACCGACCGGGGGAGCCGTCACCGACACGAGCACCAGCGTCCGGTGGACCGCCGGCCCCTTCATCGCCCCCAACGTCACCGGGACGACGGGCGACGTGACGTGCGGGCCCGGGCTCTGCGACGACTTCGCGCTGCACGTGTCGACCCCGAGCGGCTACGGGGACACCCACCAGCTGACGGTCAAGGTGGGCTGGGCCAATCCTGCTGCCGACTTCGACATCTACCTGCTCGACCAGAACGGCTCGGTCGTGGCGTCGTCCGCCTCGAGCGCGGACCCCGAGACCCTCGTCGTGGCACCGACCAGCGGCGACTACACGGTGAGGGTCGTGCCGTATGCCCCGCTCGGTGAGTCCGTCACGGGCACGGCGACCCTGACCGACGTCCCGGCCAACCCCGCGCCGAGCGCAGCCACGCCGCCGACCTACAGCCAGTACGGCGCACCCCAGTCGTTCGGGCGCGCGCACGACGCGGGCGAGCCGTCGATCGGCAGCAGCCACACGACCGGTTCGACGTTCTACCAGGCCCTCTACGACACGTACCGGGCGACATGGGACGACAGCGTCACGCCGTCCGCGGTGACGTGGTCCGACGTGTCCGCGAAGCCGGCCAACGGCTGCGCCACGGGCGGATCGACGTCGCTCGACCCGATCGGCTTCACCGACCGGGCGACCGGACGCGTCTTCGAGAGCCAGCTCGCCGGCAAGACCTCGCTCATGTGCTACTCCGACGACGAGGGCGCCACGTGGTCGCCCAGCCAGGGCGGCGGCCTCAACTCGGGTGTCGACCACCAGACCGTGGGTGGAGGTCCCTACTCGCCGAACGGCGTCGGTGCGCTGCCGACGTCGAGCTACCCGAACGCCGTCTACTACTGCAGCCAGGACATAGCCGACGCCAACTGCGCCTCGAGCCATGACGGCGGGGTCACCTTCGGACCCGCCATCCCGATGTACTCGCTCCTCGACTGCGGTGGCCTGCACGGTCACGTCAAGGTGGCCCCGGACGACGGCACGGTCTATGTCCCCAACAAGTCGTGCGGAGGCAACCAGGCGGTCGCGGTCTCCGAGGACGGCGGCACGACGTGGTCGGTCCGCAAGGACCCGGCCAGCACCGCGGGCGACTCCGACCCCAGCGTCGGGATCGGCTCCAAGGGCACGGTCTACATGGGTTACCAGGCCGCGGACGGGACCCCCCGCATCGCCGTGAGCCGCGACAAGGGCAAGACGTGGACCGACGACCAGAACGTCGGCGCGGGCCTCGGGGTGCACAACACCGTGTTCCCCGCTGTCGTGGCCGGTGACGACGACCGCGCCTCGTTCGCCTTCATCGGCACGACCACCGCCGGGAACTACCAGGACGCCACGACCTTCAAGGGTGACTGGCACCTCTACGTCGCGACGACGTACGACGGCGGCAAGAGCTGGGTCACCGTCGACACGACGCCCAGCGACCCCGTCCAGCGTGGCTCCATCTGCACGGGTGGCACCACGTGTGGCAACGACCGCAACCTCCTCGACTTCATGGACGTCACGGTCGACCGGACCGGCCGGGTCGAGGTCGGGTATGCCGACGGGTGCACCGGTGCCTGCGCGCAGTCGGGCGGCGCCCAGAACTTCGATGCCTATGCGACCATCGCGCGCCAGCAGGCGGGCAACACGTTGTATGCCGCCTACGACGCCCTGCCGAACATCACCCCGACCTCCGTGTCCGTCACGAAGGCCGGCGGCCTCTATGCCGCGTCGACGACCGTCGCCAACCCCGGCAAGGCCGCCGCCGGGGCCGTCACGACGCGACTCCGCGTCGACGGCGTCGACGTCGCCACCTCGTCGCCGGTCGACGTCCAGCCCGGCCGCTCGGCGGCCGTCACGTTCCCGGGCGTCCGTCTCGGCAAGGGCACGCACGTCGTCGCCGTCGTCGTCGACCCGGACGGACGCATCCGGGAGTCCGACGAGGCCGACAACGAGCGTCAGCTCCAGGTGACGAGATGAGACGGCTCAACCAGCGGTCGGGACCTCGCGTCGCCCTCGCCGCCGGGGCGCTCGTCACGGCGCTCGTCCTCGCCGGCTGCGAGAACGACGAGCTGGAGTCGGCGATGGCGGCGCAGCCTAGCTCGACCAGTGCGGCCCTCGTCTGCGCGAAGGACGCCAAGCCGGTGACGGTGCCGGCGTCGTTCCCCGCGAGCGCGGTCGTGCCGGAGGGGTACGTCGTCACGGGCGTCGAGGCCCGCAGCGCCGGTCGCACGGTCGTCACCGCGGTGTCGCCCAAGCCGTTCAAGCAGACGCTCGCCGACATGCAGACCGCCTACTCGACCCGTGGCTGGTCGGCGTCCGAGGGTGAGGTGGAGGAGCGGGACGCCGAGTCCAACTTCGACGGCAACGGGCTCCGCGGCCGGTGGGCCATCCGCGAGATCCCCGACTGCACCGACAACACGTCGGTGAATGTGCTGATCGGCACCTGACACCAGGTCGGCGGCGGGGGGCCCGCCCGCCGCCGACCTGTCTGAGCAGTCACAACTCCCTGCCGACGCACGCCCGACGCGGGACGATGGGAGTGGCCGGAGCATGCGGCCCCGACCGCCGTGGAAGGGGAGAGCGATGAGCGCCGCAGTCAGCTCGACGAACGAGTCAACCCGCGAGTCGACCGACGAGACGATGGATGCCGGCATCGTCGTGGGCTACGACGGGTCACCGGGAGCACGCCTCGCCCTCGACTGGGCCGTCGAGACCGCGAAGCGTGACGACCGCCAGCTGACGCTGCTGCACTGCGTCGGGCTGACGATGACGCCGACGTTCCGCGCCTACGACCCCGGGGTCCAGGCGCACGCGTACGACGAGATGTCGCGAGGCGTCCTGGCGGAGGCCATCGACATCGCCACGAAGACACTGGACCGCAAGGACGTCCACCCGCTGAGCGTCATCGGCGGCGCCGCCGCCGAGCTCGTCGGCATCTCGTCCAGGGCCGACCTCGTCGTCACCGGGTCACGCGGCCACGGGGCGGTTTCCGGTGGCCTGCTGGGCTCGACGGCGTATGCCGTCACGGCCCACGCCCACTGCCCCGCGGTCGTGGTCCGTGGGTCCTCCGTGATCCACGCGGGTCCGTCGCACCCTGTCGTCGTCGCCTTCGACGACTCCAAGAAGTCCCAGAAGGCGCTCGAGACCGCCGTGCAGATCGCCACGGCCGCGGAGGCGTCGCTGCACATCGTCGCCGTCGACAACGTGGGTGGCCTCGAGGCGTGGCCGGAGACCGACACGATCCTGGGTCGCGAGGAGATGATCGACCAGATGCACCTCCACGTCGGCCAGCTGTTGCGCGACGTCGCGGAGGACGCGCGACGTGCCCACCCGGGGCTCGACGTGCAGACCACCGTCCTCGGTGGCGGGGCCGGTGCAGCAGTCGCGGCCTACGCCGTGGACGTGAGGGCCGGCCTCATCGTCATGGGTTCTCGCGGTCACGGGGGCTTCACCGGAATGCTGCTCGGCTCGGTCAGTCACCGGGTCGTCCACGACGCGCCGTGCCCCGTCATGGTGATCCGCTGACGCGGCAGATGACTCGACGTCACTGGTGGTCAAGGGAACTCGCATCCAGGATGTCGGACCAGCCTGCGGCCAGATCGTCGTGGGCTACGACGGGTCCCCAGCCTCGCAGTGTCGCTGGTCTGGGCCGCGGCGGTCTCTCGCGCTCTCGACGACAGCCTGAAGATCGTCCATGCCGTCGAGCTGGACCTGGTGCCGAGCCGGCGCGGCTACGCGTTGCGCCCGCTGAGCCCCTCGCTGGAGATGGTGGCCCGGACGATCGTCGGCGGTCCGTCGACCTGGCCCGGCCCAGCGCTTGCCCGAGGGCGGGTGCGTGCGGTCCATGCCGTCGGCGGGCCGGCGCCCGCGCTGGTCGATGCATCGATGTCCGCCGAGCTCGTCGTGCTGGGGACCCGCGGCCGGGGAAGTGCCCGCACCGCGCTCATCGGCTCCGTCTCCTACGCGGTCGTCGCCCATGCGTACTGCCCCGTCGTCGTCCTGCACGACCTCGGCCGCTTCGCGTCCTTCGCGAGCGGTGACGCGCGGATCCCGGGTCCGCGCGGCGAGGTCGTCTGCGCCATCGCCGGCGGGGACGGGGAGGAGCACGCTGGGCGCGTAGAGCGAATCGTGTCCGCCGCGGCCCGCATCGCTGTCGCCTGCAGTGCGTCGCTGCGGCTCGTCACGGCCACACGTGGGGGCGTCAGTGATGCTGCGAGACAGAGGATTCCGTATGCCATCGCCTCCCTGACGTCACAGCACCCCGCGCTCGTGGTCACTGTCGAGATCCTCACCGGCGACCCGGTCTCGGCCCTGGCGGAGGCCACGGGACATTCCGAACTGCTCGTCGTCGGTGCGCCACTCCGAGAGGCGCCCGCTGCCGTGCTGTCCGAGCAGTCTTCCTACCAGCTCATCCGCGACGCGACCTGCCCGGTCATGCTCGTGCCCTGATCGGGTTCCGGACGAACCGAACCAGGGCGCGGTGGGTCCCGGGCCCGAATCGGTGCAATTCGCAGAGGATTCGGGTCCCGGGACCGGGCCACACGGCATACGGTCTCGTGAGAGGCGACGCAGGCGTCAGCCCGAGGGCGGGCGCTGGAAGCCGGGGCGCCCGGCGGTGCCGGCGGCGCGTTCGACCGAGCGGCCGAAGCTGATGGCGGCCGCCCCGAGCGGGCTCGACCCGCGGCCGCCGAGCGCGGGTGGCACGACGACGACCGGGCAGTGCGCTGCGCGCACGAGACGGCTGCCGAGCCAGCGGGCGCCGACCTCGGTGGAGTGACCGGCGTCGATGACGACGAGGTCGGCGCCGCGGCTCTCCTCGACGAGGACGGCACGACGCTTGCCCGCCACGACGCGCGTCTCCACGAGGTGGTCGCGGCCGAGGACGTGCGCGACGTCCTCGGCCAGGCGTGACTGTTCGGCAGAGAGGGCGCTGTCGTCGGAGACGACCGACGGCACGCGGCCGCCGGTCGCCGTCTCGGGTGCGTGCGGGCGCCAGGCCCGGACGGCCACGACGCGTCCACCGCGCGCCGCGGCCTGCTCGACGGCCCATCGAAGGGCACCGGGGGAGCCACTCGTGGGGCTCACGCCGACGACGATCGTGTGCTGGCGCCCGAGGTCCGCGACGTTCATGCCGCGGCCCCCGACTCCTCCGAGACCTTGCTCAGCGGGTCGGCGACGTCCTCGAGGGACTTCTGCTCCGCGTCGATCCCGATCGCCAGGGCCACGGCCCCACCGATGATCATGATGACCGCACCGGCGACGTAGCCCCACGTGAGCGGGCCGCGGTCCTTGCCGTCGCCGATGAGTGCGCCGTAGAGCACGGGTGCGACGGCGCCGGCGCACTGGGCGACGACGAAGAAGTAGCTGATCGCCTGGCCGCGCACCTCGATCGGGAAGATCTCGCTCACGGTGAGGTAGGCGGCGGAGGCTCCAGCCGAGGCGAAGAAGAACGAGACGCACCAGAAGATCGTGTGCGTCGTCGCGGTGAGGATCTCGGCGTGGAAGGCCCAGGCCGACACGAGCAGGACGAGCCCCGCGATCGTGTAGGTGCTGAAGATCATCTTGCGACGCCCGATGGTGTCGAAGAGATGACCGAGGAGCAGCGGTCCCATCAGGTTGCCGGCCGCGAACGGCAGGAAGTAGAGCGAGGTCTGGGCCTTGCTGATGCCGTAGAAGTTCGTCAGCACCAACGCGTACGTGAAGAAGATCGCGTTGTAGAGGAAGCTCTGCGTCACCATCATCGTCAGGCCGAGCACCGTGCGTCGTCCGTAGCGCCGCACGAACACGTCCCACAGCACCTTCGGCCCCATGCGGTCCTCGGGCTTGACGAGGATGGCCTTGCTGTCGTCGACCTCCGGGATCTCGCCACCCTCGCGACGCACCCGCTCCTCGATCTCGTCGACCGTGCGCTCGGCCTCCTCCCCGCGGCCGTGGGTGAGCAGCCAGCGCGGGCTCTCCGGGATGTGCCGGCGCAGCCAGATGATCGACAGGCCGAGGATCGGGCCGATGAAGAACGCCAGGCGCCAGCCGACGTTCTCGGCGACGTTGTCGGGGTTGAGCAGGTAGAGGTTCGCGAGCGCTCCGAAGAACGCGCCGAACCAGTACGTCCCGTTGATCGCGATGTCGACGCGACCGCGGAAGCGCGCGGGGATCAGCTCGTCGATGGCCGAGTTGATCGCGGTGTACTCACCGCCGATGCCCATACCGGCGACGAAGCGGCAGACCCACAGGAACCACATGTTCGGTGAGAGGCCGGCCAGGCCCGATCCGATCAGGTAGATGACCAGCGTCATGATGAACAGCTTGCGGCGCCCGAGCCGGTCGGTCAGGCGACCGAACGTCAGCGCTCCGACCACCTGGCCGACGAGGTAGACCGTGCCCGTCAGCCCCACCTGCGTGGCGGACATGCCGAGCGTCTTCTGGAACCCCGACTCCGACACGATCTGGATCTCGAGTCCGTCGAGGATCCACGACACCCCGAGCCCGAGAACGACCGACCAGTGGAACTTCGTCCACGGGAGCCGGTCCATACGGGCGGGCACCAGACTCCTGATGGCACCGTCCGTGCGTTGTGCGACAGCCTCGCTCATCCCCATCTCCTTCGATCCGAATCGCTGTGAACCGTCGGGTCAGGGCGCGCGGCGCCGCGTCCTCACCGCCGGAGTCCTACCCCATGGCCCGGCACGACGAACGTGCTTCGTGTCGGTTTGCCCCGGTGCCCTCCCGAGTGCGTATGCCGTCGGGTGGTCACAGGCCGTCCCGCTGGGTACGTCAGGGTGGCGGGGGCACAGGCGCCCTCCCTCGACAGCGCAGGAGGAACGACATGCCGGCCAGGAAGCCAACGAGCGGAAGCACGGACCTGCCCTCGACCCTCGAGCGGTCGTCGAAGAAGGCGCAGGAGACGTGGCTCGCGACGCACGACGCCGCGGTGGAGCAGTACGGCGAGGGCGAGCGAGCCCACCGCACGGCGTTCGCCTCGCTCAAGCACTCCTTCGAGAAGGTCGGCGACCACTGGGAGGAGAAGGCCGAGAAGGGACCGAGCGACCGCCAGGCCGAACGCCGCGGTGCCGAGGCGAGGGCCCACCGCGACGACGGGGACTCGGCTGGCGGGGTCGACGCCAACGCCTCGAAGCGACACCTCTACGACATCGCCAAGCGCCTCGAGGTGTCGGGGCGCTCCACCATGAGCAAGGCCGAGCTCGTCGAGGCGATCCAGCGCGCCAACGACCGCGCCACGGCTGCCGCCCGGGACTCGACCTGACGAGTCCTCGACTCGAGTCCTCCACTCGCACGGGAGAATTCGCTCGCGTAAGCCCCAAACGCCCGAATCGTTCCCAGCGATCGTCGAGCGGACTCTCAGGCTCCTGAGAAGGCCGGTGCCGACGACCCGACAGCCCTAGCGTGGACAACTGGGCCGCCACAGGAGTCGGCCCGGAGCGGTGGGACGCACACGCCGCCACCGCGGAGGAGAGCACCATGTCCGTGTCACGAAGGGGTGGATCTCGGGGGACTGCAGTACTCGGGGCGGTCGCGGTCGTCGCGGCCGCCGCACTCGCGACCGGGGTGGCGTCGGCCGACGCCTCCACGACCGGCGCGAGCTCGACCTATCTGGTCGTCTACAAGGAGAAGACCTCCACGAGCGGCGCGGGCAGCGCCGTCGCCGCAGCGGGCGGTCAGGTCGTCGCGACCTACGCCCCTATCAGCGTCGTCGTTGCGCGGTCGGCCAGCCCTGACTTCGCCGCGAAGATGCGTCGGGCCACGGGTGTCGAGGGCGCCGTCGCCACGACGAGGTTCGCCAGCGCCGTCGACGGCGGAGCGGTCTCGGCCGACACCGCAGCCGCGACCACGACCCAGACCACCGCGAACGGGGCAGCACTCCCGGGCCTCAACGACTCGCTGTCGGGGCTGCAGTGGGACATGACCCAGATCAAGGTCGGCGAGGCACACGCCATCAGCACCGGTGACCCCTCGATCCTCGTGGGAGACATCGACACCGGCCTCGACTACACGCACCCGGACCTCGCGCCGAACGTCGACTCCGCCGCGAGCGCCAACTGCGTCAGCGGGGCCCCCGTGCCCGGCGCGGTGGCGGCCGCCGACGACAACGGTCACGGCACGCACACGGCCGGCACGATCGCCGCAGCTGCGAACGGCATCGGCATCGTCGGGGTGGCACCGAGCGTGAAGATCGCCGGCATCAAGGCCGGCAACGCCGACGGCTTCTTCTTCCCCGAGGCCGTCGTCTGCTCCTTCATGTGGGCGGCCGACCACGGCGTCGACGTGACGAACAACAGCTACTTCGCCGACCCGTGGCTCTTCAACTGCCGCAACGACGCCGAGCAGCGGGCCATCTGGACCGCCGAGCGTCGCGCCATCAAGTACGCCCAGAACAAGGGTGTGCTCGTCGTCGCGGCCGCGGGCAACCAGGCTGACGACCTGTCGCACCCGACCCAGGACGCGACGAGTCCCGACGACACGAACCCGGTGCTCCGGACGATCAGCAACGCGTGTGCCGTCGTCCCGACCGAGGTGCCGGGCGTCGTGGGCGTCAGCGCCACGGGCAACAAGCAGATGAAGTCGTTCTACTCGTCCTACGGCATCTCGGCGGTCGACGTCGCGGCGCCGGGCGGCGACTCCATCCTGCAGCTGACGCCCGCCGCTCCCAACGGCCGGGTGCTCTCGACCTGGCCCGCGGCGCTGCTCACGGTGACGTGCCTGCCGGCACGTCGACTCGTCGATGCGAGTGGCGCGACGTACTGCTACCAGCAGGGCACGTCGATGGCCTCCCCGCACGCCGCCGGCGTGGCCGCGCTCATCGCGAGTGTCACCGGCGACACCGGTGGTGCGCTCGCAGCCGATCTGCAGCGTGCGACGAACCCGATCGCGTGCCCCGCGGACGTCTCGCCGTACGCCTTCTTCCCGGGCGTCGACGACGGCGCGGCGCAGCGGTGTCAGGGCGGCCGCGGCCAGAACGGCTGGTTCGGCGCTGGGGAAGTGGACGCGCTCAAGGCCGTCGGCTGACCCACCACGCAGTCCGCCGGGCCGGGTCGCTCGACCCGGCCCGGCGGCATACGCCATCGGGGACGCGTGCCCTGTCTGAGTGGTCACAAAGGACCTGCGACCTCTTGGCCGGGCGGGACGATGGAGGTGGACGGAGCAGAGGCCCGGCCATGTGAACGAGAGAAGGGGAGCACCATGAACGGCCAGGTGCGGACCACGAACGGGATCGTCGTCGCCTACGACGGTTCGGCATCATCACAGCTCGCGCTCGAGTGGGCCGCGGAGACGGCTCGGCAGCAGGGCAAGCACCTGACCCTGGTGCACAACGTCAACCTGGCCGCCACCCCCGCGTTCCCGGCGATGGACCTCTCCGAGATCGAGCCCTCGCTCGAGCACGCCGCCAAGGCGATCGTCGACGAGGGTGCGGTCCGCGCCGGCGCCACGCTCGACGCCTCGCAGGTGACGACGCAGTACTGGCTCGGCAGCGCCGCCGCCCAGCTCGTCGAGATGTCGAAGGACGCCGCCATGGTCGTCGTCGGCAGCCGCGGGCGTGGACGCATCCTGGCCGGGCTGCTCGGTTCTACGTCGTATGCCGTCGCCGCGCACGCGCACTGCCCCGTCGTCGTCGTCCGCGGACCGGAGGGCAAGACCCCCGACGACGTGCCGATGCCGCCCCGTCCCGGGCGCGGGCACGACGTGGTCGTCGGCATCGACGACTCGGACGCCGCGATGCGGGCGGTCGACGCGGCCGTCGAGGTCGCCGAGCGCGAGGGGGCCGTGCTGCACATCGTGCGCGTCGCGCACTCGCCGTCGATGGAGGCCTGGACGTACGTCGAGACCGCCAAGGGCGGGACGGAGGAGACACACGCGATCCGCGACAACGCCGAGCAGTCGGTGCTGCGCGCGGCCGAGCGCGTGCGGGCGCTGCACCCGAAGGTCATCGTCACGACGGAGGTGCTCTACGGAGACCCGGGCCAGTCACTCGCCGACCTGGGCGCGACGGCAGGGATGATCGTCGTCGGCTCACGGGGGCACGGCGGGTTCACGGGCATGCTGCTCGGGTCGGTCAGCCACCGCGCCATCCACGACGCGGCCTGCCCCGTCATGGTCGTCCGCTGACCGTCCGCGACGGCGTCGAGCGTCCGCGACGGCGTCGTCGGCGCCTGACCCCTCGGCCCGGGCGCCGGGCTCAGGCGTCGAGGGCCTGCGCGAAACGGCCGAGGGCGTCGTCCCAGCGGGACTTGTCGCCGGCGCCGTCCTCGGCGATGCCCTGACCCTCGTGGTAGAGGTCGACGCGCGTGCCCTCACCGTCCGGTTTGAGCTGCAGGTCGACGATGCTGAGCGGGCCGTCCGCATGGGGGTGCCACGACACGCGTACCTGTTCCATCGGGTGGTAGCTGCGCACGACGCCATGGGGACCGTCGGAGCTGTGCCACGACTCGCCCTTGTTGCCGAGCGTGACGCCGGGGCCGAGGAGCGCCTCGGTGCCTCGGGCGCTGATGAGGTGCTGCCACACCCGGTCGACGGGCGCGCCGACGGTCAGGCTCGAGTGCACGCCCGCGGGAGATCCTTCGAGCTCGGCATCCTCCGCGTTCTCGGGGATCGACTGCGTTGAACTGCTCATGGGCACCTCCGGGTCGTACGGACCGGCCCCCTGATGGGGCCGGACCCACCACTGACAGTCGACCAAAGACTGGCCCGGAAGACAATGGGTGAAGGCCCCCACTTCGGTCCGCTTCGGGCCTAGCCTCGGGGGCATGATCGACCACTTCGGCGTCAACTGCTCCGACCTCGAGGCCAGCGCCCGCTTCTACGACGCGGTGCTCGGCGTCCTCGGCTACACCCGACAGATGGACGTCGGCGTGGCCATCGGCTACGGCACCGAGGGGCACCCGGACTTCTGGATCAGCCGATGGCAGGGGACCGAGCCCAACCGCGAGATGCACTGCGCGTTCCAGGCGGACGGCGTCGACGCGGTGCGGGCCTTCCACGCCACGGCGCTCGAGCTCGGCGCCGAGTCGCTGCACGAGCCGCGCCTGTGGCCGGAGTACCACCCCGGCTACTACGGCGCGTTCGTGCGCGACCCCGACGGCAACAACGTCGAGGCGGTCTTCCACGCAGCCGCGCCGGACGCCTGAGGCGCCGTCGCCGCGCGGTCAGCCGGTGAAACCGGCGCGGCGCAGGGCGTCGGCCATGGCGCTGTCGGCAGGAGCCTCTTTCCGGGGGCGGTTGCCGTGGCCCATCTGGCTCTGACCACGGCCCTGGCCGCCGCGGCCCTGACCACCGCGCTGCTGGCCTCCCTGCCCCTGACCCGTTCGCTCCTTCGGGGCGCCGGGGGTCACCTCGTCGTCGAGGCGCAGGGTCAGCGAGATCCGCTTGCGGGGCACGTCGACGTCGAGGACCTTGACCATGACGACGTCGCCGGACCTCACGACGTCGTGCGGGTCGCGCACGAACCTCTTGGAGAGCGCCGAGACGTGGGCCAGGCCGTCCTGGTGGACACCGATGTCGATGAACGCACCGAACGCCGCGACGTTCGTCACGACGCCCTCGAGCGTCATCCCCGGCTTGAGGTGCTTGATCTCCTCGACGCCGTCCATGAAGGTCGCCGTCTTGAAGGTCGGTCGCGGGTCGCGCCCGGGCTTGTCGAGCTCGCTGATG
>Ga0164306_10000949_pt1 | contig 12486 bp, 10 predicted proteins | sample Whisoiple_242_MG_FD_110213 | JGI IMG/M metagenome (GOLD analysis project Ga0164306, IMG submission 110213) | Soil microbial communities amended with fresh organic matter from upstate New York, USA - Whitman soil sample_242_MG | ecosystem: Environmental > Terrestrial > Soil > Unclassified >... | reverse complement strand
TTGGCAAAGAAGGTGACAACCGCTTCGTCAATCCGCTCGCCGGTGGCGGGCTCAATCACCTCGCCAAATACAGCACGGCCGGCGGCAAGCTCATGCTTCAGGCGCAGCATGGAGCAGGCAATCGCGCGGGCTTCCGGGCCGGCAACGCGCACCACGCCGATACCGCCGCGGCCCGGCGGCGTTGCAATTGCGACGATAGTGTCGTCGAGGTTCATGGAAGCTAGCAACTAGCAGCTGGCAACTGGCAACTAGCCTGAGCATTTTTACTAACTGCGTTTGCGCCAGCCTTTGACATAATCTTAGCCCCGGCTTTAGCTGTGCTAATTGCTAATTGCTATTTGCCAGCTGTGCTAATTGCTAGTTGCTAGCTGCCGCCTTTCCGCTCCAGCCGGGCCCAATGCTCTTCCAGGCGCTCGTAGATGTGGTCAACCTTGCGATGGAGATGCGCGACCTCCAGCTCGGCTTTGAGGTTCACCTCGTAATCCAGGTCGGATTTCAAGCGGTCCTTTGACGACAACCTGTTTTGCGACATCATGATGACCGGCGCCTGCACCGAGGCGATCATCGACAGAAACAGGTTGAGCAGGATGTAAGGATACGGATCAAAGTGTTTGGCAAACAGCGCGGCTGAATTGATGAACACCCAGACGGCAAGTATGACGCCAAAGATGATGATGAAAGTCCATGATCCGCCGAAAGCAGCTACTTTGTCCGCAATGCGCTGGCCAAACGTGAGCCGTTCTTCTTCTTCCAGATTGGGATTGCGTGAAACCTGTGTGCGCAGCAGCTCATCGGTGGCGCGCAAGCGGCGTCCCACGGCGGTCAGCAGGTCCATGGCGGCATGCGGGTGCTTATCGATGAACTCAAGCAGCCGGTCGCGGTGCATAACCAGCGTCTGCGTGGCTTCGCGCGCCAGGGCCGTAGCTGTGCGGGCGCCGCCATCGAGAAAAGAGAGCTCGCCGATCACGTCGCCTTTCGCGTTCTCAGAGATGACGATCTTCTGCCCTTCCGTGCTTTCGATAAAAAGCTCGACGTTGCCATTGCGCAGAATAAAGATCTCGCCGCCGGTATCGCCATAGTGAAAAATGATTTCACCTTCTTTGAAGTCGCGGCAGTCCATCATCTGGGCCAGCGCTTCGCGCTCTTCGTCATCGAGCAATCCAAAGATAGGAACTTCGCCGATCATGGTCACGGTTGTAGACATGAAAAAAACTCGCGTGTGGAAGAATTAACTGCTAAGAAACTCGAGAGATAGTCTAATTGAGGTCAGTTACCACGAGGGCAAATACCGGTCTGCCTTCTTCGTTTCTTCAATTGTGCCGTCCATCGGCAAGCCTATTCTAACGCCGCGATGACCGCGCCGGCTTGTAATCCTTGGGGTAGAGCACCACGTACCGGCGGCCGCCTTCGCCTTCACTCTGGGTGGTAAGGGAGGCGTGGTCGCGGAAAGCCAGATGGATCAGACGGCGCTCGCGCGAAGACATGGGCGCGAAAGAATAAGGCAGGCCGCTTTGCAGCACACGGTCGGCAGCCACCTGGGCGGCGAGCTTGAGTTCCTGCTGGCGGGCGGCGCGGTAGCCGCGGCAGTCAAAGCTGACTTTGTCGTGGTCTTCAGCATGGAGATGGAGCGATTCATGGGTCAGGACTTCCAGGGCGCGCAGCACTTCGCCTCCGCGCTCCAGCAGCAACTGGCTGTCCGGGCCGGCCAGTTCCACCAGGATCTCCGGCGTTTCCATTTCCTGGCTAGCCGGAGGATTGACGGTAATCCGGTACTTCAGCTTGAACGCGCCTGAAGCGATAACGTTCTTCAGGAATCCATCGATCTTCTTTGCCGTTGCGACCTTGTCCTGCAGCATCTTTCGTTCAAACTCCCCCGGGGATTTTACCAAGTAACCGCCTCAGCGTTTGCGGGCATTGCGTTTTTCAATGGTTTTTCGAACTTGCTGTCCCAGCTCAGAGCGATTGATCACGGTCTGTTGCGCCCAGCCCAGCAGGGTGCTCAGCGCCAGATAAATCGAGAGACCGGCGGGCATGCCCCAGCTGAAGGCGCCAAACATCAGCGGTCCCATGAAAGCCAGCATCTTCTGCTGCGCGGGATCCATGCCGCCCTGCGGCGCGCTCTTCTGCTGTACGAACATGGCCACGATGATAATGATCGGCAGAATATGCAGCGGGTCCGGCATGGAGAGGTCGTGTATCCAGAGCCAGCCGGCCTGCCGCAGCTCAATGGCGTTATTCAGCATGGAGTAAAAAGCAAACAGAAACGGCATTTGCAGCAGCAACGGGAAGCAGCCGCCCACCGGGTTGACGCCTTCCTTCTTGTACAGCGCCTGCATTTCCTTCTGCATGTCCGCGCGGCGCGGATCGGTAAGGCTGTAGCGCTTGTACTTTTCCTGGATGGCCTTCATCTGCGGCTGTATCCTCTGCATACGCAGTGACGACTTCATGCTGGAGATGCGCAGAGGCAGCAGCGCCATGGTGATCACCACGGTAAGAAACGCGATGGCCCAGCCCCAGTTGAAAATCCAGTGCTCGTACGTCCACTTGAGCCAGAGAAACAGCGGGCGAGCAATAAAACTGAAGGTCCCAAAATCATAGATGCCGCGCAGGTCAGGCCCGCCGGGGTGGCTCTGCACGTTTTCCAGCAGATCAACGGCCTTGGCCCCGGCAAATACGCGAATCCTGGTGGGCTGGCTGGCATTTCCAAAAGCAATGCCCACCACGTTGGCTTTATCTTTGCCTTCATCGGGCTTCGCCGGGTTCTTAGGCACTTCAGCCTGGGAATTCAGCGTGACCAGCGTCATGTCCTGAGGGTTGTCCGCCAGGAACGCGATGGCGAAATACTGGTCGGCGGTGGCTGCCCAGTCCATGGGGCCGGGAATGGTGAGACCCCCGACAATCCACTTCTTGCTGCTGAGAAAGCCTCCTGAGGCGGGGTCTTTCCGTTCGATCGTGCTGCCCTGCTGGTAATCGACTTTGCTTTTGGTATAAGAAGCGGGCGCCATCTGGTCGCCCAGGCCGCTCGACCATCGAGGAAGCGCCTGCACTCGCCGGCCATTGACCAGGACTTCAGTTTCAACGCTCAGAAGATTGTCTTTGTCTGAACGGAAGGTCTTGCGCACGGAAACGTCGCCGTCAGAGTACTCGTAGGTGAGGGCGCCGGTGCTGGAATTCTGGCCCGCGACATACAGGGCATCATTCAGCTTCTTTTCCAGGTCTTTGTCATAGCTGAAGAACGAGAGAGGATAGCCAAGCTGTCCCGCGACGACCGGATTGACCAGTTCAAAAGGCTTGCCCGCGTCGTCAGGATACTTGTATTTCTCTGCACCGTCTTTCCGTTTTTCTTTTTTGGTTAGCAGCCAGGATTTCACGACTGCGCCACGGTTGGTGAAGGTGATGCGATACGCGTCAGTCTCCAAGACCGACTCTGTTTCCGCAGTAGCCGCCTTGATAGGAACTTTTACGGCAGCAGCCGGAGACCTGGGCGGCAGCGGCGTTGAGGTGGCTGTGGGCGCAGCCACGGGACCCTGCGACTGCTGGGATTGTTGCTGCTGGGTTTGCTGGGCCTTTTCCGGCGGCGGAGCCTGAGGCTTGGGCATAAAGTACTGCATAACGCCCAGCACCACGAATACGGCCACCAGGGCGATAAGCATTCGCTTATCTGAGCCCGGTTCATTCTGCGGATTTCGATATTCAGCCAATTAGGTTTTCTTCTTTTCTTGTCGCTTCGCTCCAAAACCGCTGGAGCATCAGTTATAAAAATACCCTGTCGTGCGCTTGTTGCTCGCGGCTCGGCTCGCTCTGGCCTCGCCGCCTTTTTCTAAAACCAATCTTGTCGCTTCGCTCCAAACCGCTGGAGCATCAGTTATAAAAATACTCTGTCGTGCGCCTGTTGCTCGCGGCTCGGCTCGCTCTGGCCTCGCCGCCTTTCTAAAACCAATCTTGTCGCTTCGCTCCAAACCGCTGGAGCTTCTTCACGAAAAATACTCTGTCGTGCGCTTGTTGCTCGCGGTTCGGCTCACTCTGGCCTCGCCGCCTTTCTAAAACCAATCTTGTCGCTTCGCTCCAAACCGCTGGAGCTTCTTCACGAAAAATACTCTGCCGTGCGCTTGTTGCTCGCGGCTCGGCTCGCTCTGGCCTCGCCGCCTTCTAAAACCAATCTTGTCGCTTCGCTCCAAACCGCTGGAGCATCTGCTATAAAAATAATCTGTCGGGCGCCTGCTGCGCGTGTCTCTGCGATTCTTCTCGCGTGTTAAGTATGCTGTCCCGCATCAAAATGCTCGGATGCAGGATCGGCAACTTTGCTTCCTGGCACCGGGTCATAGCCCCCGCGGGCAAAAGGATTGCAGCGCAGGATCCGCCACAGGCCCAGGGCCGATCCACGAAGCAGCCCGTGCCGGGCCACGGCTTCAGCGGTATATTCCGAACAAGTGGGAACGTAACGGCAAGCCACCGGCAGAAAGGGCGATACCACGTCCTTGTACAACCGCAGACAAAAGGCTGCTACCTGCTTCATTTTCCCTTGCCTCGCTGCACGGCGGCAAAAACCTGCACGATTTCGGCATCCAGCTGCGCGAATTTTAAAGTCAGCACGCTCTTGCGGGGATGCAACACCAGATCGAGCGGCGCGGCCAGGTCACGCAAGTGCTGCCGCACGACGGCGCGCATGCGCCTGCGAATGCGGTTACGCACCACCGCTCCGCCCAGAACCTTGCCAACGGTAAAGCCGACTCGCGGTCCTGCGGCGCGATCGGTCTGGCGATAAAAAGCCGTCATGTTTCCAGAAAAGTGCTTCCTGCCGTTCTTGTAGACTGCCTGGAAGTCAGCGTGTTTCAGCAATCGCGCGTCCCTGGGGAAGCTCTGCGACACCTTTTTTGAAGTTTCATTCACGGCTGGTCTGGCAAGCAGAATGGACATTGCAGGGGAACTACTCCCGGAAGCCGGGCTTCACGGAAACGCGCTTGCGTCCTTTGGCGCGGCGACGGGACAACACAGCCCTTCCGCTCTTGGTTTTCATTCGGGTGCGAAAACCGTGCACCTTGGAGCGGCGCCGGCGGTTGGGTTGAAAAGTGCGCTTGGGCATTGACTTGTGGGACTCCTACTCAGGATTGTTTGCGCTGGGCAAACGATAAGTATAAAGGAACACAAGCGTTTCGTGCCACTTTGTGGCATGGGGAAGGGTAAATCCGCTGAAGCGCAAAGCAGCTTGTTTGGATCGGCGGCCGCCTCGGAGAAGATTCCTACGCAATACCTCACAAGCGGGAAACACCTTTGTGACAACTCCTGGCAGACGATCTCTCAAGCTGCACGCGACAGAAATACCGCTATCGAGAAGCAAGCGCAAAGAAAAAATCAATGTTGCACCACGCTCGCGGCAATTCACACTGGCGATGTGACAAAAATCCGCACGAGGATTTTTAAAAAAATTCAAGGCGGCAAAAAAAAGTGGCGCGTATGCATTTCCAGCGGGTGAAGTTCGTGCTAGTATGCCCACCAGTCGAAAAAAATTCTGTTGCACAACGCAGTGTTCAACGCTCTGCGTTGCCCTTGCAGAGTAAGACGGTATCTCCAAGCACAAACACGGGCCCTGGCCGGCTCGCAACATAGGAAACATTCCAAGAAATGTCATTACCCGCTGCGACCGTTACCGCAACCGCAAATCCGTGGCTCCGCATCCTGGGAGCGCTGGAGAAAAAAATCACTCGCCATTCCTATGACACCTGGCTCAAGCCCACGAGGTTCAGCCACATCAATGGGAACATTATTTTTGTCCGCGTGCCGAACCCCGAGTTTCGCCAGTTGGGAGAAAAATTCGGAGACCTGATCCAGGAAGCCATGGACACGCTGGCGCCGGAATACCAGGACGTGAAATTCATTACCGCGGAAGAAGACCCCACGGTGCCTCCGGTGCGGGCAGATGGCGGTTTTGCTCCGGTTTCCGCCAGCGGCACAGCTTCGCCCACGGCTTCACGGCAGCAGCGCTTTGACTGGGACTCCGCGGCCCAGCTCAGCCCCAAGTACACGTTTGGCGCATTTGTGATCGGCGCCGGCAACCAGTTTGCGCACGCGGCGTCACAGGCTGTGGCCGAACGTCCTTCCAAGGCCTATAACCCGCTCTTTCTGTATGGCGGCGTGGGCATGGGCAAGACCCACTTGATGCAGGCCATTGGACATGAAGTGAAGCGGCGGCAGCCGCAGGCTTCCATCTGCTACATCTCAAGCGAAAAATTCACCAATGAGATGATCAACTCGCTGCGCTACGACAAAATGATCAGCTTCCGCGACAAGTTCCGCAACGTGGACGTGCTGCTGATCGATGACATTCAGTTTCTGGCGCAGAAGGAGCGGACCCAGGAAGAGTTCTTCCACACCTTCAACGCGCTGCATGAGTCGATGAAGCAGATCGTGATCGCCAGTGACCGGCCGCCAAAAGAACTGCCGGAAATCGAAGACCGCTTGCGCTCACGCTTTGAGTGGGGCTTGATCGCGGACATTCAGCCGCCCGACCTGGAGACCAAGGTCGCCATCCTGCAAAAGAAAGCCGAGTCGGAAAGGGTCATACTCTCCACCGACCTGGCGTTGTACATCGCTTCCAATGTGCGCACCAATGTGCGCGAACTGGAAGGCGCGCTGATCCGGTTAATAGCGTATTGCTCGCTGACCGGGGCCGAAATCAGCCTGATCACGGCGCAGCAGGTCTTGAAGAATTTTATTGACTCGCAGGCGCGCAAGATCACGATTGACGCCATCCAGAAAGCGGTGGCGGAGCAGTTTGGGCTGCGCGTGATCGAGATCAAGGCCAAGAGCAACTCCCGGGCGATCGTTTTTCCGCGGCAGATTGCCATGTATCTGGCCAAGCAGATGACGGAAGCTTCTTTGCCGGAAATCGGACGGCAATTTGGTGGAAAGCACCACACTACCGTCATGCATTCCATCGACAAGATTGAGGACCAGCGGCAAGGCGATAAAGACCTGAACCGGCTGCTGAACAAGTTGACCGAGACGCTGAATAGCTAGGCGGAGGATTCGCACAGCCGAGGGCGGCTGTGCCACAAGAGCTATAGCAGCTCTAAAATTCAAATCGAAGTTCGAAGAAAACTTTTCTCGATCGATGTTCAGCGTTATGCCGGGATGAATTGCAGCAAAGATGGTGCAAGTCCAGTTGTCCACATTCCCACAGCGGGCTATTTTCCACAATTTTCAAAATTACAGATTAGAATGGCAGCCGACAGGAGCCAAAAGGTTTGAAGTTGCCGACTCCCGGGCCGCTTTTTCAGGCGGTTTTGCTGTATCCTGCAATAAATACGGGCCAAGGCTGAGACGCAGCATGCTACGTCTCTACGTTGAGAATATTTCACGCAAAGCAATATATTTAGGGGGCCACATTTTATGCCTTCCGCCACAGGGATTGAGGTTGGCACTACGATGGAAATCAGCGTCAGCAAAAACGATCTGTTGAAGGAACTCACGGCGACACAGGGCGTGGTGGAACGCAAGACCACCATCCCGATTCTCTCCAACTTTCTGTTTGAAGCTGGCGGAGACAAGCTGTCCATTACGGCGACGGACCTTGATCTGAGCCTGCGCACATCGTGTCCGGCCAAGGTGAAGAAGGAAGGTTCTTGCACCATACCGGCGCGCAAGCTTTATGACTACGTGAAGTTGCTGGGCGATGGCGACATCAGCATCAAGCTGCTGGAAAACCACTGGGTGCAGATCCGCAGCGGGCGCTCCAACACCAAGATGGTCGGCATGGCGCGGGCAAACTTCCCGGCGTTGCCGCTGTTTCCGGCGGAATCAGCCCTGCAACTGCCCGCCCAGGTGCTGCGCCAGTTGATCGCGAAGACCATCTTTTCCATTTCCAACGAAGAGTCACGCTACACGCTGAATGGGGCCCTTCTGGTGCTCAAGCCGGAATCGCTCACCATGGTCGCCACAGACGGGCATCGCCTGGCCCACGTGGAACACAATGGCACGAAGCTGCCGGTGAGCGGAGAATTGAAGGTCCTGGTCCCCAAGAAAGCCATGGCTGAGCTGAGCACCCTGCTGAACAGCAGTGACGCGCAGACGGTGGAGTTCGCCAAGGACGAATCGACGCTTTTCTTCCGCATCGGCGGAAGGCTTTTGACGTCGCGCCAGCTCACCGGACAGTTCCCCAATTACGAAGCCGTGCTGCCGCGCGACAACAACAAGTTTGTGACCGTGCATTGCGACGAGCTTTCCGCCGCGATCCAGCGCGTTGCCCAGTTTGCCGACGAGCGTTCCAACGCCATCCGCATGCGCGTGGAAAAGAACGAACTCAAGGTTTCATCTTCCAACACTGAGACGGGTGAATCCGAGGACTCGATTGAGACCGCTTACACGGGCGATCCCATGGTGATCGGTTTCAATTCACAATACCTGCTGGAGTTCCTGAAGGTGGTGGGCGCGGGCGATGTTCGCTTTGAGTTCAAAGACGCTCAGACGGCGGGCCAGTTGCGGCCGGACGAGGCGGCGGACAGCGAGTATCGTTATCGCTACATCGTGATGCCGATGCGCATTTGAGGCCGGTAAAATCAACGGAAAATACAAGAGGCCGGACAATGAAGTCCGGCCTCTTGTTCCCTTGGCGCAAATGTTTTACTGGACGATCTTGCGAGCCAAAACGCGTTCCACGGTTTGTTCTACGCCGGGAAGGAACGATTCCATTCCGCTTCCGGCAAATGCCATTTCGCCGCGGACGCTGTGAGTCAAAAGCGCTTCATTCCAGCGCTGGAAGATAAGCCGGCGAGGCGACTCGAGCACGTTGCTGCGCACCGGTTCCGGCTTGGCCAGGCTGTAGGCCCACAGAGAAGCGGCGCCGAGATAGACAACAGTGGTAAGTACCTCGAGGGACCAGGCCATCGCGGGCAGGCGGTCAATCAAATATGTGGTGCTTAGGTCCACGCCGGCATAGATGCCCAGGCCCAGAGCGATGCTCATGCTGTGCGTACGCCAGGTAAGACCAAGCCGCTTTTCCAGGCCGAAGAAGAGCAGCAGGAGACCGCACTGCATCAGGCGAACGGTACGCTGCAGCAGTTCCATGGCGGCAACCATCTTGTGGTTTCCAGATCCGGTTGTGGCCAACGCCGTAAGCAGCGCGGCCAGGACCAGGAAAACAGCGGCCCAGCGAAATAACATTTTGCCCAAATCGATGAGGGCTGAATACGGCTTGAGCGCGTTGACCAGCAGCTCGTACAGGACAGTAAACTCCAGCACCATGGTCACCGCTGTCATGCTCCAGTACACGTAGAAGTATTGCGGGCAGTAGAAGACAAACGGTATCAGGCTGATCGCGCAACCGGCGACGCAGAAAAGCGAGTAACGGGAAAAAACAGGAAATTCAGCCCGCAGCTTGCGTTGGTTAAGAATGCGAACAGTAAAAGCTTGAACGCCGGCGGCAACGACCGCGATGGCGATGGGGATCCACTGATTTTGGGAGATATGCACGTGCGCCTCCAAGGGAGCGCAAGCATACTATCCCTTCTGAAGGCTGATCAAGCCTCTTGGCGGCACGAAAGTACAATTTACTGCTTAGTAAACACCCTCTGAAGTTTGCCGCGGGGTAAGCCATTGAAAGCAATGGCTAACCCCCATCAGGCGCAAACCCGGAAGCCTCGGTGGGTGTTACTTGCCAATCGCGCAAAGCGCATGCGGCGGACACTGCGGGTGCGGAAATGCAGCGTTTGTGTGCGGTTTGCTGATATCGGTGGCAACAGCAGCGTAGCCAGCGAAGACGAACAATGCGAAAATGGACGAGCGAAGTAGCGCTTTCATGAGGGAGATCTCTCCTGTTTTTAGTTTTATTTCTGGGTCCCTTGGTGGCGCATTTCAGGTACTCTGAAATGCGGGGCTAAGTATACATTTCATCCCTAATTTTTCAATGATTTATTAGTACTATTTTATTAAGCAAAATCTGCCATTTTTTTGCCTGCAAAAGACCACCTCCTCCACCCCTGGAGGGTTACTAAAAGCATTGCACTAAAGTAACTCCTAACACATTGACTTCAGGTTACTTAAGTAACCTGGCAAGCGGCTGTACGGAGCCCTGAAGTGGGGCGACGGGCGCCTTGTCCGAGCCTGGGCGGTATCTACAAAGTTAACAACCGTAGTCCGATTCTTAAGGTTTTTAAAAATTTCATGTCGCCGCAAAGAGCCATTTTAGGAATCTGGATCAATTTGGGAAATGCAAGCGTTGGACGAATCCAACCCCGTGAACACTCTAAAAACGGTGAGTCAGTCGCGGGCCATTGCGAGAGTGAGTGCCGCAAAAAAGATTTTTTTCCGGCTTCAAAAACCAATCGCTCACAGCGAAAATGGAGTTGCCAATGCACACGCCGAAACGTGGTTTTGCATGATGCTTGCATGGCATCCAGAGCGTCCGCAGATCAGCTCTGGTTATGATATAATTAGCGTTGGCTCACACATCCACTAAAGCATTGAATTTACGTAACTTGAGTGTTCTTCAGACCCACGCGGAACCGGCCCTGAAGACGCCCGAAGTGGCACAGGCAAGACAGGAGTCCCAAGTTGTCCATCCGTGAATCTGCAACTGCAACGGCAAAACAAATGGCAGAACAAAACAAAAGCAAAAAGTCCAGCGGCAACGGAAACGGCAATTACACCGCAGAAGACATAAAAGTCCTTGAGGGCATGGAGCATGTTCGTCTGCGACCCGCGATGTATATCGGATCAAACGGCGAGGCCGGGCTTCACCATCTGGTCTACGAGGTAGTGGACAATTCGGTGGATGAAGCGCTCGCGGGATTTGCTACGCAGATCGAAGTCACGATTCACATCGACAACTCTGTAACGGTGGTGGATGATGGCCGTGGCATTCCTGTGGATGACATGGTGATCGATGGCGAGAAGATCGCCGCAGCACAAGTGGTGCTGACCAAGCTCAACGCCGGCGGGAAGTTCGATAGTTCCAGTTACAAAGTCTCCGGGGGCCTGCACGGTGTTGGCGTTTCCGTGGTAAATGCGCTCAGTCATCAACTTGACCTTGAGATTTGGCGTGACGGACACGTGTGGGAACAGACGTATTCCAAGGGCGAGCCGCAAAGCAAGTTCAAGAAGACCGGCACAACACATAAAAAACACGGCACCAAGATCCATTTTTTGCCCGATAAAGAGATCTTTACCGCGACCGAGTACAACTTTGACACGCTGGCGCAGCGGCTGCGCGAGCTTGCCTTCCTGAACAAAGGCCTGGAGATCACGCTGACCGATGAGCGCCAGACCGATGCCAAGACAGGCGAAGCGAAAAAGCTCCAGTTCAAGTACTCCGGCGGAATCGCGGAGTTCATCAAGCACCTGAACCGCGGCAAGAGCGTGTTGCATGACAAGCCCATCTACATGGAAGCGGAGCGCGAAGGCGTGGCGATGGAGATCGCGCTGCAATACAACGACGGCTATTCAGAAACCGTCTTCAGCTTTGCCAACAACATCAACACGGTGGATGGCGGGACGCATCTTTCCGGCTTCCGCACGGCGCTGACGCGCACGATCAATTACGCCGGCCAGCAGCTTGGCTTGTTCAAGGACGTAAAGGAGAACCTGACGGGTGACGACGTGCGTGAAGGCCTGGTGGCAGTGGTGAGCGTAAAGCTGCCGCAGCCGCAGTTTGAAGGCCAGACCAAAGGCAAGCTCAACTCCGATATTGCCGGCACGGTGCAGGCGTTTTTGAACGAGCGTCTGGGCGCTTACTTTGAACAGAACCCACCGGTGGCGCGCAAGATCATCAACAAAGCGATTGAGGCAGCAAGAGCGCGCGAAGCGGCGCGCAAAGCACGCGACCTCACGCGGCGCAAAGGCGCGCTGGATGGCGGCGGGCTGCCCGGCAAACTGGCCGACTGCTCTGAGCGTGATCCCAATCGCTGCGAGCTGTTCCTGGTGGAGGGTGAATCCGCAGGCGGCACAGCCAAGCAGGGACGCGACCGGCGCTTCCAGGCCATCCTGCCGTTGAAGGGAAAAATTCTCAACGTCGAAAAAGCGCGCTACGACAAGATGCTGAGCCATGAAGAAATCCGCGCCATGATCACGGCGCTGGGCACGGGCATCGGCAAAGAGGATTTTGATCCGGCGAAGCTGCGCTATGCGAAGGTGATCCTGATGACGGACGCCGACGTGGACGGTTCGCACATCCGCACGCTGCTGCTCACGTTCTTTTTCCGCCACATGAATGAGTTGATCAAGCGCGGCAACGTGTTCATCGCGCAGCGACCGCTCTATGGCATCAAGAAGGGCAAATCGCAGCAGTACATCAAGGACGACCGCGAGTTTGTACGCGTGATGGTGCGCCGCGCCGCCGAGGGTATGACGGTCCGTTATGGCGAAGGCGCGGCCAAGCTGGAAGGCGCGGCCCTGGCCAAGTTCATGACCACGCTGAACGAGTACCTGGCCTTTTTTGACAAAGTGGACAAGCGGCTGCGCCATGAGCGGCTCACCGAACTGCTGCCGCGGCTG
>Ga0164306_10000948_pt1 | contig 12489 bp, 12 predicted proteins | sample Whisoiple_242_MG_FD_110213 | JGI IMG/M metagenome (GOLD analysis project Ga0164306, IMG submission 110213) | Soil microbial communities amended with fresh organic matter from upstate New York, USA - Whitman soil sample_242_MG | ecosystem: Environmental > Terrestrial > Soil > Unclassified >... | reverse complement strand
TGACATCACGAGGTACATCAAGGTTACGACGCCGTAGACTTCAAAGCTCCTGAACGAGTCTGACTCGACGCGTTTTGCGACCGACGTCAGCTCGTAAGCAGAAACTGCAGAGGCGATACTGGTGGTGAGCGTGAGAAGCACGAACTGGCTGGCTAGCGAGGGAAACACCGCCCGCAGCGCAGGCTTCAAAACGATGAAGCGGAAGACCGACAGCTTGTGAAGCCCGAGAGCCAATCCCGCCTCGACCTGTCCTTTGTTGATCGACTGCACGCCACCGCGAATGATCTCAATTGCGTAGGCGCCGCCGTTGACGCCCAACGCGATGATCGCAGTCGGCGTCGGATCGAGCCGCACGCCCGCGAGGGGCAAAGCAAAGAAAATGAAATAGATCTGGACGAGGAACGGTGTGTTTCTGATCAACTCGACAAAACCAATAACAAGCCAGCGAAATAGCTTTATCCGAGAGTCGCGCAGGACCACGCCGCCAATCCCGATCACGATAGCCAGCGCCATTCCGGCCAGGGCCAGCCAAAGCGTGCCAAGGCACCCCAACAGCAGGGCGGGAAGTGCATCAATGACGGGCGCGAAATCAAGCTTGTAGTTCAAAGTCGCTCCCACTGACCTATCGCGTTGTCGCGTGGTCATTCTTTAGTGGCGTTTCCAACCTAGACCGTAGGTCAATGATAATCGTGGAGTCAATTGAGACTCTTCTTTCCGTATGGTGATATGGTGTTTGTCTGATAACTTCTTTTAGATCGACAAGGATTAAGCTCGTGCTTGAGAGGGTTGGCGAAACTGACACCGTTGGCGACGACGGCTATCGTCGTATTCGAAGCGACATTATTTTTGGTCACTTGCAACCTGATCAAAAACTGCGACTTGAATCTCTTAAAGAGCGCTATGGCGTCAGCATCAGTACGCTTCGTGAGATCCTCAGCCGGCTGTCATCGGAAGGCCTCGTGGTGGCAGAAGCGCGGCGCGGCTTCGAAGTCGCGCCGGTCTCGGCGACCGATCTCAGGGAGCTGGCTGAGCTCCGCATCTTGCTGGAAAGTTACGCCATCGAGAAATCATTCGAACGCGGCGACACCGAATGGGAAGGCCGGGTCGTATCGGCACACCACAAACTCGCGGTGGTGGAGCAGCGTTTGGGCTCATCGAAACGCGACAATGCTCTTTGGAAACGCTACGACGAGGAATTCCATCAGGCACTGATCTCAGATTGCGGCTCGACGGCTCTTATGGAAGCCCATCGGCGGGCATTCGATCGGTATTTTCGATATCCAATGATCTGGGCAGACCGTCGGGGAACCGAACCGATCAAGCAGCATCGGCAACTGATGGAAAGCGCATTGGATCGCGATTCAAAGAAGGCAAAGGCTATTTTGGTCGTACACGTGAACAACTGCGTTGAGCACGCAATCGCCGGGGCGAAACTCCGTTAGGGTTTGGACGGCGGCGCAAATGATTGATGGCAACACGATTCTCATTGCGCATCTAGGGTATCCGACCACAACTTTCAAAGCGCCCATGATCTACAACCCGTACTTTCGAAAGGCGGGCATCAATGCCGCCGTGATGACGATGGGTGTCAAAAGCGAAGACTATACGGATGTGCTGCGCGCGCTCTTCAAGTTGACGAATATCCGGGGCGCCCTGGTGACAATGCCTCACAAGGTTACAACCGTTGAGCTTCTCGATGACGTGACAACGGCCGTGCGGGTTTCCGGCTCTTGCAATGCCATCCTGAAGAGGCCCGATGGCTCGTTGCTTGGCGATATGTTCGATGGCGAAGGATTTGTCCGGGCAGTAAGGCGCAAGGGCTTTGTTCCGGCCGGCAAACGCATTCTTGTGCTGGGGTCTGGAGGCGTGGGTTCAGCCATCGCCGCATCTTTTGCGGCTGCCGACGCGGCGGTGATCGCTCTGCACGATGCCAGCAGCGGAGCCATGTCCGGCCTCGCCGATCGCTTGCGCATGCACTATCCAAAATTGTCAGTCACGACTGGTTCTAATGATCCGGCAGGATATGACCTTGTTGTAAATGCAACGCCTTTAGGCATGAACGTCGGCGATCCGATGCCCATGGATGTCACGCGAATTTCGCCAGCAACATTTGTCGGCGATGTCGTTATGAAACAGGAGATGACGCCATTCCTGCTGGCGGCAAAAAAGCGAGGTTGTGAAATTCAGGTGGGCGTCGACATGTTATTCGAACAGATCCCTGCGTATCTGGAATTTTTTGGATTTCCGACCACAACACCGGAAGAACTCATCCAACTGGCGGAAATCCGGTACTGACCAGGTCTAATGGTTAGACGTCCGAATGTGGCGTCGGGTTCTTGGACCCCTGAGCCGGGTCATTCTAGTGAGCGAGCCCAGAAGTCTGTCTCTTTTTTGAGCAGACGGGCTGACCCACAGCGTGGCTCTCTGGTGCCTAAAAGCTAATCCGCCACGGTTCGAAGATGCATCACAGGCAACGCTACAGATGGCAGTTTGATGATGCTCAAATCGGCGGAATACGAAAGCATAAGAACCACGACAACAATCAGATAAAGAAAAGCCCACTTTCCTTCCATCGACGCCCCCGATGACTGTGCCTCAGCACGCATTCAGGTTGCAAAAAGCAGGCCACAGCGCCGCTTGTAGCTGTTTTTCCCACCATCATGTATCAGGCAGTCGCAAGTTGTTTTGCTGAGTTACTGAGCGCGCGCCGCTACCTTTGTATCCGCGTTGGGTCAAAAGCCGACATCCACAGTGCAACAGCCAATGTCTGCTAAGGGCCAATAGCGGACATGACGCTATTCAATCACCTCGTCGGCGCGAGTTAACATCGTGGGAGGGATTGTTAGGCCAATCGTTTTGGCCGTCTTTAAATTGATCACGAGTTGATAGGTGGTCGGTTGTTCCACCGGTAAATCTTCAGCCTTCGCTCCTTTTAGGATCTGGTCGACGTATCCGGCGGCTCGACGAAAAAAAGCGACAAAATCGGGTCCATAAGAAATCAGGCCGCCGTCGACAGCGTACTCCTTGAGCCTATGAATTGTTGGTAGTTTTTCTTTAGTGGCGAACCCATTGATCGCAATGCGATTGGTAAAAACCAAGGGGTCGGACACAATAAACAGTGCGCCTAATTTGGAGCGTTCGGAGTGCGTGGCTATTCGTTCGAGATCGTCTATTTTACGAAACTCAAACACATCCACCACTATGCCCAGCGCAGGAGCCACTTTGCTCGTCGCCGCAACTTCTTCTGGATTTGCGTCGGGGTTAAAAAGAATGCCAACGCGACTGAGGCCAGGAACAGCCTCTTTCAGCAATTCTAATCTTTTTCCGATCGTATCAATGGCCGAAAAAGTCAGCCCGGTAACGTTGCCACCGGGACGCGCCAGGCTTTTAACAAGACCGCTCGCAAGAATATTTGCGCTCGCGGCCATAACGATTGGGACTGAGCTAGTAGCTTGCCGCGCAGCTTTGGTAGGCGCTTCCCCAGAGGTCACAATAACGTCGGCCCCGGCTGCAACCAGCTCAGTCGCCAATTCGAGAAATTTTGCTGTTTGACCCGCAGCCCAGCGATATTCGATTTTGAGGTTTTGGCCTTCAACCCAGCCAAGTTCTCGAAGTCGGGTCACGAATGCAGTTGTGAGGTGACCGGCCGCTGCCGGAGTATTCGCTCCAAGAAAGCCAACGACCGCCGTCGAACGACGCTGCGCATTGGCGATGAGCGACCACGAGGCTGCCGCCGCACTTCCAGCAAGAGTGATGAACTGGCGTCGTTGCATGGCCCCCAATAGGTGCATCCTACCTACAAACTCCAGCGGACTGGAAGCCATCAATATCCGCTTTGGGTCATTAGCGGACGTGTGCGATGCAATGTCTGCTAAGGGCCAATAGCGAACATCGCTGCACTTATTCGATCACCTCGTCGGCGCGGGTTAGTAGCGATCGCGGCACGGACAGCCCGAAGACCTTCGCCGTCTTCAGATTGACCACCAGTTCATATTTATTCGGCGCCTGCACGGGCAGATCGGCCGGCTTTTCGCCTTTGAGGATGCGATCAACATAACTGGCCGCGCGGCGGTACTGGTCGAGAAAATCTGGCCCATAGGAGGCCAAACCGCCTCCAGTTACGAAGACCCGTTGGAAATAAATCGTCGGCAGTTTGTATCGTGCCGCGAGTGCGATGATCAGATCGCGATGGACAATCGCCAACGCGCTAGCGGCCACTATCATGCCGCCATTTGAGAGCCGGGCGAATGCTTCGACACCGCGTTCAATCTCAACAGGGTCACGAACGTTAATCGCGCGGACCTCGACGCCCAGCGATGGCGCCACGGACTGGATGATGGCGAATTGGCCGATCCCTGCGAGGATGGCAGGATCCCAAAGCATCGCAACGTTTGTGACGTTCGGTGCGATTTCCTTCAAGAGCTCCGGCCATTTCCCACTCAGATTGTATTCGAACTGCACAAAACCAGTGGCGTTGCCGCCCGGGCGCGAAAGAGTCTCGACAAACCCGGACCCAACCGGATCGGGGACATTCGCGAACACAATCGGAATAGATTTGGTCGCCTGCAATAACGGCCCAACGCTCGCGCCGCCAGTAGCCATCAAAACATCCGGCGCGAGGGCCACCAATTCCGCCGCATATTTGCGCATGTCGTCCGCATTGCCTGAGCCCCAGCGGTAGTCGATCCTCGCGTTGCGGCCGTCAGCCCAACCCAACTGCTGCAAGCCTTCCCGAAAGGCAGCGACGGTGGCTTCGCCTTGAGGATCGCTGGCAGCCAGCCCACTCAACACGCCAATGCGACGCGTGCGCGCGACCTGCTGCGCATGTGCTGCGAACGGCGACGCTACCGCACCTCCGAGAAACGTGATGAATTCGCGCCGCTGCATACAACCCGAGCCTCACGACGAGCCATCGTAAGGAGTAAGCAACAGCGCTGGAAGGGGGCGATGTCCGCTTTGGGTCAAAAGCAGACAGGTGCATTGCAACAGCTAATGTCCGCTAAGGGCCATTAGCAGACGTCGCACGGTCTATTCAATCACCTCGTCGGCCAGCAGCAAGAACGACTCACGCATCGAGATACCGAGCGTTTTGGCCGTTTTTAGATTGACGACGAGCTCGAACTTGTCCGGTGATTGCACTGGCAGATTGCCTACGCGCTCACCCTTGAGAATGCGATCGACATACGAGCTTGAACGTCGAAAAACGTCGGCAGTATCGGGTCCATAGGACATTAAGCCGCCGTCATGGATAAATTGTCTATAAGGGCAAATCAGCGGTACTCGATGTTGCTCTGCTGATTTCAAAATTATTGCTCGCGTGGCGACGGTGAAAGGATCGGCCCCAACGATCAAGCCGGAGCGCTGGTCGCGCGCCAATTCAGCAATCGTCTGTTCGACTTCGGCCGCATTTCGCACGTGCGCCGGATTCACTTCGACTCCGGGCTGCTGCGGCGACGCTTTGAATGAACGAAGATACGCATTGTAGTACGGTGCGGTGTCCGGATTAAACAGAAGTGCGAGTCGCGCCAGATCGGGCTTCACGTCGCGCAGTAGGTTTATCCACTTGCCAACTATTTCGGGCTCGATGAACGAGAAACCTGTCACATTGCCGCCAGGGTTCGTCAGATTTGAAATGAAGCCCTGTCCGACCGGATTGTTCACCACGACAAAAACAATCGGAATCGTGGTTGTGGCCGCACGGAGTGCGGCCATGACGGGGGTGGAATTCGCGACGATGACATCGGGTGCCACCCGAATCACTTCGGTTACATTTTTGTTGATGGCGTCGCGATCGGTCCCAGCGTACCAATATTCAATTTGAACGTTGCGTCCTTCTATCCAACCCGCATCGCGCATTCCCAATCGGAAGGCTTTGATGCGCGATTTCGTTTCGGGGTCATTTTCGGGGACCCCGAGCAAGACGCCCACACGCCGCATTCCGGCAGGCTGCGCGTGCGCTGTCAGCGGCCACGCAGCCACTGAGCCGACCAGTCTGATGAAGTCTCGTCGCCTCATAGTCGCCCCCGAGGCTTAGACAAGTAATGGTAGCAATTTGCGCTAGCTCTCGGGAGGGGGTCGGGTTCCGGGCCGGCCACGTCCGCTTTTCAGCTATTCGATCAGATCGTCGGCACGCGACATTAGCGCGGGAGACACAGTCAATCCGAGCGCCTTCGCCGTCTTCATATTGATCACGTATTCGAATCTGGTTGGCTGTTCCACTGGCAAATTCGCTGGCTTTGCCCCTTTCAGAATTTTGTCTACGTGAATCACGGACAATCGAAAACTCTCGACGATATCCGGACCGTAGCTCATCAAGCCGCCACCAGTCAGGTATGCTTTGTTGGCGAAGATGGTTGGAAGGCGACTTTGTAGAGCAGCACTGCCAATTTTCGCGCGATTGCCTATGGTCGAACTGTCGGAAACGATAAGGATCGCGCCTGCACCAACTTGTATCGCCCGCGCCATCACCGCATCCAAGCCATCGGGAATGCTTACGGGAAGCGATTCGATGACAATGCCGAGCGCGCGCCCAACTGTCTCAGCTTCTCGCAATTGGCCCGCCGCACCGGTGTTGTCTTTATTCCAAAGAACGCCAACCTTGGTCAGCGTTGGGATCATTTCCTTTAGGATTTCCATACGTTTCGATGTCAGTTCTGGCGCATAGACAGAGCGACCAGTCACATTGCCGCCGGGATGCGCCAAGCTTGCTACTAATCCGTCACCAACGGCGTCTTGGCTGCTAGCCATCACAATCGGAATCGTCGAGGTGGCCATCTTTGCGGCCCGCGTAGAATCCGCGCCGGCGACGACGATGATATCGACGTTGGCAGCAGCAAGTTCACGGGCAAGAGCCGGGAGACGTTCGCTTTTGCCTTCGGTCCAGCGGTAGTCGAGTGCGACGCTTTCTCCGATTACATAACCGTGGTCACGCAGGCCAGTTAGAAATCCTTGATCGAGAACGCCCGGTGGGCCGGAACGGTCCATGAGATAACCAATGTGCGGGATTTTTCGGTTCTGTTGCGCATGCGCCGCAATTGGCGACAATGCCACCGCGCTGGCGAGCAGGGTGATAAATTCGCGCCGCTTCATCGGTAACCCCCGACTGGCTTTGCTCGCCGCATATTAAAACAGTAAGCGAGCGCGGCGAAAGCCCTCCTCAACCAAAGCAATGTCCGCTTTGGGTCAGAAGCGGACATGTGCAGCGCAAGTTGCGATGTCCCCTAAGGGCCAAAAGCGGACATCGCAACCTGCTGGCTAAAGTGCTCCTGAATGTCTCGTGAGGATGGCCATGGTTAGGGCGCAACCATTTGCGCTGGTCACGCAAAGGCGCAGAGTTTCAGCGCCACACGCAGCTTTTTTGTGAACGCCCGACGGCCTGTACCTCAAACTGCGTGCCACCGCAGAAATTGTTATCGCCGGTCTTCCGGCCGCGCACCCTAACCGGGGTGTATAAAGGAACCGACGGAGCCAAAGCCCCTGAGAGCACATAGGTGTTAGAGCCGGAGCCCATAACGATGCCGCACACCGGCACCCAGTACGGGCAACCTTCAAGCGTGGTGGGACCTGCGGCTTTCCGTTTCGCGGCTTCGGCTTGCGTAGTCATGCCCGTTGCCGCGCAGACCACCACTGCAATCGCAACTTTTCGAGCGATTGTCATACTGTCCCCCATGGTTGGGCCCGTTTCGGGCGGGCTCACAAATAAAACAGGCAGCATCGATGTTGCGCAACCAAAAACGACCCGGAAGTGGACAGCTCAAATCGACGGGTGATGTGCCAGGTGCGAGCCGCATGTCCGCTTTGGGCCATTAGCGGACATATGCAACGCAAAAGGCCATGTCGGCGCAAACGTGGCGATAGTTCGGTCCCGACCGAACTATCGTACGCAAGAATTTTGCTAAAGATAACGACCACACGCGAGAGGACCGGCCATGATCGAACGCATGCGGGTTGAGCCGATTTCGACCTATCTAGAGCGCTATCGCAAAGGTGGGGTGGCGTATCCTGTCACCATCGCCAATGGCTTCGTCTATCTGTCCGGCCTACCGCCGTTTGATCCGAAAACCGGCGAGATCAAGCCGCAACCTTTTGAGCGGCAGTGCGAGTTGGTGTTGGAGCAGCTCAAGCATTGCCTGGAGGCCGCCGGCTCGTCACTGCTGCAGGTGATCAAATGCAATGTCTATTGCGTGCCTGGCCCGGCGCACTTCGCGACCTTCAACGCCGTTTATGACCGCTATTTCCCGAAAGACGCGCCATCGCGCATCTTCATGTTCATTCACTCGTGGCCGGGGCCGTTCGACCTGGAGATGGATTGCGTGGCGACCGCATCTTGAGCCACACCGCGTCGACCCGATGTCTGCTCTGGGTCAGAAGCAGACATGTGCGCCGCAATTAGCCATGTCCGCTTTAGACCCAAGAGCGGACACCATGGAGCCGATTTTCAAAACCAGGGAAGAGTGGTGGTCAACCGGCGGCAGCCAGCGGGCCAATATATCGCGGCGGCATCGCCCTGAATGCGGCAACGGCGGCCTCGGTCGCGTGGCGTTGTTCGTAGACCTGCAGGTTGGTTGGCGAGACGTTGGCAAAGATGCGGCCCAGCGCGTACAGCCAACGCGCCTTACGGGTTGCAAGGCGACGCATAGGACATCCCTGACGGCCGTCATAAAAACCATCACGGAATGCACGACGACGAATAATTGATTCGATTGTCATGCCTGATTTTAAAGCACGCTGGCGCTGACTCGGTCTTGTGATCCCCCGCCAAAATCTTGGCATTTGATGTCTGCTTTCTGGGGTAGAGCAGACATGCGCGATTACAGCAGTACCGCGCAAATGCGTTTTTTTGTGACGGGCGACACTGCGTGGCCAGACGAACGCAAATACGTTCACATCAAGCGCATCGTTTTAACCAACTAACGAGCCGGAGAACTCCAATGCACAAGACCGGAAACTCACTTGCCTATCTCCTTTCCCAAAATCAAAAACCCACAGCGCGCTACGTTCAAATGGTCTCGAAAAAGACCAACCAAATTGGGAATTCACTGGCTTATCTCCTCTCCCATAAGCAATAACGCGGGCGCAAACAGGCATGTCTGCTTGCCCCCAACAGCGGACATGTGCGGTGCAAATGGGAATGTCTGCTTGAGGCCAACAGCGGACATGCGGGTGCGTTAAAAATTGATCGTTTGAGCATCGGCTGAATGATGCCGCCTGCCGGTCGTTACTGACAATTTGATTTAAAATCGGGCAATTGGGAAATCGAGTCTTAACCGCCGGCGAGTATTAATCCGCCGATGACCGATTATCCGACCACAATAAGAGATGCGTTTGCTCGCGATGCCCTAGAACGCAGCGAGCGTTTGAGTCTCGCCGTAACCATGGTTTGGTTCGCACTCGCGGTCCTCGCGATGGTGCTGGTCGTTGGGTTAGCGACTTACTGAGTTGTTCTGCACCTTCACCATTTAATCGTTAATCGCGAAATTTTGCGCCCCGGTGCGTTGGCACCACTACGCTCAACGAAAGCGGATTATTTGTTTCGCGCAGCAGGGAAGTACGTTGCCCCGGAAGGCGGTTTGAAATGGATATGACCCTGGCACAAAGAGCCGTTGCATTCGCGGCCATCGTCTTTTTGTTCTTATTGTTGTGCTTCACCATCTGGACGGCTGATCCGCTCCGTCTAACCACACTCAGCCCTAATCCGGTGGCGAGTATTGGTGGTTCACACCCAATCGCGATTGCTTTGCGTCGGCACGATGGTGTCGATAGCGTCCGGCGCGACAAGAAGTGGTTTCGCTACGACGCCCCAGACAAACAGAAAACGTTGACTGCCTAAAACGTTCCGTCAATCGCGCGGTTGCTGCGGGCTCGGATCCAAAGAGGGCAAGATGAGGTTCCCCGCTTCTAAAGACCAACTCCTCCTTGCTGCTATCGTTGTCGGGGCAATCATCATCGCCATCCCCATATCTATTTTCGGCACGGCCGGATTTCTCTGGCGCGTTTTCACATCCTGGGCGAGCCCAAAAAGGCCCGTTGTTTCGGAAAACATTAGGCGATCGGCGACGGCAGCGGCGGCTCATATTGCTGGGCTGACTCGGCCGAAGAGCTGCCCGTAGAGAGGTAATGTCCGCTTTGGGCCAAAGCGGACATCGGCGGCATTTAGAGCCTAGCTGGAGATGTAAGCCGCCGTTCGCGGCAGAACAATCCTGATTTCCGTGAATTCACCGGGCTGAGTATCGACCTCGATCGAGCCGCCATGTTGTTTGACGATGATGTCGTGACTAATGGAAAGGCCGAGGCCAGTACCCTCTCCGGCTGGCTTGGTCGTGAAGAAGGGATTGAACATTTTCTCTTTGATCTCTGGTGGAATGCCAATCCCATTGTCACGGATCGTGATCTCCACACGGTCGCCAAGGTCCTTCGTTGAAGCCGTGAGGGTCGGTCTGTAAATTTTGCCGTCAGGCGAAGTTTTGTCCCTCGTCGCGTAGACGCTGTTTGAGATCAAATTGAGCAGGACACGCGTGATCTCCTGGGGAAAAACGTCAGCCTCTCCGGCAACGGGATCGAACGATTGCTCCACCATGATATTGAAATTCTGCTTCTCGGCTCGCGCCCCGTGATACGCAAGCTTGAGGCTTTCCTCGACAATTGTATTGATCGCAACGCGCCGATGTTCCGCAGAACCCTGGTGCGAGTGGAGCAGCATGTTCTTGACGATCGCATCGGCACGTTTGCCGTGCTGAACAACCTTATCGAGATTACTTTGTAGCGTGGTCATCAGTTCTGTTAGTTCGCCGCGTCTTATTTCCGTGAAATTTTCGTCGTTGAGGGCTTGCCGCAACTCATCAACCAACTCAGCCGATAGTCCGGAGAAATTGTTCACGAAATTGAGCGGGTTCTTAATTTCGTGCGCGATGCCAGCTGTCAATTGGCCAAGCGAGGCGAGCTTTTGCGTCTGCACTAGACGATCCTGAGTGGTTCGAAGATCATCTAGAGACTTCGCCAATTCGCGAGTACGCGCTTGTACTTCGTCGAACAAACGAACATTTTCAATTGCGATCGCTGCCTGGTCGGCAAACGTCGTTACGAGCTCGATCTGCTTGTCAGTAAACGGCCGGACTGTATTGCGAGTTAGCATGATGATCCCTATTGAAACTCCTTCGCGCATTAGAGGCACGCCAAGCACGGTGCGAAATCCGGCGAGCCTCTGCCCTTCGGTCAAAGTGTATTCCGGATCAACCGTAACGTCGTGTACATGAACCGGTCTGCCTTCTATCACCGCACGCCCAAGCACCGTGCCGCGCCCTGGCACTAGGGCCTGTCTGCGCATGTACTCATCGTACTCATGTGAAAGACCATAGCTCGCTACATAAGGGTATGCGCCTCCTTTCGGACGATGAATCGCTGCGCTGTCCGCCTCGCAGAGGCCCGCTGCAGATTCGACCAGAGTATTGAGGACTGTCTGAAGGTCAAAGGTCGAGCGACTGATCACCTTCAGCACATCTGCAGTAGCCGTCTGTTGCTGAAGAGATTCGCGCAGTTCGCCAAGCAGCCGCGTGTTCTCTATAGCGATGACAGCTTGGTCGGCGAAGGTCTGAATGAGCTCTAATTGCTTCTCTGTAAAAGAGCCGGCTTCCATTCGGAAAATGACGATAGAGCCGATCGCCTGTCCGTTCCGGAGCAGCGGGACGCCAAGAAGACTGCGGAAGCCTGCCTCTTTCGCTTCCGAACTCCGATAATCCTTGTCAGCAAGGATGTCAGGGATTTGGATAGCAGAACCCGTCAGAAGCGCTCGACCCGACATGTGGCCGCGGTTCGGTGGCATAGGGTATTTGGCCAAAAGAAGGTTGCGCTGCCGATCATCAAAATGGTGCTGGGCTGCCACATGCAACAGACCGCCCTCTAGACGAAACAGTGAGCCTTGCCGCGCTTCGCACAGGCGGACAGCAGATTCGAGTAGTGTATCGAGCACGGTCTGCAGGTCGAACGTCGAGCGGCTGATGACCTTGAGCACGTCGGCGGTGGCGGTCTGCTGCTGCAGCGATTCGCGCAGCTCACTCAGCAGCCGTGTATTCTCGATCGCGATGACCGCCTGCGCGGCGAAGTTCGACAGCAGCTCAACTTCCTTGTCGCTGAAAGGCCGCACTTCCTGGCGATAGATGGCAATTACGCCGATGACCTCGTTCTCCTTAAGCATCGGCACATTCAGCAGGGTCCGGAAACCTCCGAGATTGACGGCGGCCACAAAGACAGGCTCACCCTCGACGTAAGCCGGTTCGGTTTTGACGTCGGCGATATGGACAATCTGTCTCTTCTCGATGGTCCGAGCAAACGCGCTGCGCGGTCCCGGCCGTTGCGGCCCGCGACGCCAGAACTCGGCAAATTGCGGCGGCACGCCGAACATCGCCTCCGCCTTCATGAGCCCGCCGTCGTTGCGAAACAACATGCCAAAACTGGCATCGCAGATGCGCACGGCATTCTCCAGCATGGCCTGGA
>Ga0164306_10000947_pt1 | contig 12498 bp, 14 predicted proteins | sample Whisoiple_242_MG_FD_110213 | JGI IMG/M metagenome (GOLD analysis project Ga0164306, IMG submission 110213) | Soil microbial communities amended with fresh organic matter from upstate New York, USA - Whitman soil sample_242_MG | ecosystem: Environmental > Terrestrial > Soil > Unclassified >... | reverse complement strand
CCGGTGAGCAAGCTATAGTCGTAGTCCAGTGCCGGCTCTGGCGGAAACCTCCGGAGCCGGCCTTCGTATCCCAGAGCCAATCGTCATGACGCCGTCTTCAGACATTGCCTTCTCCGCCGCGGTCAAGACCGTGCAGGAGCGGCGCGGTTCGCGCAAGGTTTTCGCGCATCGCGAGGAGGCCGGCGCCTGGCCGACGCAAATCACGCCGGAGCTCGCAGCTTTCATTGCCGAGCAGACCAGCGTCTTTCTCGCCACCGCCAACAAAGAGGGGCAGCCCTACATCCAGCATCGCGGCGGGCCGCCGGGATTCCTGCGCGTCCTCGACGACAAGACGATCGGCTTCGCCGATTTCGCCGGCAACCGGCAATACATCACGCTCGGCAATCTCACCGACAATCCGAAAGCCTATCTCTTTCTTATCGACTACATGCATCGCCGCCGCATCAAGTTGTGGGGCGAGGCGCGCGTCGTCGAAGGCGATGCGGAGCTTGTCGCCAAACTTATGCCGGAAGGCTACAAAGCGCGGCCGGAGCAGGCGATCCTCTTCACCGTCGCGGCCTGGGATTCGAATTGCGGGCAACACATTCCGCAGCGTTTTGAAGCAGCCGACGTCGCCGCGGCGCTGATGCAACGCGACACGCGCATCGCCGCATTAGAGGAAGAGGTGAAAAGGTTACGCGACGCAGCTGGCGCCGCCGCCAATGACATGGCGGCAGCGCAGCCAGCGGCAGCACCGAAGGATATGCACGCGAAGTCGGTGAGTTGATGGAGGTTACGCAGGAGCCGCGGCGAAGCGTGTTGGCCCCTATTGACTGCGGCTGAAAATAATCCTATATATCCGCCCGTCCCCGCCTCCAAGAGGGCGATCATGAGCGTGCTGTCCCCGTGTCCTCTTGGCTTCTCTTCGCGTACGCGTTGGCGTGCGGCAGCGATGAATCGCGCCTGCAATTTGCGCATCAGCTGGCCCGAAAACCGCTTCACACTTTTCGGGCTGACGCGTCTCACGTTAACGCGCTCCTAACTTCCCTCAGCGAGTTGTTGCGAATGGGCGCGAGCATTCGTGGCTAGCATTCGATGCAGGCAGCCAGGAAGTCGCTCGAGCCTTGAAGGAGCGTTGCATGTCCAAAGTCATGAGCAAATGGGTTGCGGGCGTCGCGGCGTTGTCGATCAGCGCGCCGCTGGTCCTCGGCCAGGCCATCCCGGCGGCGGCCGACAGCACCGGCCGCGCCATCGCGGCGGGCGTCGCCGGCGGTGCGGTCGGCATGATGCTCGGTGCTGCCGCGGCCTCAGCCGCACGTCCGGCGTCGCCGCCGGTCGTCTTCTATGAGCGGCCGGCGCGCGTCGAGTATGTCGAGCCGGAGCCCGTCTGCCACTTCGAGCGCCAGCCGGTCTTCGACGAGGACGGCAATCCCGCCGGCTCGCGCCGCGTCAGGGTGTGCGACTAAATCCGCTTCAGTCGATCGCGACGATCTCCGCCTCGCCGTGCATGACTTCGACGGTGTCGCCGACGCTCTTGCCTAAAAGCGCGGTGGCAATCGGCGCGACATAGGGGACCATGCCCTTGGCCGGGTCCGCCTGGTCCTCGCCGACGATGCGGAAGGTGCGGCGCTTGCCGCCCTCGGTCTCGACCGTCACGCGATGGCCGAAGCGTACTTCAGTATGGTCGGCGATCGGCTCGACCACCTCAGCGTTGGAGCGGCGCGCCGTCCAGTAGCGCAGCTCGCGCCCCGCGGTCGCAACCTGCGCCTTATCCTCCGCCGCCTGCGCCTTTTTCAGCTCCTCGGCCCAGTGCTCGACCTCATTCTCGATCTGAATCAGCCCCTCCGGCGTGACCAGATTGCGCGCCGTCGAGACCGGCCGGTCGGGCAGGTCGGGAATGGCGTCTTCACGGTCGAGTTCGCGTTGAAAAGCGCTGCTCATTGTTGTTGTCCTTTGCGATGAGCGCTGGAAAAGCGGACGCGCGCGATCCGCTTCCCCAGAGGATCACGTGCTTACTTGATTTGCAACGCTGGCGTGGCGGAGCGGTTCCGGCTGGCTTAGCCGATCTCCACCACAACGCGGCCGCGAATTTTCCCTGCGAGAATCTCGCCTGCCGTGTCGATCACCTTATCGAACGGGATCGTGTAGGTGATTCGCTTCAGCTTGCCGCGATCGAGATCGCGGGCGAGGCGCTCCCAGGCCTCGCGCCGCAGCGGCTGCGGACACATCACGCTGTCGATGCCGAGGAGCGACACGCCGCGCAGGATGAACGGCGCGACGGAAGCCGGCAGGTCCATGCCCTGGGCGAGGCCGCAGGCTGCGATCGCGCCGGCGTATTTGGTCTGTGCCAGAAGGTTTGCGAGCGTGTGGGAGCCGACGCTGTCGACGCCGGCCGCCCAGCGCTCCTTGCCCAGCGGCCGGCCGGGGCCGGAGAGCTCGGCGCGGTCGATGATCTCGGCAGCGCCGAGCTCCTTGAGGTAGTCGGCCTCCTCGACCCGGCCGGTTGAGGCGATCACGTGCCAGCCGAGCTTCGATAGAAGCGCGATGGCGACGGAGCCGACGCCGCCGGCGGCGCCGGTGACGATCGCCGGACCGCGGCCCGGCGCAAGGCCGTGGCGCTCCAGCGCCAGCACCGAGAGCATCGAGGTATACCCGGCGGTGCCGATCGCCATTGCTTCTGCGGCCGAGAGGCCCTTCGGCAGTGGCACGAGCCAGTCGCCTTTGACCCTCGCCTTGCGGGCATAGCCGCCGAGATGCGTCTCGCCGAGCCCCCAGCCGTTGAGGATCACCTGATCGCCCGGCTTGTAGTTCGGGTTCGACGAAGCTTCGACCGTGCCGGCGAAATCGATGCCGGGGATCATCGGAAAGCGCCGCACGACCGGCGATTTGCCGGTGATCGCCAGCCCATCCTTGTAGTTCACCGTCGAATGCGTGACGGCGACGGTGACGTCGCCATCCATCAGGTCGTTTTCGTCGAAATCCGAATATTGTACGCGCGTGCCGGTCTCGGTCTTGTCGATGCGGATGGCTTTGAATGTGCTCACGCGATGCCTCTTGACTTTGCGGAGGGGCAAAATTGCGCGCCGCGCGCCTGGAGGCAAGCGCGCCGGCAAAACGTGATTGCAACCTTGTCCGGCGCTCGGGCCTGAGCGAAGATACGCCGCTTCGCCATCCTGCCGCGCATGACGTGCTGGCGGAACGAGTTTTCTATTCGGCGCTCATGGAGTGAGAGGATGCCGTTGTCATATGGGTTCGTTAAATCGAGAATCATTTCAGGGCCCAAGATGAAGGCCTCGAGGCGGAAGAACGAGACCCAATACCATCAGCACTTCGGCCTGCGCGTCGACGGTGCGAAATGGGACGTGGCGGTGAATGTCGGAACCAACGACGACGACGATCTCCTGCAATACAAGCTTGTCTACGATTTCCACCATCCGATCATCCAGACTTTAGCCAACGCGCCTGCGGGGTCTCAGGAGCTGACCGACCAAACCGCGCTTCCAGCACTGGACTTTTTTCGCAGCGACATTCTTTCGCAGACAGGCAAATGGCGCGACAGCGACGTGATGGACGGCTCGGAATTTCCCGAGCCCGTCGCCTCCCTCAGGCGTCTGTTGACGCGGGCGAAGAAGAAAAAGGCCGACGTTTACGTCTTCGGGCGGTTCTATACCGACGGCGATGGCATCCACGACACGCATATGAACCAGGGCTCGACAGGCGGCTTCATTCATCGCGGTGGCGACGATGGCAACGATCATAACGATGTCTGGCAGGACGGCGCTTTGTTGATCGATTTCGGCGAGCCGCAATGGGTCGCCTATTTTGCGGCATTCGATCAGCAGCTTGTTCCGACGGACGAACTCGGCAATCCTACAGAGGATGCAAAGCCGATCGGCGCTTGAGCTCGGCGACCGCTTTGCATACGTTCCTGCGAAGCCGCTCTGACCCGGGAATGCCGATGCGCAGGACATTGGTCGTTACATTGGCCCTGCTTACGCCTTCGATCGCTCTGGCTCATGTCGGCGTCGGCGATACGAGCGGCGTCGCGCATGGCTTCATGCACCCGGTGAGCGGCCTCGATCACGTCCTGGCGATGGTCGCGGTCGGCATGTTTGCCGCGCCTCTCGGTGGTCGCGGGTTCTGTCTCGAACAAATCGCGTTTATGACAATGATGGCGCTCGGAGGCACGCTCGGCATTCCCGGTGTTGGGATGCCCTATCTCGAGCTCGGCATCGGTCTTTCTGTTGTGATGCTCGGCGCCGCTCTGGCGCTCGCGCTCGCCCCACCGCTGGCCGTCGCGATGGCGCTCGCCGGCCTCTTCGCGATCTTTCATGGGATGGCGCACGGCGCCGAGATGCCGGGGACGGCGTCCGCATTGGCATACGGGCTCGGCTTCATCACCGCGACAGCGATGCTGCATGCCATCGGCATTGCGCTCGGCCTGCTTGCCGCGCGCAAGCGGCGGGTCAGCCAATTTGCCGGAGGCGCGATGGCGGTTGCGGGCCTTAGCATCGTCGGCGGGCTGATCTGAGGTCTTTCAGCCGAGATTTGCCAGGCCCGGAAAAGCGTCGAGCAGCCAGTAGGAGGCGCGCTGCACGCCACCGGTCATGAAAGCAACGCCGGTGACGACAAGCAGCACGCCGACGACGCGCTCCACCTTGCCGAAATGCGCACGAAAGCGCTGCATGAAATGCAGGAACGGGGCCATCGCGAGCGCCGCGATGATGAACGGAATGCCAAGTCCGGCTGAATAAACGGCGAGCAGCGCCGCCCCGCGTGCCACTGTGTCTTCCGTACCGGCGAGCGCGAGAATCGCCGCGAGGATCGGGCCGATGCATGGCGTCCAGCCGAACGCGAAGGCGAGGCCCATCAAATAGGCCCCCCAAAGACCGATCGGCTTCTCCACGCTGAAGCGCTTCTCGCGATACAGAAAGGCCAACCGGAACAGGCCGAGAAAGTGCAGTCCCATCGCGATGATGGCGAGACCGGCGACGAGCGACAGAAATTCGATGTGCGCGCGCACGATCTGTCCGAAGACGGAGGCGGTCGCGCCGAGCGTCACGAACACGGTTGCAAAGCCCGCGACGAACAGAAGTGCCGCGAAAAGCGTGTCACGGCGGGCGCGCGTCTCGCCGCCTTCCGCCAATTCCTCGATGGTCGTGCCGGCGATGAAAGTGAGATAAGGCGGCACCAGCGGCAGGACGCAGGGGCTCAAGAAAGAAAGAATCCCCGCGGCCACCGCGGCGGGCCAGGTGACATCGCTCGCCATTTGCTATGCCTTAGCCCGCCCCCTCCCGCTGCGGAAGCGCGCCGAAATGAAGAACCTGATCACCGATGTGCCTGGCCTCAGTGTCGGCAATGCGGCCGATGCGCGCCTTGCCTCCGGCGTGACGGCATTGATCTTCGAGACGCCGGCAACTGCCTCGATCGCGATTCTCGGCGGCGCGCCAGGCGTGCGCGACGGCGCGTTGCTCGAGCCGGAAATGACCGTCGACAGCGTCGATGCCCTTGTTCTGTCGGGCGGTTCCGCCTTCGGCCTCGATGCGATGGGCGGCGTGCAAAGCGTGCTGCGCGCGCAGGGCAGGGGATTCCGGATCGGCGATGTGACGGTGCCGATCGTACCCGGCGCGATCTGCTTCGATCTTCTGAACGGCGGCGACAAATGGGGCGAACGCCCGCCCTATTGGGATCTCGGCCGGACGGCGGCTCTGGCGGCCCGTGACGAATTCGAGCTGGGCACCGCTGGCGCGGGGTTTGGCGCCACGACCGCTACTCTGAAGGGCGGGCTCGGCTCCACGAGCGCGGTGACAACGGGCGGCTTTATCGTCGGCGCGCTGGTCGCGGCGAACGGTATTGGCCAGGCGACGATCGGCTCCGGCCCGCACTTTTGGGCCGCGCCTTACGAGCGCGGCAACGAATTAGGCGGGCTCGGATGGCCATCGCCGCTGCCGGCGGATACGCTGGCGATGCGCGTCAAGGGCGACCTGCCGGCCAACACGACGATTGCCATCGTCGCGACCGACGCGGAACTCACGAAAGCGCAAGCGAAGCGCCTCGCCGTTATGGCGCATGACGGCATGGCGCGCGCGCTGCGCCCGGCGCACGCGGCGCTCGACGGCGATCTCGTGTTTGCCGCGGCGACGGCGCGCGCGTCGCGGCCGCCGGCGATTCGCGATCTGACAGAGATTGGATTATGCGCCGCCGATTGCCTGGCACGAGCGATTGCGCGGGCGATTTACGCAGCAACCGCGCTGCCGTTTGCGGATGCGCTGCCGGCGTGGCGTGATGCGTTTGCCGCTAAGCGGCGGTAAGCCGCGGGATTTTGGCGAGGTCCTTCTTCAGATCGCGATCGAGTTCCCAGATGTCGCACGCGTTCTGCATGCGCAGCCAAACCTCGGGACCATCGCCGAACATTTTTCCGAGGCGCATTGCAATCGCCGGCGTCACCTTCGTCTTCCCCGTTCCCGGAATGACGATCTCCCGCAATAGCTCGCCGGGATGTGCGGGTTTCAGATCGGGGTGGCGTCGGCGCTTACTAGTCATCGCAGGGCCATTGTATGATGTCATTGACCTCACGGCTGCGAGTGTGCCGGGCGGTCATCTTTCGTCAAGGATCGCGTAGCGACCCTGCGGCGGCGCCGGCAAAGCCGGCGTCCTTGACGAAAGATGAGCCTGCCCGGCGAGAATGCGCAGCCAAGAGATCAATGGCGGGGTTCGCCAACGAATCGCAGACTCTGGCCTCTGTCCAACCATCAAAACCTCTCCGCGCGATAAGGCGCGGGATCGGTGAACGGCGTTTCGCCGCAGATCATCTCGGCGATCAGCCGCCCGCTGACCGGGCCCTGCGTGAAGCCGTGATGCTGGTGGCCGAAATCGAACCACAAGCTCTTGTGCCGCGGCGCCGGGCCGATCACCGGCAGCATGTCGGGCAGACATGGTCGCGCGCCCATCCACGGCTCGGCATCGCGCCGTTCGGCCAGAGGAAACAATTTGCGCGCGACCGGCCCGACCTTGTCGAGTTGCACCGGCGTCTTCGGCGCATCGCGGCGCGCGAACTCGACGCCGGTCGTCAGCCTTATGCCGCGGGTCATCGGCGCCAGCAGATAGCCTTCGTCATTATCGAGCAGCGGATGATTGAGCACCGCGTTGCCAACCGTAGCGTAATGCATGTGATAACCGCGCTTCACCGCCAATGGAATGCGATAGCCGAGCGGGCGAAAGACATCGTCCGACCATGGCCCGAGCGCGACGATGACATCGCGGGCTTCGAGGTCGCCGAGACGCCAGCCAGCTGATGTTTGTTCGAGCTTGCGCGCGTCGGCCACCACGAACTTTCCGCCGCGTGCGACAAATAGATCGGCGTAAGCTTTCGCCAGACCGCCGGGATCGACCACCGCGGCGGGCGAGGTGAAATGGACCGCGCCGTGCATACCGGTGACGTGCGGTTCCCCCTCGGCAAGCGCCTTCGCGTCCAATACATCGAACGGCACGCCGAAGGGCGTGAGCCGCTCCGCGTCCGCAATGCCCTTCTCCAATGTCGCCGCGCTTCGATACCCCTTAATCCAGCCCGTGCGCCGCAACAGATGCAGCGCGCCGGCTTCCTGCATCAGCGTTTCATGCTCGCTCAGGCAATTTTCGATCAGCGGCAAGGCGGCGCGCGCCGTTCGCTCCCAGCGATGCGGTGCGCTCGCACGATAATATTTGTAGAGCCACGGCAGAAAGCCGGGCAGGGCGGGCAAATGGTAGTGCGATTCCGCCGAGAGATTCAGCGCGTAGCGGATGAGCGCACGGAACTCGCGCGGAAACGAACGCGGAAAAATTGTCGAGCGCTCGATAATCCCGGCATTGCCGTAGCTCGTCTCCTCGCCCGCCGCGTCATGCTTGTCGATGAGCACGACCGAGCGTCCGCGCTTCTGCAAATGCAGCGCGGCGGAGACGCCGACCATCCCGGCGCCGAGAACGATGGCATCGACGCGCATGCGTCAGGTCGCGAGGGACAAAGGCGTGGCGACGGATTCCAGCGCCTTCCGCTCGGCTGCGACGCCCCAGATCGCCTCGACGACGCCGGCTATGATCATCAACACCGCGCCGAAGAGGTAACCGAGAAACACGCTGCCGCGCGCGCCGCTCTCGATGAGAAGCCCAAAGAGAATCGGCCCTAAGACGCCGCCAACTCCGGTGCCGATCGCATAGAAGCAGGCGATCGCCAGCGCGCGGATCTCGATCGGGAAAGTCTCGCTCACGGTGAGATAAGCCGCGCTCGCCGCAGCGGAGGCGAAGAAGAAGATCACCGACCAGCAGACCGTCTGCGCCGTTGCCGACAGGATCCCGGCGTCGAACATCCAGCCTGTGGCTGCAAGCAGCACGCCGGAGAGGATGTAGGTGAAGCTGATCATGACCTTTCGTCCGATCGTATCGAAGAAGCGTCCGAGAACGAGCGGCCCAAGCACATTGCCGATGGCGAACGGCAGGATGTACCAGCCGACCGAATCGGCGGGAACAGCATAGAACCGCGTCAGCACCAGCGCATAGGTGAAGAAGATCGCGTTATAGAAGAACGCCTGCGCCGACATCAGCGCCAGTGCGACCAATGAGCGCGTGCGATGCACGCGGAAGAGCTGGTCGAAAACCTGCGCAAGCGGCGTATGCGTGCGCGCGGTGATCGTGATCGTGGTCAGCGGTGTGGATTGATCGATCGTGCCGCCGCCGGCAAGAATGCGCTTCTCGATGTCGGCGACATCGCGCTCGGCTGCCTCTTCACGGCCGTGGATCGCCAGCCAGCGCGGGCTTTCCGGAATCCACATGCGCATGAACAGGATCACCAATCCGAGCACCGCGCCGATGAAGAACGCAACACGCCAGCCGATGTCGATCGCAAAATAGGCGGGGTTGAGCAGCACGACCGAGGCGAGCGCGCCGATCGCCGCGCCAACCCAGAAACTGCCGTTGATCGCAAGATCGGTGTGGCCGCGATAACGCGCCGGGATCAGCTCCTGGATGGTCGAATTGATCGCCGAATATTCGCCGCCGATGCCGGCGCCGGTCAGCAGGCGAAAGAAACAGAAGCTCCACACATTCCACGAAAACGCCGTCGCCGCCGTCGCGGTGAGATAGAGCGCGAGCGTGATGAAGAAGAGCTTTTTGCGCCCCAAGCGGTCGGTGAGCCAGCCGAAATAGAGCGCGCCGGCGACCGCGCCGACGAGATAGCAACCCGAGGCAAGCCCGACGTCGGCGGCGCTGAAGCGCAGCACCGGACTCTTTTCGAGCGCACCTGCAATCGAGCCGGCGATGGTCACCTCCAGCCCATCGAGGATCCAGGTGATGCCGAGGGCGATGACGACGAGCGTGTGGAAGCGCGACCAGGTCAGCCGATCGAGCCGGGCGGGGATATCGGTTTCGATGCGGCGGGCGTGAGCGGAGCTGGTTTCGAGCATCTGCCGAAAACGCGCATTGCCGCGATTGGTGCCTGCCGCCCTATATCGCTCGCGTGACCTCCCGCCATCCGATCTCCCGCCGCGGCCTGCTAGCCGGCGCCGGCGCAAGTCTCGCACTGCCGTATGTCGCCCGCGGGCAGTCCGCGAACGATGCGGATATCCTCATCGTCGGCGCTGGCGCGGCGGGGCTCGCCGCCGCGCGGGAATGCCAGCGCCTCGGCAAGAGCTTCATTCTCGTCGAAGCGCGCGACCGCACCGGCGGCCGCGTGTTCACCGATACGACCCTCGGTGAGTCCTTCGACGCTGGGGCGCGCTACATCCATTGGGCCGAGCGCAATCCCTGGGCGGACGTGGCCCGCGACATTGGCGTCGCGACATCGCCGGACATCTCCGCGCCGGGCGGCTTTCGCTTTTATGCCAATGGCAAGCCGGTGCCGGAGGCGGACCGCAGCGTGCGGCGGCAGGCGTTTGCCGCGCTGTCGCGCCTGCTCGACGATGATCCCTCGGAGGTGCCCGATATTTCGCTCGCTGACGAAGCCGCGGCGCGCGGCAATGCATTCGCCGATGCCGCCGGCGGGCTCGCTCGCATGGCGCTCGGCGAGGAGCCGGAGCGCGTCTCGGCGCGCGATTATGCCCAGCTTTGGTCAGGCGCCGATCTCGTTGTGCCGGGCGGGTATGGCGCGCTAGTCACGGCCTACGGCGCCGGCCTGCGGGTGCTTCTGTCGACGCCTGTCACCGCGATCCGGTGGGACGGCCAGGGCATCGCCGCCGAGACGAACGGCGGCACGATCCGCGCGAATGCCGCAATCGTCACCGTGCCGCCGACGGTGCTTGCCGCGGGCGCGATCCGCTTCATTCCCGATCTGCCCGCCGATACGCGGGGCGCACTCGCCGGACTGGGCGCCGGCGCACTGACCAAGATCGGTTTAAAATTCGACGGCGCGCGTTTCGATCTGCCGGAAAATTCCGATGTGTTCGAAATCGAAGATGCCGGGGCGACCTATGATTTCGAATGCTGGACATTCGGCCGCAATCTTGTCGTCGCCAATTTCGGCGGCGATCACGCGCGCCGCATCACTGCCGATGGCAACAAAGCGGCAATCGCCGCCGCGCTCGAGGCTTTCGTGCGCGTCGTCGGCGGGGACGCGCGCAAGTCGTTCGCTGCCGGCAGCGCGCATGCTTGGCACCGCGATTCGTTTTCCCTCGGCTGCTATTCGCATTGCCTGCCGGGACACGCCGGCGCACGCGCCAAGCTCGCCGAGCCCATCGCAAATCGCATCTTCTTTGCGGGCGAAGCGACCGGCGGCGAGGATTTTGGAGCTGCAATGACCGCGGGCGGCGCTTTCCTTGCGGGGCAGGCGGCTGTGCGACGTGCGGCGGGGCTTTAGCGATCTCCCGAAAGATGCTGTAACCCGCGGCTTCCCTCCGAAGGAGACCTCATGAACGGCGCCGAAAGTCTTGTGCACACGCTTTTGAAATGCGGCGTCGACACCTGCTTTGCCAATCCCGGCACGTCGGAGATGCATTTCGTCGCTGCGCTCGATCGCATCCCCGGCATGCACTGCGTGCTCGGCCTGTTCGAGGGCGTGGTAACGGGCGCCGCCGACGGCTACGCGCGCATGGCCGGCAAGCCGGCCGCGACGCTCCTGCATTGCGGTCCTGGTCTCGCCAACGGTCTTGCCAATCTGCATAACGGCAAGCGTGGACGCACGATGATGGTGAACTGCGTCGGCGATCAGGCGACCTATCATCGTCCGCTCGATCCGCCGCTTGCCGCCGACACCGAAGGATGGGCGCGCGGCGTCTCCGGTTTCGTGCGTACCGCCAAAGACGCCGCCGATGTCGGCGGCGCGGCGGCGGCGGCGGTCACGGCCGCGCAAACCTCGCCGGGGCACATCGCGACGCTGATCCTGCCGTCCGACACATGCTGGGGCGAAGGCGGCATCATTGCTGAGAAGCGGCCGGTGCCGCCGCCGCCACGCGCGACCAAAGATCGCATTGCCGAAATCGCGCGATTATTGCGCCAGGAAACAGACGTGGTGCTCCTGCTCGGCGGCAATGCTTTGCGCCAGCAAGCGGTCGCCGACGCGCACGCAATCGCCGCCGCGACGGGCTGTCGCGTTTTGGCAGAAAATTTCTGTCAGCGCATCGAGCGCGGCGCCGGACGTTTCTCGGTGACGCGCGTGCCCTATCCGATCGATCGCGCGCTCGAAGTTTACGCCGGCGCCAAGCACGTCGTGCGCATCGGCGCCGTGCATCCCGTGATTTTCTTCGCTTATCCTGGCAAGCCGCAATCACCGGTGCCGGAGGACGCCAAGCAATATGTGCTGTCGCTGCCGGACGGCGATCAGCCGCATGATCTTGCCGCACTTGCTGATGAGCTCGGTGCGAAACGCGTCTCACCGCCGAAGACCGAGCGGCCGAAGCCCGCGTCAGGCGCAATTGCCTCGGCAACCATCGCGCAATCGCTTGCGGCTTTGTTGTCGGACGATGCGATCGTCGTCGACGAGAGCATCACCTTCGGCCGTGCCTTTTATCCGGCGCTCGCCAGCGCGGCGGCGCACGATTTCCTGCAGGTGACGGGCGGGGCGATCGGCGGCGGCATGCCGCTTGCGACCGGCGCCCCCATCGGCGCACCTGGACGACGGGTGGTCAATCTCGAAGCCGACGGTTCGGCGATGTACACGATCCAGTCGCTGTGGACGCAGGCGCGCGAAAAGCTCGACATCACCACGGTGATCTTTTCCAACCGCAAATACGCGATCCTGCTCGGCGAATATGCCGCCGTCGGTGCCAATCCCGGCCGCACCGCGCTCGACATGCTCGATCTCGGCAACCCCGATCTCGATTTCGTGAAAATCGCCGCCGGGATGGGCGTCGAGGGCGCGCGTGCGACGACGGTCGACGAGTTCAACGATCTGTTCCAGACGGCGAACCGGCGGAAGGGACCGTTCGTGATCGATTTGGCATGTTGAACGTCATCGCGAGGAGGCGAAGCCGACGAAGCAATCCATGTGTGGACGGCCGCTGACTTGCAAGTGGATCGAGCGGATTTTTTGAGTTGTCGTTCGCTTGCATCCATGTG
>Ga0164306_10000945_pt1 | contig 12507 bp, 10 predicted proteins | sample Whisoiple_242_MG_FD_110213 | JGI IMG/M metagenome (GOLD analysis project Ga0164306, IMG submission 110213) | Soil microbial communities amended with fresh organic matter from upstate New York, USA - Whitman soil sample_242_MG | ecosystem: Environmental > Terrestrial > Soil > Unclassified >... | reverse complement strand
GAACAATCCCTGTACGCCTACTACGAGCAGTACCTCCGCGCCGGCGGCGACCGCGCAGAATACGAACAGACCACCGCCACCGCCGGCCGGCGCAATACCAGGCAGCACAAGGGCCATGAAACCTCTCGTTCGCACACCGATGACGTGATGACCCGATCTGAAGAGCGTCTGCGGGTTGGCACCGAGCAAGTCGAAACCGGCCGCGCCCGGCTCCGGAAATACATCGTCACGGAACAACAATCGGTCGACGTCCCGATTTCCCGGGAGGAAGTCCGGGTCGAGCGGGAACCGATCACCGACGCCAACCGGGGTGAAGCATTGTCCGGCACAGAGATCACCGAGGACGAACACGAAATCGTGCTCCACGAAGAACGCCCCGTCGTGACTACCGAAACGGTTCCAGTGGAACGCGTCCGGCTCGGTACCGAAACCCTGACCCGACAGGAGAAGATCAGTGGCGAGGTCCGCAAGGAACGGGTTGAAATTGACGACGAGCGCACCCCCAACGCGGGGCCGCACCACCGGCAACCCAAACCGCTGACCGCCGAAGGCACCCGAGCGCGAAGCTGAATAGGGCGCGCAGCGGAGGTAGGTGAGAATGCTCAGTCGTGGCAAGCCGTCTCGGCACGCCCCGGCAGCCGCCCCGACCCGGTATGTCTGATGCAATCCGTCCGATGAGCTCTGAAAAGTTACCCTGGCTCATCGGGCGGTCTGTGATTGGAACACTACGATTCGGGCGCCGGCAAGTGTTGCTGGAGTACTTGTTGTGCTCTACTTCATCGCTGTCATTCTCGTTGTGCTACTGGGACTGTGGGTCGTTGGACGAATTGCAGGGTGTGCCGGCCGAATGATCCCCCTGACCTCTACCGACTCCGTCACTTGACCCCTACCCCTCCTGGGCGTCGAGGTCGAACGCGTTGATGACCGCTGCCGAGAGTGCCGTTTCCTGGTCATCGAGCAGGAATCCCCCCCGACGGCCAAGGCTGTGGTGATCGATCGTGAAGATGTTGTCCAGATTCACCACCGAGTCGTGATCCAGGCCGTTCTGGGGTCCTACCGGGACTTCCGTCGCCAAATCTCGGATGGTGGAGGTGATTGCCGCGACAGTGACTATTCCGTTCCGTTCAGGTGCGTCACGAGGCCGTTCTGGAGCGCATAGAGGCTGGCTCCGACCCGGTTGGTCGCGCCGATCTTGCGGTAGGTCCGTTCAACATGGTTGCGGACGGTCTTCTCGCTCAGGACCAGTTGGTTGGCGATTTCCCTGTTCGTGAAGCCGCGGGAGACCAGGCCGAGGACCTCGTGTTCCCGCGGAGTGAGGAGGTCATCGCGCTGACTCCTGGATGTCCGGTGCCCGGCGACAGCGAGGACGGCGTCGACACACTCGGGGTCGAGTAGGCCCGATCTGCTCCTGCTGCGTAGCCGCTCCATGGCCTCCTTGGACGACATGGGCGAACGGTAGGGTCGCGGCTCCAGCGCCGACTGGTAGGCGACCGCGGCAGCCAGGATGCGTTCGCTGCGCCCGAGCATCGTTCCCCCGAGGCCGAGCGGGTACCCGGTGCCGTCGAGGTGTTCATGGTGCGCGCGGGCAATCGTGCGCACCGGGCCGAGCCCCGGGATCCGGTCCAGGACGCGCTCTGTCAGGTAGGGGTGCATTCGGACTCGCTCCCATTCCGACGGACTCAGGTCCCCTGGCTCGGACCACACCTGATTGGAGACGCCAAGTCGGCCGAGGTCATGCAGATGCCCTGCTCGACGGAGCGTGCGGACATCTCCACCGGCCAGGCCCAGCGACTTGCCGGCCGCTGCCGAGAGCGTGGCCACGGCCCGCGAGTGGCCCAAAGTGAAGGGGCACTTGAGGTCGACGAAGTCGCCGATCGCGCAGACCAGTTCATCGAAGCCGTCGTCGGTGAGTCGGACTTCCTGGTCGGGTGCCTGGGCGAGCGCGTCGGCCCACACATCGCCGTTCGGGGCCGGCGCGAACAGCTCTTCGGGGGCGGTCAGCACGGCGTCGACGACGGCTGGATCGAATTGGCCGCCGCGCCGGCTGTTGGCCATCGCGATCACCGCTTCCAGGCCGTACATCCGGTGGTGTACCTCGGCGACGTCGGCGAACTGGGCGACCTTCATCTCGATGGGAATCTGGCTCCCGGAGGCGCCGGTCGGCAACCCCCGGCCGTCACAGCGTTCGAAGGTGTAGGCCAGCGTGGTCCCGACCTCTGGAGAGAGGCCAACGTGCTGCGCGAGTGCCGCTGCCGAAGCGCAGTGCGAGTGGATCAGTGTGGCGATTTGGCCGCGCGCGTCCTGGAACAGCGTGCCCAACACCTTCAGCCGCTGCGGAAGCGCTTCGCCCTTGGCAACATTGCCGAGTAGAAACCGCAGGTAGGGCAGGCCGGACCAGTCGACGAGATAGGCCTCGCGCCGGACCGCGATGTCATCGCCGAACCAGCGGGCATACTCCTGGGAGTCTGCATGGCACCCGATCCACATCACCAACGTGGTATAGAAAACGGTGCCGCGTTGCTCGGCATCCAGGCCGAGCCGGTCGGACAGCCGGCAGGCGATCGTTGCTGAGCGGAGCATGTGCTCGGCGGGCTGACCCAGGCCGAGGTCGATGGCAACGGACAGCCCGGCCAGGACCTCGACGCGCCGAGGGAGAACCCCGGCGCCGGGTCTGCCCGAACCCTTCATGGGCCGATTCTGCTCCCCTTGACCAACGACAACCGAGTCCGGTCAAAGCCGGATTTCGAAGACCCTGCTGAACGGGGTCTGTGCGACGGAATCGAATCGAGTGAAGCCGCTCGTGGTGACCACGTCGCGGATCCGTGCGGGTCCCGCTGGGTGCCGAGGGCCAAACCGACCCCCTGGGCCAACGACGACGGGGTGCACAGCAAGGTGGAGAACCCGTAGTAGGCCCGCCCGACCGGGTTGAGGTTGTCGCTGACGCTGTCGCCTGCCATCGGCTCGACGACCATCCAGGTGCCTTCTGGCGCAAGGGCGGCACGGACGTGCCGGCCTGCACCGACCGGGTCTCCCATGTCGTGCAGGGCATCGAACGTAGTCACCAGGTCCGACCAGTGTGCGTTGTACATGGTGCGAAAGAACCGCTCGCAACCGTCGTGAACGTCGGCGTGGTGCTCGTGCCAGCCCAACCCGGCGTGGTTGCGAGCAGCCAGGAGCACATGGGCATTCAGCCATTCCCGGGCATAGGGCTCGCCGGTCCCGGTGGCCGCAGCCAACTGCGCGGGGGTGACCGGTCCCGCAGCCATCGTGGTGTGGTAGCCCAGCTTGTCGCCGACCACGACCAGGGCCGTGTTCAAGGTGGCGCCGACCTCATCGACGGCCTTGAAACCGAATGCCATAAGTGTCGACGTCAATCGTGGGTGCCTGCTGTAGATCGGTCATGGTGTTCCTCTCGGTGGTGTCTGCTCTTGGGTGGACAGTGGTCGAAGTCGATCAGGACCGTCACGAAACATGCTTCATCGCTGGGGTTCTCGACGTCGAGACCGGTGCCGTGAACCGGGCCTGACCGGCGAAGAACAGCCCCCGCTGTGGAAGCCAGAAATCGCCGAGACGCGTCTGCTCCCGCAACGGAGCGAGAGCGCCCAGATCTGCGCCGTCCAGCTCTGCGTGCCCGCCGACGACTCGCCACACATGCAGTGGCGCTGCTTTGAAGCCTTGGCCGTTGGGAGTTCGCCCGTGCAAGCTGATCCGCCCCGAGCGCAGGAGCCCAACGGCCATCGATCCCATCGGGCCGAGCACGGCATCGCTGTTCCAGGCCCACTGCGGCGTGATTCCGCCCATCGATGTCATCGCCCGGGTGGCCGGTGTCGCACCGAGCCTCAGCCGCCACGAAAGACGGGCTCCCATCCTCACGTCCAGGGTCCAGTCGTCCGGCCAGGTCACCTCGATGGCTGGAACCCGCTCCACGGCAGTCGCCGAGCCGAAATAGCGGGGACAGCTCGCGTCCGGATCGGTGGTCGTGAAAATGGTCCAGCGGCCGATCGGGTCGCGAAGCCAGATCGCCCGGTACGGCTTGCCGAACGAGCTTGCCAACATGTCGCGAAAGGCGAGGTAGTGCCCCGCTGAGTACGGCACACCCATCGCGCCGTATCCCGTGAACCGCTCGTCCGACCCCCGGGCGAGTTGTGGGTTCACCTCGATGGTGGAGACCGCTTGTCGTGGTGTTGAAGTCATGACCCAAGCGTCGGCCAAGGATCCACCCCTGCGCATGAGCAATCGGCCTCAAGTTGTTGGCATCGATGAGTTCGATGGTCGACCTTGGTCTCCAAGGGCATGACGCCGGATGCGCGGTCCGATACAGCAAAGGGAACGACCATGGACAGCAAGCTGCTCGAGTCGACCGTCAACCAGACACTGGAGTTGGTCGAGTGGGTCGGGGACGCCGACCCTGGGGCCCCGATCCCGACCTGTCCAGGATGGACGCTGACCGACCTGGTCGGCCACGTCGGTTCGACCCAGCGATGGGTGAGCAGGCTGGTCGGCGAGGGCATCGGTGATCCGGGCACGGCCTTCTCGATCGGCTGGGAATCGGCGCCGGCCGATCCGTCGGCCTGGGGTACGTGGCTGTCGGAAGGGGCTCAGAGGGTCCAGTCGACGTTTGCCGGGTCGACCGACGACCGGGTGGTGTTCGACCCGTCGGGCGGGGGAGATGGCGTGGCCTTCTGGTTTCAACGGATCTTCGGCGAGATATCCGTGCACCGGATCGATGCCGCGTTTGCGCTGGACCGTGAATACCAGATCGATCCGACGCTTGCGGTGGCCGCTATCGAAGACTGGTTGGCGAACATGGCTTCGAGCGGCTGGGCCGCGAACGTGCCCGGGTTCACCGATGCCATGCGCGGTGATGGTCAAACCATTGCCTGGGTGGCGGACGACGCGGATCAGGCGTGGCTACTCCGGCGAACGGACGCTCCACTGGTCCTCACCCACGATCGCGGCGATTCCGACGTCACGATCCACGGGCCCGCCCGTGAGCTGCTTCAAATTGTCAGCCGGCGACTGCCGCTCGACGCTGCCGAATCCAGCAGGGTGGTCGGTGATCGCGACGAGCTGACCCACCTGATCGAGCACATGAAATGGGTTGCCGGATGAATTGAGCGCCCCGGGAACACCGGCCGGAGGATCACGCCGATGACGATCGGCCGCGACACCTGCAGCGCACTTGGTGATCTAGCGCCGCAGCACGACAGTCGTCCAGCCGGCATTTCCGCGGATTTCAACGACCGGGCCACCGGAAACCGTTGGCGGGCCGGACTTGTCCTTGAGGGTGGACATCGAACCACCGGCGAAACCATCCGAACGAGCGACGATCGCGTCACCGAGGCGGAGCTTGATGGTGCTCCACGATGCCCGCACCTCGATGATGCACCCGGTCACCGGGATCACCGCCTGGCCCAGGTCCAAGTCCGCGACGCCCATCGAGCCGGTGATTGTCAGGTGGGCGGGCACCTCCCAACGGCCGCGACGCCTCACAGTGGTCCAGTCCACGCTGATCGTGTCAGCGTCACCGATCAGTCCGTCGGCAAGGACTGCGCGGGCCGGTGGGAAAAGAGCGGCGGCCGTGGGCAAGTCCATCAATACCGCGCGCAACTCGCCGCGAGTCTTGGCGGCGAATACGGTCTGCGAACGCTCCTCGAACTCACCCAGATCGATGTAGCCGCCGCCGACCGCATCTTGCAGCACGGCAACCGCTTGCTCGCGATCCCGGTCACCTACTCGGAACGCGTCGGAATCAGGAGGCTGAGTCATCGTGGCGATCCTACCGATGTGGCCGATCGCAGCCGGGATACCGAGGCCCGTCGACCCGACAGGTCACGACCGGAGGAGGGCCGAGACGGGGATGCCGGCGCCGAGCGGGAAGTGCCGCGCATGCGACACCCCCCGCCCCGAATCTCAGTGGTGGAACGTGGAGCGCTTACCCATGTCCGGCAGCGGAGTCTCCAGGGCCTCGAGGAACGTCAATTCCGCCTTGATGGCAAGGAGCAATTGATACGCAAGGTCATGGCTGAGGCCGACTTTCACGACGACACGCTGGAGCGTGAGATTCGCCATGTCTGCGGCCATCGGGTAGGCGGGAACCAACCAACCCCGCATCCGAAGCCGGTCGGCGAGGTCATACAGGGTCCATTTATCGGTGTGCCCGTCCTTGAGAATCCAGGCGAAGACCGGGATTGTGTCGCCTCGGCTCATCAGTTGGAACGGGCCCATCTTTTCGATCTCGGACGACAGGTAGGTCGCGACGTCGATGGAGTTCTGCTGAAGCGCTCGATATCCCTCACGTCCCAGCCGCAGGAACTGGTAGTACTGCAGGAGCACCGGCGCACCCGGACGCGAAAAGTTCAGTGCCAGCGTGGGCATGTCGCCGCCGAGGTAGCTGACGTGGAAGATGAGGCTCGGTGGCAGGACGGCCTTGCTGCGCCACACGACCCAGCCGACGCCTGGGTAGACCAGGCCGTACTTGTGGCCCGACGTGCTGATGGAGTTGACCCGCTCGACCTGGAAGTCCCAGACGAGGTCCGGCTGGCAGAACGGCGCGACCATGGCGCCCGAGGCGCCGTCGACATGGATCCTCACGTCGAGACCGGTGTCCGCCTGGATCTGGTCGAGCTTTTCTGCAATGGCAACGACCGGTTCGTACGCACCGGTGAAGGTCTGGCCCAGAATTGCCACCACACCGATGGTGTTCTCGTCGACGTACTTCTCCAGTTCGTAGCCGTCCAGCACGAGATGCTCGGGCGTGCAGGGCACGTACCGTGCCTCGACATCCCAGTACTCGCAGAACTTCTCCCACACGACCTGCACGGCGGCGGACATGATCAGGTTCGGCTTGTCGAACGGCTTGCCGTCGGCCTTACGCTGCTCCTGCCACCGCCGCTTGAGCGCGAGGCCGCCGAGCATGCAGGCCTCGGAGGAACCGATGGTCGACGTGCCGATCGTGTCGTCGGCATCGGGAACGTGCCACAGGTCGGCAAGGATCCGCCAGCAGCGGTCCTCGATCTCGGCCGTGGCCGGGTACTCGTCCTTATCGATCATGTTCTTGTCCGCGGCCTCGCCGTAAATACGCTGGGCCTCGTCATCCATCCAGGTCGATACGAACGTCGCGAGGTTCAGCCGGGAGTTACCGTCCAGGATCGACTCGTCGTGCACGATCTGATAGGCGGTCGCCGGGAGCATCGACTGGTCCGGCATCTTGTGCTTCGGAAGGTCGGCTGACTCGCCGGGGCGGGCGAAGACGGGGTTCAGGGCGTCCCGTCGATCAGCGGCAGGGGGTTTGATCGCCGCGTCAGGGGCAGCGGGCTGGATCACCGAATCAACGGCAGGGGGTTGGGTCATGAGTCCTCCTCGTGTCGGGAGTGAGGTCAGGAATCGAGTTCCTGCGCTCTGAAAATGAGGCAGAGTTCGCCGGGGGTACGTGGTGCATTGCCGGCCAGATCGAGGAACTCGGCCTTTCCGGAGGTGAGCATCTTCAGCGTCCAGTAGTCAGGCTGAACATAGCGCATACGTCGCAGGAGGCGCTTTCACCCCCATTTCCGGCGGAGTGCATGAGATCGGACCTCCGGATCGTGCCCGACCCGCCCGCGTTCGGCCACCTGATCATCCGTTGGCAGGGGACGCTGTGCTCGAAGGTGAAGGCGTTGCCCGGACCGTAGGCGGCCTCGACCGTCCGCGGCCGTTCGTCATGGGGACCGTAGTGCCGGCGTACCCGTCGGCGTCGCCGGCGCTGGGCACGTTGACGTACGTGCCGTCGCCGAACGGCAGCAGCGCCCAAGAGAGCGTCGCGATGCGGAGGCGTCGAGCCGCCAGGGGGCGTGGCGGTCATCGGAGTTCCTCGTCGGTCAGTGCTTGAAGACGTCGACGTCACCGGGTTCGGTCTCGAGCACCTCGCGCCGGAAGATCAGCAACCAGAGGAAGAACAACCCACCTATCGCCAGCAGGCCGACCACGATGATGACGGGGACCAGGGCCGACTCCGGTGTCACCAGGACGAACACCGCGAACGCGGACCACACCAGCGCAGCGATCGCCACCGGCAACTCGAACCGCCCGAGATCGAACGCCCCCTTCTTGCGTTCCAAACGTTTCCGCACCGCCAGGTAGAGCACGATGGTGGATCCGTAGGTGATCGCCGGCAGAATCGTTCCCGCCGTGATCATCTCCAACATCGCGTTGCCGGGCAGCGCGACCATCAGGATCACCCCGAGAACGAGAATCAGGAGCGTTGCGGGGATCGGTGTCTTCGTGTGCGGATTGACCCGTCCCATGATCTGGTGGGCCGGGAAGCGGGAGTCGCGCGACATCGCGAAGACGATGCGCGAACAGGCCATGATCGCCACCATGCCGGCGCCGAAGAAGGCGAAGGTGACGGCCAACAGCAGCAGTCGCTCCATGACCGGACCCAGCTGGTCGCGCAGGATCTCCGCGACAGGCGAGGCGCTGGCACTGATCCCGGGAATGTCCCGGATCGCGATGGTGAGCGCGATGAGCAGCATCAAACCCAGCCCGCCGGCCGCTGCGACCGACCCGACGATTGCTCGAGGCACGGTGCGAAACGGATCCTTGGCCTCTTCGGCCAGGTTGGCCGCCGCGTCGAAGCCGACCAACGTGCCGAGCCCCATGATCATCGCGAGCATCAACCCGCCGCCGATGCCGAAGTAGTTCGGTGCATTCTCGGCCACACCCTGCGAGGTCAGGTTGTCCATCGACCCGTTGCCCGTGATCAAGACGGCGATGATCAGGGCGATCGCGACCACAACAACGAGCGTCAGTTCCACGCCTACCGCCGCCGTATTGATCAGACTGACGATCCGGGTGGAAGCGAGGGCCAGCACCACTTGGACCAGCAGCACCGCCAGCGTGATCATTCGGGCGGTGTTCTCGTCAGGTTCGATGCCGAAGAGCGGCATGAAAGCCTGGCTGGAGAGCGCGAAATCGGCGGCAACGACTGCGAGTACGAGGTAGCAGAACGTGAGCCAGCCGAACCCCCAGCCGATTTTCGGGTTGGCCAGCCGCGAGGCCCACTGATAGGACGATCCGCTCAACGAGATCCGGGCGGCGAACTGGGCGATCACCAAGGCGACCAGCAATTGTCCGATCGCCACGATCACCCACAGCCAGATGCCGACCGGGCCGGCGTTCTGCAGCACGTCGTCGTAGGTGCCGAAAATACCGACTGCCACCGAGATGAAGGCAAAGGAGATCGCAAAGACCTGAAAGGAACCGAGCGTCCGTTTCAGCTCCTGGTGATAGCCGCTGCCTTCCACCGAACTGTCGCCGCTTTGCGAAACCGGCTTGGCGTCCACCACGTCGACCATCTCACCTTCGGTCAAAGAAAATGCGGCTGCGGTCGGTACCGAGACCTTGAACCCAGTGGGGATCGGAACGAATTGTGCGCTTGCATAGTCCCCTCCGGAATCGGCTTCAGGGCGATGACCTGGTCCGCCGAACGCTCACCGTCACCCATGGCGCCCCTGCAGGTTTCGAATCTGTTGCGGACTCATCGAAAGGAGGACGCCGATTACTGCTGGTGGGAATCACGGCGGGGGCGAGGCGACTATTCACACGATAGATATTCGGACAGGGAAAGATCTTGCGACGCGCGAGACATCAAGCGGCCCAGGAACGACCCTTCGAAGGCAAGCCGCTACTTGTAGTCGTTGTTCGCCCCGGCGTCCATGGTCACGATGATGTCGGCCCCCAGGATCGGACGTTGCTTGCCCTCCGGAGCCGAATACTGCTCGAGGAAGAGCGCAATGAAAACGCAGGACGCGATGAAGAGAATCAGGCCGAACGTGAAGATGCGGCTTCGACCGAACACGTCGCCGAGGGCACCGCAGTGACAATCACAGCGGCGCCCACCAACATGTAGCCCGTGACCGCCCATTGCAATTACGAAATGGGCGCGTTAGTCGCGCGCTCGCCGCCTCCAAGCGCCTTCGGCCTACTCCGACCGGTCGGATGGCGCAACACTGACCGGATCAGCTGGTGCGCCCGTTCCCGCACCGGCGGGAGTTTGGATGGCTAAGCCGATAAGGGTCAGCACAATCCCCAGCACAAACGCCATCGCGGCGACGCCGAAAGCAACGACCGAGGTGAACAGAGACGCCTGCAGGAAAGCCGAGTCCATTGCGGTCGCCCGGTTGGGATCGTCCTTCTCGAGCTCCGCGTAGGTGTTGCCTCCGGTGATTCCCAGCGTGTGCTTGTTGATCACCATCGCCTGGCAGTATGCCGAGAACGGGCCGTTCACATCATCATCGGCCAAACAGTCGGCGTCCGAGGATACGACGATCTTCTGATCTGCCAGCGTATTTCCGACGACCACCCAGGCTGCCACCCCCGCTATGGCCATGATGATTCCGACCACGATAGCCGTGATACCAGCAACTTTCCTCATGGCCCATCTCCTTCAGCGGCGTGCCGCACCCAACGGGCATGCTGCCCGCGTCATAGAGCGTACTGCAATGCGTGATATTTGGGACCAATGCGGCGGACCACGCCAATCATTCAAACAGTGTTCACCCAACAAGGGTGAATCGTTTGATCGGAGCTGGTCTGACCTGGAGTACTTGACGCCAAGTCGGGCTCAATCCACGTCGAGCATGGCCGAGTTCGGGTCCGAATGGTGTTGCATCGTCTGTGATCGGGGCCGCGAGCAGTGTCGCACTCACGAAAGCGGTTGAGCAGTCCGCTTTGGAGGGGACCGCCCTTTCCCGGGCCCCGATCCTTGGGCGGGTGGGTCGGGTCGGTTGTTGACCGTCCAGTTGTCGAAACCGTCGAGCCGATCGATCCGGTTGTCGAATTACCTGTCGCGCACCCCGGTCTCACGCAATCCTTTTGGCGATGTGGTGGGTGCGACGTACCACGAATGGCACGCCGATTCGGAGGGGCGCTGTCGCGCATTGCTGACAAGTTCGGGGCGTTGTCGGCGAAATACGATGCGGTGCTTGTGGTGGGCGGCGACTACACCGACGTCTCAACAGCTATCGGGTGGTCGATGAACGCGCAGGTCGCCGCGAAGATCGGATCGCCTGTGGCACTGGTGGTGCTGACGCGGGCGGGACTCGGGCCGATTGCTGCCGCTGCTGAACTCGCCCGGACCGAACTGATCGCATGGCACGCGCAACCGGTCGCCGCGATCGCGAACCGGGCCAATCCGGTCGATCTGCACCTGGTTCGCACCCTGCTCGCCCGGACCGGCTCGCGGTCGGGGGTACCCCAGAGATGCCTTTGCTGGATGCGCAGACGGTGGCGGACCTGCAGGAGGCTTGCGGGGCGGAGCTCGTGTGGGGTGATCCTGAGCTGCTCCAGCGGGAATCGATGGGGTTCGTGGGCGTTCGCGCTGGTCGGGGTCACCCAGGTGATGGGCGAGGCGACGGTCGACGGGTGTCCGCGATCCTGGGTGCCGGCGTGACCATCGTGTCGATTGCGCTAAGTGTGGTGCTGGGCCTCAGCCCTTGGCCAGTGGGCAATAAATTGGATCCGCAAGCAATAGCGGTCGCGAGTGTTCGGGGGTTCAGGGGCCGATGCGGAGCTCGCGAAGGGACCAGCCGAACGGCGCGGGCGCGATGGACTCGGCAGTTCTGCGGGCCCTCTCTTTCTCTACTTCGTCGCGTTCGGCGTCGACGCAATGGCGTCCGTCCTGGGAAATGTTCAGACGTGACTCGGCTTGCAATTCGCACTCCCGTCGTCGTGGCAGCAGGGGCCGCAACTTCCTGGCCCGGTGCGCGCTTCTCCACCCCGGCGGGCGGAAAGGAAATGGCCCGGGCTCCGCGCTGGCATCGAGCGACATCTGCATCCACAAGTGTTCCGCTGGCCGCCATCAACGACTACAGTGGTTGCAGGTCAGGTTTGTGAATATTTCGTACGGCCGAGTTGTCGACGGGGGTTCACCTCGAATTGCCGTCCGCAGCCTGGCGCACTGTCAAAAACTCTGCTCCGAACAATGGAGCGACCCGCCTGGCCCGTTTCTTCTTGGTAGTGGGGTCGCCTTCACCTGACAGACGAAGGAGCCACTCCGATGGCGACAGTAACGTTCGACGAGGCGACTCGCTTGTTCCCGGGCGCCACCAGTCCGGCAGTCAACCGGCTCGACCTGGACATCGAGGACGGCGAGTTCCTGGTGCTGGTGGGCCCTTCCGGCTGCGGGAAGTCGACCAGCCTTCGGATGCTGGCCGGCTTGGAGTTCGTCAACGGGGGCCACATCCGGATAGGCGACCGTGACGTGACCCGGTTGGCGCCCAAGGAACGCGATATCGCAATGGTCTTCCAGAACTACGCGCTGTACCCGCACATGACCGTTGGCGAGAACATGGGGTTTGCGCTGAAGATCGCGGGCACCCCGAAGGAGGAGCGAGACCGCCGCGTCCACGAGGCAGCACAATTGCTCGACCTGGACGATTATCTGGAGCGCAAGCCTGCGGCGCTGTCCGGAGGCCAGCGGCAGCGCGTCGCGATGGGCCGGGCGATCGTGCGCGAGCCCAAGGTGTTCCT
>Ga0164306_10000938_pt1 | contig 12534 bp, 7 predicted proteins | sample Whisoiple_242_MG_FD_110213 | JGI IMG/M metagenome (GOLD analysis project Ga0164306, IMG submission 110213) | Soil microbial communities amended with fresh organic matter from upstate New York, USA - Whitman soil sample_242_MG | ecosystem: Environmental > Terrestrial > Soil > Unclassified >... | reverse complement strand
CGGCGCCACCATCACGCACCGTGTGATGGCGAAGCTGTTCGAGGACCGGGGTGTCATCCTGGACCGGACGATGCAGCTGAACGTCGGCGGCAACATGGACTTCAAGAACATGCTCGAGCGTGAGCGCCTGGAGTCGAAGAAGATCTCGAAGACGCAGGCCGTCACCTCGCAGATCCGTGACCGCGAGCTCGGTGCGGACAACGTCCACATCGGCCCCTCGGACTACGTGGCCTGGCTGGACGACCGCAAGTGGGCCTACGTGCGCCTCGAGGGCCGTGCCTTCGGTGACGTTCCGCTGAACCTGGAGTACAAGCTCGAGGTCTGGGACTCCCCGAACTCCGCCGGTGTCATCATCGACGCCGTGCGCGCGGCGAAGATCGCCAAGGACCGCGGTATCGGTGGCCCGATCCTCTCGGCCTCCTCGTACTTCATGAAGTCGCCGCCGGTCCAGTACTTCGACGACGAGGCCCGCGAGAACGTCGAGAAGTTCATCAAGGGCGACGTCGAGCGCTGATCCAGCCTGTCACCACTTCGGTGACACCGTTTGTCCATCTGGGGGGTCCCCGGGCAATCCGCCCGGAGGCCCCCCACATGTGTGACGCTTGCACACATGCCTGTCGTGCGTGATCTGGGCGTACTCCTGCGCCTTCGCAACTTCCGCCGCCTACTTGCCGTACGGCTTCTCTCCCAGTCGGCCGACGGCGTCTACCAGGTCGCGCTCGCCACCTACGTGGTCTTCTCGCCGGAGAACGAGACGACGCCCGGCGCCATCGCCTCCGCCATGGCGGTGCTGCTGCTGCCGTACTCGCTCATCGGACCCTTCGCGGGAGTCCTGCTCGACCGCTGGCCCCGTCGACAGGTCTTCCTGTACGGAAACCTGCTTCGCGCCGTGCTGGCCTGCTGTACGGCCCTGTTGCTCCTGAGTTCCGTCCCGGACTGGCTGTTCTACGCTTCGGCCCTCTGCGTCACTGCGGTCAACCGTTTCGTACTGGCCGGGCTGTCGGCAGCCCTCCCCCGAGTCGTCGACACCGAACGGCTCGTCCTCGCCAACTCCCTGTCCCCGACGGCAGGCACGCTGGCCGCCACGGCCGGCGGAGGTCTCGCCCTGGCCGTCCGCGTACTGACGGACGGGTCGGACGCCGCCGCGGTCCTCCTGGGTGCGGCCCTCTACCTCCTCTCCGCCTTGGCCGCCATGACGTTGTCCCGCACGCTCCTAGGACCGGACCGCGACCTGGACCATGTGCCGCTCCGGAAGGCCCTCACCACCACCGCACGAGGGCTGGCCGAGGGTCTGCGCCATCTGGCCGAGCGGAGGGACGCGGCGCACGCCCTGGCCGCCATGACGGTGGTCCGCTTCTGTTACGGAGCGCTGACCGTGATGGTGCTGATGCTGTGCCGCTACGCCTGGTCCGACGGCGAGTCCGACGGCCTGGCCCTCCTCGGTCTCGCACTCGGGGCATCCGCCACGGGATACTTCGCGGCTGCCGTGATGTCTCCGTGGGCGGTCGGACGCTTCGGCCGATACGGCTGGCTGGCCGGCTGCGCCGGAGGGGCCGCCCTCCTCGAGCCCGCGTTGGGGCTCTCCTTCGCCCCTGCCCCGATGCTGGCGGCAGCTTTCATCCTCGGGCTCGTGACCCAGGGGACAAAGATCGCCACGGATACCGAGGTGCAGACCTCCGTGGACGATGCCTACCGCGGACGCATCTTTTCGCTCTACGACGTGCTGTTCAACGTCGCCTTCGTCGCGGCCGCAGCGATGTCCGCACTCGTCCTGCCCGCTGACGGACGGTCCGTCGTCGTCGTGGTCACGGTGGCCGTGCTGTACGCCATCGTGTCGGTGTCCATGCTGCGCCGACGTCGCGCGAGCGCGGCCGTCCAGCACACCCACACCGCGAAGTGAAGTGAGGGGCGTTGTTTCACGTGAAACAACGCCCCTCATGAACCATCCGGGCCGCCTTCGGAGGATCAGTCGTGTTTCACGTGAAACACGAGGAAGTCTTCACGCTCCATCCGCCCGTGCCGGACCCGGCGTCAGCCCTCCTGCGCGGCCCACCACTCCTTGAGGGCGGCGACCGCGGCCTCGCGTTCCATCGGCCCGTTCTCCAAACGAAGCTCCAGCAGGAACGCATAGGCCTTGCCGATCACAGGCCCCGGCCCCACATCGAGGATCCGCATGATCTCGTTGCCGTCCAGGTCGGGCCGGATAGCTTCCAGCTCCTCCTGCTCCTGCAGTTGCGCGATGCGCTCCTCAAGCCCGTCGTACGTGCGCGACAAAGCATTCGCCTTGCGCTTGTTCCGCGTCGTGCAGTCGGAGCGGGTCAGCTTGTGCAGCCGGTCCAACAGCGGCCCGGCGTCCCGCACATACCTGCGCACGGCGGAGTCGGTCCACTCCCCGTCGCCGTATCCGTGGAATCGCAGGTGCAGCTCGACCAGCTTCGATACGTCCTTGACCATGTCGTTGGAGTACTTCAGCTCGGCCATCCGCTTCTTGGTCATCTTGGCCCCCACCACTTCGTGGTGATGGAAGGAGACGCGACCATCCTTCTCGAAGCGCCGTGTCCGCGGCTTGCCGACGTCATGGAGCAGCGCAGCGAGTCGCAGGACGAGATCGGGGCCGTCCTCCTCGAGATCGATGGCCTGCTCCAGCACCGTCAAGGAGTGCTCGTAGACATCCTTGTGGCGGTGATGCTCGTCACTTTCCAGGCGAAGGGCGGGAAGCTCGGGCAGCACGTGGTCGGCCAGACCCGTGTCCACAAGGAGTCCCAGACCCTTGCGGGGGTGTCCGGAGAGCAGGAGCTTGTTCAGCTCCTCACGGATTCTCTCGGCCGACACGATCTCGATACGTCCGGCCATGTCCGTCATGGCCTTGACGACGTCGGGGGCAACCTCGAAATCCAGCTGGGCGGCGAAGCGTGCGGCACGCAGCATGCGCAGCGGATCGTCGGAGAACGACGCCTCAGGCGTGCCCGGGGTACGCAGGACGCGCTGCGCCAAGTCGTCGAGGCCGCCGTGCGGGTCGATGAACTCCTTGTGCGGCAGCGCGACGGCCATGGCGTTGACCGTGAAGTCACGGCGTACGAGGTCGTCCTCGATCGAGTCGCCGTAGGAGACCTCGGGTTTGCGTGAGGTCCTGTCGTACGCCTCCGACCGGTAGGTCGTGACCTCGATCTGATAGCCGTCCTTCTGCGAGCCGACGGTGCCGAACGCGATTCCGACCTCCCAGACCGAGTCGGCCCAAGGACGGACGATCTTGAGCACGTCCTCGGGGCGGGCATCGGTCGTGAAGTCCAGATCGTTTCCGAGCCTGCCGAGCAACGCGTCGCGGACCGATCCTCCGACCAGCGCGAGGCTGAATCCGGCCTCCTGGAATCGCAGGGCGAGGTCGTCGGCGACGGGGGACACCCGCAGCAGTTCGCTCACTGCGCGGTGCTGCACATGACTCAGTGCAGGGGGGCTGTCTTCGTTGGCGTTCGGCACAACAGAAAAGGGTACGTGCCCCGACCGGCCCGGGCGTCATCGTTTCCGGTGACCCTGCGAGACTCTCCCGATCATGTGACACGGTCCCCGGCACTCAGGCGTCGGGCACATCGTTACCATGCGTGGACGCAGAGACCGGCAGGACCAGTACCAGCTGACGACGACGAGGGACGGATACGCGTGGCCGAGGCGGCAGACTTTCAGGGGATGAATCCCTCCCCTGCCCGCCGGTGGCTCCGGCGCACAGCCTCCTTGATCGTCGGGGCGCCGCTGATCGCCGGCCTCCTTGCCGGTCCCGCGACCCCCTCCGCGCATGCCGAGGGGAAGACGAAGGTCCCTACCGGTTCGCGCACCGTGGATGTGTCTCTGGACACGCTCGCCCCGAGCGCGCCCGTCGAGGGCGACACCCTCACCGTCTCCGGCACCTTGACCAACAAGGGGAAGAAGACGGTCACGGACGCCGAAGTCGACCTGCGCGTCGGACCGAAGCTGTCCGGCAGAGGAGAGATCGATCAGACCGCCAAACGCACCGGGTACCTGCCCGGCAGTGATCCGGCCAAGCTCGGCGGCTCGTACACGCTGAAGGTCCCCAAACTGGCATCCGGGGTCAGCCAGGACTTCACCCTTGCCGTCCCGGTGGACAAGCTGGACCTCGACTCCGAGGGTGTCTACCAGCTCGGGGTGTCCCTCACGGGCCGAACCTCCGACTACACCTACGACCAGGTGCTCGGCATCCAGCGGACCTTCCTGCCATGGCAGCCCGAGGACACCAAGAAGAAGACCGACCTCACCTTCCTCTGGCCGCTCATCGCATCGGCGCATGTCACCGCCGAGACGGGTTCGGACGAGCAGCAGACCCCCGTGTTCGCCAACGACGATCTGGCCCTCGAGCTCGCCCCCGGCGGGCGCCTGGAACAGTTGGTGTCCCTGGGCCGCCAGCTCCCCGTGACCTGGGTGATCGACCCGGACCTCCTGGCCTCGGTCGACGCGATGACCAAGAACTACCGCGTCAGGTCCGGCAACACCACGGTCGCCGGAACGAACCAGACCATCGCCAAGAAGTGGCTGGCGGATCTGCAGGCTGCCGTGAAGGACGGCACGGTGGTCGCCCTGCCCTTCGCCGACCCCGATCTGGCTTCCATCGCGCACCGCGGCAAGAACGTCTCCGGTGCCCTCAGCCATCTGCAGACAGCGACCGAGGTCGCGAGCACGACGGTCGAGACCGTGCTTCACGTGAAACCGTCCACCGACTTCGCCTGGCCGGTGGACGGTGCGATCGATCCCTCGGTCGTCGATGTCGCCACATCGGCCGGCGCCCACAAGGTGATCGCCCGAAGCGACAGCCTCGAGGAGACCGGCGGACTGCTCTACACGCCGACTGCGGCCCGCCCGATCGGTGGTGGCACCACCGCGGTCGTCGCGGACCATCGGCTCTCCACCGCGTTCACCGGCGACATGGCCAAGGCCGGCGCTTCGACCCTCGCGGTCCAGAAATTCCTGGCCCAGACGCTGGCGGTGACGGAGCAGGCCCCCGACAAGCAGCGCAGCATCGTCGTCGCCCCGCAACGCACGCCCACCGCCGCTCAGGCACAGACCATGGCGCGCGCCCTGCAGGCCCTCACGGCAGAGCACTGGACGAAGCCTCTCGACCTGACCGAGGCCGCGGAACAGAAGCCTGACGCACAGGCCACGACGCGGGTGCCCAGGGCCTCCCAGTACCCCAAGAAGCTGCGCAACCAGGAACTGCCCACCCAGGCGTTCCAGGACATCAGGACGACACAGAGCTCGCTCGACAGCTTCCAGGTCATCCTCACGCAGCCCGACCGGGTGGTCACCCCCTTCGGGAACGCGATCAACCGTTCCGTGTCGACGTCGTGGCGCGGAAGTCCGCTGGAGGCACAGCGCTACCGCGACTCGGTCCGCACGTATCTGCAGGGCCTCTCCAACGAGGTCCAGCTGATCACGAAGTCGGATGTGACCCTGTCGGGGCGCAGCGCCACGATCCCGGTGACCGTGCAGAACAAACTGGTCCAGGGCGTCGATCACCTCGTGCTCCGTCTGACGTCGGGCAATGCCACCCGGCTCGACCTGAACGACGGCGGAGCGGTCGCCGAGAAGCCGGTCGAGATCGCGGGTGGACACAGCCAGTCCGTGAAATTCGACGCCGCTGCCAACGCCAACGGACAGGCGCAGGTCACGGCTCGTCTCTTCACCGCGGACGGCACGCCGTACGGCGAGGCGATGACCTTCACGGTGAAGGTCTCGGAGGTCACGCCGACGGTGCTTCTGGTGATCGCGGGCGGCCTGCTGCTGCTGGTGCTGGCGGGCATCAGGATGTACACCCACCGCAAGCGCACCGTGGCCGGCGGAGCGCCGGAGGACGACGGCGAGGAACCCGAGCAGCCGAGTGACCCGGAGTCGGACACCGGTCCGGAAAGCGGCGACCCATCGGGCCCGGGTGAGAAAGTGGACCGTTGAGCGATGTCTGTCGGGGCCTGTCGGCCGGGGACAATGAGGTGGGGTTTCGATGAACGCGCCGTACGACGGTGACCGCGGCCAGGGCGCGGGCGGAGCTGGGTCTTCCAGCGGTCCGCCGGTGCCGCCGCGCGCAGGACAGGAAGGCGAGGCACCCGATCCCTACCTGCAGCACGCGTACGACCACGATCCGTACCGTGCCCAGGACCTCGCCGCGCAGGACCCGGTGGCCGAGGCACTCTACGACCGGGCCGCTCATCCTCCGCCGCCTCCAGGCACCTACCAGGAGCCGCAGGCTCTCTACCAGCAGCCTCAGGCAGCCCAGCACGCCCCTGACCCCCGACTCTGGGCCCAGACGCCGCCCCCGGAGCCCGCAGGCCCCTCCAGGCACCTTCCCTACGGCGACAACGCCGCGACCACCCAGTACGTAGGAGTGGACGACCTGGTCACGCAGGCCTCCGACGACCGCGGGGAACAGGACGCCTTCGCACACCTCTTCCGCGACCAGGAAGGGTCCGGCCGTCCGCCGGGCCCTCCGGCCGAACCCGAGGCGGCCCCGGCACCCGTACCGCCGAAGTCCGGCGGGCGGGCCGCCGGAATACTGAAGTCCAGCGCGCTGATGGCGGCAGGCACCCTGGTATCGCGGCTGACCGGCTTCGTCCGCAGCCTCGTGATCACCGCTGCGCTGGGTGCGGCACTGCTCGGTGACAGCTTCACCATCGCGTACACCCTGCCGACGATGATCTACATCCTGACCGTGGGCGGCGGGCTCAACTCCGTCTTCGTTCCTCAGCTCGTCCGGTCCATGAAGGACGACGAGGACGGCGGCGAGGCGTACGCCAACCGGCTGCTGACCCTGGTCATGGTCACCCTCGGTGTGATCGTCGGGATCGCCGTCTTCGCCGCTCCGTGGCTCATCCACATGATGTCGCCGACCATCGCGAACGACGTGGCGGCGAACAGCGTGGCCGTCACCTTCGCCCGCTACTGCCTGCCGACCATCTTCTTCATGGGCGTGCACGTGGTCATGGGGCAGATCCTCAACGCCCGCGGGAAATTCGGCGCGATGATGTGGACCCCGGTCCTCAACAACATCGTCATGATCGTCACGTTCGGCCTGTTCATCTGGGTCTACGGCTCGTCGGCCGAATCCCGGATGGGCGTGGAGACGATCCCCGCCGAGGGTGTCCGTCTGCTCGGCATCGGTACGCTGCTCGGCCTGGTCGTCCAGGCTCTGGCCATGATCCCGTACCTCCGGGAGGCAGGGTTCCGCTTCCGTCCCCGCTTCGACTGGAAGGGGCACGGGCTCGGCAAGACGGTCAGGCTCGCCAAGTGGACGGTGCTCTTCGTCCTGGCCAACCAGGCGGGCGTCATCGTCGTCACGCAGCTGGCGACCTCGGCCGGCAAGCTGTCGGGCAAGGACGGCACGGGCTTCCTCGCCTACTCCAACGCCCAGCTGATCTGGGGCATGCCTCAGGCCATCATCACCGTCTCGGTCATGGCGGCCCTGCTCCCTCGCATCTCCCGCGCCGCCCATGACGACGACCCCGGGGCCGTCCGGGACGACATCTCCCAGGGCCTGCGCAACTCGGCGGTCGCCATCGTCCCGGTGGCCTTCACCTTCCTCGCGCTGGGGCTGCCGATGTGCACCCTGCTCTACGCCTCCAGCGGCACCGAGGCGGCGCGGTCGATGGGCTTCATCCTGATGGCGTTCGGCCTCGGCCTCATCCCGTACTCCGTGCAGTACGTGGTGCTGCGTGGCTTCTACGCGTACGAGGACACCCGCACCCCCTTCTACAACACGGTGATCGTCGCAGCGGTCAACGCGGCGGCCTCGGCCCTCTGCTACGTGATTCTTCCGGCCCAGTGGGCAGTCGTGGGAATGGCGGCCTCCTACGGGCTGGCGTACGCGGTCGGTGTCGGTATCGCATGGCGACGGCTGAGCAGCCGCCTCGGCGGTGACCTCGACGGCGCCCGTGTGGTGCGCACCTACGCCCGTCTCTGCCTGGCCGCGATCCCCGCGGCTGTGGTCGGCGGCGGCGTGGGCTTCGCTCTCCTGAAGGCCCTCGGCGACGGCGCCGGCGGGTCTGTGGTGGCACTGGTCTGTGGCAGCGTCGTCCTGCTGGGTGTCTTCTTCGTCGCGGCGAAGAAGATGCGGATCGAAGAGCTCAACGGAATGGTCGGCATGGTCCGCGGGCGCCTCGGACGCTGATACACACGCCGAGCCGCACAACCATCGCTGGACACCGCGTGTCGTGCATAGCGCCGGAGTGTGGGCACAATTGGCGTGACTGTGCAGAGCTGGCTGGCATCGCGCAACGGATGGGGAGGCAGGAACGACGGTGGCGGAACGTAGCACGGCTGCTGTCGACGTGGCCGACAACAGCGGCGACGAGCCGTTGACCGCCAAGGCGGACGCGGCCACGACCGACGGGACGGCACAAGCCGAGGACGCGGAGAGCGCGAGCTCGAAGGACGCGCGGAGCGGCCAGGACAGGCCTGCCGCTGTGCCGGCATCCCCTGACCTGCACAGCGGTCACAAGCTGGCCGGACGCTACCGGCTCGAGGAGTGCGTCACCCGGCTGGACGGATTCAGCAGCTGGCGTGCCGTCGACGAGAAGCTCAGGCGCGCGGTGGGTGTCCATCTGCTGACCGCCGATCATCCGCGCGCCCGCTCCGTGCTGGCAGCGGCCCGCTCCTCCGCACTGCTCGGCGACCCGCGCTTCGTGCAGGTACTGGACGCCGTGGAGGAGGGCAACCTCGTCTACGTCGTCCACGAATGGCTCCCCGACGCCACCGAGCTCACGGCACTGCTCGCCGCCGGGCCTCTGGAAGCTCATGACGCCTATCAGCTCGTGAGCCAGATCTCGCAGGCCATGGCTGCCGCACACCGCGAAGGGCTCGCACATCTGCGCCTCACTCCGGGCGCGGTGCTCCGCAGTTCGACGGGCCAGTACAGGATCCGTGGTCTGGCCGTGAACGCCGCTCTGCGCGGAATCACCGCGGATCAGCCCCTTCGGACGGACACCGAGGCGATCGGCGCGCTCCTGTACGCCGCTCTGACCCGGCGCTGGCCCTACGAGAGTGACGCCTACGGTCTCTCGGGGCTCCCCAAGGACCTCGGCCTCATTCCTCCTGACCAGGTGCGGGCGGGCGTCCACCGAGGTCTTTCCGAACTCGCCATGCGTGCGCTCGCCAACGACGGCGCCACCGCGTCACGGCAGGAACAGCCTTGCACCACCCCGGACGAACTGGCGAAGGCCGTCGCGGCCATGCCGCGCATCCTGCCCCCGGAACCCGCGTTCACCGCACCGCCCGAGTACCAGCGCACGACCTACCAGCAGGGCACCTACGGACGCCCGTCCGCACGCCCCGCCTCGGTCACGCAGCCCGTCATCATCCCGCCGCCCCCTCTCCAGAGCCGCACGGGCAAGGCACTCAAATGGGCCGTGTCCGCGCTGCTCATCGCGGCACTGGGCCTGGGCAGCTGGCAGCTCGCGGAAACCGTTCTGAACCGGAAGGACTCGGGGGAACCGACCCCGACCCAGACCACCGACGGCGGGGGCGACGACAACAAGGCTGCCGAGCCCAGCAAGCCCATCACGGTCGTGGGAGCCCAGGACTACGATCCGCTCGGCGACGGTTCCGAGAAGCCCGGTTCGACGAAGAACGTCTACGACGGCGACACAAGCTCCTTCTGGACCACTGACGGCTACTACAGCGCCGACTTCGGACGGCTCAAGGAAGGCGTCGGAGTCGTTCTCGATCTCGGCAAGGTCCAGCAGGTCGGAAACGTGGACGTGTCCTTCCTCGGTGGCAACACGTCGGTCGAGCTGAGGACCACCGAGGACTCGTCCCTCCCTCAGCTGCCGGGGGGCTTTACCAAAGCCGCCGGCGGTTCCGGGACGAAAGTGTCCCTCAAGCCCGACAAGCCGGTGCAGGCAAGGTACCTTCTGGTCTGGCTGACCGAACTGCCTCTGGGTGACGACGGGAACTACAGAGGAAAGATCTCGGACATCAAGGTCACCAGCTGACGGCATCAGGGGAGGGGGCTCACCGTTGGACGACGCCAGATTCGCCGACATCAGCGACCAGGATCTCCTGACCCAGCACGTCGCAGGCGAACCCGACGCCTTCGGTGAGCTCGTACGGCGGCATCGTGACCGCCTCTGGGCGGTGGCCCTGCGCACCCTCGGCGACCGGGAGGAGGCTGCTGACGCCGTCCAGGACGCTCTCGTCTCTGCTTTCCGCGCCGCTCACACGTTCCGCGGGCAGTCCGCGGTCACCACGTGGCTGCACAGGATCACCGTCAACGCGTGTCTCGACCGTGCGCGTAAGACGGCCTCTCGGAGAACCTCGCCGGTCGACGACACCGAGCGGCTCGATCAGCTCATGGAGCCTCATGAGTCGGCCGAGGCTCCTGCGGAGCGACAGGATCTGAACCGCGAGCTCCTGGCCGCGCTTGCCACGCTGCCGGCCGAACAGCGCGCCGCCCTTGTCCTCGTGGACATGCAGGCCTACCCGGTCGCCGAAGCAGCCCGCATCCTCGACGTACCGACCGGCACCGTGAAGAGCCGTTGCGCACGAGGCCGGGCCAGACTGCTTCCCCTGCTGACCCACCTACGCAGCAGAGGGGACAGTATGGACAGCCGTACGGAAAGGAACCGGACGCAGAGGTCATCCGTCCCACCGGCGTCAGGACCAAGAGACGCAGGTGACGGAGATCCTGCCGGCGTGAAGGGTGGAGGTGGGCTCGCATGACATCCGCAGCCGACATGGCTCAGCACCCCGATGTCTCGGAAATCGCCGACTTCACCGAAAGCCTCCTGCCGTCTTCACGCGAGGCGGCCGTGCGCAGCCACCTCGCCTCCTGCGATGAGTGCGGCGACATCCATGCCTCGCTCGAGGAGATCCGCTCGCTGCTGGGCTCCGCCGGCACCCCTTCCGACCACATGCCCGAGGACGTCGCCCGCCGCATAGGCACTGCTCTGGCACAGGAGGCAGGGTCGGCTGCCACGTCACCGGCCCAGGCAGCTTCTGTTTCACGTGAAACAGAGGCTCTGCCGACGGATGCCACGGCCGTGCCGCGGCCGGCCGGTCGTCCTCGCGGCGCCACCGGTCCCGGCCGGAGTCCGGCTCGCCGGAAGCGTCGCACAGTGATTCTTGGTGCCGCTTTCGGCGCCGCGGCCGTCGGCATGAGCGCCTTCCTCTTCCAGTCTCTTCCGTCGTCCCAGGATTCGGCGGGTTCGATGGCCGACCACGGGGTCAGCGCCGCGGAGAAGAGCGAGGAGGACTTTTCGGAGGGAGCGCTGGAAGGCCGCGTCCACACTCTTCTGAACGAGACGAAGGCATCCGAAGCTCCGGACAGCGCCCCGGCCGAGCCGTCGGTGGACACCACACCGCCCCCGGGAAACCTGCCTCCTGAGGATGCGACTCCCAGCACTCGCCTGTTCGCGCCGGTCGTGCCTGTTCCGCCGTGCGTACAGAAGGGCACGGGCCGGACTGCTCCCGCCCTGGCGGTGGAAGAGGGCAGCTACGAAGGGACGGCCGCGTTCTTGGTCGTTCTGCCTCATACGACTGACTCACGTCGTGTGCAGGCTTACGTCGTGGATGCGGCCTGCGTGGATTCCAAGCCCTCGACCAAGGGCAAGCTGCTGCTTACGCACTCCTACGCCCGTCCCTGAGGCCCTTGCCGGGAGCCGGACCGCTCTTTCGGGAATGCACGCCCCGTAGGATCCGTTGGGTGGGGTGAGAGTCGTGGAACCGACCCCAGTAGGCAGTAGGCAGTCTGCAGAGACGAGGAAGAACCCGTGAGCGACGTCCGTAATGTGATCATCATCGGCTCCGGGCCGGCTGGTTACACCGCCGCCCTGTACACCGCTCGCGCGTCGCTGAATCCGCTGGTGTTCGAGGGAGCTGTCACCGCCGGCGGTGCGCTGATGAACACCACCGACGTGGAGAACTTCCCGGGCTTCCAGGACGGAATCATGGGCCCTGAGCTCATGGACAACATGCGCGCTCAGGCTGAGCGTTTCGGTGCCGAGCTCATCCCCGACGACGTGGTCTCCGTCGACCTCACCGGAGAGATCAAGACCGTCACGGACACTGCGGGAACGGTGCACCGCGCCAAGGCTGTCATCGTCACCACGGGGTCGCAGCACCGTAAGCTCGGCCTGCCCAACGAGGACGCGCTCTCCGGGCGTGGAGTCTCCTGGTGTGCCACCTGCGACGGCTTCTTCTTCAAGGACCAGGACATCGCTGTGATCGGCGGCGGTGACACAGCGATGGAGGAGGCCACCTTCCTCTCCCGGTTCGCCAAGTCCGTCACGATCGTCCACCGACGCGACTCCCTGCGGGCCTCCAAGGCCATGCAGGACCGCGCCTTCGCCGACCCGAAGATCAAGTTCGCATGGGACAGCGAGGTGGCCACGGTCCACGGGGACCAGAAGCTCTCCAGCCTCACCCTGCGCAACACCAAGACCGGTGAGACGTCCGAGCTTCCGGTGACGGGTCTGTTCATCGCCGTCGGCCACGACCCCCGCACGGAGCTCTTCAAGGGCCAGCTCGATCTCGACGACGAGG
>Ga0164306_10000936_pt1 | contig 12559 bp, 10 predicted proteins | sample Whisoiple_242_MG_FD_110213 | JGI IMG/M metagenome (GOLD analysis project Ga0164306, IMG submission 110213) | Soil microbial communities amended with fresh organic matter from upstate New York, USA - Whitman soil sample_242_MG | ecosystem: Environmental > Terrestrial > Soil > Unclassified >... | reverse complement strand
GACTTCTCACCGCTCTTGCACATTCTGGATCAGGTCGGGGGTCGCACGGATGAGGAGCTGGTCACGTTTTCGATCGACACCGCTCGTGACGAAGCGTGGCACCAGGCCACGCGCTTGGCCGATGAAGACGACGACCAGCGCAAGCGCTCGGTCTTGAGCCTGGACCGCTGGGTCACCGTGCTTGCTCAGAGCATCATCGTGCCGGACGGGGCGCTGGGGCTGGCTAGCAACCTGATCGCCCGCACCGAGTCCACCGACATCGCTGCCGTGACAGCGGCACTGCTAACCATCGACTGAGCACCCGACGCACGCTTCGCGACGCTTATTTCCTCAGGAAAACCAGCGCGTCGAACTCGTTCTCGAAGGTCGCGATCGCTCCGTCGAAGGCGGTCTCACGGTTGAGGCGATTGGCCTGTAAAATGCCGAGCTTCGAGTTGACCACCACGGCGGTGCGCTCGAAGTCACGGCCAATCTCCTCGCGCAACGCCATGAAGGCGCTCGCGAGCCGGTCGTCGGTGCTCATCGGAGCCCGCCGTGAATCCACCAATAGTCGTTTGCGCTGGCGTCCCAGTTGGTCGAGCACGGCACCAATTCGCCGTCGCTCCTCCGCCACCTCCGCGTCATCCACGAACTTTCGTGCCGAACGACGCACGAGCACGATGCCGGCCTCGAGCAGCAGCTCCTCGTGAAACGGCTCGCCTTGCAGCGAAGGGCTGGGCAGCGGCGGCTTCGACGCTACCGAATCTTGCGTGGTTGCTCGCTGAATGTGAGCGCGGTTCGGGGGCACCTTGGAGGAAGGCACGCGTCCCGTGCTGTCCGCTCCCGTTCTCTCGGCGGGCGCGCTCGGGCGCGCGCCTGCGCCGACCTGCTCGCGCAGCGCTCGCGCCAAAGCACGCATGCTCGGAAAACGGCCTTTGGGATCGCGGCTCATGGCACGGAGCACGATGGCATCCAAACTGCGATCGACGCGCGGCTCCACCTGGCTCGGAGGAACGACGGGGGCATTCAAGATGGCGTGCATCAAAGCGTACGGGATCTCCGCAGCAAACGGACTCTGCCCCGTGAGACATTCGTAAAGCATGATGCCGACGGCGTATTGATCACTGTAAGGGCTCGCGGCCTTTGGATCGAGCGTCTGCTCGGGTGACAGGTAGCGCGGCGTCCCAACGAACCCTCCCGATTGAGTCTGCACGCCCAGTGTTCCTCCGGCGACCAGATCCTTGGAAATTCCGAAGTCCAGGATCATCGGCACGAGGGCGAAGGTTCGCTGCGCCAACATGACGTTGCACAGCTTCAGATCGCGATGAACGATGCCGGCGTCGTGCAGCACGGCCACCGCGTCGCAGATGGGAATGAACAGATCGATCACTTCCCCGCGGGACAGACGGCCTTGTCGCTCCACTTTGGCGCGCAGCGTTTCGCCCCGCAAAAGCTCCATGACGATGAAGGGACAATCCCCTTCGAAGCCGACGTCGAACACGCGAACGATATTGGGATGACGAACGCTATCCAACAGCCGACCTTCGACTTGGAAGCGTCGTATCGCTGTCGCGTCGTTGGTCGCCGCAGCGTCCGGCAACTTGAGCGCGACCACGCGCCCCGACGGCACATGCTCGGCTTCGTACACACCTCCCATACCGCCGCGCGCCAACAGCCGGACGACTCGATAGTCGCCAAAGCGCCGACCAGTTTGGGATGACGGATCACGCAGCATCGTAGGAACCCCCATTCTACGGACTTGCGCGGAAGCGTGCTGCATTCCTCGCTCCGTGCCACTGCCGGCCCTCGGGCTGAAGTTCTCAAGCTCGCTCCAAAACGGGTCGGCGCCGAGCGCGGCGGCTTTCGTGGGTCCTCACCGGGCACCGCCCCGGTTGGCTGGCGCAAAGAGAGGCTGCCCGGCCAGGAAATCTGCGACGGCGCGCCGCCTCGTCGCGACCAGGCGCTGAACCCGGCGCTGCGCCGGGCGTCGCAGTTTGCGTGCCCAACCCGCCCCCGCTCGCGGCTGGGCGCGACGTCCCCATCAGTCGCGTTCCCGAGCAAACCAAACCGCGCTCCCGCTCCGCCGGGCGCTAGTTGCTCGACCAAACTCCGCCGATTTGCGGACAAGACGTTTCGTCGAAGATCTTCGCCGAGTACACACACAGCTTCGAACCGCCCAATTTGCAGCAGCCGACAATTCCTGGGGGGCAGACAGGCTGCCCGTTCTGTTGCGTGCAGGCCTCGTCGTATTGACTGAGAAACCCTTTCGCAACTTCGGTGCGCGTGCACACGGAATCAACGGACCGATAGCAACTCGCTGTCGCGGTGGTGGAACCGCTGGCTCCTGACGCCCCTCCTCCGGCATTGCTCGATCCGGCACTGCTCGATCCGGCACTGCTCGATACGGCGCTGCTCGATCCGGCATTGCTCGATCCGGCACTACTCGATCCATTGCTACTGTCCTCGACGTCACACTCCGCGGCGCACTGCTGAATACCGCAGATCGCCAGTGCTTCGGTGGCCTGCGTGCAAGTGGTCGACGAGCTGGACGCTTCACAGTGGGCCGCGCACAGCGCCGAGTAGTCTGAGTCGCAAGAACGTTTTAAGCATGAATTGCAGGCAATATGCTCGGGCTCCTCGGCGCCTACCAGGCAGTTCGTCCTATCCGACCTCGTGCTGTCGTGATCACTCGAGCAACTGACACTGAATAGTGAGCTCGCGAGGAGAGCCCATCCGAAAGCAAAAGACTTGTTGATCATGGCTTGCTAGATGTAGGCGAAAAGCGGTCGAGCAATTGTACGAGATCGATAACTCGACCTTCCTTCCGAGGCGCCGAGAATGCAAGCGCTGGAGCTGCGAGCTGGCCGGTTTAGCAACAGCTTGAACCAAGCCGAGTGCCGCTCTCGCCTTTGGCGGCATCGGTGAAGGATTCGGGACTACGTGTTTCGGGCAATGGAGTGACCGCAGCTCGCTAGTCCTGCGCGGCGCCTACGGACTCCAGCTCGACGAAGTTGCACCGGCCGAGCGAGCGACCGAGGAGCGGCCGAGACCGAGTAGGGGCCAAGCTTCGCGATACTCTTCCATGCCGCGAAACGCGCTTGCATCGCGAGGCCAATCGGCGTCGATCGCCAGCATCGCCAGCACGAGTGCGGGACGGAGAATGACAACTCTGGGGTCGGCTTCGCCCGACCCGAAGTCCACGAACACGTACGAAACGTTCCTACCGGAGGGACGCCGGTCTACCTCGCGCAGCTCGAAACGACCATTCGGACCGGACGAGCGCACCCGCAAGAGCGCGACCCGGCCGCCGTCGGGCGTGCACGCCATCAGCTCGGCGTGCCCAGTCTCCATCGTGGAAGCCGCGTACCCGCGCTGCGCTAGCCGGTAGAGGACGTAGTAGCTAGCAACGGCAGACTGATCCACATCCCTCGCCAGCGAGGTTAACTCCATGGCTGAAACGCCACAACGATCTTAGGAGACCCTGAGATCAGGACCGCTCAGGTTGGCAAATCGCTCTAACTGTTTGTCACCGTGGAGATATTACGCGCACAGGGGGTCCCGTCCGCATCCGCGCCGTCGAACCGTTATCAAAAATCAATGCGCAAGCGCCCTCTCCGTTCTTCTTACCCAGCTTTCGCGGCGCATCGGGTGAAACGGATTGCTTGGACAGTCAGCAAGCCCACGCGTGCAAGGAGCATTGGCTCGCGGCTCTGAGGCTGGGGCTTTCGCCCCCGCGAGTCCCTGACGTCAGTGACGGACGTGTCGTTCGCGCGCCGCTTTCGACTGAGCAGCTCTCGCATCTCCCCGTGTGTTCCGGCGCACGGTGTGAGTCCGAGCTCAGAAGCGCCCCGAAACGCCAAGCATCCTTCGATCGCCAAAAGCATTGATGTATGGCGTCCACTCGACGCCCTCTCGAGCGGTTCCGGCAGCCCCCGCGCTCTGCCGTTCGCGCGCGAGCCAAGTTGCATCGAGCACCATCGGAGCCGGGATCAGTGTGAGCCCGAACGCGAGAGCGAGCGCCTGCCCACTGCATTCGCCACCCGAACAAGACGGCGTGAGTGCAATCAACGCACCGAGCGCAGGCAGTCCGAAGCGCAAGCCGAGGCTGGCGAAGCCAACCCCCGTGCGCCCATGCGCCCAGTGAACCACGGGCGCGCCCAGTGCCCAGGCGCCGATACCAGCAATGGAGACGACACTCCAATCTTGATTCGCGGGGCGCAGCCAAAAGCCGCCGACGACCGTGCTCAGCGCCGCTCCGTCGACCAATAGCGTTTGCCAGCCGTACCAGTGTGTTTGGCTCACCGGCTCGGGCGCAGCGACGAACGGCGTGCTGGGTGGTGCGTTCGACACCTGAGGGAGCTCATCACTCATCGCAGGAGCTGTGTCCGCCCGGGCCCACGACGACCACACCAAGCCAGGCAGGGCAGCCAGGGTGATCAGGCCACAACGCTTCAGCAATCCCGTTCCCATTGCAGGAGCACGTATAGCAGATGTCCAGGAATCGCCATGACGATGACCGACTAGACTAGGTGGGACGATGTGTGTTGTCTGCACTTCGGCATGGGCCACGATGCTGGACCGCGGATCACGCCGAGTCGGTAGGCGCGGGGCGGCGGTTGGCTGAGCGAAATACTTTCTAGGTCATGCCTTGCTGGTAGTAACAGCCGTTGGTATCGCGACACTCGTTTTCGTCGGAGATGCTGTTGCAGTCGACATCACCCTGACAGTCGCTGCCCACTTTACAGGCCGCATTCTGGCTGCACGTGGCGATGGAGCGCCCGAGGCACGGGTCAGTTTGGCTGTCATTCGCGAGGCATGCGCTCGCGCCCGCGAACCAGTGACAGTCCGGATTCGTCGCGCAGCTGGTTTCGACCAAACCCACGCAATGAGAGACGCACAACGCAAGGGCCGTGCAGCCAGGGATGCTGTTGCACTCTTTTTCGGAGCGCCCCGCACATCCACTCACTCCGGAGTGTGAGTTCTCACAGCGGCCAAAGTTGACGCAGCCGGCGACCGGGAACAGCCCAGCGAGCGTGAACAACGCGCCCAGTCCGCCCAGCAATTGTGGCAGCCAATTCACTGATCGGGATAAAGAGCTCATTTCTCGACCCTCCAAAGCAATTCTGCGCAACTCCCAAAGCCATTCCAGCAATACTCGTGCCGCCGTCGCCCGCGCCAGCGCGCCGCCGCCTCAGGCTCCTCGAGTCCGATTGTGTGCGTGCGGCACGAAAGCGCGACCGACAAATCTGGGCCGGCGCTGGACGCATCGGCAGTGACGGGCTGATCGCCGCGGGCGTGCTGCTGCATTGGAACGGCAGCGCCTGGCTCACGTCCATTGATAGCCCGCACCAACCGCGCATCGACGATATTTGGGGCTCCAACGCGAACGATGTCTGGGCTACTACGATCGATGGCATCGTGCACCGAAGCGTTCCCTGAGCGCTGATCGCACTCGCCGCTACTCTGCGGTGTGCTTCGAATGAAGCTCGCTCACCGTTCGTGTCGGCGCGACTTACTCGGCTGCTGCTGCGGAGCGCAACGTATCGGCGAGATCGCGCATCGATTGAAAGCGCCCATCGCGATCTTTGCACAAGCAGCGGAACAAGATTTGCTCGACGTTCTTGGGCACAGGGTCGTTCATGTGCGCCCGGAGTGGCAGCGGCGGACGCGTCAGCGCCGCGGAGAACAACTGCAGATCGTTCGAGCCGGGGAACGGCAAGCGGCCAGCGACCAGCTGATAGAGCAACACTCCCATCGACCAAATGTCACTGCGTGCGTCCACCTCACTCGAGGCGAGCATCTGCTCCGGCGACATGTACGCCGGTGTTCCGAGCGGATGCTGAACGTTGGTCAGGCCGGGTTTGCGCTTGTCCGTGGGATCACCGGCAGCGATGCCGAAATCGAGCACCTTGACCACGGGCGCCGGATTGAGGCCGCGGGCCAAAAACACGTTCGAGGGTTTGATGTCACGATGTACGACGCCGAGCTCGTGGGCAGCAGCCACGCCATCACAAGCGTCCGCTCCCCAATTGAAGGCCTTGCGATACGGCACGCGTCCAAACTGAGTCAGCACGGAATCGAGATCCATTCCCTCTAGGTACTCGAGCACTAAATAAGGCAAATCCCCCTGTTCGAGTTCGAGGTTGCCGACGTCCAGCAGCTGACCCACGTGCGGAGTGGTCAAAGACATGAGCACGCGCGCTTCGCGCGCGAAGCGCTCCAGCACCGCTTCTTGTGTGCGCCACTCCGGCAACAGCACCTTGATCGCAACTCGATCCCCGGTGATGTCGTGCGCCTCGAACACCGCGCCCACCCCGCCACGTCCGATTTCTCGCGCGATGGTCCAGCGCCCAGCGATAATGTTGCCGGGCTTGGGCATCTTGCCCGGAGGGCGGCTCGAAGCACTCACGCGATCCAAATCACGGCGCAGTCGCAGCTCTCGTGCGATTTGCGCTGCCAGGCGTTGCAATGACGATACCTGGCGCGGCGTCACGCTTCGCGGCGCGCGGCCGGCCACCGAAAGCGCGCCGACCGAAGAGCCCTCATCGATGAGCAGCGGGACACCCGCATAGAAACGGATGTGTGGATCGCCAGTGACCAGCGGATTGTCCGCGAAGCGCGGATCGAGCAACGTATCTTCGATGACCATTGGGTGGCGCTCGTTGATGCAGTGGCCGCAAAAAGACAGGTCGCGCGCGGTGCTGGTTTGTTCGACCCCCACCCGCGCCTTGAACCATTGCTGATCGGAATCCACCAGGGTGATCAGCGCGATTTCCGTGCCGCAGAGCTCCGCTGCCAAATGCGCGATGTCATCGAACGCCTCCTCTGCGGGCGTGTACATGATCCGGCACGCCTTCAGCAGCGCGAGGCGGCTCTCCTCGTCATCCGGAATCGGTGCTTCCAACATGACGAGTCGACGCTACCACGTTCACTTGCCTGGGCTGCAACATTCGATTCACGGCGCAACTGCGGAACTTGAAACGCCATTATATTGACCTATGGCGCCGTCCGCTCGCGGCGCCAGTGCCAAACCACCCGCTCGTCCGGGTCATTGGCTTCAGCGATCTTGCGAAATCCCGACTTTTCGAGGACACGTGTCGACGGACTCGCGTGTCCGAGTGTGTGTGCATCGACCGCGCGGACGTTTGGATCGTCGAACGCACGTTGAACCATCTGCGCCACGGCATCCGTGGCCAAGCCTTGCCCGCGGAACGCCGGAGCGATCGCGTACCCGATCTCGACCAAAGCGTCAGCAGAAGGGGGCCCCTTGAACCCGCCGAAGCCGACCAGCGTGCGACTCCGAGGCTCCACGAAAAACAGGCAACCCCACTTGCGCGCATTGGGGGCGTGCGCGTAAGACGCCCGAAGCACCGGGAGCGCCTCTGGAAAACCGGCCCAATCGTCTGCGAGGGAGACGCCGAGCAACGCCTCGAGGGCGCCGCCGCCGACGATCGCTGCATTCAATAGCTCGAGGGTTCCGTCGACTAGATTCAGGCGAGGGGAGATCATCGGGGCCGTCCGTCGAACGTACCACCCTTGAGCTGCGCCTTGCAGAAGCAAATCTGGGGGTACCTACTGCGGCTCGAGACGTGGAGCGGAGATCGAGCGTGTGTTCGCCGCGGTGCCCGCTCGTGCCAAAAGGTGAGGCTGTCAGGCAAGCGTTCAGCGCGCTAGAGTGCAGTGTGTGGCTATTCACGCACCCGGCTCTCTTCGTGAGCGAGCGCACGAGATCATCTTCGAAGCCGAGACTCGTGCGGGGCGTGCCTTCGACATTGGGCTGATGATCGCCATCGTGGCGAGCGTTGGCGCGGTCATGCTCGAAAGCGTCACTTCGGTGCGGCTCCGCTATGGCGCCGAGCTACGTGTCGTCGAGTGGGTGTTCACAGCGCTCTTTTCGCTCGAGTACGTTGCGCGCCTGCTTACCGTTCAGCGACCACTACGTTACGCGACGAGCTTCTTTGGTCTGGTCGATCTTTTGAGTGTGGTGCCGGCTTACCTGAGCTTCTTCTTTCCGGGTACGCAGGCGCTGGTCGTCGTACGCTCGCTGCGTCTGCTCCGAGTGTTTCGGGTATTGAAGCTTGCGCGTTTCCTCGACGAGGCGCAGATCATCTGGCGCGCGCTGCATGCGAGCTCCCGCAAGATCTCGGTCTTCCGCGTCACCGTGCTGGTGATCGTCTCCATCATGGGCGCCCTGATGTACGCGGTGGAGGGGCCGGAACACGGTTTTACTAGCATTCCACACGCCATCTACTGGGCCGTGGTCACGCTCACCACCGTTGGCTATGGCGATGTGTACCCAAAGACGGACCTGGGCCGCTTCCTAGCGAGCATCGTGATGATCCTGGGTTACGGCATCATTGCGGTCCCAACCGGCATCGTCACGGCCGAGCTGACCAGCGCGATGCGCAAGCCGGTCTCGACCGAGGTCTGTTCACATTGCTCGGGTGAAGGCCACGATAGCGACGCGGTCTTTTGCAAGTACTGCGGCGGCGAGCTTTAGCTCGTGGGTGCGGAGTCGCCTGCGTCAACGGTAATCGGCCTGCGCCCAGCACCGAACATCCGGAGAGCCGCGGACGAAAGTTTGTAACTTTCACAGGCGTCGCAACCACCATCCCCCTGACCTCATCCTCGCGCCCGCGCCGGCGAATCCTCGAGCGAAAGTTCCTTCGAGGTCGGCGTGTGGAGCGAGGGTCTAAATATCAGTCGGGACCGGAATGTACTTTACCGTGGCAAGTTTTGTTGTTCGTCTTCTTCGTACGTGCGGGGCAGTCTCCGGCTTGCTTCGCCGCTCACGGCTGAGCGCAGAGAACAGCGCGGCGGCCCTTGCGCTCGCCCTGTTGGCTACCGTCGCCTGCAGTAGCGGAAAGGGCGGGGGAGGCGTCGCCGGTGGGGGGCAAGTGGGCTCCGCCGGCGCGATGGACACCGCAGGTGCCAGCAGCGGCGGCACCACCGCCGGTGGGTTCGGCGTGGCTGGTGGCACGAGCAATGGCGGTTTCATCGGTAACAGTGCCGGCTCCAGCGCCGGAGGCGCGTTAGGCGCTGGCGGAACCGCAGGTTTGGCGGGAGCCGGCGTCGGAGGCATGGCCGGGAGCGGGGGAATGGAAGCGCCAGGGACGCGCCTGGTTCAAAACTTCAACCAGTCTTGGAAATTCAAACGCGCGGACGTTTCCGGAGCGCAGGACCCAGCGTTCGACGACGGCTCTTGGGAAAGCGTCGGCGTTCCGCATTCGTTCAACCTGCCTTACTTCATGGCGCCCAAGTTCTACGTCGGCTTCGGCTGGTACCGAAAGCACTTCGTCGTGCCGGCGTCTTGGACGCAGAAGAGTGTGACTCTCGAGTTCCAGGCCGCGTTCGATCAAGCCGAGATCTATCTGAACGGCAAGCAGGTCGGCCAGCACCTCGGCGGGTACAACGGCTTTTCCATCGATATCACGTCCGCTCTCAAGGAAGGCGACAACGTGGTCGCTGTTCGCCTCAACAACAAGTGGAACGCGCAGCTCCCGCCGTTGACGGGTGATCACACGTTCCAAGGCGGGATCTACCGAGACGTGTTTCTCGTCGTGAAGGATCCGCTGCACATCGCTTGGTACGGCACCTGGGTCACGACCCCCACCTTGGCGACGAACGCCGGAGCGTCGAGCACGGTCGTCATCAAAACCGAGCTGCGCAACGATCGCGCGACAACGGTAAATGCGACGTTGAAGACTGACATCGTCGACAAGGACGGCAAGGTGGTTGCAACCGTGTCGAGTCCGCAAGCGATCGGCCCAGGCAAGACCGTGACGGTCGAGCAAACCACCCCGGCCATCAGCAGCCCTGCTCTTTGGCACCCCGATCATCCGACGATGTACCGAGCGCTGTCTCATCTTTCAGAAGGCACGGCGATGGTAGATGAGGTCACGACGCCGTTCGGCTTCCGTTGGTTCAACTGGTCTGCCTCGCAGGGCTTCTCGTTGAACGGTGCGCATTATTGGATTCAGGGCGCGAACCTCCATCAGGATCACGCAGGCTGGGGCGCAGGAGCAACGGACGCGGCGCTCCGTCGCGACGTCAAGATGGTGAAGGATGCTGGGATGAACTTCATCCGCGGCTCGCACTATCCGAAGGCGCCCGCCTTTGCGGAAGCGTGCGATGAGCTCGGCCTATTGTTTTGGTCAGAAAACGCCTTTTGGGGTGGGTTTGGCGGTTCGGGGGGATGGCCTTACAACGGCGCGTATCCAAGCACACCGGCCGATTTCGACGCCTTCGACGCAAACGTGCTGGCGAGCCTCACCGACATGATCCGCATCCATCGCAATCATCCGAGCATCATCGCCTGGAGCATGGGCAACGAGGACTTCTTCAGCGGCGGCCCCGGGGACAGAGTGATCGCGCTGCTGAAGAAGTCAGTCGCCCTCACTCACCAGCTCGACCCCGCGCCTGGGGGCCGTCCCGCGGCCATCGGCGGGGCCCAATCAAAGATCGGTAGCACGGAGCCGGGCACCCTGGGAGACATTGCCGGATACAATGGTGATGGTGTGGGGTACGACAACCCCGGGGTGCCCAACATGGTGTCCGAGTACGGCGCGGACGTGAGCTCGACCCGCCCGGGCAGCTACGATCCGGGCTGGCACAATCTGACCGTCACGAACGGCATGGCTGCCCAACCCGCATGGCGCAGCGGCATCTCGCGCTGGTGCATGTTCGATTACGGCAGCAATATGGGCGGCCAGTACACCAACTCCGGCATCGTCGACTACTTCCGAATTCCGAAGCGCTCGTATTACTGGTACCGAAATGCCTACGCCAAGGTAGCGCCGCCAACCTGGCCTGTCGCGGGCACGCCCGCTGGCTTGAAGCTGACCTCGAGCACGACCACGCTGTCCGCGGTCGATGGCACGCAAGACGCTTGGCTGCTCGTTACGGTCATCGACGCGAGTGGTCAAGCCATCAGCAACAACGTCCCCGTCACACTCACGCTCAAGTCAGGGCCAGGCGAATTTCCCACAGGGCCAAGCATCACCTTTACGCCTCCGGGTGGCGGAACGGCGTCCGACATATCCATCCGCGACGGCCAAGCAGCCATCGAGTTCCGCAGCTACTACGCCGGTACCTCCGTCATCGAAGCCACCTCGCCCGGCTTGTCGAGCTCGAGTATCACCATCACATCCAGCGGTTCACCGGCGTGGGTCGAAGGGACGACCCCGAAGGCGGTCGCGCGCCCTTATCAGCCATGAGTGGGTCGGATTTCAGTTGTGACCGTTGCGCCCGTCTTCAGGGAGGATTCCGCTGTTCGTCATGATCGCGACTCGTGGCAGCGCGACTGCCACAGTCGCCCAGACAGCCTGGACACCGAAACCGCAAATCGTGCGCCGCGAGGCTGCGCGTTTTGACCACGTCCGCAACGTGGAAAACAGGGCGCTGTTCGTCTTCGGACCGTTGCAAGTCCGTGATCGCATTGTCACTCTCAAGGGGTGTTTGCAGACTGGCTAGCGCCGATGTCGTTCGGTCAATTCGACCGCACCATTTTGCAGAAGCAAGCCTGGGCCCGCGCGGCGGTCGCGCACGCGGATGTGCCGCGGCTCGACTGGGAAACGGTCGGTCGTGTGCTCGGTTCGAAACCGGCGCCCGATGTACTCGTCGTTGCGCAAGGCAAGCTCTTGCACTGCCGCGCTCCGCGCAATCTCGCCCAGCTGCGAGCGTTGCTGCAGCGGGGCATTGGGCTGTGCGTTCGACACAGCGAACGTCATGACCAGCGTTTAGCCGAAGTCACCCAGTCACTCGTGTCTTGCTTTGGGCGAAGCGTGCAACTGCAGCTATTCGTGACGCCAGGTAAGACCCACGGCTTTAGCTGGCATTACGACGCCGAGGACGTGTTCATTGTGCAAACCGCCGGTATTAAAGACTACTACTTTCGCAAGAACACGGTCGATCCCCGCCCCCCCAACGGCAGTCGGCCCGACTTCACACGCTTTCATCGCGAGGTCTCACCGCTGCAAACCGCGCGGCTCATCGCGGGCGATTGCTTGTACATTCCTTCACGCTGGTGGCACATGGCAGAGTGCATCGAGGACTCGCTCTCGATGTCTTTCGGTGTGAGCGAGCCGCCACCAGCTGCCGTCATGCAGTGGCGAAACGTGAGCCAGCAATAGCGCAACTTACCCTCTACACCTGGCGCTCGGCGTTGCCGACCGGGTGCGTGCTCACGTTCCTAGCCAACCCTGGTTAGGACGTGTGACGCTGCACGAATTCGGCGATGCGGCCGTGATAGTCGACGCGGTGACTGGGGCGGCCCGTTTCTGCCAACCGATGAGTGCCGCCCGGGTAACGCACGAACTCGACCTCGGCTTTTCCAGCACGCATGAGCGCTGTGAAGAGCTCTTCGCCTTGGCCGATTGGGCAGCGCTGATCGTTTTCACCGTGCAAGATCAGGGTAGGAGTCGTTGCCTCGTCGGCGTCGTGAATCGGAGAGAGCTCGTGAAACGACTTGCGCACCTCGTGCGGCTCACCCTTCATATCGTACGGATCGACGTAGTACCCGCTGTCCGAGGTTCCAAAGTGAGATTCCAAATTCGTCACACCCGCCGAGCACACCGAGGCT
>Ga0164306_10000935_pt1 | contig 12559 bp, 10 predicted proteins | sample Whisoiple_242_MG_FD_110213 | JGI IMG/M metagenome (GOLD analysis project Ga0164306, IMG submission 110213) | Soil microbial communities amended with fresh organic matter from upstate New York, USA - Whitman soil sample_242_MG | ecosystem: Environmental > Terrestrial > Soil > Unclassified >... | reverse complement strand
CATCAACGTCACGGGCGGTATCGGCGCTGGTCTTTCAGATAGCTGCGCCGGATGCCACGGTCGCCCGCGCGGAGCGGCAGGGGCCGGCGGTGATGTAGCCACGCGCCCTGACAGCCGCGATGCTCCACACCTCTTCGGTCTCGGCCTGAAAGAAATGCTGGCCGATGAGATGACCGGCGACATGCGAGCGATCCGCGCCGGGGCCCTTGCCGATGCCAAGAAGTCCGGGCATCAGGTCACACGGCAGCTGCTCACCAAAGGCGTCTCTTTCGGCTCGATTACCGCCAACCCTGACGGCAGCGTGGACACCAGCCAGGTCAGCGGCGTGAATTCTGATCTGCGCGTGCGTCCATTCTTTGCTGAAGGCAGCACCATTTCCATCCGCGAGTTCCTGGTGGGCGCGTTCCGCAACGAAATGGGCATGGAAGCCGCTGATCCCGATCTGCTTGCCGCCAGCGCCGGCGGCCGCGTCGTTACACCGGCCGGCATGGTGCTCGATGGTTCGCTCGACAAGATCGATGCCCCGCCGATTACCGATAACGGCGCCGATCCCGATGGCGACGGCATCAATAATGAATTGCCGACCAGCATTATCGACCACGAAGAATATTACCTGCTTCACTACTTCAAGCCCGCGGTCTATCAGCAGACGGAAAATACGCGGAAGGGAAGAAAGCTCTTCGACAAAATCGGTTGCAGCTCCTGCCATGTTGCCGACTTCATGATTGAGCATGACCGCCGCGTTGCTGACCTGGAGACGGTTTACGATCCTGTCCGCGGCAATATGAACCATCTGTTTGCCACGGCCAGCGCGTTCCTGCATGAAGTGAATGACGGCTCTGGATTCCCCAGCGTCAAGGTCCCCAACGGCGGGCCGTTCCTGGTGAAGGACATCTATACCGACTTCAAACGCCATGACCTGGGAGCGAACTTCTACGAGCGCAATTACGACGGCACTTTGCAGAAGCAGTTCCTTACGCGGCCGCTCTGGGGCGTCGGTTCCACCTCGCCGTATGGCCATGACGGACGCAGCATCAACCTGAATGAAGTGATCCTGCGCCACGGCGGAGAATCGCTGGCGTCACGCAACGCCTATGCCAAGCTGGAAGCGGAAGACCAGGATACCATCCAGGCGTTTCTCAACTCGCTTGTGCTGTTCCCGCCGGACGATACGGCTTCAACGCTCGATCCGGGAAATCGCACCACCAGCAACTTTCCGCAGTTTGGCCATGGCAGCATCAAGCTGACGGTGTTGTTCAACGATCCAACAGATCCAGAATGACGAATGGATGAAAAACGGATGAGTCGAAGTTAGCGTGGCTTCAAATGCCATTCAAAGCGGACCGTCACTGTCATGGCGGTCCGTCTTTCATTACGCTACCGCATTCGGTTGCAGAACGGGCGCGAGTGAATGCGCCTTGTTGCCGCCTTCGGCGCGCGCGATTTCCAGGGCGCTTTCCACGCGGTTGATCACCTCAGTGACCATGTCGACGGCGTCAAAGCGCTCCTGCAAAACGGCTTCCGCTATGCCCACGCTGATGGGCGGCGTCTTTTCCGTGCCGGGGATTTTCGTCGGCGCCAGCACTTTGCGCATTTTGTCCACCACCAGGAAGGCGTTTTTCTCCGTCGTATCGGAGAGCACCAGCGCAATCGTGGTGAGGTCATAGCGCACGGCCACGTCATTCTGTCGGATATGCGAAGCCAGCGCCTGCCCAATCTGCTGCATCATGCTTTCCACCTGGCCTTCGCCAATTTCTTTTACCATCGCGGAAGCTTTGCCGAAGTGAAGCAGCATCAGGGTCATGGGCGCTTTTTGTTGCAGCGACCGCCGCACTTCAGAGAGCAAAACGTCCAGGTATGACGAACGCTTCAGCAGCCCGGACTTTTCGTCGGTGACGGCCAGCGTCTTCATCAGAGTACGCAGCCGGACGTTGCTCACCGCCAGCACCATCTGCTCGGCAATGGTCTTCAGCACCACGATGTCTGTTTGCTGCCACTGCCGGGGCGATGTTTGCTCCAGGATCAGGATGCCCGATTGGTCGCCTGAATCCAGCAGAGGCACGGCCAGCAACGATTCGATGTTCAGCGCGTGAATATGTTCCGCCGCGGGGGCCAGTTCGCGCGCGGCTTTGGCGTTCGCAATGGTGACCGGCCCGTTCGCCGCCAATTGCTGTGTCAGGCCAATGAGTCTTACGATCGCCATTACGTCTGATTGCTTTACTCCGGGCGCGCAATACTCCAGCGCCGCAGAAGGCGGCTTGCCGGGGGTACACAGCCCGGCGACGCAGCGGCTGGCATTAAAGTGGCGGCCAATATCGTTTACGGCGGTAAACAGAACGCTCTTCACGTTGACCTGGCGATAGATGTTCCGCGTGATCTCCGTGACGCGGGCAAAATTATCGACCGCGTTTTCTTCGTAAGGTGAAGGCGAAGAAGCGGGCGGTGGAGCGGGTTTCTCCGCCGCGGCGGCCGGGGCGGGCGCAATGGCCTTGGCTACCGCGCTGGCGACTTCATAGACCGGCGTGAAGCCGGCCGATATATAGAGGTGGCGCAGTTTCTCGTTTTTCTGCTCTTCCCGGGGAAACAGTTTGCTCACGCGCTCCAACCGCTCCAAAGCCTTAGACCGCATCCCGTATTGCAGATAGATCTCGGCCTGGAGAATAAAATCTTCCAGCACCGTAGGCTCGGATTCCCGCGCCGGCTCCGCTGCGGCCGGTTCTGGCGACGCCTGCACCGCCGTCTCGGGCTTGTTGTCAACGCGATGAAAGCGGTTGGCGATTCTGCGGTACTGGTGGTCATCGATCCGGCCGCGCAGCATTTCCAGCCGCTTGCCGTGGCCGGGCTCATAAGGATCAAGTTCAGCCGCGCGGTCCAGCGTCTCGCCGGCCTGGCCATACTTGCCGGCGGCGTAATAGAGTTGGAACAGCTTCAGCAGGGTATGGCTGTATTCATGTTCGCGGTTGGCGGTATCAAACAGTTTGACCAGGTATTCCGTGAATCCCAGCGTGGCCAGCCGCCGATCGGACATTTCATACATGCTGGTAATAAACTCGCGCCGGCGGCCCGCCACGGTTTCATGGTCTTCCAATTTTTTCGCCAGTTCCAGGGCGCCGCGTGTGTCATTCACGTCCAGGTAGACCCCCACCAGAGAAGCCACTTCCTCCAGTTGCTGCGGGTCTTTCTCGAATGCCTCCCAGGTGTAAGGCTCGGCTTCGGCGGGACGCCTGGCAGCCATCAGCGCATGCGCGTACAGCTCCCGCAACTCCGGCAGTCCTTTTACCCTGGTAACCACCGGCTCCAGAACGGCCAGGCATTCCTTCACCGAATTGCGAGAGAACAGCCCGCGGCCGTAAAGATAAATCGCCTGGAAGTTCATGGAATCGAAGTTGTAAGCCTTCTCATACGACGCAAAGCCTGAGCTGGGCGACTCCTGGTCCTGCAGCAGGCCGAGTTGGACGAAACTGCTGGCGGCGGTCTTGCCTTCACCCAGCGCGGAAGCTTTTTCCGCCGTGAGCTGCAGGTTTTCGATGGTCGGCGAAAGTTCCACCATGCGTTTGCACGCGGCCAGCGCCTGTTTTTCTTTATTCTGGCGTTCAAACCCCTGCAAGGCCAGGGCATAGGCGTCCAGGGCTTCCTTGCGGTCCCGCTTCTCCGTAAGCTGAGCGTATTGGAACGTCTGCATGGGAGTGGGCGTGGTGATTTTGCAGAGCTTTTTGTATGTGATGGAGCCCTTGGCGGTCTCGCCTGATTCAAATTCCATTTCCAGCAGGGAGCTGAGCAGATCGGCGGCCTCGGAGCGGCGGTCCAGCGCCAGGCACAGATCGGCGGCGGCCTGCCGCACCTGCTCATTCCCGGGCTCGTCGTCAAGAATGTTCAGGTACTCTTCCAGCGCAGCCTCAGGCTTGCTTCTTTGCAGGTACTTTTCCGCTTTTTCCAGTCGCTTGGAGATGTCCGCCATGGGTTCAACTGCCCCAGAATGCTCGCGGAAAGGCCGGGCCGGAGCGCAATGGGGCTGAGATATGCAATTCTATGCGTAATCGACGGTGCACTCAATCTTTCATGCATTTCCGCTGATTACCTTTGGGAGAACCAAAGCATTCTGGTAGTGGGTCAGTTTGAAAAACTGGGCCACTATCAGTATCAGCGTCTAGCGATTCGCTCGCGAATCGCGGGCCTTTAGGCAGACGTTCATCGCGCAGCGATGAACCGGATTCACAAACTTTGCCACTACCAAAGCGTTCTGGCAATCCGCCGTAACAACCGTATATAACTCTTCGCAATGACTGACCAAGAGCAGGGGTTGAAAAGGGAATTGACCGCCCGCCAGATGGCCATGGTGGCCGTTGGCGGCTCTATTGGCACGGGATTGCTGCTGGGCTCAGGCGCGGCCATTCAGGTGGCCGGGCCGGCCGTGGTACTCACTTTTGTTTTGAGCGCGATTATCTCCTGGACCGTCGCCATGGCGCTTGGCGAGATGTCCGCCATCCACCCCGCCGCCGGATCGTTCGGCGTTTACGCCGATCTCTACCTGAATCGCTGGGCTGGATTCATTGCGCGCTATGGATACTGGTTCGCGGTCGTCATTGTGGTTGGATCGGAAGTGGTGGCGGCAGCCACATACATGCGGCAGTGGTATCCCGCGGCGCCGCAGATCGTCTGGATGGTGACGTTTGGCCTTTTTCTTCTCGCCATCAACCTGTTTTCCGTCGGACATTACGGCACGTTTGAATACTGGTTCGCCCTGCTCAAGGTCGTCACGATCTTTGTTTTCATCGTGACCGGAGCGGCCCTGCTGTTTTCCGGCAAGGTCCATCCGCAATACGTTGCCAATGGCGGCTTCGCGCCCAAAGGATGGCCGGCGCCGCTCATGGCAATTTCGTTTGGGCTCTATAGCTTCCTCGGCATCGAGATGGTGGCCATCTCTTCCGGCGAGGCCCGCTCCCGCAAGGACGTGGCGCGGGCAACGCGCATCGCCTTTGCCACGCTGGTGCTGGTCTACGTGGGCGCCATGGCCGTGCTGGTGGGCGTGATGCCGTGGAAAAATGCTGGCGTCTCTGAAAGCCCCTTCGTTACCGTTTTCAAAGTCGCCGGAATTCCGGCAGCCGGCTTCATTATGAATTTTGTCGTGCTTACCGCGGCGCTCTCCGGCGCCAACGCCAGTCTTTACGTCGCCTCACGCATGTTGTTTGCCCTGGCCCGCTCGGGATACGCGCCCCAACGCATGGGCGTTCTCAATCATCACGGCGTGCCCATGGGCGCGCTGCTGGCATCGATGGCTGGAATCGTCGGGGCCATTCTGCTGCAACTGCGCACCGGCAACGCCTACCTTTATATCATCAACGCCGCCCTGGTGGGTGGAATGATTGCCTGGCTGGTTTCGCTGCTGGCGCATGTCCGCTTCCGGCGAACAGTTTCCGCCGCTCAATTAGCGGAGATCGGGCTGCGCTCCCCGCTGGGAGGCCTCGGCTCTATTCTGGGATTCATTGCGATTGTGGCCGCGATTGCCTGCACCTGGTGGGTATCGCAGTCGAGCGTTGCCGCCAAGAGCGCGGGGATCTATCTGGTGGTGCTGACGGCGGCGTATTTGGTGGTGAGAAAAAAGAAAATTGGGGAAAACAGCAGATGAAGGAGCGTAGAAGCTTTGAATGTAGAGACGTAGCATGCTACGTCTCTGCGATGGCTTTACTCTTCTCCGCGGAAGCTCTTCCCGCCACAAAGTAATAGACCACGCCCAGCGCCATCAGGACCAGCCCAAAGCCGAGTTGGCTCACGCTACCCAGCCGCCACAGGTCAAGCTGCTCGCTGCGGTTTTTGATCAGCGCAACCAGCAGCAAAGCGGTAGGACCAATCCCGAGAGCAATCGCGCCGAACATGCCTCCTGGTACACGGAAGGGACGCAGCAGCTGTGGCTCGCGGATGCGAAGCATGATCAAAGCCAGAAACTCCAGTACCAGGCTTGCGCCGTAGAGAAGGATATCGAGCATGATCAGCTTGTCAAAGCTCAGGCCCAGAGACGCCGTCCAGGCGATGCCAAGAACGATGATGGCTACCCATGGCGCGCCGTTTTTCAGCTTGAGCGTGAAAATTTTCGGCAGGTGTCCGTCTTCCGCCATCGCCACGGGCAGGCGGGAGTAAGACATGACCAGCGAATTGAAAGTTCCAAATTCGCTGATCATCGCGGCGGCCACAAGGGCAAAGCCCAGCCACGGCCCCACCACCATCGACGCGATGCTGGCCCAGCTTCCGGTGGACCAGATTTCAGCCTGCACATGCAGGTGCCAGACGGCGAGTACGGGGATAACGTAGGAAAGAAAGATTGCCGCCAGCGTCAAGAGCATCACGCGGGGATAGGTCTTCTGCGGATTTTCGACTTCATTGGCGACGGTGGAAGCGTTGTCCCAGCCCATGTAGTTCCACATTGCTACTAGAATTCCTGTAAGAAAACTTCCCTGCGTGGGCGGCGTAGTGCCAACCGTCAGGTGGCGGAAAAAAGCGTACAGGGTGATGAGCAGGAACGGGCTCAGCATCAGAACGCCCAGCAAGATGGACCCATTGCCGACGGCCTTCGCGCCCAGAAGGTTCCACAGCAGGCAGACCAGGACCATGCTTGCCGCGATGGCGACGCCCCGATGTCCGGCCGTAGCCGCGGGCCAGAGCCGTCCAAGATAGAGGACGAAGACCGTGGGATAAATCGCCATGTCAAAGATGCTTGCGACCAGGGAAAGCCACGCTTCCTGAAAGCCCCAGAACGGCCCCATGGCGCGGCGCACCCAGACGTAAAAGCCGCCCTCGGCGGGAAGCGCAGCAGCCAGTTCGCCCACCATCAGGCCCGTAGGCAGGCTCCAGATCAATGGAGTCACAAACAGAATCACGATGGCGAGCTTGTAGCCGGCGTCCTGCACGAGCTCTTCCATGCCGTAGGGGCCGCCGGAGACCATGAAATATGTGGCCGCAGCCAGCGACAGGACCGTCAGCTTGCGGCGCGAACCATTCTGGTTTTTTCGCATCTTTGTGAAATGCAATATAGCATCGCTGCAAACTGACAAGAGAAGTATTATTGTCGCCGCAGATTTCCGCAGATAAGCGCAGATCAAAAACTGGGCCGCGAATAAACACGAAAGCACGCGAATTGGTGATTCGTGTTTATTCGCGTGAATTCGCGGCTAATTTAAACTAATCAAGGTAAACTTTAATTGTCACTGAGAGGCCCCATGGCAGACGACTTACTTCGCTTTCGCGCCGAGTTCCCCATCCTGGAACGCACCACTTACATGATCAGCAACTCGCTCGGCGCCATGCCGCGCGGCGTGTATGACTCAGCGCGCGAATATTGCGACATCTGGGCCGCGCGCGGCGTACGCGCATGGGAAGAAAAATGGTGGATGATGGCCCAGGAAGTGGGCGATGCCGTGGGCGTGCTCATGAACGCGGAGCCCGGATCGGTGAGCCCGCATCTCAACGTCACCAGTTGCCAGGCGGTGATAGCCAGCTGTTTTGATTTCAGCGGCAAGCGGAACAAGATCGTTTACAGCGACATGAATTTTCCTTCGATCATGTATTTCTGGGAGGGCCAGCGGGGCCGGGGCGCGCGCGTTCATATGGTCCGCACCGACGACGGCGTTCACGTGCCCACCCAGCGCCTGATCGACGCCATTGATGAAGAGACGCTTCTCGTTCCCATTTCGCACGTGGTGTTCCGCAGCTCGTATATCAAGGACGTGAAGGCCATCGTGGAAAAGGCGCATCGCGTGGGCGCGCACGTGGTGATGGATTGTTTCCAGTCACTGGGCAGTGTTCCGGTCGACGTGCAGGCCCTCAACGTGGATTTTGCCGTAGGCGGCGTGCTCAAGTGGCTGTGCGGAGGAGCGGGCACTTCGTATCTGTATGTGCGTCCTGACCTGGGCAGGAAACTTCAGCCGGGATTTACCGGATGGTTTGCCCATGAGCATCCGTTTGAATTTGAGATCGGCGCCAGCAAGTATGGTGAAGCGCCCTTCCGCTTCATGCAGGGGACGACGAACGTTCCCGGCTTTTATACCGCAATGCCGGGGTTGAAGATTATTCGCGAAGCCGGCGTGGGGCGGATTCGAGAGAAATCGAAGAAGATGACGTCGCGGCTGATTGAACTGGCTGACCAGCGCGGCTGGCGGGTGAACGCGCCGCGCGATCCCGAGCAGCGGGGCGGGACCGTGGCCATCGACATGCCGAACGCGAAAGAAGTGTGCGCGGAACTGCTTCTGCGGGACGTGCTGGTGGACTATCGGCCGAAGGCCGGGGTGCGGTTTTCACCGCATTTCTATAACACAATGGAAGAGATTGACCGGGCCATCGGGACGGTAGATGAGATCCTGAGCCGGATGGGCGTAGCGGCAGCCCATTGACCAGGAGTGCCTGTACGTTGTGACGAGAATGAAGAGAACTGTTCTGGTTGCCGCCGGGCTTGGGTTTCTCGTTCCCATCGTCCTGGGGGCCGAAATGATGTTTTTGTTTAACGCGCCGGATTCCGGATGGGTGCATTTCGTGTGCTACCAGCTGCCTTATATTGTGTGTCCAGCGTGGGTTTTGGGCTATGGATCGGGCTTTTGGTTTGTGGCAATGCCGTTGGTCAATGCGCTTACGTATGTGTCCCTCGCCTTCCTGTCTGTGAATGCCAGACCGTGGCGGGCCATGGGCTCCCAGGCGGCAAAATAGCCCCCATTGTAAAAAAAGGTTCCATTTGCACAATTTCTGTTGATAGTTCGCCTTTGATTCGTTAATATTTCGCTTGTATGGCAATTACCAAGCGACAACGGCAGGTTTACGACTTCCTTCAGGAATTCATCCAGCGCAACGGCTACTCGCCTTCTTTTGAAGAAATCGGCGATGGGCTTGGGTTGAGTTCCCTGGCAACCGTGCATAAGCACATCTCCAACCTGGAGAAAAAGGGCCTCCTCAAGCGCGACTATAACCGCAGCCGGTCCATTGACGTGCTGCCGGTGCGCGGTATGTTCAAGCGGACGCCGCCCAGAGACCTTGCGCTCCCACTCATGGGACGCATCGCCGCCGGGCAGCCGATTGAGGCCGTCGAGACTCCAGAAACAATTTCCCTGGGCGATATCACCCGTTCCAAGGATGTTTTCGTGCTTCAGGTAAAAGGCGAAAGCATGAAGGACGAGCACATTGTGGACGGGGATTACGTTTTAGTGGAGAAAACCAAAGACGCACATGATGGCGAAATCGTGGTGGCGCTGGTGGAAGGCACCGATGCCACGCTCAAGCGTTTCTATCGCGAAGGCGTGAACATTCGCTTGCAGCCATCGAACACCGCCATGAAGCCGATCGTCGTTCCGGCAAAATCCGTAGCATTGCAGGGTCGGGTGATTGGCGTTCTGCGGAAATACTGAACTCAATTGGTAATTGAGTAATTTAGTAAGTTGGTAAATTTCCGGCTTCGCTTACGGGCGAGCGCTTGTTTACCGATTTACCAAATTACTCAATTACCAGATATTTCCAACCGCGGCGGCCGCTTCCGGCTACAGCCGTTCTAGGATTGCTGTAAGTCCGATTCGGTGAAAGAGCGGCCTTCCCCCCCAAAAAACTGGCCTGCACGGAGGGCTCTTCCCTTTGAAGGCGGATGTAGTATTCTGATAGCACCTAATAAGGTGCTATCAAGGGGAGAAGCCTGATGCTTGACATCACCAAAGACATCCAGTCGCTGACGGCCTTCCGTCGCCGGTCTGGTGACTTCATGAAACAGCTGAAAAAAAGTAAGCGCCCCGTGGTGCTTACAGTGAATGGGAAGGCCGCGGCCGTCGTTCAAGACGCTGAAGCTTATCAGCATTTGCTCGACATTGCCGCCCGCGCCGATGCAGAGGAAGGAATCCGTCAGGGCCTTGAGAACGCGAAAGAAGGAAAACTCCGGCCGGCAAGGCAGTTTTTCGACGAGTTCGACGCGGCCCATGGCATATCTCGTTAACATCACTTCCCGCGCTGAGCGCGATCTGGCACAGCTGTATAGTCGAATCAATGCCGAGAATTCCGGCGCTGCCCTGAAATGGTACCTGGGTTTCAAGGACGCCATTCTCAGCCTGGAGGAGCATCCGAGCCGTTGCCCGGTAATACGCATGAGAGACAAGCTGAGGCACCTTCTCTATGGCCACAAGCCTCATATTTATCGTGTGATATACCGCGTCCTTGAGAAACAGAAGCGTGTTGAAGTGCTCCACATCCGCCACGGCGCAAGGCGCAAGCCCAAGGCGTCTGATCTTGCGTAAAATGACTGCCTTGGTGCAAGAGAACGGATGCTGGGTGTTTCCTGAGTTGCTGTATCCACTGCACACGTCGCGGTTAGCGGTCCATCTCACCCCCGCGACGCGCCATCCTGAGGCGAGCCACGCAAACTGCAAAGTGTTTCGACACGGTTTCTGCGAAGCCGAAGGATCGGCTCCGCTGCACCGTAGGGCTATCCAAGACTGCTTGGAGGATCGGCTGCCCTGAAGAGCAGCGGAGCAGATCCTTCGCCTTCGCATCCAGAACATGGTAAGGAACAGAGCAGCGTGCTCGGCTCAGGATGGCGCATTCATGAGGATAGAGATAGGTAATTCTGGATACAGCAATCCTAAAACTGCCTTAGTTGCAAGGAACGTGGCCAGACCAGGCCAAATGTAAAACCGCTCTATCTCTCCACAATCGCATCGGAAAAGTCCGACGCCATCCTGTCTCCCCAGCCTTCGCGCACATTCAGCGCGATGGCATAGGGCAGAAAGCGGTCCATCAGTTCCGCCCGCTGCTCCGGAGTGTTCACCCGGTCCAGGCGGTCCTGCTCCACCCGCACCAGGAACTCGCGGAACCCGGCCAGTTGCTGCAAAACCATAAGGCCGCGCGAGGTAGGCGCGCGCATAATCACGAAAAAAATGCTGTTGAGCAGCACAGAGAGTAAAAGCGCCAGCACAAACCCGTGGGACTGCGGCAATGCGGCAAAATAAATCACCGCTCCGGGCAAGCCGAAGAAAAGTATAGGGAGCACTGCGCGCGTGATGCGCAGCCTCATCGAAGAGCGCGCCGGCTTTGAGGTCCACACGCCGCCGATCACCAGTCCGGCAACCGAGGTAAAGAAAAACAGCCAGAAGGTGATAAACATCGAGGAAGATTCTTGAAGCGTGGTGGCCACGAACAAGCCCCAGGTCAAGGTGGCAGCCATGCCAAGGCCCGCAAAGATGAAGTTCTGGCGGAAATAAACTCCCTGAAGGTTTTTTCTGAAGGTGTCCTGCAAGGCGTCAATGTAGGTCTTGATCTCCGCGCCGGCCCGCGGATTAACAATCGCCATGGTTGAAGCGGAGGGCGCAGGCGCCAACCCAACAGCGGCCCCACTTGGCGCGTCTGCGCCGGAACTGCCACGGATTGGCTGCGCAGTCACGGGCGATGTCATGTTCTCGCCGGCAAAGCTGCCTGGTTTCTGCGCATCGGGGTTGCCGACAATCGCACTGTTGGAGTCGGCATAAGGCTGGACCGTCTGCTCCGTGTTGAACAGCGTCCGCAGCACAGAAGCCTCGTCCGGCAGGACGATGGTGCTGGAGTTCAGCAACTGGACCGCATAGTTCCCGTTCTGCGGCTGGATTGAAATCACGCCCTTGGCGGCCAACCCGGTCAGCACCGCGGCCAGCGTTGTGCCGTCACTTCCGCCGGTGAGCACATATCGCGCCACGCCGGGAGAAAATCCCGCCGGAGGCTCATAGCGCGGCGCTACGTTTCCGATCTTGGGATCGCGCCCGGCCACCAGCCAGCTGATGACGTAAAACGCCAGCAGCAGACCGGGAAAGGCCAGATGTTGAAAGTCAGGGACCGAAAAGAAATTTTGCATAGACCTGTGCGGGCCCTCAAAAAGGGGGCAGTACCCGCCGGAGATTCTACTGTGCTTTGGCCCAGAGACGCGAGAAAAACGACGCGAGAAAAACAAGGCCCGGATGAAGACCGGGCCTGGTTCACGCTAAAAGGGTTTTGAATGGAGGAACGGGGTCAGCCGACGTGCTTCTTGAGGGCTTTCTCAATCACGTCGCGGCTCACGTAGCCAACAATCTGGTCCTGCACCTGGCCGCCTTTGAAGATCAGCAAGGTAGGAATCCCGCGCACGCCGTAGCGCTGGGGTGTAGTGGGACTGCTGTCCACGTCCATTTTTCCGACCTTTACTTTTCCCTGGTATGCCGCGGCCACTTCGTCCACCACGGGCGCCAGCATCTTACACGGCCCGCACCAGGCTGCCCAGAAGTCGATCATTACCGGCTGGTCGCTCTTTAAAACTTCCTGGTCGAAATTGCCATCTGTGATTTCAAGAATTCCCACGCTCTCCATGAAGTGCCTACCTTCGATTAAAAATTTGTCACGCCCAGAACCGGCTTTGCGACCTTCTATCCTAGCAAATGTATTAGATGAAGCTGCTCCATTTAGGTTGCGGAAATGGGCTAAATAACTGTGGAACAAAGAGATATAGTCAGCGCGGCCAAAGTTACCAAAGTGACGTGGACGGAAGGCCAGTGCAGTTCTAGACTTTTCCTCGGTGGTAAGGCAGTTCTGGGGGAGGGCT
>Ga0164306_10000930_pt1 | contig 12582 bp, 11 predicted proteins | sample Whisoiple_242_MG_FD_110213 | JGI IMG/M metagenome (GOLD analysis project Ga0164306, IMG submission 110213) | Soil microbial communities amended with fresh organic matter from upstate New York, USA - Whitman soil sample_242_MG | ecosystem: Environmental > Terrestrial > Soil > Unclassified >... | reverse complement strand
GCCCGGGCACCGGTCAGCCCGGGCACCGGTCAGCCCGGGCACCGGTCCGCCCGGGGTCAGCCCGGCTCGGGCGCGTCCCCGGGCCCCCGGGTCGCGGCGGCCAGGCGGGCCAGCGGGCCGGCGGCCCGGCGCACCGCCGCCGCCTCCGCGGCCGGCAGGCCCGCGAGCGCCGCGCCGAGCGTGCGGGCCCACCCCGCCTCGACCGGCTCCCGCCGCTCCCGGGCGAGCGGCGTCGGGTGCAGCCGGGTCACCCGCCGGTCGCCGGCGTCGGCCGCGCGCTCGACCAGCCCGCGCGCGACCAGGCCCCGCACCGCGGCGCTGACGTTGCTCTGCCGGAGGTCGAGCCCCGCCGCGACCCCGCCCACGCTGGTGCCGGGGTGCGCGTCGACGTACCGCATGACCTCGAACTCGGTCGGGGGCAGCGGCGGCAGGCCGCCGTCCTGCGCCCCCTCCGCCCGGCGCACCGCGCGGGACAGGTCGTGCAGGGCGACGGCGAGCACCCGCAGGTCGCCGGCCGCGTCGAGGGCCGCGTCGTCGGTGGCGTCGACGACCGCGTCGTCGTCGGCCGGGCCGGGTCGGGTCACGCCGGGAGGCTAGCAGCGCGCCCCGGGCTCGACGTATATGAGTTCATAGATATGATGCTCCGGTCCGCGGCGCCGTGCCGCCCTCCCCCGTGCTGGAGCACACCCCCATGACCGCAGCCCCGGGCACCGCCGTGCCTGCCGCCACCTCCGCCACCTCCTCCCCCACCCCCGCCGGCCCCGCCGCCGCCCCGCCGCCCGCCGTCGGCGCCCCGGCCGGCCCCGCCGCCCCGCCCGCCGGCGCCCGGCGCGCGCTCCCCCTCGCGACCACCGTCGTCCTCGCGCTGCTCACCGCCATCGCGCCGCTCGCCACCGACATGTACCTGCCGGCCTTCCCGCAGCTCGCCGTCGACCTCGGCACCAGCGCGGCGGCCGTGCAGCTCTCGCTCACGACGTTCATGGTCGGCCTGGCCCTGGGCCAGCTGGTGATCGGCCCGCTGTCCGACCAGCGCGGCCGCCGCGGGCTGCTGATCGCCGGCAGCGCGCTGTGCGCCGCCGCCGGGCTGGCGTGCGCCCTCGCGCCGTCGATCGCGTTCCTGGTCGCGGCGCGGTTCGTCCAGGGCTTCGCCGGCGCCGCGGGCGTGGTGCTCAGCCGAGCCGTGGTCGCCGACCGCGCCCGCGGCGCCGCCGCCGCCAAGCTGTTCGGCGTCATGATGCTGATCCAGGGCGTCGCCCCGGTCGCGGCCCCGCTGCTCGGCGGCACCCTGGTCACCGCCGTCGGCTGGCGCGGGGTGTTCGGCATCCTCGCCGGGCTCAGCGCGCTCATGCTCCTCGGCGTCCTGACCCTGGTGCCGGAGACCCGGCCGCGCGAGGCGCGCACCGGCGGCGGGCTCGCCGCCACGCTGCGCGACGCGCGCGCCGTGCTGGGCAACCGCCGCTACCTCGGCTGGACCGGCGCGCTCGTCCTCGGCTTCGCGGCGATGTTCGCCTACATCTCCGCGTCGCCGTTCGTGCTGCAGAACGTGCTGGGCCTGTCGGTCGGCGCGTACTCGGTGGCGTTCGCGGCCAACGCGCTGGGCCTCGGCGTCGTCGCCGGGCTGGGCACGACGCTGGTGGACCGGTTCGCGCCGCAGCGGCTGCTGGCCGTCGGCGTCGGGGCCGTCGCGGTGCTCAGCGTGCTGCTGCTGCTCGACGTCGTGCTGCTCGGCCTGCCCCGGTGGCCCACCCTGGTGCTGCTGTTCCTCACCGTGAGCGCGCTCGGCCTCGTGTTCGGGAACGCCACGACCCTCGCCACGGACGAGGTCGCGCACGCCGCGGGCACCGGGTCGGCGGTCATGGGCGCGCTGCAGTTCGGCGTGGGGGCCGCGGTGTCGCCGCTCGTCGGGCTGGCGGGCGAGCGGACCGCGGTGCCGATGGCGGTGACGATGGTGGTGCTGGCGCTGGGCGCGGTGGGGGCGGCGCGGTTCGCGGCCACGGCGCCGGCGCGTCCCGCGACCACCCCGCCGGAGCCCGTCCCGGCCGACGCATGACCGAGTTGACACGTCCTCGACCCGGCGCAGACCCGCAGATGGGGAGCCTGACACCCCCGCCGGACCCGCCGTGTGACGAGCGTGTGAACCGTCCGCGCGCCGCGCTGCTCGGGGGGAGATGACGCCCGGTCAGGACGTAGGGTGGGCCACGAACAGATCCGGCGATGACGCGGTCCCTGGCCGCGGAGGAAGTGGGCGATCCTCGCGTGTCCCAGCATGCGGAGCCAGACGTGAACCGTGCCGACTTCGGCGCGAACACGTGGCTGGTGGACGAGCTGTACGAGCAGTACCTCCAGGACAAGACGGCGGTCGACCCGGCGTGGTGGGACTTCTTCGAGGGCTACAAGCCCTCGGCGCCCGCCGCGACGACGTCGGGCGCGGTCGCGGGCGGTGGCGCCGCGGGGAGCACCGGGGGTAACGGCGTGGTCGACGCCGCGCCCGCCGGCACCGCGAGCACCCCGGCCCCCGCGGCCCCGGGCGCGTCGGGGGACGCGCCCACGCCCCGCGAGGCCGCTGCGCAGCCCGCCCCGGGCGCGCCCGCCGGCGAGCGCCCGGGCACCGTGCCCGCGCCGGTCGCCGAGCGGCCCGCGCACACCGGGGGCGACGCGGTCCCGCCGGCCCCCGCGCCGACGGCCACCCGCCCGCAGGAGCAGCCCGCGCCGCGCGACCCGGAGCCCGTGCCCGCCACCTCCCCGGTGGCGACCGCCCAGCCCGCGACGGCCCCCTACGCCCCCGCGGCCAAGGCGGCCCGCGAGGCGGAGCAGGAGGTCCCCGAGGCCTCCGACGAGACGCAGCGCCTGCGCGGCCCCGCCGCCCGGGTGGTCACCAACATGGAGGCCAGCCTGGAGGTGCCCACCGCGACGTCGGTGCGCGCCATCCCGGCCAAGCTGCTGGTCGACAACCGGATCGTCATCAACAACCACCTGGCCCGCGGCCGCGGCGGCAAGATCTCGTTCACGCACCTGATCGGCTTCGCGCTGGTCGAGGCGGTCGGCGAGATGCCGGCGATGAACACCGCCTACACGCTGGTCGACGGCAAGCCGGGCTACCTCACCCCCGCGCACGTCAACCTGGGCCTGGCGATCGACCTGGCCAAGCCGGACGGCACCCGCCAGCTGCTCGTGCCCAGCATCAAGCAGGCCGAGACGCTCGACTTCGCGCAGTTCTGGAACGCGTACGAGGACGTCGTCCGGCGCGCCCGCGGCGGGAAGCTCGGCGTCGAGGACTTCGCCGGCACCACGCTGTCGCTGACCAACCCCGGCACCATCGGCACCGTGCACTCCGTGCCTCGGCTCATGCAGGGCCAGGGCACGATCATCGGCGTCGGCGCGATGGACTACCCGGCCGAGTTCCAGGGGACCTCGGACGAGCAGCTCAACAAGATGGGCGTGTCGAAGGTCCTGACGGTGACGTCGACCTACGACCACCGCGTGATCCAGGGCGCCCAGTCCGGCGACTTCCTGCGCATCCTGCACCGCAAGCTGCTCGGCGAGGACGGCTTCTACGACCGGGTGTTCGCGTCGCTGCGCGTCCCCTACGAGCCGATCCGCTGGGTCAAGGAGGCGGCCGACCCGGACGCCGAGGCCATCAAGCCGGCCCGGATCGCCGAGCTCATCCACTCCTACCGGTCGCGCGGCCACCTCATGGCCGACACCGACCCGCTGGCCTACCGGCTGCGCAAGCACCCGGACCTGGACGTGCAGACGCACGGCCTGTCGCTGTGGGACCTGGACCGCACGTTCCCGACCGGCGGGTTCACCGGCCGGCCGCGGGCGACGCTGCGCCAGGTGCTCGGCCTGCTGCGCGACTCGTACTGCCGCACCACCGGCTTCGAGTACATGCACCTGCAGGACCCGCGGCAGCGCCGCTGGCTGCAGGAGCGCCTGGAGGCCGGCTACGCGCCGACCCCGCGCGAGGACCAGCTGCGGATCCTGCGCCGCCTCAACGCCGCCGAGGCGTTCGAGACGTTCCTGCAGACCAAGTACGTCGGGCAGAAGCGGTTCTCCCTGGAGGGCGGCGAGTCCGTCATCCCGCTGCTGGACGCGATCCTGTCCCGCGCCGCCGAGGGCGGGCTGGACGAGGTCGCCATCGGCATGGCGCACCGCGGCCGGCTCAACGTGCTCGCGAACATCGCCGGCAAGTCGTACGGCCAGATCTTCAGCGAGTTCGAGGGCAACCAGGACCCGAAGTCCGTGCAGGGCTCCGGCGACGTGAAGTACCACCTCGGCACCGAGGGCGTGTTCCAGGCCGAGTCCGGGGCGTCGACCCGGGTCTACCTCGCCGCGAACCCGTCGCACCTCGAGGCCGTGGACCCGGTGCTCGAGGGCATCGTCCGGGCCAAGCAGGACCGGATCGACCTGGGCGGCGACGGGTTCTCCGTGCTGCCGATCCTCATCCACGGCGACGCGGCGTTCGCCGGGCAGGGCGTGGTCTTCGAGACCCTCAACCTGGCCCAGCTGCGCGGCTACCGCACCGGCGGCACGATCCACGTCGTCATCAACAACCAGGTCGGCTTCACCACCGGCCCCTCGTCCTCGCGCTCCTCGCAGTACGCCACCGACGTGGCCAAGGGCCTGCAGGTCCCGATCTTCCACGTCAACGGCGACGACCCCGAGGCGTGCGTCCGGGTCGCCGAGCTCGCGTTCGAGTACCGCGAGCAGTTCGACCGCGACGTGATCATCGACATGGTCTGCTACCGCCGCCGCGGCCACAACGAGGGCGACGACCCCTCGATGACCCAGCCGCTGATGTACAACCTCATCGAGGCCAAGCGCTCGGTGCGCAAGCTCTACACCGAGGCCCTGGTGTCCCGCGGGGACATCACGCTCGAGGAGGCCGAGCACGTGCTGCGCGACTACCAGGCGCAGCTCGAGCGGGTGTTCGCGGAGACCCGCGAGGAGGGCTGGACCCCGCCGTCGCCCGACGCCGAGCCGGTGGCCGGCCTGGAGCGCCCGGAGTCCCAGCGCGAGGACGCCGGCGTCATCATCGGCTGGCAGACCGCCGCGCCCGCCAAGGTGCTGGAGCGGATCGGCGCCGCGCACGTGCGGGCGCCGGAGGGCTTCACGATCCACCCGAAGCTCGCGCAGCTGCTCGCCAAGCGGGAGCAGATGTCCCGCGAGGGCGGCATCGACTGGGGCTTCGGCGAGATCCTGGCGTTCGGCTCGCTGCTGATCGAGGGCACCCCGGTGCGCCTCGCCGGCCAGGACTCCCGCCGCGGCACCTTCGTGCAGCGGCACGCCGTCCTGCACGACCGGGAGACCGGCGCCGAGTGGACCCCGCTGCTGTACCTGTCGGCGGACCAGGCGAAGTTCTGGGTCTACGACTCCTCGCTGTCGGAGTACGCGGCGCTCGGCTTCGAGTACGGCTACTCCGTCGAGCGCCCCGACGCCCTGGTGCTGTGGGAGGCGCAGTTCGGCGACTTCGTCAACGGCGCGCAGACCGTCATCGACGAGTTCATCTCCTCCGCCGAGCAGAAGTGGGGCCAGCACTCGTCCGTCGTGCTGCTGCTCCCCCACGGCTACGAGGGCCAGGGGCCGGACCACTCGTCGGCGCGCATCGAGCGGTTCCTGCAGATGTCCGCCGAGGGCAACATGACCGTCGCGCAGCCGACCACGCCGGCGTCGTACTTCCACCTGCTGCGCCGCCAGGCCTACGCCCGGCCGCGCCGCCCGCTCGTCGTCTTCACCCCGAAGTCGATGCTGCGGCTCAAGGCGGGCGCGTCGAAGGTCGAGGACTTCACGTCCGGCACGTTCCGCCCGGTGATCGGCGACGACGTCGCGGCCTCCTCGGCGGCCCGGGTCGACCGCGTGCTGCTGTGCTCCGGCAAGCTCTACTGGGACCTCGTGGCCCAGCGGGAGAAGCTGGGCGACGAGCGCACGGCGATCGTGCGGCTCGAGCAGCTGTACCCGCTCGACCACGACGGCATCCGCGCGGCGCTCGCGCCGTTCGACGGGGCCGAGCTGGTGTGGGTCCAGGACGAGCCGCGGAACCAGGGGCCGTGGTCGTACGTGTCGCTGGCGCTGCCGCAGGTCGTGGGCGCGCCGGTGCGGGCGGTGTCCCGCCCGGCGTCGGCCTCGACCGCGGCCGGCTCGGCCAAGGCGCACCAGGCGGAGCAGGCGGAGATCCTGCGGGCGGCGTTCGAGCGCTGAGCCGCGGGGCGCCGCACGCGCGGAGGCCGGTCACCCCTCGGGGTGGCCGGCCTCCGGCGCGTCGGCGGTCAGGCCACCGACATGCGGTCGGCCGCCGCCTCCGCCTCGTCCGTGCACGCGAACAGGCGGCGGTACGCCTGCGGGCTCGTGCCCAGCACCCGCGCGAAGTGGTGCCGCAGCACGGCCGCGCTGCCGAACCCGCTGGCGCGCGCGACCTCGTCCACGCCCGCGGACGTGCGCTCGAGCATCTCCTGGGCCCGGACCAGCCGCTGCCGGGTGACCCAGGCGGCGGGCGTGGTGCCGGTCTCGGCGCGGAACCGGCGGGCGAACGTACGCTCGGACATCAGCGCCCGCGCGGCGAGGTCCGGCACGGTGAGCTCGGCGTCGAGGTGCTCGGTCATCCACGCGAGCAGCGGGGCGAGCGTGTCGGCGTCGCACGGCAGCGGGGTGTCGACGTACTGCGCCTGACCGCCGTCCCGGTGCGGCGGCACGACCATCCGCCGGGCGACCATCGCGGCCTGCTGCGCGCCGAGCTCCCGGCGGATCAGGTGCAGGCACGCGTCGATCCCGGCGGCGGTGCCGGCGCTGCTGATGACGCCGCGGTCCTCGACGTAGAGCACCGCGGCGTCCACCTCGGCGGTCGGGTACCGGCGCTGCAGGTCGTCGGCGTACATCCAGTGCGTGGTGCACCGGCGGCCGTCGAGCAGCCCGGCCTCCCCCAGCGCGAACGTGCCGGAGCAGATGCTCATCACCCACGCGCCGCGGTCGTGCGCCGCGCGGATGGCGTCCCGCGCGGCGGCGGGCAGCCCGTACGGCGCCTTGTACGGCAGCACCACCACGAGGTCGGCCCCGGCGGCGGCGTCCAGCCCGGCCGGCACGTCCACCGCCAGCGCCGGCTCCATCGGCACCAGCCCGAGCTCCGGGGTGCACAGCGTGAAGTCGAACGTCGGGCCGCCGGTGTCGGACCGGTCGATGCCGAACACCTCGCAGACCAGCCCGAGCTCGAACGCGGACACCCCGGGGACCGCGATCGCGGCGACTCGCTGCAGCATGCCGCCGAGCCTGCCACGGAACTGGCGGGAAGTCGATGGGGGTCGGCAGTGCTGCCACTCGTGGCCGGATCTCCGCACCGGCAGTGTTTCTGCCATGACCGCACTGCTCCTCACCCTGGCCCTGATCACGCTGACCGCCTGGCTCGGCGCCCGGCTGTACGACTGGATCCGCACCGACGGGCTCGGCCGCCGGGAGCCGCCGCGCTCCCGCCACGACTGGACCGACGACACCGACGGCTACCTGCACTGACCCGCCCGCCGCCGCGCGTCGGCGGGCGCCCCCGGCCGTCCGGCTGCGAGACTGGGCCCGCGCCCGCGACCGCGGGACGTGCACGGCGAGCGGGAGGACGGGACGTGGGCGAGCTGCCACTGCGCCTGGTGGTGATCGGGGACGAGCTGGCCGCGGGCGCCGGCGACCCGCGGGCGCTGGGCTGGGTCGGCCGGGTCGCCGCGCGGACGCAGACCCCCGTGCCGCCGACGGTCCTGACGCTGGCCGTGCCCGGCGAGACCACCTCCGGGCTGTCCGCCCGCTGGGAGGAGGAGGTCGGCCGCCGCGCCTCCGCCGAGGCCGACACCCGGCTGATCGTGTCGCTCGGCCGCGCCGACGCCCTCGCCGGGCTGTCGCTCGCGCGCAGCCGGCTCAACCTCGCGAACATCCTCGACGCGGCCGAGCAGCGCCGGATGCCGGCGTTCGTCGTCGGCCCGCCGCCCGGCGCCGGGGTCGACCCCACGACGCTCGCCGACCTGTCCGCCGCGTTCGCCGACGTGACCACCCGGCGCCGGGTGCCGTACGTCGACACCTGCACGCCGCTCGCCGGGCACGAGCAGTGGCTCGCCGACCTGGCCGCGGGCGACGGCTCGCTCCCCGGCCAGGCCGGCTACGGGCTGATGGCCTGGCTCGTGCTGCACTCGCACTGGAACACCTGGCTGGGCCTGCCGGAGGACGTGGTCTGACGCCCCGGCGGGGTCCGGGCCGCCCCGCCCTCAGCGCGGCGGCAGCGTCGCCGCGATCGCCGCGCGGGCGCTCGCCAGCACCGTCCGCACCGTGTCGGCCGTGAGGGCGGTCGGCCCGCCGGACGCCTCCGCGCGCCGCACGGCCTCGCGCACCTCGGCCCGGAACGCCGCGAGGTCCGCCTCGATCGCCGCGCGCCGCGCGCGGGCCTCCCGGCGCGCGTCGGCGCCCGGGCCGCCCGGGCGCGATCCGGCGGCGGGCGGCCCGCCCGGCCGCGGCACGTCCCCGGCCGGCGCCGTCGCGCGCGCGTCCCGGGCCTGCAGCGCCGCCGCCCGGGCCTGCTGGGCGGCCGCGGCCATCTCGGCCCGCATCCCCGCCATCGACCCCGCCACCTCGGCCCGGACCTGCGCGGCGAGCTCGCGCACCACGTCGGCGAGCTCGTGCTCCAGCGCGGCCAGCTCGGCCCGGTGCGCCTCGACCTCCGCGCGGCCCCGGTCGGTCAGGGCGTAGAGCGTCTTGCGGCCCGACTCGGCCCGCTCGACCAGCCCCTCCTCCTCGAGCCGCGCCAGCCGCGGGTACACCGTCCCGGCGCTCGGCCGGTAGGTGCCGCCGAACCGGTCGGACAGCGCGCGGATCAGCTCGTACCCGTGCCGCGGCCCGGCCTCCAGCAGCGACAGCAGGTACAGCCGCAGCTGCCCGTGCCCGAAGACGGCCATCAGGCGCCGCCGGCGTCCACCACCGGCTCGGCGAGCGGCGCGCCGTGCAGCACCGTGAGGTGGCCGGACACGGTCTGGGAGTAGACGTAGCAGGTGGCGCGGTCGTCGCGGAGGTCGACGGTCGTGCGGCCGGGGCGGCGGTCGCCGTGCTCGACGCCGTCGACGACGACCCGCCCGGACACGCTGCGCGCCTCGACGCCGACGCCGTGGCCCGCCGGCAGCCGCACCGCGACGTCGCCGGAGACGGTCCGCACGTGGCAGACCGAGGTCGGGGCCATGCAGTCGAGCGTCACCTCGCCCGACACCGTGGTGACCGTGACCCGGTGCAGCGGGCCGGAGGCGGTCGCCGCGCCCGAGACGGTGCCGACCGACAGGTCGCCCAGGTGGTCCCGCACGACCACGTCGGAGGACACGCTCTTCACCGACAGCGCGCCGCGGGTGCCGTCCACGACCACGGCGCCGCCGACCGTCGACACCGTGGCGTCCTGCTGGACGCCGGCGAGCAGCAGGTCGGCGTTCACCGAGGCCACCGACGCGGCGACCTCGCGCGGGACGGCGACGTGCACCTCCACCCGGTCGCGCTGACCGGGGCCGCGCAGCCGGTCGAGGAACCCGTCGATCCCCGTGACCGAGCGGACGCCGGCCCACAGCGCGCCGTCGGCGTAGGTCACCTCGAGCGGCGAGCCGTCGACGCGGTGCACCTCGAGCCGGGCCCCGGTCTGCGTCGGGTCCTCGTGGGCGACGACGTCGACCCGGCCCCCGCTGACCTGGACGCGCAGCGAGCGCACGTCCTCGACCTCGATGATCTGCGGGCCGATGACGACCCAGGACTCCGTGGCCATGGCGCTGCTCCTCCGCATCGAGATATATCGCGTTTGCACACGCTATATCGCGTCCGCGGCGCCGGGCAAGGGGTCCCGGAACGGGCGACCGCCGAGAGTGGACGGTTGTGACGGACACGCCGACGGCGTGTCCGTCACAACCTTCCAGTGTCGGGGCGGGGGTTCGGTCGGGGTGGCCCGGGTCAGGCGATCAGGCCCACCGAGCGGAGCTCGACGGTGAGGTCCTGCGGGTTGGTCGCCACGCCGAGCGCCTCGTCGTACGTCACGGTGCCGTCCGCGACCAGGCGCACCAGGTGCTGGTCGAAGGTCTGCATCTTGTAGTAGTCGCCCTGCTTGATGAGGTCGAGCAGGGGCTCGCTGCCGGACGGGTCGACGATCGCCTCGGCGGTGCGGCCGGTGTTGACCAGCACCTCCACGACCGCGGTGCGCCCGCCCCCGTCGGCCTTGCGCACCAGCCGCTGGGACACGATGCCGCGCAGCGCCTGGGCCAGCGCGACGCGGATCTGCTGCTGCTCGTGCGGCGGGAAGAAGTCGACGATGCGGTTGATCGACTCGGCCGCGTCGATGGTGTGCAGCGTCGACAGCACGAGGTGGCCGGTCTCGGCGGCGGACAGCGCCGCGCGGACGGTCTCCACGTCGCGCATCTCGCCGACGAAGATGACGTCGGGGTCCTGCCGCATCGCCGCGCGCAGGGCGGCGGTGAAGTCGGCGGTGTCCTGCCGGATCTCGCGCTGGGAGATGATGCCGCGCTTGTCCTGGTGGAGCACCTCGATCGGGTCCTCGATCGTCACGATGTTGGCCTCGCGCACCGTGTTGATCAGGTCGATCATCGACGCCAGCGTCGTGGTCTTGCCGGAGCCCGTCGGTCCGGTGACGAGCACGAGGCCGCGCGGCTCCAGGGCCAGCTCGCCCAGCACGTCGGGCAGGCCGAGCTCGGACAGCGACTGCGCGCCCATGGCGACGAGCCGGAACACCAGGCCGTACGTGCCGCGGGCCTGGTACGCGTTGACCCGGAACCGGCCGACGCCCGACAGCGAGAACGCGAAGTCCGCCTCGTGCGTGCGCACGAACTCCTCGGTCAGGTCGTCCGGCAGCACCTCGCCGAGCATGTGCTCGGTGTCCCGGGGCTTCAGGGCGGGCACCTGCAGCCGGCGCAGCCGGCCGTCGACGCGCACGCGCGGCTCGGAGCCGACCTTGACGTGCAGGTCGGAGCCACCGGCCTGGGCCAGGGCGTGCAGGAGGGGGACGACGGACTGCGGCTGCTCGCTCACACCTCCTCTGATCGGCCGGTCGGGCCCCGTCCTTGAACCATCGGTGCGGACGAGCAGCGCGGATGTGGGACCATGGAGGGTCCCCGGGCGGCTGCACCGCCGTACCGGTCAGTCTCACCAGGGAGTAGTTCCATGAGCAAGCGTGGCCGCAAGCGCCGTTCCCGCGCCGGTAACGGTGCCAACCACGGCAAGCGCCCCAACGCCTGAGCGTCGGGCGGCGCAGCCGCACACAGCACGAGGGCCCGGTGCGATCGCACCGGGCCCTTCGTCGTGCTCGGGCGGCCCTACAGCGGCCGCGTCACCTTCAGCGTGGTGAGCTGCGCGTGGATCCGCACCCGCAGGTCCGCCGGGGCCTTGTCCTGGCAGCACCGCTTGACGAGCTCCTTGAGCATCGTCTCGACGGCGATCTCGTCCAGGCACGGGCGGCAGTCCTCGATGTGCTGCCGCACCTGGTCCGCGTCGCCCGGCTCCAGCTCGCGGTCCACGTAGGCGAACAGCCGGCCCAGCGCCTGCTCGCACTCGGGCCCGCAGCCGCCCGTCGTCTGCTCCGGCGTCGTCGCCCCCGCGGCGTCCCAGCCCGTCATCGTGCCCTCCTCGACGATCCCGTGCCGTCCCCGCCCTCGGCGGTCGCGGACCCCCCTGCCGGCACCAGCCCCCGGTCCCGGGCGTAGTCGGTCAGCATGTCGCGCAGCTGACCCCGCCCGCGGTGCAGCCGCGACATCACGGTCCCGATCGGGGTGCCCATGATCTCGGCGATCTCCTTGTAGGCGAACCCCTCGACGTCCGCCAGGTACACGGCGATCCGGAAGTCCTCCGGCAGCCGCGCGAGCGCGTCCTTCACGTCCGAGTCCGGCAGGTGGTCGAGCGCCTCGGCCTCGGCGGAGCGCAGCCCCGTCGACGAGTGCGACTCGGCGCGCGCGATCTGCCAGTCCTCGATCTCGTCGGCCTGGGACTGCTGCGGCTCGCGCTGCTTCTTGCGGTACGTGTTGATGAACGTGTTGGTGAGGATCCGGTACAGCCACGCCTTGAGGTTCGTGCCCGGCCGGTACTGGTGGAAGGCTGCGAACGCCTTCGCGAACGTCTCCTGGACCAGGTCCTCGGCGTCCGACGGGTTCCGGGTCATGCGCAGGGCGGCGCCGTACAGCTGGTCCAGGTAGACCAGCGCCTCGGCCTCGAACCGCTCGCTGCGCGCCGCGTCGTCCTCGGACTCGGGGGCGCGTGTGGTGTCCTCGCTCATCGGGGTCGAGCCTAGTGCGCGCGCGGGCACCGGGCCGCCCGGGCGGGGCAGCAGCGCGCCGGGCGGCGTCAGGACGGCGACGCCGCCGGCGGGGGCGACCGGCCGGTCGAGGGTGGAACAGCTCATGGACGGCACAACACGGGCGGGTCCCCGGGGCATTCCCGGGGGCGGCGAGCAGGTCGCGCGGCTAAGTTGGACGGCAGGCGTCCGCGCGTCGCGGACGGCCGGGAGGAGGACGTCATGCTGCTGCGCCGCATCGCCCGACCGCTGTTCGCGTCGTGGTTCCTGAGCGAGGGGGTCGACGCGCTGCGCCG
>Ga0164306_10000927_pt1 | contig 12607 bp, 11 predicted proteins | sample Whisoiple_242_MG_FD_110213 | JGI IMG/M metagenome (GOLD analysis project Ga0164306, IMG submission 110213) | Soil microbial communities amended with fresh organic matter from upstate New York, USA - Whitman soil sample_242_MG | ecosystem: Environmental > Terrestrial > Soil > Unclassified >... | reverse complement strand
TCTTCGGGGCTGGGTGGCACGGACATCAAAGTGGTCACCAGCGCGCGAAAGACCGGCGCGGACTGCCGTTGAGTGATGGCAGCCTCACAGGCGGTGATGGCCGTTTTTCTCTCGCCCAGCTCGGTGAGCGCTTGGCAATAACGGCGCAGAGTCAGCGCGCTCTCGGGTGCGCGCTCGCTCAATCGTTTGAACGTTGCAGCGGCGGCGCGGGTCGCGCCGGAGCGCAGTTCGGCCTCGCCGCGCAGCAGCGCGGCAACGAACGTCGGATCACGGCGCTCCAAGGTCGCCAGATCATCGCTGTCGAAGCCATTGCGTTCCCACTCCCCGGTCGCCGCGTGCAACCGGGGAGTAGTCAGAGCCAACATCGACAGCGCGCACGCGCCGCGCAGCCACTTCATTGCTCGGCCGTCAGTTGAGCCCGCACTCGGTCTTGCAAACCTCTTGCTCGCAATCGACGCGTGCCAGCGCGACACCGCCGCCATACTGCGGGCTCTTCAGGCGCTGCGAGATCTGCGTGAAGCTGGTGGTTTCGAGTCCGCGTTCGATTTCGGTCTTGCACACGCCGTTCGCTAGCCCGTTTTGGCAATCCGTCGCGTTTGCCGTGCCGCAGTAGCATTTGATGATGGCGTTCGGGCTCTTCGCGCAACCGGTATCGCGCACGCAGTCGAGGACTTCATTGCACAGCATGGCTTTCGGGACGCCGGCTGCGGGAGAGCCGGCTGCGGCGTTCGTCGTCAACTGAGAACAGTTCACGAAGTCGATGCACTCGTTGGCGTTGTCACAAGCGAGGCAGGTCGCCGAGGTAATGGCCTTGCAATCCTTGCCGCAGTTGTTGACCGTGTACTTCGGATCGCAGACCTCATCGGCTTCCACGACGTTGTTTCCGCAAACGGCGCTGCTGCTGCCGCCGGACATACCGCCGGATCCGCCGAGACCGGCCGAGCCCGCGTTACCAGAGGTGCCGCCACTGCCCGCCGTGCCATTCGAGCCAGCGCTCCCCGCGGTCCCGGCGCCTGCGGAGCCCGCCGTCGGTGCGCCCGCAGCCCCGCCCGAACCGGCCGCGCCTCCGCTTCCGCCCTTGCCGGCGCTTCCAGCGCTGCCGGCGCTTCCAGCGCTGCCGGCGGAACCTGCCGAGCCGGCAGCTCCTGCACTTCCGCCTTTGCCCGCGCCGCCGGCAGAGCCCGCCGCGCCTCCGCTTCCGCCTTTGCCCGCGCTGCCTGAGGAGCCAGCAGAGCCTCCGCTCATGCCCGCGATGCCGCCGCCGGACATGCCGCCGCTCGACATGCCGCCGTTGCCTGCGCCGCCGTTGCCGCCATTCTCGGCGCCAGCTTCGCCAGAGCCCGCTTCACCGTCGCCCGCGGTCCCCGAACCGGACTTGCCGCCGTTGCCGGAACCCGCTTTGCCGGTGCTACCGCTCTTGCCGCCGTTGCCCTTGCCGGCCTCTTCGTCACTGCCGCCGCCGCCCGCCGTGTTGCCGCCGTTGTCATCGCTGCCGCAGCCGACGATCACCTGACAGCTCGCCAACGCTAGGAATAGCGCGGCCGCACCGACGCCAAGCTTCTTCGAACCCTTAGACTTCGAACTCATTGTCGAGAACCTTCCGTAAGAACCCACTCAGTCGCGCTGTGCTTGCTGGCGTCCATTCCGCCCGTCATCCGCCAGTCCCGCTGGTTCCACCTTTGCCGCCGCCACCGGCGTTACCGCTCCCGCCGTTGCCACCGCCGCCGCTCGACGTCGGAAAACAGACGTCGAGGCAGTTGTCGAGCTCTTGGCCGAGCTCTCTCGCGATTGCCGATATCGTGCCTGTCTCGCTCGGATTCAGCAGCAGCGCGGCGAGCTGAGAAGGGTTGAGGCCGCCCGCGGCCGCCGTCAGTTCTGTCGCACAGGGACCCGGAGTCGCCAGGGTTCCTTGCGACGAGACGACGCCATAGCAGGACGGGATCCCGTTCAAGGCGCAACGAGTCGCGTGTGCACACTCGACTGCCGCGCTGCACTGAGCTGCCGAAACCGTAGAATCACCCTTCGGGTTGACGAAGCACGTTGCCGTCACCGTCGGATCTGCCACGGCGGTACACTTTTGGCATTCCGTCTGCGATTTGCCGAGCACGCATTCGTTGGCACAAAAGCCGGCGTCGCAGCTGCCGTAGTTGAGCGCGGCGAGGCCGAGCGCGTATTGCGGACTCTTTTGGCGCTGCGCCAAATCGACGAATGTCCGCGACTCCCCTGCGGCCGCAATTTCTTCGGCACAAGCGCCATTGGGCATGCCGGGTAGCGCGCAGTCGGCCGCGCTCGCGCTGCCGCAGTAACATTTCGCAAGCAGCGCCGATGAGTCGTACCCTGCGCAATTGGTCCGCTTGAGGCAAGCGACGAGCGCAGGGCACAGGACGTTCTTCTTGGTGCCAGCCTTGGGCCCGGTCTTGGCTACGTCATTGGGTGGCAGCAGGCCGTCTCCGTAACAATTTTCGTAGTCCGGAAGGGTGTCCGCGGTCGGACCACCGCATACGTTCTTCTCACACGTCTCACAGATATTGGTGCACGTCGGGGAGCAACTGTCGCCGAACACGGTATTGCCGTCATCGCAGGCTTCGCCGGTTTCGACTTTTCCATTGCCGCACATCGGGCCCGAACCGCCCGTTCCGCCACTCGCTCCTCCCTTGCCCCCGCTCGCGTTGCCGCTCGAACCACCAGCTCCACTCGTTCCACTGGTCCCGCCCGTACCGCCAGTACCACCCGTACCGCCAGTTTCCGGCACGCTCGAGTCACCTGCAGAGCCGTCAACGCCGGCTGCGCCAGCGAGTTCCGATTCTCCAGCCTGTGCGCCTTCACCGCCCTTGCCGGCGCGCCCCGCGGAATGGCTCCGACCGCTCTGGCCCGCGTCGTCGCCCATGGGCTCGGGAGTGTCGTTGCCGCAAGCGACGAACACTCCGAGCGCGAGGAAGAGAGCCGCGCCGAGCTGGCCTGCCGAACTAGTCCGAACGGCGAGCGGAGCACCAAATTTCGTCATGGACTCGATTCCGATCAAATGGAAAGTAGTGGCGCGCCGATCTGCACTCGGCAGCTCGGGCGGCGTCTGACTATCATGTAGGTAGAGGGTGTTCAAGGTGAGCACCGGTTGCTTTGCGTGACTTCTCTGCGGTCAACTCGTGACCAATTCGAAAGCAGCGCAGTCGTGTCTCGACTGCACTGCCGTATTCCGAATTTCGAATGCTCAATCACCGAAATTCGAACATCGCTCAGGCGCACTCCGGGTCCGATAAGCACGGTCGCGCTGCGCGTCTCAGTTCGATTGCGTGGATGATTATCGGATGAACCAATCCCTGTGCATTCCTAGGGATTGACGAGGAATTGGCGTCTACGCCGACTCCGAGCTCCTGACACCATTCCTTCACATACTCGGCACGTAGCCCAATTGCGCGCGTGGTACAGGGACGCCCGCATGATTCATCTCGGTCGGAGGAGGTTCGTCGCTGGCGCAGCGGCCCTGCCCGTTTGTTTGCTCGCGCCGCGAGCAAACGCCACGTTGATGCGTGGTTTACCGCTGCGCGCGTTGTGCGCTCACAGCCGGCACATCGCGCTCGTCAGCGCGCTGGAAGCGCGCTGCGTCTCGCTGCCGATCGCTGGCCGTCCGCTGATCGTCACCGAAACGAACCTCCGCGTGGAAGAGTCTCTGTCGAAGGCTACACCGGAGCGCTCGGAAATCACGGTTCGCACCTTGGGAGGCGTGCTCGACGGCGTCGGGGAATTGGTGCACGGGCAAGCCGAGTTCTCGCCGGGCGTGCGTTGCGTCGCGTTCTTGACGCGCGCTGCGGATGGCTCGTTGTGGGTGACGGGTATGGCGCAAGGTCATTACCCGCTCGTCGCCGCTGACAATGAGCCAAAGCTCGGCGCAAGCCCGCACTTGCCCACGTTGCGCGACTTCGAACGCAGCGCGGTGCACGGCTTGGTGGGTCGGAGTCTGAGCCAGGCGCGCGAGCTGATCGCTCGGGAAAGTGCTCCATGACCCGGCGCTTTCAGCGCGCAGCGTTTGCGATCGGGTGTGCGCTGCTGTGGCTCTTCGCCGCGCGCGGGGCGGGGGCTTTCTGCCAAGCAACCACCTGTGATCCGCGTAAAGGCGCGTGTTCGACCAACGCCCAGGGCTGTTTTACCAGCGGTCTGCCGCTCGCTTGGCTGAGCAACTGCGTGACCGTCAGCGTGCAGGGCGATGGATCGCCGAAACAGCACATCGACTTCGACGCCGCGCGCGTCAGCGTCGAGCACGCATTCGCTGCTTGGACGAGCGCGACTTGCGAAGGTGGTTCACCCTCCATCTCGGTAGTCGTCAACGGGCCCGTCAGCTGCAGCCAATCCGAGTACAACTCCGATCGCGCCAACGCCAACATCGTCATCTTCCGCGAGGACACTTGGCCGTACGCCGGAGGTGAGGATGCGCTGGGGCTGACGCTGATTCGCTTCGACCCGGACACTGGCGCAATCTGGGATTCCGACATCGAAGTCAACGCGGTAGACGAGCCGCTGAGCGTCGGCAATCCAGTTGCTGGCTCGGTCGATCTCGCGTCGCTGCTCACGCACGAAGCCGGGCACCTGTTGGGTCTCGGTCACAACGTGTTCGACGAGACTGCGACCATGTTCCCGGGCTATCACACGGGCAGCATCGAGCTGCGCTCGCTCGCAGACGACGACATCGCCGGGATCTGTGAGATCTATCCGCCCAAACGCAAACCCAGCTCGACGAGTTGTGAGCCGCGACACGGCTTTTCGGAGTTGTGCGGCGACCAGCAACCCGCATCGGCTCCCTCGACGTCGAACGAGTCGGACGGCGGCGGATGTTCTCATGCGCGCGCTTCGACGCAGCATCCGCCCCTCGTTTTCGGTTTCCTCGCGGCGCTTTGGCTATTCACGGTTCGACGTTCGCGCGCGCTGCGTCGCCGACCGCGCGCAGCTACGACGCCGAACAATCACCACCCGCGCAAACAGCGCTTCAGTCCAACCCGAATTGCTGCAGCTTCTGGTTCAAAACATCCACGCTGATCCCCAAAGCCTCTGCGGTCGCCGACTTTTCGCTGCCATGTTTGCGCAGCGTTTGCAGGATCGCTTCGCGCTCCAGCTTCACCAAGGCCTGGCCTCCGAGAGCTAGCTGCTTCAGTGAAGGCGCGCTGGGGATCATGAACAGCAAGTGTTTGGGCTCGAGCGTATCTCCCTCGACGAATGCGCTCGCGCTCGCCAGCGCGTTCTTCAACTCACGCACATTGCCCGGCCAAGATTGCGCCGCCAAAATTGCGTAAATTTCGGACGAGATGCGTAATCCCGGTCGCCCCACGTCCGCGAGCAACGCTGGGATCAACAGCGGCAAGTCCGCGGCGCGCTGCCGCAGCGCCGGAACCGGAATGACCGCACCACTCAAACGGAAGAACAAATCTTCGCGAAACTCCTTTTCCGCGACGCGTGCCGGCAAGTCGCGATGGGTGGCGGCGATCACGCGTAGATCGACTGGCCGTTGCTGCTTGCCACCCAAGCGCTGGACACTGCGATTCTCCAAAGCGCGCAGTAATCGCGACTGAAGGCCGAGCGGCAACTCGCCGATTTCGTCGAGGAACAGCGTGCCGCCGTTGGCTCTTTCGAATGCGCCCAAGTGGGTCGTGACTGCGCCCGTGAACGCCCCGCGTTCGTAACCGAATAGTTCGCTTTCTGCCAAATTCGTCGCGACAGCGCCACAATCGAAGACCGTGAAAGGTCCATTACAGCGTGGGCTGTGCTCATGAATTGCTTGCGCGAGCACGTCCTTGCCAGTTCCAGTCTCGCCTACGAGCGTGATCGTGAGCTCTGTTCCGGCGAGCCGGCTCAGCGTCGCGAGCACCTGCTGCATCGAAGGGCTCTGCGTGAGCGCGCGGCCGAAGCGCGAGGGAACGATCGGCCCGTCGACTCGCTTTGGTCGCACAAATCCGGCCTGATCGCCGTCGGTGCACTCACGAACTTGGTCCAGTCCTGTCGAGCTCAAGTCGCGTCTCTCCGATTCCACCATGGTTCTGCGGCGACCCAACCGGGCATTCCGCTGCTTCGTGCCCTCAGTGACCCGAAACAGAAAGCGGAACGCGTTCGCTAGCCTCCGTCCTAACACGGTCGCGCTTCCACGCCGCGTTACGTTTCGGTTCTTTGTGTCGCTGTGGATGAAAGCATCCACTCGTCGACCACACACGGCGTCTCACTTTCGCACGCTCGACGTGCGAGCGCTCGAGCGCTCTCGACGCGGCTTTAGAGTGGAGCGCCCGGCATGATTGAGGTATACCGAGCGCGATTTCATGGATGGTAGTGCAGCGCTCAAGGGGCTCACTGGGCTCGGGCTCGCCGTCGCACTTGCGGCGTGTGCAGTCGACAATCGCCAATTGAGTTCCACGGGGGGAAATGCAGGCAGCGGCTCTTCCGCAGGGATGAATTCGTTCGGCGGCGGCGCCGCACAAGACGCTGCCGTGGCGACGCCATTGCCTGTTTGTGAGTACGGCGTCGAAGTGGAGGATGGTTGCGAAACACTCGTCTCCAACCCAGGGTTTGCACGTGATGCCGCTAGTTGGAAAGCGGAAGACGCCACGGTCACGATGACCTGGTCCGCGACAGATGCGGGAAACAACGATGACTCCGGTTCGCTCTCGGTGCTGAACTCTTTGTACGGCGCTGCAGACGGCATCGCTTCGCGTGCGGCTACACAGTGTTTGCCAACCCACTCGGGGCAAGCCTACGGCTTCGGGCTCGACGTGTTCATCCCCGAGGGTCAGGGTGAAGGGCTCGACGGCGGCGACTACCATGCCTCGGCTGGACTCAGCGTCATCTTCTTCACTTCGAAGCGCTGTGATGAATTCACGTTGGCGAGCGCAACCTCTGATCTGCAGGAAGATGCCGGCAAATGGGCGCATCTCGAAGGTCGCGCCGTGGCGCCGCAGAGCGCCGAGTCGATGTTGGTCCGCCTGGTGACGTTCAAGAATTTCCAGGAGTACAACTTCGAAGCGCGCTTCGACAATGTACTCGTGAGGCCCGAGTAACGCATGACCCTCCGACGAGACTTGGGGGCTACGGCCTGCTTCGCTTCCGCCTTGATGATACTGTCGAGCGCGAGCTGCACGCCCGACGAACGCACGTTGGGCGTCGGGCTTCGCGCGTCTGCACCGGGTGATGCGGGTAGCAGCGAGAGCGCAGCAGGCAACTCGAACGAAGGCGGCGCTTCGGGCTCCGCCGGTGAAAGCGAAGCCAGCACCCAAGCAGGTGAATCCGGGGCAGCCAGCTCGCCCGTCGCGGGCAGCGGCGGAGGCGCGTCGTCGAGCAGCGGCGCGGCCGGTAGTACCGGAGCGCACACTGGGGGTGCTTCCGGTGTTGCCGGGGCCGCCGGAGCAATCAGTGGAGATTTCGGCGGACAGGGAGGTTCCGGAATCGGGCCGTGCGGTGACGGCGATCACAATGGGATTGATGATTGCGCCGAGAGCCTCGTTCAAAACCCGAGCTTCGACAGCAACGTCACGCCTTGGACATCGGGTGAGTGGAATGCGAGCAACGCCGGCGCGGCCAGCTCCTCCGGCTCGCTGCTGGTAGTGAATGACTTGCCCGTGATCGCAGATACCGGATTCAATCTGAAGGCCGCCGAGCAATGTGTCCAGGTAACAGGGGATTTCATGTATCGAGTCGCTGCGCGAGTGATGATTCCGCCGGCGCAGGGCGCGGGCTTCGCTGGCATCAATCTTTGGATCTTTGCCAATGACGGTTGCCAGGGCACGTACGTCACGGGCTTGTCGCCAGCCCTCACCCAAACGACCAACGCTTGGACGCAGCTCGATGCAGAGTTCAAGATGCCCACCGCCGCGCGATCCATGGTCGTGCGCTTGGCCGCGACTCGCCCGTTTGCCCAGGAAAAACTACGAGTCTTGTTCGATGATATCGTGGTGAAACAGCAGCTCCCGTGAGCCGCGCATTGCGCGGTTCGTCGCGCGGAGTTAAAAGCTTCCTGGTGAGCCGCATGCGATTGCTTCCATCGACATTGGGCCTCGCGTGTTACGCGTTGCTCGGTTGTGGAGCGAGCGATCGATCACGAATCACTCCCGCGGATGATGGCGTGGTCCAACTGAACGTCGATCCGAGCTTCAACGAGTGCCCCACCTTCACCCAGTCGCTGGTCATTCCGCAGGCGATCCCGCCTCGGTTCTCTGCCGCACTAGTGGTGATCGCAACCGATCCCGACGGCCCGAACGCAGCGCTCGACTACACCTGGAGCGCGTCCTCTGGCGCTTTCACCGACACCAAGCAGCCGACCACGCGTTACGGTTGTGAGGCGCGCGGAAGACAAATATTAAATCTCGATGCCGTTGATGCGCGCGGCTGCCAATCGCGTCTCGCGATCGCCGTCGATTGCCTCGACGAATGACTCGTGTTCGCGGGTGACTCACGCTCGTTCGCTGAGCGTCGATTTCTCGTGTGCGCAGCATTGGAATCCTGCTGGCCGCAATACCAATCTAGAAATCGAATTGCGGTCTCCGGTTTTCGAATGCTGTCCTGTCGTGGATCGAGTTGGGGTCCATCGTGAATTCTACTGAAATATCCAATAGATAGGTTCAGTATTTCGGGCCTGAAACGGGTTGGCCCGGAGCTTGAATAGGTGGGAGGTCAAGCGCTCGCCAGACTGCAAGCGCAGTAGTCATTTTGGAGGATATCGTTATGAAGTTGCTAGCCAAAGTAGGATCGCTCGCGTTGCTCGCGGCCGTTGCAGGCGGCGTCGTCGCTGGTTGCTCCGGCTCTGAGACCAAGTCACCCGGTGCCGCCAAAGAAGGCACTGCCAACAGCGTCGGCCTCGCGCTGCAGCCCGTCGCCGGCGTGACGATCAACACGGTTCACTTCGTCGTCACCAAGGCGGGCGTTGCTACGCCGGTGCTCGAAGGTGACCTGCCCACCTCCGGCAGCGCGTCGACGTTCAACGTCGGCTTGCCGATCCCGGTTGGCACCGACTACACGCTCAGCTTGAGCGGCGTGTCGGTCGAGAGCGCATCGATCACCTGCACGGGCTCGGTGGGTCCGTTCGCCGTGACGCCGAACCAGACCACCAAGCTGACCACGACCTTCGCCTGTACGGACGCGAACAAGGGTGCCGTGGACAACCACGTGACGGTGACCACCGATGCGTGCCCGCGCCTCTCGGTTGACTACCTGGTCGTGACCCCGAACTCTGCCAACGTCGGTTCGACGATCGGCACGTTCAGCAAGGCCACCGACCTCGACGGTCGCCCGATCACGTACGCGTGGAAGATTGGCACTGCGTCGGTTGGCTCGTTCGCCGCCGCGACCGCCGCCAACACCACCTTCACCTGCAACGGTGCCGGTACGGACGTTCCGCTGACCATCACTGCCAACAACGGCCAGTGCAGCAAGTCCCTCACTACCACCGTCTCCTGCAACGACGTGCTCTGCGGCAACGGCGTGCATGATCCAGGCGAGTTCTGCGACCCGAGCGCGGGCGACGCCAACTGCACGCAGGATTGCAACCCGTGGGAGTGCGGCAACGGCGTGGTTGAGGTCCCGTTCGAACAGTGTGACCCGGTCCCAGCAGATCCGGGGCATTGCACCGCGCAATGCCAGCTTCGCATCGTTCACTGCGGCGACGGCTTTCTGTCGGTCCCCGAAGAGCAGTGCGACGGCAACCTCTTTGCGCCAGGCACGCTCCCCGGTTCAACGTGCGATGCGACTTGCCGCGTCATCCCGCCGCAGGGCACCATCGATTGCGGCGACGGCGTCAAGCACCCACTCGAAGTTTGCGACCCGCCCTTGACGGTCAACAATTGCGGGCGCAACTGCGCAGCGATCAGCACCCAGGCGTGCATCGACTGCGATAACGCCTCGGAGTGCTCCGACTTTGTCGACTGCTTCCAGCTCTCGGGCAACGCCGCCGCGGGTACCCCGGGCGCCGGTAAGCCGAAGGCTCAGCTGTGCAACGAGACCCTCGACTGCGTGCGTGACAGCGGTTGCGCCGCTGGCGGGAACGGCATCATCAAGTGCTACTGCGGCACTGCCAATGCCGCTGATTGCCAGAACGGCCTCGCCAACGGAGCTTGCAAGGCCGAAATAGAGCGCGGTCTAGAGACCACGGCGTTCGCACAAATCTCGCAGCGCCTGAAGAGCCCGCAATTCGGCGGTGGCATCGCGCTCGCCCGCATCGATTGCGAGCAGCAAGTCTGCAAAGCTGCTTGCGGCCTGAACTGAGCGACCGACTGAGGTGCTGAGAGAGCCGGGCGTCGAGTCGATGGCTCGACGCCCGCTCCCGCCCGGGTTTTCTCGAGGGGAATGAGGACTGTGCCGCACGGGAGGATTGACGATGACGAATCTATTTCGGTTCGGGTCTTTTGCGCTGACCGCCAACAGCGGCGGTATCGCGCGCGCGGGTCGATTGCGAGCGGCAGGTTTATATGGCGGCTTGCGGTCTAAAACTGAAAACGGGGTTTGACGATGAATGATCGAATGCGGTTGGGGACCCTGGCGTCGATCGCCGCTGCGGCCAGTATTTCGTTTGCTGGTTGCTCCGGTTCTGAGACCAAACCGACCAGCGCCACCACAGAAGGCGCAGCCAATAGCGTTGGTCTCGCGTTGGAGCCGGTGGCGGGTGTAACGCTCAACACCCTCCACTTCGTCGTGAGCAAGACGACCGCAATCGAGCCCGTGCTCGAGGGCGACCTTCCCACTCCTGGCACCGCCTCCACGTTTAACGTGGGGCTGCCGATCCCAGTCGGCGGCGACTACCGGCTCAGCTTGAGCGGAGTTGCGGCCGAAAGCGCTTCGATCATCTGTTCTGGCGCGGTTGCCCCATTCTCGGTCACGCCGAACCAAATCACGAAGTTGAGCGCCACGCTTGCTTGCCGCGACCTCGACAAGGGTACCGTGGACAACCGCGTGACGGTGAACACCGATGCGTGCCCGCGCCTCTCGCTGGACTACCTGATCGCGACGCCCAGTTCCGTCAACTTGGGCTCGCCGATCGTCACGTTCAGCAAGGCGACGGACCTCGACGGTCGTCCGGTCACGTATGCATGGAAGACCACTACTCCGGCGGCTGGTTCCTTCGCGTCAGCTACATCGGCCAACGCGATCTTCACCTGTAGCGCGGCTGGCGCCGACGTTCCGCTCACGGTCACCGCCAGCAACGGCCAGTGCGACAAGTCACTGACGACGAGTGTCTCGTGTGTCGATCCGCTGTGCGGCAACGGTCAGCGCGACCCGGGTGAAAAGTGCGACTCCAGCGCTGGCGACTTTGGCTGCACTCCCGATTGTGAATTCGTTCCGGTCTGTGGCGACGGTAAGGTCTCTCCTCGAGAAATTTGCGATCCGAAACTGACCGTCGACAACTGCGGACGTGACTGCAGAGCCATCACGTCGGACGCGTGCATCACTTGCGACCTCACCACCGAATGCCGCGATTTCGTGGATTGCTTCCAAGTTGCGGGCAACGCCGCGGCTGGCACCCCCGCTGCCGGTACGCCGAAGGCTCAGCTCTGCAACGAGACCCTCGACTGCGTGCGCGACAGCGGTTGTGGTGGGGGCGATAACCGGATCATCAAGTGTTACTGCGGCACTGCGACCGCTGTCGAATGTCAGAACGGCCTTGGTAATGGCGTCTGCAAAGCAGAGCTGCAGAGGGCCCTCGAGACGACGGAGTTTGCGCAAATCTTACAGCGCTTCAAGAGCCCGCAATACGGTGGTGGTCTCGCGATGGCGCGCGTCGATTGCGAGTGGCAAGTTTGCAAGACCGCTTGCGGCTTGTGAACTGAGCGACTCGAGCTTGCGGGCCAGCCGAGCGGGGGGGTGATTGCGTCGCGGAAGAAGGGCGACGCTTCCGCGACATCGACGCCCTGGGTTCATGGCGCGACGAGCGCTCGTCTTCGAAATTCAGTCGTTTCCTTTCGAGAATCGGAAGGTCCGGTTGCTCGGCCTCGAGAGTTTTGCTGCTGCGACAGCATTGGGAGTTTTGGGCGCGTAAATTGCAGCTGTGAGCAACACCGTTCAAGAGAGGTGTCGCCATGAAGCGGTTTGTGAACATCGGATCTCTGACTTGCGTGGTCGGTCTCGCGGCTGGTGCATTGCTCGCCTGCTCTGCTGCTGAGGGCCCCATGCAACGCGAAGGAGCCGATTCCGCGGCTGGGAATACCGTTCGCTTCGCGCTTCAACCGGTGTCTGGGATCACCTTGAACACGCTGCACTTCGTCGTCCTCGAGTTGGGCTCGACCACTCCAGTACTCGAGGGCGAGCTGCCAACCCCCGGTGACGCTCGGTTGCTTACCTTGGGTCTGCCGGTTCCGGTTGGCTCTGGTTATGAGCTCAGCTTGAGCGGTGTCGCAGCAGAGAGCTCGAGCACGATTTGCGTCGGCTCGGTCGGTCCATTCGAGGTTCGCCCGAACCAACTCACGAATCTGACCACGCCTCTCGAATGTGTCGATATCGCCAACGGCACGCTCAAGAACGAGATCAAACAGACGGTCGACGGCTGTCCGCGCCTCATCATCGACTTTGCGTTGGCGTCGCCCAACACCGCCAAGATCAACGAACCCATTGCGCTCGCCAGCTACGCCCACGATCTCGACAGCAAGCCGAT
>Ga0164306_10000925_pt1 | contig 12615 bp, 11 predicted proteins | sample Whisoiple_242_MG_FD_110213 | JGI IMG/M metagenome (GOLD analysis project Ga0164306, IMG submission 110213) | Soil microbial communities amended with fresh organic matter from upstate New York, USA - Whitman soil sample_242_MG | ecosystem: Environmental > Terrestrial > Soil > Unclassified >... | reverse complement strand
TCCGGTGCGTGCTTGCAGCCCGCAGGGCGGAATTATTGAGCCCACCGCGTCAGCGGTGGGTAAGCTTGGCACCTGGTAAAAAACAAACGCAATGTGAGCGATACCGGTGCGTGCTTGCAGCCCGCAGGGCGGAATTATTGAGCCCACCGCGTCAGCGGTGGGTAAGCTTGGCATCTGATAAAAACAAACGCAATGTGAGCGATCCGGTGCGTGCTTGCAGCCCGCAGGGCGGAATTATTGAGCCCACCGCGTCAGCGGTGGGTAAGCTTGGCACCTTGGTAAAAAACAAACGCAATGTGAGCGATCCGGTGCGTTGCAGCCCGCAGGGCGGAATTATTGAGCCCAGCGCGCCAGCGGTGGGTAAGCTTGGCACCTGGCAAAAAACAAACGCAATGTGAGAGATCCGGTGCGTGCTTGCAGCCCGCAGGGCGGAATTATTGAGCCCACCGCGCCAGCGGTGGGTAAGCTTGGTACCTGGTAAAAAACAAACGCAATGTGAGCGATCCGGTGCGTGGTTGCAGCCCGCAGGGCGGAATTATTGAGTCCAGCGTGCCAGCGGTGGGTAAGCTTGGCATCTGATAAAAACAAACGCCAATGTGATTCGATACTGGTGCGTGCTTGCAGCCCGCAGGGCGGAATTATTGAGCCCACCGCGTCAGCGGTGGGTAATTAAGTTTGTTCCACAGTACGAGCGCCGTAGGCGCGGCACAAAATCATTCCAGCGCGCGTTCCGCCTCCGGTTGCGCGTGGATCTCTACCCCAATACGCGACTCAACGCGCGTGTTGAGGACATCGGGGGATCATCATCGGCCCTTTTCGGCCGCGCAATTTTTCTAACGCCAACAATCCAAGCGCCGGAGGCGCGACCACAGGTTAGCCCATGCTGAAGGCGAGCAGCGCGAGCCGGAAGCGTGGGTAAGCTGGCAAATTGAAATCGAGCGCCGTAGGCGCGGCACAAAGAATTATTCTGGCGCGCTCCGCCTGTGGCTACGCGCGGGCCTGCGGCGCAAGGAAGGATCGTTTTCATGTGTGCCTAACGGCCCGACTTCGCCGCACTCGTTCGCTATAAGTATAAAATTGGCAGCATGCCATCGATTGCAATTGGAACCGCTATCGCGGGTCCTGAAGGAGAGCCATTCAAAATCACGGATTTCTTGGGAAACGGCGCGTTTGGAGAAGTATATCGTGCGGCAGGAGAAAAATCCGGATCCGTTGTTGCTGCAAAACTATTACCGCTCGGAGCACTGGCGAGTGACAATTCCAGGATAGCTCTTCTCAACGAGATTAAGGTTGCACAGCGCGTGAAGCACCCTAACGTGGTGCAGGTGCTTTACGTAGAGGATGGTACATCATCATCTGTTGGGCCTTACGTTCTAATGGAGTACATATCCGGTGGAACATTGGCAAAGCTCATTCATATTCAGAAGCAGTCAGGAATGATGATTCCGTTAAATCGATCAATAGAAATGATGATCGACATTGCTCAAGGAGCACGTGCCATTAACAAAACAGTAATTCACAGGGATATCAAACCAGATAACGTCTTAATTGAAGGTCAACATCTTAAGATCGGAGATTTTGGAATTTCCAAATTTGCGGACGAGAGCACACGACTTCACACGTTTAAGGGTGGCCAGCATTTGGCTTATATGGCACCTGAAGGTTGGCAGAATCAAGCAAACACTTTCAAGCTGGATGTATATTCAGTTGGGCTGCTGTTTTATCAGATATTGACGCTCGAACATCCACTCGCAAACAAAGTGAAAGATCCAAACAGCTTCCTTGATTGGGAAAAGGTACATCTTTATGAGCCATGTCCAGATGTCCGCAAGAGTCGCCCCGAGATACCGTTGCCAATTGCTCAATTGGTTTCAAGAATGGCAAGTAAACGACCACATGACCGCCCCGAATGGGATGAGATTCTCCAAATTCTCAGTGAGCCTCAGAAGGTAGAAATTCCAAAACACCCTTCAATTACAGCTGCGGTTGAAGCAGCCGTTGCCCGCCAAAAGCAGCAGGACGAGAAGCAGCTCGAGACACTAAAACGACAACGCGAACGTGAAAGTCAGATAGGCTTGTACAAGTATTCCTGCGATACCTTACTTCAGCAGCTCATGCCAGTAGTCGACCAATTCAATCAGCAATTTCAGCACGGTCGTATTACATCTGCTGCAGAGCTTGGATTCACGTTTTTTCGTGTACCTGGGGGCAGCACAATCGAAGTAGGATTTTTCGAACCAAAAAATTCCGGAATCAAGATTCGAGGCGGCGAGGTTATTGGAGGCGGACGCATCGGACTTTCTCAAGGCAGGAGTGCCAACCTTGTGCTGTTAAAACAGGGTCTAGATGACCTTTACGGACATTGGGTAATTTGCGAAGTCAAAATTATGGCTTTGGCCAATGGCCAAGCCTTGATTGGAAAATTCGGGCTTACAGCAAAGACAGTCATTCCGTTTGGATTCAAAGATGCTTACTTTTATGATCAGATTCAGTACGCGACTGGCGGCATGCACGTTTTTACCTATCATTTCTCGGATGACGTACCTAGTTACTTTGCAGATTTGCTACTCGAAGCCTGCAAATAGTGTTCTCTCCAACTCACGACATCGTGACGATTAACTCCCTGCCTTAACCGGCTCTTTTCTCCTAACCCGGCCGCATCGAATCGGAGCGTCGCGCTTGCCAGCGAGAGGATGACTCCGGCGAACAGCAGCGTGTCGGCCGAGTGCCCGTTCCTCACGCGCTTCGGCCCACGAAACAAGTGTCAGGGCACGACTTTAGCGCTTAGCACGAGATGAGCGTAGCGAATCGAGGGCTGCGGAGTCGTGCCGTAAACGACGGATGAAAGATTCTTCCTTGCGCCGCAGGCCCGCGCAACACAGCGGAGCGCGCATAATAAAATTCATGAATGATTCTCGCTGGAATTGACGGTTGTAAGAGCGGCTGGATCGTGGCGTGGGATTGCAATGGAATTATTTCGGTTGAGTACATCCAGAGATTGCCGGATATTCTTGAACGCAAGCCAGAAATCGCAATAATCGATATCCCGATAGGTTTGCTCCAGAATGGAACGCGACAGGCAGACCGCAATGCAAGACAGATCCTAAAGCGGCGGTCATGTTGCGTATTCACGGCTCCCATACGGCCAATGCTCGAATGCACCAGCTACGAGGAGGCAAGACAGTGCAGGCTCCGGGTTGAAGGAAAGAGCCTCACCAAACAATCCTGGGCCATTTTGCCAAAAATCAGGGAAGTGGATGGAGTGATAAACCCAGAACTGCAAAAGATTGTTAGAGAAGGGCATCCTGAAGTTAGCTTCGCATTGATGAACGGTGGAAAGCCATTTTCCAGTTCAAAGCATACCTATGCCGGACAGCAGGACCGCATGAAATTAATACAATCCACTTTCCCCGAGACCACTTTGAGTGTGGAACAATATCGAAGCTGGAGAAAAGATGTTATCGACGCATACGCACTCTTATGGACTGCCCGCCGTATCAGAGAAAGAGAAGCCGTGGCACTTCCGGCTAACTCGACAGTTGATGCGCGTGGCTTGTTGATGCAGATTTGGGCGTAGGCACCCCGTCTCCGAGCGGGCCTGCGGCCCAAGGAAGGATCGTTTTCATGTGCGCCTAACGGCCGGACCGAATACTACCTAAGTAGGATAACAAGAAGCATAAAGCTCTTATGAAGGAGAAGACATCTGTCACCCTTTCCCGGGATGTGTTGGCAGGGATCGACCGCCTGGCGGGAACAAAGCATTCGCGTTCGGCGGTTATCGAGCGGGTTTTGCGCCAATACTTGCGAGAACAAGCAAAGGCCGCACGTGATTTGGCCCTTCTCAATGACGCTGCCGACCGGTTGAACATGGAAGCCGCCGGCGTGCTGGACTATCAGGCGCCAGACGAATAACTCTACCGAGGACCCCTTTCCTTTCGTCCCGCTCCCTTTACATCTTCTTTACATCGCATTGCACGGCATTTTACCCATCCCTGCCGGGAAAAGTGTTCCTATAACCACAGGACGTTTTACGGAGGTGAAACGGAATGGCAGCACCTACGCAAGTGATGCTGAGAAATGATGTGGCGCAAGCACCCTTGCTCCAACCCGATTCAAACAGGATCAGGACCGTGGTAGTCGACGATTCGCCAACCTTCCTGCAAGTTGCTTGCGAGCTTCTGGAACTGGATCCGGTGATCGATCTGGTGGCCCGTGCCGGAAAAGGCGGCGAGGCCATTGAAACAGTCATGAAATTGAAACCTGACATGGTCTTGATGGACGTACACATGCCTTATCTCGATGGCCTGACGCTGGCGTGGTTTTTCGCCAACAGGTTTCCCTCAGTGCGGGTGGTGCTTATGTCCACCGATGAGTCGCCCGAGCTGCGTGAAGCTTGCGAAGCGGCGGGCGCGTTTGATTTTGTTCACAAAGAAAATTTCCGGCAAGAGTTTGGAACGGTGATGCAGCGCCTCTACGCTGGTTCACAAGCATGATTATTTGGCAGGACAAACAGGCTTTATTCAAAGTTTTACATACAAGTATTCAACGGAGAAACGAACCAATGAGAACTACCCTCTTGAAAGTAACCGCATTTCTTGCCCTGACAGGCATTGTCGTCATGGCGCAACACGGAAATCCGCCTGATCCGGCGAAGATGGCGCAGCGCCACATTGACTTTTTGACCAGGCAGCTGTCGCTTACGCCGCAGCAGCAACAGCAGGCAACAACAATCTTCAGCGAGATCGGCAATAACGCCAAAGCGACGCACGATCAGATGCGCACCGCCCATGACAATCTTAAAGCGGCAATCCAGAAGAACGATTCCGCCGGAATTGAGCAGGCTGCGAACACGATTGGGACCCTTACCACGCAGATGACGATGGCGCATGCCAAGGCGCAAGCTGCGTTTTACCAGATACTCACGCCCGATCAGCAGGCCAAGATGAACGACATGGAATCGCGCCACCGCGGTATGGGCTGGCGTGGTCATGGCGGACCAGGCGGACCGCCACCGGGCGCTTCTTTCAAGTAGTCGCGCCGCGACCCAAGGACAGGAGGTCTTTGAAACTTCTCCTGGTTTTCACGGAATTCTCGGTAGTGGGTCAGTTTGGGAAAAACTGACACACTAGCAGTGTCAGCGTCTAGCGATTCGCTTGAGAATCGCGGGCCTTTAGGCAGACGTTCATCGCGTTAGCGATGAATTGAAACTTCAAACTGTACCACTACCGAATTCTCCTGTCCTTGACCCTGGGTTGGAGACCGACCCTCTTCCGGCAGCGATCGAACAGCACGCCTTACAGCGTCCGTTGCATCAACGCCAGGACCTGTTGGTTCAGTTGCACGGGATCGGCAAGCTCTGAGCCTTCCGCCACGAGCGCCATCTGGAACAGAAGCTCAATGGATTCGCCTACCGTCGGGTCCTCACCGTTCGCCTTATAGCGGTCATACAACCGCTCGATGATGGGATGGCCGGCATTGAGTTCCATAATGCGCCGCTGTTTCGGACCGCCCCCTTTGCCTTTTTGCAGCAATCTTTCCAGATGCGGACTGTACTCATGCTCTTCTGTCACCAGGCAGGCGGGGGAGCCGACCAGCCGCGTTGAGAGCCGGATCTGCTTCACGTATTCGTCCACTTTCTTCTGGCATGCCTGAAGAAAGCCGGCATACTCTCCCTCTTTTGTTTTGATCTGCTCCTCAACGTGTTTTCTCTCTTCTTCGGTCCCCAGCTGGACTTTGCCCTTGGTCACGGATTTCAGGCGCTTCCCGTCAAACTCATGCAGGTGCTGCACCAGCAACTCGTCCACTGGATCGCTGAGGTAGAGCACTTCATATCCCTTCTGTTTTGGCGCTTCAAGGTGCGGAGAGTTCTCGATCACCTTGCGCGACTCGCCCGTCAGGTAGAGGACCTCGGTCTGCTCCGCCTTCATTCTCTCCACGTATGCTTTGAGCGTGGTTAGCTCTTTGGCATCGTGCGAAGACTCGAACAATAGCAGGGGAAGGATCTTTTCCTTGTTTTCATAATCAAAGCCGACGCCCTCTTTCATGGCGCGGCCGAACTCGCTCCAGAATTTGTGATAGTTCTCCGGCTCTTTCTCGCGCATTTCGGTGAGCGCGTCCAGCACTTTACGCGTCAGCCATTTGCGAATCTGCGTTATATGCCGGTCCTGTTGCAGGCGCTGGCGGGAAATATTCAGAGGCAAATCGGTGGAATCCACCACACCCTGGATAAAGCGAAGATATCTGGGCAGCAGGTCTTCGCATTTCTCTATCACCATTACCCGCCGGGCATACAGTCTGAGCCCGGCTTCCGTTCCGTGGTAAAAGAGATCATGGGGCGCCTGCGAGGGGATGAACAGAAGCGCTTCATACTCCACGGTCCCCTCGGCTTTCAGCGGCAGGACTTTCAGAGGGGCGTTCCAGTCATTGGAAAGATGTTTATAGAACTCGTTGTAATCGTTTTCGCTTACCTCTGACCGGCTGCGCGTCCAGATCGGCTTCATTGAGTTCAGCGTTTTGGTTTCGATCTTTATTTCTTTTGTTGCGTCTTCGGTTTCTCCCGGCTCCTGCTTCGGCCCCTCGTAAATGATGGGATAGGCAATGAAGTCAGAGTACTTGTGGACGATCATCGACAATTTCCAGCGATCGGTATAGTCTTCAATGCCATTTTCCAGATCGACCGGTTTGAGATGGAGAATAATGTCGGTCCCACAGCTTGCCTTTTCCGCATCCGCCAGGGTATAGATGCCTTCGCCAGTGGATTCCCACAAGCTGGCGCTCGATTCACCCGCGCGGCGGGTCAGGATGGTTACCTTGTCCGCCACCATGAATGCGGAATAGAAACCAACGCCAAACTGTCCAATCAAATCGGCAACAGCCTGGCTGGACTGCGACTCTTTCATCCTTTTGCGCAGCTCCCGCGTGCCTGACCGCGCTATCGTCCCAATATGCTCGATGAGCTCCTGGCGGCTCATGCCGATCCCCGTATCACTGATGGTCAAAGTACGGGCTGTCACGTCCGGCTTCAACCGAATTTCATACTTGTGGCCATCTTCCACAAGTTCCAGGTTGGTCAATGCTTCAAAGCGCAACCTGTCCAAAGCGTCCGATGCGTTCGAGATCAGCTCGCGCAGGAAAATTTCTCTCTGGGTGTAGAGAGAGTGGATCATCAAATTAAGAAGCTGGGTGGTTTCAGCCTGAAATTGAAAAGACTCGCTAGCCGGCACTGTCGCCATCGTCGTTCTCCTGAAGAGTCACAGAAAGCTGGCGGTCGCTGCCTTGGAGAGGCACGCCCGCAATCTGAGCCCTCTATTTTAACCGAATACGAGTTGCGTCATGGCGCTTCAGACGTCCAACTTCGGTTTTATGCTCTTAATTCTCACAGCGCATCTAACCCTGCAGCGCGCGTATGTAAGCCGTCGCACTGATACGATGGAAGTGAAATGATTATGAGATTGGTGACTTGTTCGTTTTTTCTATTGATCGCAGCGTGGCTGGCGCCCGGATTGCGGGCACAGATATTTCAAGCACAAGCTACACAGAACCCGGCGCCTCCTATTGTTAACCAGCCGCCAGCCGATCAACAATCGCGTCCGGGGCCGCAGCCCTCAACCGATGAACAGAAGCGATCTGTTTCGCCGAAGACTCCCGATCAGAGCAACACCGTGGGAAACCCGGACGCGCCTGTTCCGCTCAAGGTCAAAGGGAAGCTGCGTTACTTCGCCATAGAATCATTTCGTCCGGGAATTTATCCGGTTGCGGCGTTTTACGATGGGTTAACGATGGCGAATCCACCTAAAGCCTACCCGCGGGAATGGCGGCAGGGCTTTGCCGGCTTTGCCCGCAACTATGGCGACTTCATGGCGAGCTGGGCCGCGGCGCAAGGTGGAAAATTCGTTGTTGCATCCATCGTCCAGGAAGACCCTCGCTACTACCCGTCGCGCAGCAAGAATGTTTTTGCGCGTAGCCTGAATGCAGTGCGTTATGTGCTTGTCGACCGCGGTGATAATGGTAATGCGCGGCTGGCGCTGGGAAATCTTGCCGGCGCTCTTGCTGGAGGCTTCGTCGGCAATGCCTATTTGCCCGACCCATATGCCAACGCTTCCCATGGGCTTAGCCGCAGCGCGCTTGCGCTGACAGGTTTTGCTACCAGCAACCTTGCGGATGAGTTTCACCCTGAAATCCGCAGAGTCGCCAGAAAATTGCACCTGCCGCTGATTGGGAAGTAAACCCAACGCCGCTGCCGGCCAGGTTTGCGTGGCCCTGTGTCCCTAGAGCGTGGCCCTTTTCACCACCGCCGCCAGCGCGCGATTGCGTTCGAATTCGCTGTTGATGGAGTTTGCCGCCTTGATGTAACTCTCGCGCAGCGTCCCTTCCAGCGTGTAAGAGTGTGCCACAACCTGCAGAACGCGCGACTTTTCATAGTCGGCAGTGATCTTAGCGGCCGCATCCAGCACTTTGCCGACTGATGCGTTGCTCAGCTTGTTGCTCTCCATCAGGGCCAGCAGGCAGCGTGAGCGTTCGTAATCGCTGGTCATGGAATCCATCACGCTCAGGTAGGTGTTCATCTGGCTTTCATCGAATTTGTTGGCCTTTACCAGCGTGGTCAGCACCCGCGACTTCTCATAGTCGCTGCCCGCTCGCGACATGTTTTGTATGGCTTTACTCACAGAGGCGCCGCTTAGGTTGTTGTTCTGCATCAGTTCCAGCAGGCTGCGCGAGCGCTCATAATCGGACTTCATGGAGTCCACTACCTTCAGGTAGTTCGACATCTGGGCTTCATTGAACTTGCCCTGTTTGGCCAGGCCCAGCAGCAACCGTGACTTTTCATAATCGGAGCCGATGCCGGTTGTGGCGTCCATGATGCGATTGATCTGGTCGGCCGCCAGCGTGTACTTCTGCATTGGCGCCAGCAGGTCGCGCGACTTTTCATAATCGGAATGGATCGCCGATACCAGCTTCAGGTAGAAATCAAGCTGCGATTGGTCGAACGCTTTCTGGTCCAGCAGCGAAAGCAGGATACGCGACTTTTCGTAATCGCTCTTGATGCCGGCCGCGGAATTGAGCGCCATGGCCACGTTTTCTTTAGAGATATTGGGCCGCCGCAGCAGCTCAATCAGGACGCGAGAGTGCTCGTAGTCGCTATTCAGTTTGTTGGCGGCGGTAAGGAACGCCGTTCTCGATGGCTCGTCCGGCAGATCATATTTTTTGCCGACGGTCATCAGCACGCGTGCCATTTCGTAATCAGAATGGATTTGCTCGCCCGCCTGCTTGATCACGCGCTGCACCACCGGCGAAGGCAGGTTGGGCTGCTCCAGCAGCTTGCGGAAATAGATGCCGCGAACGTAGTCAGACTGAAGATTGCTGATCTCGTCCAGGACGGCATTGGGGCCGCCCTTGGCCAGCAGCGCGGGAACGCGGGCGTCGGCGGCAATCCCGGTGCTGCGTTCCAGCGACAACAGGAACTGCGCAAACCAGGCCTTGGCCTCACCCTCAAAAGCCTGCTGCTTGCCATTGATCTTGTAGACATATTGCAGGCCGCCGGCTGAAGGCGTGACCTTGACCTGCTTCAGCGTATCGTCCTGGCGCAGATTCACTTCAAAGAATCCGCCCGGAGAAATGCTCTGTATGTCCGTCGCCTCGGCATTGAATTTCACTTCGCCTTCAGCGCGAAGATCCAGGCTGCAATTGTCGCCAGACCACGTCGCAGTCCAATGCTTGTCTCCGTTGTTCGACTCAATGTTCATGTGATTGAGCCGGGCCCTTGTGCCGCACACACTGAGATCGCCGCCGGGGACCGCAGGCACGGCGGGAACAGCCGGGACTGCAGGAACAGCCGGGACTGCAGGAACGGCCGGTACTCCGGGGACCGCGGGCACGCCTGGTGTTGCAGGGACAGCCGGGACAGCCGGCGTGCTGCCTTGTGCTACTGCTGGCGGCTCCGGCGCTTCGGGGGCTTCTGCCGGCTCAGGAGCTTCCGGCGCCTCGGCCGCTTGCGGCGCTTCAGGAGCTTCTGCTGCCTGCGCGCCCTCGTCATTAGGAGACGCGGTTGAGGCCGCGGCTGGTGTTGCTGAATCTCTGGCGTGTGGAGCAATTGCAGGCGTGGAAGCCGGGCTGGGCTTCTTCTGGCTCGATTTTGCGGCGGGCGTGGAAGCCTGTTGCGCGGGACGCAGCGCCGATAGCGGGAGCACAATGCCCAGAGTCAATGCGGCAAAAGCCAGCGCGGCCGTGCGTGACACCGAACCTCGGGGCACCGCGGGATTCAGCACCGCCAGCACGCGGCCTTCCAGTTGTGAGCGTCGCGCCATGGCCAGCGCCGCAGCCAGTTCAGGCTCACGCAATCCAGAAACGATATCAAGCAACTCATGCGCGTAGTCTGAGGCCTTGGTTCCCGCCGCCAGCACGTGGTCGTCACATGCGCGCTCGCGCTCCGCGCGCATGGCCCGCGCCATGAGCCAGACCAGCGGATGGAACCAGTAAAGCGATGTCGCTAGATTGGCCAGCGCCTGCGTAAACGCGTCCAGCCGCTTGATGTGCGCCAGTTCGTGATTGAGGATGGCCGCGCGACGCGTAGGCGACCATTCCGGGTAATCGAGTGACAGGACCACGCGCGGGAACATGACGCCCGTGGTGATGGGGACCTCAATCTCGTCGCTGACCAGCAGGGCCACGTGACGGTCGATTCCAAGGTCAGCGGAAAGCGCGCGCACCTGCGCATTCCAGCCCGAGTCAGTGAGCACCCCGGCGCGCCGTACAAGCGCCGCCAGCCGCATCGTGTTCATTCGCCAGCGCGCCAGGAAAAACAGCGCTCCGGCGATCCAGAGCGCGATCAGCGCCTGGGGCAGGTTCCGCGAAACGATGCCGCGGAAAGAGACGCTGGAAGCGCGCGCTTCATCGCTGCGGGAGGCTGCCGGCGGATTCATGGTGAAAGTCGCGACGCCAGGTGAAGCGGAAGTAGGTGAAGCGGAAGTTGCGATCTGGCCTTTCGGGTCCGCTGCAATCCGAGGTTCTGGCTTGAAGTGCCGTTGCAATGGCGCGGCGATGGCAGGCGCCGTGTGGCGACTGCTTGCCGCCAACGCTCCTTCAGGAGCTGCTGCCGGCAGAGAGGACGGCAGGGTGGCCGGTCTTGTTGCAACCGGGTGCGCAGCCGGGCTGGGTCTAAAAAATTGAGGAACCCCTTTTACGTGCCAGGCCGGCAAAAACATTACCGAGAAGGGAAGCAGCAACAACGCAGCCAGCGCGAACGTGCGCACCAGATGTTGAGTTGCGGCGGAGCTCTTTTTCAGCGCGAGCGCCGCGCCCCAGGCGAAACCGAGCAGCGCCGTGGATTTCACTGCCGTATCCAGAATGATGGCGAGGGCTGGTGCGGATGTATGCATGGCTTATCTTCCCTCCTGTTGCGCCTTCTTGATCAGTTGCGCAAGGTATTGCTTGTCTTTGCTGGAGAGCGTGCTGTCGGACATCTCCAGCAGCGCCGCTACGGCCTGCTCCGGAGACCCGCCGAAAAACGTCTTCACCATATGCTTCAGGGCGTTAGCGCGGACCTGGCGCGTATCGTCAGCCGGCAGGTAAACGTACTTCAGCCCCTCCTGCTCATGCCGCAGATATCCCTTATCTTGCAAAAGCCCCAGCATGCCGCGGACAGCGGAATAGCTGGGCGGGTCCGTCAGTTCGGCAAGTACCTCAGTAACAGATGCCCGGCCGCGACGGTAGATCACGTCCATAATCTGGCGTTCGCGCCGCCCCAGTTGAAGATGTTTTTCGTTGCTCATGGCTCTCCAGATCCGAATAAAAGAATCTCAACAGTGCTAATGTACTAGCACATGCTAATACATTAGCAGGAATTGTCAAGAGGCAAAACCAATATTTTTTAGACGGAAGCCAGGAACGTTGGTTTGGAGGAGTTCGCTTCTGATTTCGTCGGATTTGAGCCGAGTTTGCCATTGGTCCAGGAAAGTTGCTGGTAAAATAAAAAGCCCCCTTACAATTCAATGCGGTTCCTCAGAACCGTATGAGGGTTTCATGTCCGCAAAGTCCCGCTCTAAAGCAAAGAAGTCCACAGCAAGGACTGTCCCGCCAAAAAAAGAAAGACCATCGATTCAGCCGATTCGAAGCATCGGCGTTGAGGAGTTTGTACGGCGGCTGCGCACAGAGGCCAATACTGATAAGCGCTTCGCGCTCTTCCTCGGAGCGGGCTGCTCAGTGACGTCCGGGATTCCGGCAGCCGGAGCACTCGTCAAAGATCGCTGGATTCCGCGGCTTCGCGATTACAGAGCGCCGCATCGCAAGGACCTGGATGCCTGGGCTACCGAGGTTATCGAAGGCTATGATTCCGCAAGTCCCGCAAGTTCATATGGGAGCCTCATCGACAAGCTCTTCCTTACCCCCGAGGACCGCCAGCGAGAAATAGCTGACCTGTGTGAAGGACGAACGCCATCTTTCGGCTACGCGGTTCTCGCGCAACTTGTTGCGCTCTCAGCCGGTGGCTTCAACGTTGTTCTTACAACAAACTTTGATGATCTCCTCGCTGACGCGCTCTATCTCTATACGGATGCCAGGCCCCTGATCATCCACCACGAATCTCTTGCGGCGTATATTCGACCCACGCGCACGCGCCCT
>Ga0164306_10000924_pt1 | contig 12615 bp, 10 predicted proteins | sample Whisoiple_242_MG_FD_110213 | JGI IMG/M metagenome (GOLD analysis project Ga0164306, IMG submission 110213) | Soil microbial communities amended with fresh organic matter from upstate New York, USA - Whitman soil sample_242_MG | ecosystem: Environmental > Terrestrial > Soil > Unclassified >... | reverse complement strand
TGATGGTCAGCGCGATCGTGCCGAACAGCAGCGTGTATCCGTCCTTGGGGCTGCGTGCGACATAATCGGTTGCAATCATGCTGCTGGCGCCGGGGCGGTTTTCGACGACGATTTGCTGTCCGAGCAGCTCGCCAAGCTTGTGGCCGACGATGCGTGCCGCGACGTCGCCGCTCGATCCTGCCGCAAATCCGACGATCAAATGGATCGGGCGTACGGGATAGCGGTCCTGAGCGGATACATCCCGAGGTGCGGCAAAGGTCAGGGCAATGACGAGAAGAGCGACAGACTTCAACAGGGACATAGGGCTCAGGATCTCTTCTTGGTTTCCTCGACGTTGCGTACCGGGGTTTCGGGTATCAGGCCGCCGCGCCGGCGCTTGATCGTTTCCTCGCCGCTCTCCGCCCAGCGTCCTTCGACCGCGCGACGGGCGTAAACGTCATAGCGCTCATCCCAGTCGCCGAGCGAATAGCCGTGCCATGGCGACTGCGGGGAAATTGCCGGCAAACCCAATTCATTCCAGATCGTCCGCGCATGCTCCATGTATTCGCGTCCGGGCAAAGCGAGCGGCGGCATGTCGTGCTTGAGCGTCGCGTCGATCAGAATGGTGGATTCCTCCCGCGCGCCGGATTTTGGTCCGTGCCCCGCCGCGCGGTAAGGCATCACGTGCATGTCGGTCCCGGGGTCCGAGCGGTAGGCCAGCGACCAGAAGATGGCATCGGTGTTGGCCGGATCGATATCCTCGCTGACGGCGATACAGATTTTCCCGCAGTCGGCGCGCAGCGACGCCGCGCCCTGCAGGCCGCGCCAGACTTCAGTCCGTGCGGTCCCCTTCGCAAACTGCAAAAAGATGACCTTGCGCAGATTGGTGAAGGGCTCGTGCATGACGAGCTTCTTGATGCCGCGGACGCCGAGCTGATCGCGCAAATGCGCGAGGAACATGGGTTCGAACGCAACCTTCTTGATCACGCTCGATTCGCTGGGCGTCACCTGGCTGATGATCGAGACGAAAACCGGATTACGCCTGTGCGTGATGGCGGTCACCCGCATCGACATATTGAAATCTTCGAGCGCCACATGCCCGTGACTTTCGCCAAAGGGACCTTCGGGCTCAAGCAGCTCGCTGTCGATCTGGCCTTCGATGACAATTTCTGCATCGGCCGGGATATTGAGATCCACGCTCACCGCCTTGACGATGCGGATCGGGGCGCCGGCAAGGCCGCCCGCAACGGCCATCTCGTCCTGATCAATGGGCAGTTTTTGCGGACCAGTGAACAGCACGACCGGCGCACAGCCGATGACGATTGCACAGGGCATCGGCTGCTTGCGCTTCTGATATTTTCGCCAGTGCAGATAGCCACCCGCGCCGCCCGGACGCGAGGACATGCGTACGCCCAGCCGATCCTGCGCCTTCAGCGCTCCGCGGTAGGTCCCCATGTTCTGGACACCGCTTTCGGGATCGCGGGTGATACACAGTGTTGCAGTGAGGTACGGCGCGGAGTCGAAACCCGGCGTCGAAATCGGCACGGGCAATTGAGCAAGACCGCCGCCCGGCCGCAGCAGGTCCGGCCCCTTGATGACGACCTCCTGACAGGGGCCGGATGGCACGGTGACAGGCGCTATCGGATTGGCAATTCCTTGTGTCCAGGCATCGCCGATATCTGCAACCGGCCTGCCCATTCCCAGTGCGTAAATTTCGGGTGACGCGCCCAACGCGCCGACAGCCACCGGAATGTTGTAGCGCCGGCCGGAACCATCCACGACATTCGTAAAGAGGAAGGCCCGTCGCTGCTCCTCGGCAAGACCGCCCTGAAACTGCCAGCGCACGAGCGGGTGGAGCTCGCGGTCCTTGTCAATGGCTCTGTCAATGCGGGTGAGAAGGCCGTGTGCTTCGAGGCGACGCAGATGTTCTTGGAAATCGAGCGGAGGGCCGGCGAATTCTTCTCGATGTGGCTTTTTCGCCTTGTTGGCAGCATCGAGCATGCGCTTCCCTTTCGGAAACTCTTCCGGGCGCTAAACTATGACACGTCTCTAGCGAGGCAAAATCAATCCAGGTTGTTGCGCGAACGTACGGCGAACTTGTCCGCACAACCCGGTCTGTCGTTTCGACCGCGAAATTATACCTCCGTCCAATTGAAACTGGGGTTTTGCCGGACTGTTTCCTAAAAGCCTCACGCATCAAAAAGCCGCCTAGAGCCAGATGGCCCGGAAGGGGATGATGCAGTATAAACTCTCTACTACGGGCATGGGGCCGTCCACTTCTGCCTAACCTTTTGACTTGTCAGAAGCTTTCTGGCGGACCAATAATCGCATTTTCGGGGGACGTATCGGGCATGCGTAAGAATATCAAAGTCGCCATTGCCGGCGTCGGCAATTGCGCAAGTTCACTGGTACAGGGGGTCGAGTACTACCGGGATCGTCAGGGTGCTCCGCTCGAAGGCGTGATGCGGCATTCGATCGGCGGGTATCGCTGCAGTGACGTCGAGTTTGTCGCCGCGTTCGACGTCGACCGGCGCAAAGTCGGTCATCCGCTGGAAGAAGCCATTTTCGCAAAGCCGAATTGCACGCGCATCTTTCAAAGCGCGTTGCCGGTGTCGAACGTCATCGTTCAGGCTGGTCCGATCCTCGACGGAATCGCCCCGCACATGGCCGACTATCCCGATGAGAGCGCCTTCCGTCCGGTCGATCTCGAGCCGACTGATGTCGCTGCAGCGCTGCGCGCGTCGGGTGCCGAGGTACTTGTCTGCTATCTCCCGGTCGGCTCCGAGCGCGCGGTCAAGTATTACGCGCAGGCCTGTCTCGAAGCAGGTGTAGCCATGGTCAATTGCGTTCCCGTGTTCCTCGCTTCGGATGAGGTCTGGGGCGCGAAATTCCGCGATGCCGGGTTGCCGATCATCGGGGATGACATCAAGAGCCAGGTCGGTGCAACCATCGTGCACCGGGCGCTCGCGCGGCTTTTTGCCGATCGCGGTGTCGGCCTCGATCGCACCTACCAGCTCAACACCGGCGGCAATACCGACTTCCTCAATATGCTCGAGCGAAGCCGGCTCAAGTCCAAAAAGGTTTCCAAGACAGAATCGGTGCAATCTCAGCTGGATGAGCGCCTCGATGCGCGCGACATCCATATCGGTCCGTCGGACTACGTGCCGTGGCAGCAAGACAACAAGGTCTGCTTCATCCGGATGGAAGGGCGCGGCTTCGGCAATGCGCCAATCGAGCTGGAGTTGCGGCTGTCGGTGCAGGATTCTCCGAACAGTGCCGGTGTCGTCATCGACGCGATCCGCTGCGTAAAGCTGGCGCTGGAGCGCGGCGAAGCCGGTCCGCTGGAGGCGCCCTCGGCATTTTATATGAAGAGCCCGCCGCGGCAGTTGCGCGACAGCGTTGCGTACGATGCGTGCAACGCCTTCATCGATGGCCGTCGGTTCGATCTTCCCGAAGAGGAGCCAGGCGCCAAGCTGGCGTCCAGCCCGCAGCGCTCATAGCAGTTGCAAAACGGGACTTCGTGCGCGCGGCTATCTCGGGTGTTGTGTGTTAAGCGGCTCAGCGTGCGGGCCATACAATGAAAGCGCCGGTCAAAACGCTGCTGTTCGATTTCGGCGGCACGCTCGACGCTGACGGCGTCGCGTGGAAGGAGCGATTTCACGCATTTTATCGGGCCGAGGGGCTAAGCCTGGATGGCGAGGCTTTTGCGCCGGCATTTTATGCGGCGGACGATCCGCTTGTCGGAGGCCTGCCGTCCACAACGGATCTCTCGGGCACGGTGCACGCTTTGACCGCCAACCTGGAAAGCGAGTTGGCGCGCCGCGTGGGCGGGAATGGAAGTGGCGACCGCGGCCGACGCGTCGCTTCTGTCTTTCTCTCGAAAGCCGCGGCCACTTTCGAGCGCAATCGGCCAGTCCTGAAGGCGCTGAGCGAGCGCTATCGGCTCGGCATCGTGTCGAATTTCTACGGCAATCTCGAAGCGGTGTGCGACAGCGCAGGCCTGTGTTCCTTTTTCGAGGTTTTGGTGGACAGCCACTGCGTGGGCGCCGAGAAGCCCGACCCGGCAATCTTCCGCGCGGCCCTCGACGGCCTTCGCGCGACACCGGAAGAGACCATGTTTATCGGCGATTCATTGCGCCGCGATCGCGAAGGCGCGCGACGGATGGGCATGCGCTTCATCTGGATTGCGCCGCCGGAGGTCCAGTCCGAGCAAAGTGGGCAGCAGTCGGTGACCGACCTGCGCGATATCACGAAGTTTCTGCAATGACGCGGGCATCTACATTTTCCGCTATCCGCGGGGGCATCATTGCCGCAGGTGAGGGAAGCCGCCTGCGCGCGGATGGCTATCGCGTCAGCAAGCCGATGGTGCCGGTCGCTGGGCGGCCGCTGATCGATCACGCTCTCGATCGCTTCCGCTCGGCCGGCATTCGCCAGCTGACGGTCGTCATCAACGAGGCCAGCGACGACTGTCGGCAATGGCTCAAAGGCCATGCCGGAGATTTCGACCTCGACATGATCGTTCGCTCGACGCCGTCGTCTTACGCTACTTTCCGGCTCGTTGCAGACAGGCTGATCGATGCGCCCACCGTGATCACGACGGTCGACACGATCATGCCCGTCGATCAATTCGAGACTTTTGTGGTGTTGGCTTCACGGTTTCCCGACGACGCGGTGGTGCTCGGCGTGACCGACCACGTCGACGACGAAAATCCGTTGTGGGTCACATTAGATACATCGAACGGGCGTATCCGCCGTATCGGGGAAAGCAACGGCAGTCACGTGACGGCCGGGCTCTATTGGCTCCCGGCCAAAAGGCCCGCTGCCCCCGCGAAGGACTTCGGGCGCTTGCGCGACTACCTGGGTGCGCTGGTTGCGGGAGGGCAACCGGTCTATGGCATCGTCCTGCCTTGCGTCTTCGACATCGACCGCGCGCACGATGTCGCGGCCGCGGAAGCTGCGGTCCCTGGTCTTCAGCGCGAGAAGTCCGAGCCATGAGTACGATGGCTAAAACTTGCAGGGGTATCTACCGCGAGCCGGACCACTCGCCGGGCCGCGTCGAAGACGATCGCGCCATCATGGATTGCGTCGGTGAAGCACTGACGTCGCGCGGTTTCAGTGTCGAGCTTGTCGAGGTCGACGCGGCGTTTGATGGCCGCTGCGCAAACTTATTCGCGATGTGCGAGCGCGGCACAGTGCTTGATCGCCTCGCCGATGCCCAGAATGCTGGCTCGGTCGTGGTGAATTCGCCGAGTGCGATCCGCAACACTTACCGTCACAGGATGATCGAACTTTTCGCCAAGCATCATGTTGCCTCGCCGGCGAGCCACGTCGTTGCGAGCAACGCAAAAGGGCCACCCCCGGCGGCCGCCGTGTGGGTCAAGCGTTATGATTTCCATGCGACGCAGCCTTCCGATGTTATTTACACCGCGTCAGAAGCAGGGTGGCATGAGGCTCTGGACCGGTTTGCCAAGCGCGGCATCCCCTTCATCATCGCGCAGGAGCACGTGTCGGGCGACCTGGTCAAATTTTACGGTGTCCGAGGCGAAATGCGGCCGGTGGCCGCCAATTGGTTCGAATGGTTCTATCATCGCGACAAGGGAATGCTGGGCCATTCCTTCGAGGTCGCGCGCCTGCGCGACGCGGCGTTTGGGGCTGCGGCCGTTCTTGGACTGGAAGTTTTTGGCGGCGATGCCGTCATCCAGGAAGACGGCAAGCCGATGATCATCGACATCAACGCCTGGCCAAGCTATGCCCGGTACCGCGAGCGTGCCGCTCAGGCCATCGCAGATCACCTGGCGGAGCGTTTTGAGCGACGCGTGCGGATTGTATCCCGGCAAGGAGTTGAGTCATGAAAGGTGCTCCGTCCCGTCACGTGGCGCCGGCGCAAAAAGACGGCACCGAACGGCGCACCGTGCCGGGTCCCAGATCGAAAGCGATCTTCGATCGCGAGGCCGAGGCGATGGCGCCGGGCCTGCAATCGATCGCGCTTTATTCGCAGATCGCGGTTGATCGTGCGCAGGGTTGCACGATTTACGACGTTGACGGGAACGAATACCTCGACTTCATCGCCGGCATCGCGGTGGGCAGTGTCGGCCACTGCCACCCCCACTATGTGAAGCGCATCAGCGAGCAGCTCACGCGCTCCACATTCGGCAGCTTCACGACCGAAACGCGTGCCCGCTTCCTCGAGCTTGTCAGTGACCTGCTTCCGGAAGGCATCACGCACATCCAGCTCTTTTCCGGCGGAGCGGAGGCCGTCGAAGCGGCCTTTCGTCTCGCCAAGTCGGTCACGAAGAAATTCGAGTTTGTCGGCTTCTGGGGCGGCTATCACGGCAAGACGGCTGGCGTGATCGGTCTGCTCGGCGGCGGCTACCGCAACCATCAGGGTCCATTTCCGCCCGGAATGCATCTGTCGCCTTATGCGAACTGCTATCGCTGCCCCTGGAAGCTTGAGTATCCGTCCTGCGGTCTGGCCTGCGCCGATCACCTGCGCAACGTCATTAAGAACGAGACGCAGGACGAAGTCGCGGCAATCATCATGGAGCCGATGCAGGGCACGGCGGGCAACGTCATTCCGCCTGATGATTTCGTTCATGCCGTGCGGGAGATTGCGGACGAATTCGACGCCCTACTCATCGCCGATGAAGTGCTGACCGGATTTGGGCGCACAGGGACGATGTGGGCGTCAGAGCAGTTCGGGCTCAAGCCCGATATCATGACGATCGGCAAGGGGATGGGTGGCGGCTTCCCGCTCAGCGGGGTGGCGTCGTCGTTCGAGCTTATGTCGGCCAAACCGTTCGGGGAGCCCAGCGGCAGCTCGTCAAGTTACGGCGGAAATCCGCTGGGGGCCGCGGCCGGTCTTGGCGCCGTCGAGGCGATCATCAACGAGCGACTTGTCGAAAATTCCGCTCGCGTCGGCAAGACGATGCTCGACGCCCTGAAAAAACTGCAGGAGAAATACCGGTTCATCGGCGATGTGCGTGGGCGCGGCCTGATGATCGGCGTCGAGATGGTGGCCGATCGCAAGACCAAAGAACCTCTCGACAAGGCCATCACGCTCGCGCTTTTTCATGAGGCATTGGCGCGCGGCCTCGTCACGATGTCGTACTCGCACGTCATTCGCATCAATCCGCCATTGGTGATTACCGAGGATGAGGCGCTGCGCGGCGTCGACATTCTCGACCAGTCGTTCGGTGCCATTGCGCGTCAATTCGGACTGGACTGAGGCCGCGGCGCGTGTTGCGTGGCGCTTTTATCGGATTCGGAAACGTCGCGGCAAAAGGGCACCTGCCGGGCTGGCAATCCGTAAAGGACGTTCAGATCATTGCCGCGACCGATGTGGTTGCCACGCAAAGGAAGGCGTTTCTGGAAGCCTACCCCGCTGGACGATGGCACGAGAGCGTCGACGCATTGCTGTCCGACAAGACGCTTGATTTCGTCGATATCTGCACGCCGCCGAGCAGTCATCCGGGTCTCATCGAGCGCGCGCTGGATGTGCGCCTGCACGTTCTCTGCGAAAAGCCTTTGGCCATCCGGATTGAGGACGCGCAGGCCATAGCGGCGGCCGCGGCGGGTAGCGGCCGCGTCGTTCATACCGTGCACAACTGGCTCAAGGCGCCGATTTGCGACCGGATTTCGGCGCTCGTCGATGAAGGCGCGGTTGGCACCGTGCGGACGGTTCGCTGGCAGACCTTACGCACGGAGCCGGCAGTCACCGTCACGTCGGACGGGACCAACTGGCGCGCCGATCCGGCTGTCGCTGGCGGCGGAATATTGTTCGATCATGGATGGCACGCGCTTTATTGCGTCGTGCGCTGGCTCGGCGTCCCCCGTGCTGTCAGCGCGCTGCTCGAGAAGCGCCGCTTTCGCGAATGGCCGATCGAAGATACTGCGACCGTCACGCTAGACCGGGAAAACGGCAGCGCGCAGATCTATTTGACCTGGTCAGCGGAGGAACGCGCCAACCGTATCGAAATCGAGGGCGATCGCGGCCGTATCGAAGTCGACGACGACGTCGTGGTCCTCAAATCGAACAAAAACGAGCAACGGTGGTCATGCCCGCCGCCTCTGTCACAGGGATCGCATCATCGCGACTGGTTCGTCGGTGTGGCGGAGGACTTTCAGCGCGCGGCGGCGGGTGGGGGCAAGGACAACCTGGATGAAGCGCTGTTGTGCGCACGGCTGATCGATCTCGCCCAGAGGTCGAGTGCGGCAGGCGGCGCCCGGATGCCGCTCGACGGCTAGTTGCCGGCTACGCTGTTTGGAAGTGTTCGCGTGCCGCAAGGAACACCAGGAGCAAAAAGAATATCGGTGCACCGGCAGCGGCCAGCACCAGAAACCAGTTCGACTTACCGAACAGCGCGAGAAAGAGCACGAGGTAGATGAAATCGCGGCGCGAGGCGGCATCAAGCATGCGGGCGAGGGTCTCACCGGGCATGGTCGCGACCGACGTAAAGAGCGGGCCGCCTTCTTTTTTCGTGTGCATCGTACGCCAATAGACGAAACCGGCCGAACCCAGGTTGCCAAGCGCTGCCGCGACGCCAAGCAACAACGGCCATGAAGCGCCGATTGATAAACTCCAGCCTATGGCAATGCACGCGAAGACGACAATGTGAACGACGTTGTCGCCCCAGTAATCGATGATCCCGCCAAAACGCGACTCCTGGAACCTCAACCTGGCCAACTCTCCGTCGCATCCGTCCAGGATCGAATGTGCCAGGAAAAGAAGCGCTCCGATGGTCTGCCAGAGCCAGTGCGCGGACAGAAAAAAAAGTGCACCGCACAGGCCGATGCCGACCGAAAGCAGCGTGACCTGGTTTGGTGTGATGCCGGTCGATGCGAGGCGGCGGGCAATTCGCAGGGAAATCGGCCGCTCGACGTTCCGCGCCATGAATCCGTCGGTATCCTTGACGAGTCCGCGCAGCAAACGCCATTCCGCGTCATCAACATCGGCCGGTGTCGTCACCACCAGCGGATCGATCGCAGCGGGAATTGCCAAAGGTGCCCCGAAGTGCCGCTTGAGTCGCTCCTGCGCCGCGGTCAGGTCATAGGCCCCTTTGTCCGTGTCCAGCACCGCAAGGGCATCCGCGGCCGCAGAGGCTGCAAGCAAGATAATCTTATGCGGCATCGCCGCCCATCGGGCCGGCTCAGTCTGTGTTTCGGTGAGTCGCGCGAGCCAATCGGGCTCAGTGAGAATGGCCGCATGCGCGATGATCAACGGGCCAGGTTGCTGGGCCAGCGCATCGGTGAGGGTGCTCCAGTTGGAGATGGCAGTGATGCCGGCTGGCGCGGCCCGGTCTCGTGCCAGAAGATAGATCCGGCTGAACCCGGCGCGGCCCGCAGCCATAACCGTCCGCCGCGCGAGGCCAAGGCCAAGAACCTTTGGTTCGCCGCCGTCCGCAAATGCCGGCGCGATCGGCGATGCGCCGGCATCCGGCAAAAGAACCATTATTGGCGGGCTCGGGGCCACGCTCTGCGAACCCTGCTGCATTGGATCTGCGATATACCTCGGCTGGTCACCGGCGTTGATACTACAAGTGACACGTCTATTCTTGCCGCGTTCGGTGCCGAAATAGGGGGAGCCGGGTCATTTCCGTTTCGTTCATCATCGCGGGTTTCTTTGGCCTTGCGCTTGTCGTTTATCTGATCGTGTACAGCGGCGCCGGCGAGGTGGCCAACGCCATGCTGGTCGTCGGCTGGTGGCTGCTGCCGATAACAGCTTACCACATCGTTCCAATGCTCTTCTCCGCTCTTTCGTGGCGCGAGCTGTTGCCGCCTGCGACCCGTCCCGATGTTGTCAGTGTCACCTGGATCCGATGGGTCCGCGAATCGATCAATTCGCTGTTGCCGGTCGCCAACATCGGCGGCGACATCGCAAGCGCGCGGCTGGCGCACCTGCGCGGCGTTCCCGGCCCGCAGGCCGCGGCCAGCATGGTTGTCGACACCACAGTGGGTGTGGTCACCCAGATGGCCTTTGTCATCGCCGGGGTTGCGCTGCTGGTATTGCGACCCACAGGTGGTGCCGCATTCGAGGTGGTGGCTGGAGTGTTGATTGGGGTCGGCGCGCTCGTCGCGGACGTTGTGGCATTCGTCCTGTTTCAACATAAAAATATGTTTGAGAGATTTGCAAAATTGGCGCGAGGCATGTTGCCCGGGCAATGGCTCGCAGATTTCGCGGGAAGCGCTGCGGCAGTCGATGACGCAGTTGTTCTGGCCTATCGCAGGGGCGTCGCGTTCTGGCGCGCAAATGTGCTGCGCCTTATCGGTTGGGCTGCAGGTGCGGGCGAGGTCTGGCTGGTGACCTGGTGCCTTGGTCAGCCGCTTGGTGTGACCGACTCCTTTATCCTCGAAAGCTTGTCCTCCGGCGTGCGCGCGGCAGCGTTCATGGTGCCTGCGGCACTGGGCGTTCAGGAGGGTGGCCTTGTCCTGTTCGGCGCGCTGTTCGGCCTGCCGGCGGAAATCGGGCTGGCTATTTCTCTGTCGAAGCGAGTACGTGAGCTGCTTCTTGGTTTGCCCGGGTTGTTTTTTTGGTACTGGATCGAGGGGCACTATTTGCTGCGGCGGAACGGGCAGGGCGGGGAGTAGGCGCGCTTGCCATTGCCTTTGTCGGCGCTTCAGGTGTCGCGGTCTCGTCAAGCGCGGTTGCCGGCGAGTCAATGACGTTGGGCAAGCCGAGCGCCTCACGCAACTCCGCGCGCCGCGTCTGGTAGTAGCTCGAGCGCAAGAACGTGTAGAAATCGATGGATGCCTCCTCGGCCATTTTCAGCTGGCCGAGCCTGACCACCGTGTCCAGGGTCGCGGTGGTGATCGCAATCCCGATCTGCGATCCGGTCAGCAGGCCGACCGGATCGCCAAAGCGATCGACGACGTCGCCGACCGCATCGCGCGTCGTGGTGGGCCCCCAATAGGGCCGAACCATATAAGGACCCTCGCCCACACCCCAGACAAACAATGTCTGTCCAAAATCGCCGGTCTGCTGCGGAACGCCTTCGCGGCTCGCGAGATCGACAAGGCCGCCGAGTCCGAATGTTGTGTTCATGGCAAAACGCGCCACCGTCTTGCTGGCGGCGTCGAAGCGGCCCTGCAGCAGATTGTTCACGAAGATACGTGGCTCTTTCAGGTTGTTATTGAAATCGTGCAAGCGGTCGTGCACGGGCTTCGGCACGACTTTTTGGACGGTCTCCGCGACCGGGCGCAGCATTTCCTGATTCATCGCCAGCATGTGGCGATTGGCTTGCTCGTTAGGATCCTGAAGAGGCAACGCGGCGTCCCGCGGGGCCGAGGCGCAGGCACCCACAATGACAGGCAATGCGATCGTGATCGCCCATCTGCCCCAGACTTGACCGCGACGCATATACTTTCCCGCCCCTTTTCAATTCCCCTGCAGGCCCGAGGCTTGTCGGATCCAATGACGAGCGCAGCGCGCACTGTGACGTAGCGCGCCGATCAGATCGAGTCCGACAAAATTAGCAGAGCCGCTACGGCATAAGTGTTACTTTTTTGTCACAGACCCCAGTTTTAGGTCATTTAATTGTTACCTCTAGCCTTATTCTGTGTCGCCAAGAGCGCCGGTTGGAACAGCACGGCCGCCGCCAGCGTCGTCACGAGGCACAGAGCCATCAGCTTGCCCATGCTTGATGTGCCCGGGTGGTGCGAGAACCACAGGCTCCCGAAAGCGGTCGCGGTGGTACAGGCGCTGTAGATGACAGCCCGCGTCAGACTCGACTGCAGAAAGTTCCTCTCACCGGAACGCCAGGCCATGATGTAGTAGATCTTGAACGCGACGCCGACGCCGAGAAGCAGCGGAAGTGCGATGATGTTCGCGAAGTTCAGCTGCAGTCCGATCAAAACGCAGATCTCCAGCGTGACCACGATGGCGACGAGCAAGGGCACCAGCGTCAAGGCGACGTGACTCCAGCGGCGTAACACAATGAAAAGGATGAGCGCGATCGACGCCACGGACCAGATCGCGGCCTGAATGAAAGCTTTGACGATGGTTGCCGCCGCTTCGATGACGAAGACCGGCTTGCCGGCTGCGTCAGGCGCAACGCCGCGCACGGCTGCCACGAAACGTTCCAGAGTCGTGTTGTCATTGCCATCGCCGCTCGGCGCGACCTCGACCCGGTTCAGCCCGTCGGCCGAGACCCAGCGCTGTGTCAAAGACTGGGGCAAAGTCTCGACCGTCACGCGCTCGGCCATGAGCAGGCTTCTGACCTGACGCAACGTCGTCACCAGCGGCGCCACGAGAATGCGCTCGGCATCGGCCCGGACCGCCTGGGATTGCTTTGCCAAGACCGCCAGGACGCCTGCGAGGCGGCGTGCCTGGACCGCGGCGGCGCTGGTGTCGGACTGGGCTGCGGCACCGCGCAGATCGCTGGCCGTTGTCTCGATTGCTACCAGCGTATCGGCTGGCGTCGGTTTCGGTTCGACCTGGTCAGGATTGAGCGTGTTGCGAAGGAAAAAACTCGCATCGTCGATGATAGCCAGCTTCTCGTCCTGATCCTTGGGAATGAAACTCTGCAGTGTCACGACGTGGGCGACTTCCGGCAGCTGGCGCAAGCGCTCGGCAAGCGCGGAGGCATGCGCGGCATTCCTTTCAAGAATGTCCAGCGTGTTCGGACTGGTGTCGGGATCGGC
>Ga0164306_10000921_pt1 | contig 12620 bp, 12 predicted proteins | sample Whisoiple_242_MG_FD_110213 | JGI IMG/M metagenome (GOLD analysis project Ga0164306, IMG submission 110213) | Soil microbial communities amended with fresh organic matter from upstate New York, USA - Whitman soil sample_242_MG | ecosystem: Environmental > Terrestrial > Soil > Unclassified >... | reverse complement strand
GCGCCACGCGCGCCTTGTCGGCCTTGCGGTCGCCGCAGACGAGGATGTCCTCGCCGAGCTCGGCGTCGGGGTTCCCGAGCGTCTTCGCGCTCACGGTGTGCAGGGTGCCGATGACGGTGACGCCGTCGGGCACCATCTCCTGCGCCTGCTGGGCGGCCGAGCCCTGCCAGACACCGAGCGTGCGAGTGGCCTTGCCGCCGACGGCCGCCGCCGTGGGCACCGTGCAGTCCACGAGGATCTGGCCGGGCTGGAGCACCTCGCGGAGGTTGTTCAGGTTCTCCGCCTGGGCGCGGAACGGGACCGTCAGGAAGACGATCGGGCCCTTCCCGGCCGCCTCATCGTTGACGAGGCCCTGCACGTCGGCGTCCGGCGCCACCTCGCGCACACGGCCTGCCGCCTCCTCGGCGCGCTCGGCGCTACGCGAGCCGATCACGACCGGCTGGCCCGCCCTTGCCAAGCGCATCGCGAAGCCCCAGCCGAGAGCTCCGGTCGCGCCGATGATGGGGATGGGCTCTGGCACGACGGGCAGCTTATGTATCCCCGCGAGCCAGCGAGACCCGGCATCCCCGGACGCGAGAGCACAGGAGAAAGCCCGAGCCGAAGGCGAGGGCAAGTTGTTCCGGGCGGGAGCGGAGGAGATGCCGGCGTTTATGCTGCTGCCGCGCGATGAGGCTCGAAGGAAAAAAGGCCCTGGTCACTGGCGGCGCCAGCGGGATCGGCGCTGCCATCTCGCGGCGGCTGGCCGCTGAGGGCGCGGCGGTCGTGATCGGAGACGTGAACGAGGAGGGCGCGAAGGAGGTCGCCGCGGAGATCGACGCCGAGGCGGCGCTCCTCGACGTGACCGAGCCGGCCTCGGCAGTGGCGATCGCGGAAGCCCACGGCCCGTTCTCGATCCTCGTGAACAACGCAGGCACGGACGACTTCGCCTTCTTCACCGATATGACCCCCGAGCGCTGGCGTCGCCTGATCGCGATCAACCTCGAGGGGGTCCTCATCTGCACCCACGCGGTGCTCCCGGCGATGCAGCAGGCGGGATACGGCCGCATCGTGAACATTGCGTCCGAGGCTGGTCGGGTCGGCTCGAAGGGGTCGGCCGTCTATTCCGCCGCCAAGGGCGGCGTGATCGCATTCACGAAGACCATTGCCCGCGAGAACGCCCGCTTCGCCGTCACGGCGAATGCCATCGCCCCCGGGCCGATCGAGACCCCCCTCCTGATGGCGGCCAAGCAGCTCGGCGAGATCGGGGACAAGATCATCGAGACGATGAAGGGGCAGACGCAGATGCGGCGCCTGGGACAGCCGGAGGAGGTCGCCGCCGCCGTGGCGTTCCTGGCCTCCGACGACGCGTCCTACGTCACCGGCGAGACGGTCGGCGTCTCCGGCGGCCTCGGGATGGTCTGATGGCCGAGGGTCGCCCCGCGGACGGCCCGCCCACGCCGCTGAGTGAGGTGGTGGCCGACTCGGACCGCCCCCCGGAGGCGACGATCGAGCCGGGCCTGGAGCGGACCATGGACTTCGTGGTCGAGGACCGCCTCGTCACCGACGTCGGCGGCTCCATCGGCATCAGGGTCCTCTCGACCCCGGGAATGATCGGCATGATGGAGCGGAACTCGGCGATCCTCTCCTACGAGCACCTGCCGGACGGCAAGGCCACCGTCGGCTTCGAGGTCTGCGTTAAGCACGTTGCGGCGGCGGCGGAGGGGGCGACCTGCTCCGTCAGCGCGAAGCTCAACGAGGTGGTCGGCGGGCGCAAGCTTCGCTTCGACGTCGAGGTGCGCGAGGGCGAGCGCACGATCGGCGTCGGTAGCCACGAACGCCGGGTGATCGACGTCGGCGTCGTGAAGTCCCAGTAACGCCGCCCAGGGCGGCTTTCCAGGCGTTTACCTAGTCTTCGCCTCGTGCCAGCCCTGCCGAGCACCGTCCGAATTCGTGAAGTCGGCCCCCGCGACGGCTTCCAGAACGAGCCCGAGGTCATCCCGACCTCCGACAAGGTCCGGCTGATCGACATGCTCGCCGGCACGGGGCTGCAGCGCCTCGAGGTCACCTCGTTCGTCCGCCCGGACGTGATCCCGCAGCTCGCCGATGCCGCCGAGGTGCTGGCCGCGGTCACGCGACCGGCGGACGTCAGCTACTCGGTGCTGATCCCCAACGAGCGCGGTCTCGAGCGCGCACTTGAGCAGCGGGACCGCTTCGACGAGATCAACGTCTTTCTCTCCGCGACAGAGAGCCACAACAAGCGCAACAAGAACCGCACGATCGCCGAGTCGCTCGACGATCTCGGGCGCACGGTGGCCCGCGCCCGGGAAGAAGGACTTCGGTGCGAGGGGGTGATCTCGGTGGTCTTCGGCTGTCCCTACGAGGGTGAGGTCGCTCCGGACCGCGTGCTCGAGATCGCTGATGCCCTCGCGGAGATGGGCTGCGAGGAGGTCTCCTTCGGCGACACCACCGGGATGGCCAACCCGCGCCAGGTCGGAGAGTTCCTCGCGAGCGCGACCGAGCGGCTCGACGGTGTCGAGCTCACGGCCCACTTCCACAACACCCGCGGGCAGGGCCTGGCGAACGTGCTGGCCGCGCTCGAGCAGGGCGTCCGCTCGTTCGAGTCCGCCTTCGGCGAGCTCGGGGGCAGCCCGCTCACCCCGGGTGCCACCGGGAACATCTCCACCGAGGATCTCGTCTCGATGCTCCACGAGAGGGGCGTCGAGACCGGAGTCGGCCTCGAGCGCGTTCTCGACGCGTCACGGGCCGCAGAGGAACTGCTGGGCCGCCCGCTCGGCGCTCACGTCCTGCGGGCCGGGCCCATCGACTGGCGGCGATAGGGTTGAGCGCATGCTGAGCGACGCATTCAGGGCGGCCGTGGAGGCCGAGGACCACGAGGCGCTCACCGAGGCGCTGGCCGACGACGTCGTCTTCCGCAGTCCTGCGGTCTTCAAGCCGTACGAGGGCAAGCCGGTGGTCTCGGCGATCCTGGTCGAGGGCGCCGCCAAGGTGTTCGAGGACTTCCGCTACACCGATCAGATCGAGAGCGACGGCGTCGCAACGCTGATCTTCCAGGCGCGCGTCGGCGACCGCGAGGTCGACGGCCTCGACCTCCTGCGGTTCGACGGCGACGGGAAGGTCGGCGAGCTGATGGTGATGGTGCGGCCGATGAGCGGCCTCAACGCGCTGGCCGAGGCGATGGCCCGGAGGTTCCAGGACGCGGGCATCGCGACGGCGTGACGACCACCGGCCCGACTCGAGAAGACCAGACGACCCCCGGCCCGAGCATCGTCGTTCGCCCCGCCCAGCTGGAGGACGTCGACGAGATCGTCGTCATCGGCGTGCGCTCGTGGAAGGAGGGCTACCGCGGCGTGGTTCCACCGGGCCTCGTGCCCGATGCCGCCGGGCTCCGCACCCGCATCCGGGAGCGGATCGCCGAGCGGGTGCCGTCGATCGCCGTGGGCGTTTTCGACGGCGTCGTGCGCGGCTGGATCACGTTCGGGGCCAGTCGCGACGCGGACGCGAGCCCGTCCGTCGGGGAGATCTGGGCGCTCAACGTCCACCCGGACGCCTGGCGCAGGGGAATCGGCCGCCAGCTGGTCGGCTATGCGCTGGGGCGGCTCGCGCGCGCCCCGTTCGCGGAGGCGACGCTGTGGACCTTCCGGGACACGCCACGGTCGCGCTCCTTCTATGACGCCGTGGGATTCGAGACCGACGGCTCCACCCAGCGCCGCGAGGCGAGCGGCGGCACGATCGAGGTTCGCTACCGGATGACGCTCGTCCCGTCCATATAGGCTGCCGCGGGCTTCGAAGCAATCGACTCGGCGAAGGAGGGGCTTTCCCGCATGGAGATCAGCAAGGTTGGCGTCGTGGGCTGCGGCCTGATGGGTCACGGGATCACGCAGATCTGCGCGCAGGCGGGATGGGACGTCGTGGTCCGCGAGGCGAACCAGGACAGGCTCGACGCCGGGATCGGGAAGATCGAGAAGCAGCTCGCCCGCGCCGTGGAGAAGGGCAGGGCCTCGCAGGAGGACGCCGACGCGGTCCGCGCCCGGATCGAGCCCACGCTTGACTACGGCGATCTCGCCGATTGCGATCTCGTGATCGAGGCGATGACCGAGGAGCTCGGCGCCAAGCTCGAGATGTGGAGGGAGGTCGACGAGCTCGTCAAGGACGACGCGATCTTCGCCACCAACACCTCGTCGCTGGCAGTGATCGACCAGGCCGCCTCGACCTCGCGCCCGGACCGGTTCTGCGGTATGCACTTCTTCAACCCGGCGCAGGTGATGCCATTGCTGGAGGTCGTCCAGACGGTGACCACCAGCGAGGAGACGCTGAAGACCGCGTTCGAGGTGGGGGAGAAGCTCGGCAAGACCACCGTTCACGCGAAGGACAAGACCGGCTTCATCGTCAACCGGCTGCTCGTGCCGTACATGCTCGACGCGATCCGCGCCTACGAGGAGGGTGTCGGGACCGTGGACCAGATCGACACGGCGATGAAGGCCGGTGCGAACTACCCGATGGGACCGTTCACGCTTCTCGACTTCGTCGGCCTGGACACGACCAAGTCGATAGCCGACATCATGTTCGACGAGTACCGCGAGCGCCGGTTCGCCGCCCCGCCGACCCTTCGGAAGATGGTCGCGGCCGGCTACTACGGGCGTAAATCCGGCAAGGGTTTTTACGACTACTCCGGGGAAGAGCCCGTTCCCACCGAGCTCGGTCTATAGTCGGCGTCAGGTTGGCGGCCGTATAGGCCGCTTTTTGCTTCTTGCCGGCAACGACAGGAGGAGGCGTGGACCAAGACAGCATCGAACGCATCCGCAGCGCAACGTTCCCGGACGCCCGACGCGGCTACGAAAAGCGGGAGGTGGACCGGTTCCTGCTCAGCCTGGCCGAATGGCTCGAGACGGGCGGGGCGGACCAGGGCCGCAGCGACGCCGTCAGGCGCGAGCTCGAGCGCGTGGGTGAGGAGACGTCGAAGGTCCTCACCGAGGCGCACGATGTGGCCGAGCGGCTGCGCCTGCAGGCCGAGAGGGAGGTCGAGGGGCTGACTGAGGGAGCGCAGGTGCAGGCCGATCGCACGCGCGCCGAGGCGGACAAGATCCTCGCAGAGGCGGAGAGCGTGGCCGAGACTGCGGCCCAGAAGCTTCGGACCGACGCCGACGCGTATGCGACGCAGACCCGGACCGACGCCGACCGCGACGCCGAGCAGATGCTCTCAAAGGCGCGGGCAGACGCGAAGCGCGTGGTCGAGGACGCCAAGGCGCGCAAGCAGGACATCGAGTGGGTGATCGCCGACCTCGAGGCCCGTCGCGACGAGGTGCTCGCAAGCCTTGAGCGCCTCTCGAGCGAGCTCTCCGGCACCGCCACCCAGCACGCCAAGGCGATCGCCGAGCGCGCCGCCGACACGGCGGCGAAGGCAAAGGACGAGGACGGCGCGCCCCCGGAGGATGCCGAGCCCGAGGCGCAGGGCGACGAGCACGAGACGCAGACGATGCCTGCGAGCAAATCCGCCTCATAGACTGGCGGTATGGCTGAGACCCGGGCCGGCGCCGAGAATCCGCGACGACACCAGCCAGTTTCGGGGGCTGACGCCCCCTCACGGACAATCTCCGGCGCCTTAGAGGCTGCCCTGTCGGGCGGACCCGAACGGCATCACGAAAAGACCCAGGCGCAGGGCAAGCTTCCGGTGCGCGAGCGGGTCGCGCGCCTCGTTGACCCTGGCTCGTTCTCGGAGGAGGCGCTCCTCGCCAACTGGGAGAAGGAGGGACTCGGGGCCGACGGCGTGGTGACCGGCCTCGCCGACATCGGCGGGCGCACGGTCGCGCTGATGGCCAACGACCCGACCGTGAAGGCCGGCTCGTGGGGACCGAAGACGGTCGAGAAGATCCTTCGCACCCAGGAGCGAGCGCTGCGACTCGAGGTCCCGATGGTCTATCTCGTGGACTCGGCCGGGGCCCGGATAACCGACCAGGTCCAGATGTTCCCCGGCCGCCGCGGCGCGGGTCACATCTTCCACAACGAGGTGGTGATGTCCGGGCGGGTGCCGCAGGTCTGTCTGCTCTTCGGGCCGTCGGCCGCGGGCGGGGCCTACATCCCGGCGTTCTGCGACGTCGTGATCATGCGCGACGGGAACGCGTCGATGTACCTCGGGTCGCCGCGGATGGCCGAGATGGTGATCGGCGAGAAGGTAAGCCTCGAGGAGATGGGCGGCGCCCGCATGCACACGTCGGTCTCCGGATGCGGCCACTTCCTCGTGCAGTCGGACGAGGAGGCGATCGACCTCGCGAAGCGCTACCTCTCCTACATGCCGCAGAACTGGCGGACCACTCCGCCCCCGGCGCCCCCCGCCGAGCCGGCGTCCGAGCAGCGCGTCTCGGAGGTGGTCCCGACGGACCAGAACTCCGCCTTCGACATCGGCGATCTGATCGAGTCGCTCGTGGACGCCGAGTCATTCTGTGAGGTCCACTCGCGCTGGGCCAGGGAGCTGGTCGTCGGCTTCGCGCGGCTTGACGGGCGCGCGATCGGGATCGTCGCCAACCAGCCGAAGATGAAGGGCGGCGTCCTGTTCGTCGACTCGGCGGACAAGGCGGCGCGGTTCATCTGGACGTGCAACGCGTTCAACGTGCCGCTGCTGTTCCTGGCCGACGTGCCGGGATTCATGATCGGGACGCAGGTGGAGCGTCAGGGCATCATCCGGCATGGGGCGAAGATGATCTCGGCGGTCTCCGAGGCGACCGTCCCGAAGATCTCGGTGATCGTGCGCAAGGCGTATGGCGCCGGCCTCTACGCGATGGCGGGGCCGGCGTTCGAGCCCGACTGCTGCCTCGCCCTGCCGAGCGCCTCGATCGCCGTGATGGGCCCCGAGGCGGCCATCAACGCCGTCTTCTACAACCAGATCCAGGAGATCTCGGACGATGCGGAGCGCGAGGAGTTCGTGCGCGCAAAGCGGGACGAGTACGCCGCCGACATCGACGTCCTGCACCTCGCCTCCGAGCTCGTGGTCGACGCCGTGATCGAGCCGGACGAGCTGCGCGCGGAGTTGATCCGCCGCTTCGAGCAGTCATCGAGCAAGGACCGCCGCTTCAGCGAGCGGCGAAATCCGATCACCCCGGCGTAGTAGGTGGGCGGCCGGCTCGGCATCGCGGGCGGCGACTACGTCGACGGCCTGGATGTCGGTGACGCCATGCTGATCCCCCGCCACGGGGATCCCTACACCCAGCCCCACCGGATCGACCACGCGGCGAACATGCAGCGGCTCGTCGACGCCGGCTGCGACCGCGTGCTCGCCCTCAGCTCGGTCGGCGGACTGCGTCGCGAGCTCGGCGTCGGGACGTTCCTCTGCCCGGACGACTTCATCGCGCTCCACGTCGGCAAGTCGGCGTTCGGCGACCGGCGCTCGCACCGGGTCGCCGGGTTCGGCTCCGGATGGCGGGCGCATCTCGTCGACACCTGGGCCAGCAGCGCCGAGGTGGAGCTGCTCGATGGCGGTGTCTACTGGGAGTCCATCGGGCCCCGGTTCGAGACCCCCGCCGAGATCCGGATGATCGCCCAGCACGCCGACGTGATCGGCATGACGATCGCCTCCGAGTGCGTGATCGCGGGGGAGCTGGGGCTTCGCTACGCGGCCGTGTGCATCGTGGACAACCTGGCCAACGGAGTGGGCGAGGGCGAGCTCACGGTCGAGGAGTTCGAGGCCGGGCGGGCCCGGAACCGCGAGCGGCTCGGCGCCGCCGTGGCCGCGATCGTTCCTGAGCTGTCGCAGGACCAGTCGTGAGCCTGACGGTCACCAACGCGCTGCTCGACGGCGAGCGCACGAGGCTGCGCGTGGAGGACGGCGCGATCGCGAAGATCGGTCCCCGCATCCGGCCCCGCGACGGGGACGAGGTGATCGACGCCGACGGGATGGCGATCGTCCCGGGCCTGATCAACGGCCACACCCACGCGGCCATGACCCTGTTCCGGGGCCACGGCGACGACCTGCCACTCATGCGCTGGCTCCAGGAGGTGATCTGGCCGGTCGAGGCGCGGCTCGACGACGAGGACGTCTACTGGGGTACGCGCCTGGCGTGCGTGGAGATGATCCGGACCGGCACGGTGCGCTTCTGGGACATGTACTGGCACGCCGGGGCCACCGCGCGGGCGGTCGAGGACGCCGGCATCCGGGCGAGGATCGCCGCCCCGCTCTTCGACCTCGGCGACGCGGCGGGGCCGGACGGGGTCCCTGAGATGGCCGCTCGGGGGTTCGAGGAGATCGGCGAGCCCCGCGAGCTGGTGACCGCCGCCTTCGGGCCACACTCGATCTACACGGTGAGCGAGGGGGCGCTCCGCTGGATCGGGGAGGACGCCGCGGAGCGTGAGCTGCCGATCCACATCCATCTCTCCGAGACCGAGGACGAGGTCGTCAGCTGCGTGCGAGACCACGGTGTGCGGCCCGCCGAGTACCTGGACCGGCTCGGAGTTCTGGGTCCGCGCACAGTGCTCGCTCACGGAGTCTGGCTGGACGAGTCGGAGCTGGCGCTGGTGGAGGAGCGCGGCGCCACCGTGGTCACCAACCCGGTGGCGAACCTGAAGCTTGCCGTGGGTCGCGTGTTTCCGTACCGGGCGGCGCGCCGGCACGAGATCCCGGTCGGAATCGGGACGGACGGAGCGGGCTCCAACAATTCGCTGGATCTCCTGCAGGACATGAAGTTCTTGGCGCTGCTCCAGAAGCACGAAGCTCGCGACGCGTCAGCTCTCCCGGCCGACGACGCATGGGACATCGCCACCGGCCGGACCGCGCCCCTGCTGGGAGCGTCGGGACGGATAGCGGAGGGGGAGCCGGCCGACTTTCTGCTCGTGCGCAGCGACGCGCCCGAGCTCGCGATCGGCAACTTCATCGCGGACCTGGTCTACGCGGCGTCGGGGTCCGTGATCGACACCACGGTCGTGAACGGCCGGGTGCTGATGCGTCACGGCGTCGTCGAGGGGGTCGACGAGGTGGTCGCCAAAGCACGCGAGCGCTACACGCGCCTCGGGCTCAACGGCAGTCGCTAGTCCGCCCGCACGGCGCCCACCTGCGCCCAGTGGGTGGGCGGCGGGGCGTGCCCGTTGGTGTGAGCGGGCGCCACGTGGGTGTCCGCGACGCCGGTCCAGCCGGGGCGCTCGGCCGCCCGCCTGAGCGCGCCGTCCAGGTAGTCCTCGAGCAGGTGCATGCCCTCGAGCCCCGGAACGCCGGCGATCGTCTGGTCGATCTCCCTGATCTGGTCGCGTCCCTCGGGCCCATCGCCGAACAGGTAGAGCGCCAGGGCGTCGACCTCTTCCTCCGTCTTGACGCCCGCGCCGACCGGCGTCCACAGGTGGGCGAGGACCCAGCGCACCATGCGGCGAGCGGTCCGGGATCGCTGCATCCTCGCCTTCGCCTGCGCGCGGTAAAACGCGAAATGGCGGCGCTCGTCCCTGATCACCTTGCGCAGCAGCGTGTGGAGCTCGGGGTGGCTCGACCGGCGGATCAGCGCGTGGTAGCCCGTCAGGGTCGTGAGCTCGTTGACCGCGCCCCACATCATGTGGATGGCCGCGAAGTCGCGGGTCGCCATCGAGCCGGTAATGGTCGGAAGCAGCCCCAGGCCGTTGCCCACGCCGAGGCGGACGCGGAGGTCCCGCCAGCGGTTGCGGCGCGTCGGCATCGGGGTTGAGCCGTCGGGAAGCTTCGGCTCCGCGGGGACCTCGATCCCATAGGCACGGAGGAAGTCGGAGAAGGCCTCTCCATGCCAGAGCTCCTCATAGACCCAGCACGAGAGGAATGCGGTGATCTGGGGGTCGGCGGTGACGCGCGTGGCGAGGAGGTCACGCAGGTAGATGACCGTGTGCGTCTCGATGTCCATCATGTAGTGGAGGCACATCACGTCGCCGTCGCTCAGCGGGTGATCCGGGATCGCGGACCAGTCGATTCCGCTCAGGTCGACCTTCTTGGAATTACGCAGGTATCGGTCGAGATCGAACTCGACGAGTGTGGGTTGGGTCATGCTTCCCCTCCTGGCGCAGTTGTCATTCGCGCGCCGGGGCGGCGCAGTCCCAATCTACGTCGATTCGGGGTTACTGGATCACAAATTTGCGCCAATTCGCGGCGACCCGGCTCTCATGCTGCTGCGCGGCGGGTTCGATACAGAGATGATGAGCATCCAGTGGCAAGCGGATCCCCCAACAACGGCTCCGTGAGCGGAAGCGCGGGTACGACCCTTCGCACGCTCGCGCGCCGCCTCAACTGGCGCGGCCTCGGGCCCAGCATGGTCCGGGAGGACCGCGTGACGATGGCGCGGACGTTCACCTATCTGTTCGGGACCGGGGCCACGCTCGTCCTGCTCAGCCTGCTGTTCCCGCACTCGCCCGGGCGCGACACAACCGGCCTGCTGATCACGACGCTGGGGGCCTACCTCGTGGCGATTGGCTTCCTCGTCGCGTGGGACCGGCTGCCCCTGTGGGCGTTCGAGGCTTCGCCGCTCGCGGGCACTGCGGTGGTGAGCCTCGCGGTCTACTTCAGCGGCCCCGAGGCCGCGACCGCGTATGCGCTGTTCTACCTCTGGGTTGCTCTGGCGGCCTGCTACTTCCTGCGACCGCCGGTCGCCTTCACCCACCTTTGCATCGCTTCGGCGGCGTACGCGCTCGTCCTCGTCGTGAGCCCGGGTCATGTGATGCTCCCCGGGCTCACCTGGGCGATGGTCACCGGGACCCTCGCCGTCCTGGGCATTCTGATGACGACCCTACGGGGGCAGCTCGACCAGCTCGTGAAGCAGCTGGCGGCGGCGGCCCGGACGGATTCGCTGACGCAGCTGGCCAACCGGCGCGAGCTCGAGGAGCGGTTCGCGGCCGAGCTCGAGCGCTCGACCCGCACGGCTCGGCCGCTGTCGATCGTCGTCCTCGACCTCGATTGGTTCAAGGAGTACAACGACCGCTTCGGCCACAGCGCGGGTGACCGGGTGCTGGTGCTGCTCGCCCAGGCGCTGAAGCGCGCGACCCGGACCAGCGACGTCGTGGCGCGGCTCGGCGGCGAGGAGTTCGGCGTGCTCGCGCCGGAGACCGACGAGACCGAGGCCTATCTCCTCTCGGAGCGGCTCCGGGCCGAGGTCCGCAGCGCGTTCGCCCGCGAGACCGAGAAGATGACGATCAGCTGCGGGGTCGCGAGCTTCCCGATTCATGGGATCACGTTAGGGGAGCTGCTGCACGCGGCCGACCGCGCGCTGTACGAGGCGAAGGAGTCCGGGCGCGATCGCTCCGTGGTCTTCAAGCAGGCCGGGGTGGAGGGGGTCGAGCGTGAGCAGGTCGCGATCGAGCGCACCAGCCCGCGCCTGGCGTCGCTCGTCTCGCTCGCCGAGGCGGTCGATCGTCGCAAGGGATCGCCGGCGAACTCGCGCCGCGTCGCTCGCTATGCGGAGGCGCTGGCACGCAAGCTTCGCCTGCCGGAAGAGGAGAGCGAGCGCGTGCGGATCGCCGCGCTGCTCCGCGACGTGGGCGAGGTCGGGGTGGCGGAGTCGATCCTGAACAAGGACGGCCCGCTCGATCCCCGCGAGCGCCTCGAGGTGGAGCGCCATCCGGAGATCGGCGCGCGGATCGTGGGCGCGGCGCAGCTGGGCCGAGTGGGGGAGTGGATCCTCACCCACCACGAGCGCCCGGATGGCCAGGGCTACCCGCGCGGCCTGCGGGAGCACCAGATCCCGCTCGAGGGGCGGATCGTGGCGGTGGCCGACGCCTACGCGGCGATGACCGCCGACCGGCCGTACCGGCGGCCGTTCTCACCGCATCGCGCGCGGGCCGAGCTCCAGGCGCGTGCCGGGACCCAGTTCGATCACGACGTCGTCGAGGCGTTCCTCGAGCTCGACGGAGAGCTCGATCCGGACCGCGACAAGGCCCGGGCCACCGAGGGCTAGGCGCGCCGCCGGCGCTATTCCGCGGCCAGGGTGCCCGCCAGCTCGACGAAGTAGTCAAGGGAGCGGGGGTTGGCGAGTGAGTCGCGGCTCGCCGCCTGCTCGGGCGGAGTGCCCGTGAGGATGCGCTTGACTGGGACCTCGAGCACCTTGCCCGACAGGGTTCGCGGCACCTCCGCGATCTCGTAGACGGCGTCCGGCACGTGCCGGGGGGAGCAGAGCTCGCGGATACGGCGCTTGATCTCGCCGGTGAGCTCGTCGTCGAGCGTCTCGCCGTCGGCGAGTACCACGAACAGCGGCATCCAGCCCTCGGTACCGGGCTTGGGGATGTCGACGACGAGGGCGTCGGTGATCTCCGGGATGCCCTGGACGGCGCGGTAGATCTCGCTCGTCCCCATGCGGACGCCCTGGCGGTTGATCGTGGAGTCGGAGCGCCCGTAGATGACGGCGGTTCCGCGCGAGGTGATCTCGATCCAGTCGCCGTGGCGCCAGACGCCGGGGTAGACGTCGAAGTAGCTGGCGCGGTAGCGCGAGCCGTCGTCGTCGCCCCACAGGTAGAGGGGCATCGACGGCATCGGCTCGGTGATCACCAGCTCGCCGACCTCGTCGACGATCGAGTTGCCGTCCTCATCGAACGCCTCGACCCTGGCGCCGAGCGCCCGGCCCTGGAGCTCGCCGCGGTACACCGGCAGCAGCGGGACGCCGCCGACGAAGGCGGTGCAGACATCGGTGCCGCCGCTG
>Ga0164306_10000919_pt1 | contig 12634 bp, 14 predicted proteins | sample Whisoiple_242_MG_FD_110213 | JGI IMG/M metagenome (GOLD analysis project Ga0164306, IMG submission 110213) | Soil microbial communities amended with fresh organic matter from upstate New York, USA - Whitman soil sample_242_MG | ecosystem: Environmental > Terrestrial > Soil > Unclassified >... | reverse complement strand
GAGCGGGCCGCGGTCGGGGCGATCGGCGACGTGCTCGCCGGAACCGGTCGGCCGCTCCTGCTCGCGTCCGGCATCGCCGGCGTCGCGCCCGGCCGGGTGCTCACCGAGGACGTCGCGTCGCCGTTCTCGGCGCCCGACGCCCCGCGCGGTGCGAGCGAGACCTACGCCCTCGCGCTCGCGGACCGCGGCGTCCGGCCCGTCGCGCTGCGGTTCGCGCCCACGGTGCACGGCGCCGGGGACCACGGGTTCGTCGCCGAGCTGGTCCGGGTGGCCCGCGCGCGCGGCGTCGCGGGGTACGTCGGCGACGGGGCGAACCGGTGGCCCGCGGTGCACCGCGGGGACGCCGGGCGCCTGGTCGCGCTCGCCCTGGACCGGGCTGCGGCGGCGGGCGACGTCCCGGTGGTGCACGCCGTGGGCGAGGAGGGCGTGCCCGCCCGCGAGATCGCGGCGGCGATCGGCAGGGCGGCCGGCGTGCCCGTCGCGTCGGTCACGCCCGAGGACGCCGCGGCCCACTTCGGCTGGATCGGCGCGTTCTTCGCCCTCGACCTCCCGGCGTCCAGCGCGCTCACCCGCGAGCGGCTGGGCTGGGCGCCCACCGGGCCGACGCTGCTCGAGGACCTGGCCGCGGGGGCGTACGCGGGCGCCGTCCGCTGACGGCGCCGGGGGTCTAGGCACGCGCCGCGCGGGTGGGGTCTCATGGGGGCCCGAGCACCCGCGCGGCGCGCGTCGCCCGCCCGACGGAAGGACCCGCGATGGCGACCGTCGTCTCGACCCTGTTCATCTCGCTCGACGGCGTGGCCGAGATCGACCCGGCGTGGCACTTCCCGTACTTCGACGACCACATGGGTGCCGCGGTGACCGAGGACTACGCGGGCGCCGACGTGCTCCTGCTCGGCCGGGTCACCTACGACTCCTTCGCCGGCGCGTGGCCCGCGCGGGAGGCGGCCGGCGACGTCGACGCCGCGTACGCGAAGCAGCTCGGCGACACCCGCAAGCTCGTGGCCACCCGCGGCACCGCCGACCTCGGCTGGCGGAACGCGGAGCGGGTGGAGGGCGACCTGGTCGAGGCCGTCACCGCCCTGAAGACCGAGCCCGGCGTCGGCAAGGTCGTGGTGCCGGGGTCGCTGTCCGTCGTGCGGCAGCTGCTCGCCGCGGGGCTGCTCGACGAGCTGCGGCTGCTCGTGCACCCGGTCGCCGCGCGGGGTGGGGAGCGGCTGTTCGACGAGGGCTCGCCGATCTACCCGCTGCGGCTGCTCCGGTCGGACATCTTCCCGACCGGCGTCGTGCGCCTGGTGTATGCGCCGGCCGAGCTGCCGAACGCGCACGGGTACGACGAGGTGAAGGGCGACGTCCCGCTCGCCGACCAGGCCTGAGCCGGGGTGGTCAGCCGGCCAGCGCCGCCGTCGCGGCCTCGACCCCGGTCGTCGCCTCCTGCGCGGCGGTCGTCGCGCTGATCACGGTGTCGATCAGGTCGGGGTCGACCTCGGTGGCGCGCGCGGCCGCGGCGGCGTCGAGCGCGCTCTGCAGCGCGGCCCGCGCGTCGGCGTCCCCGGCGCCCGCGGCCAGCGCCTGCTGGCCGGCGGCGACCGCGGCGTCGAGGTCGGCGAGCGCGGCCTGCCGGGCCTGCTCCTCCTGCGCGATCTCGTAGTAGTAGCTGTTCTCGAACAGGTCGCGGGTCGCGTCCTGCACCGCCGTGAGCTGGGCGAGCGCCGCGGCGCGCGTCTGCTCGACCGCCGCGGCCTGCTCGGCCAGGGAGCCCTCCGTCGGCGCGGTGGTGTCCAGGGTCTCGGCCTCCGCGAGCGCGTCGGCGAGCACGGTCCCGAGGGAGGGGTCGAGCAGCCGGCCCTCGGCGGACGCGAGCCCCTCGTGCGAGGCCTCGATCTGCTGCCGCAGGTCGAGCGCGACCGGCGCGAGGTCCGCCAGCGCGTCGTCCAGCGCGGACCGGTCCTGCGCCTGCGAGCGCTGCGCGGACGCGAACCAGACCCCGCCCGCGACCAGCAGCAGGACCACGGCGACGGCCACGACGGCGAGCCGGGTGCGGCGCGCGCGGTCGGCCGGCGCGGTGGTCGTGGCGGTCTCCGGCGGCGTGCTCGCGGCCATGTCGTGCCCCCTGATCGGTCCGAGCGGTCGGTCGGCCCAGCCTACCGGCGGGGTCGGACGCGCCCGGTCCCGCGCCCGGCTGCTGGGACGTCGCGTCCGCGTCGTGACGACGCCCGGGACGGGCCGTCCGGTCGGCGGTCACCCCGGGCCGAGCGACGACCCCGGGGCCGGCGCCGCCGGGCCCTCCTTGAGCTCGACGAACAGCGCGCGGGTCGGCGCCGGGCCGGTGTTCTCGCCCGCGTGCTCCTGGGCCGGCAGCCACACCACGGCTCCCGCGGGCAGCGCGACGTCGCGCTCGCCCTGCGGCCCGGTCAGGTGCCGGTCGACCGCCGACTGCGTGATCATCACGCTGTCCGGGTGCGCGTGCGGCGTCGTGCGGTCGCCCGGGGCGTCCTCGTACGCCAGGACGCGCACCCGCGCGTTCTCGAGCACCACGCGGTAGTGCTCGGGATCGGTGACGACGGGGTCGAGGTCCACGCCGCCCATCGTCCTCGCCCGTGTCGCACCGCCCCGGTTCCTGGCTGTGCGCCCCCTGTGCCTGGCAGGATGGGGCCCGTGACCTGCCGAGACGCCGCCCGCCGGGCCCGCGCGCGCCGGGCGGTGCCGTGCTGAGCGGGGCCGTCGACGTGGCGCTGGAGCTCGTGCTCCGCGCGACGGCCGCGCTGCTGGGGCACGTGCTGCACGGCCGGGACGCCGTGCAGGAGCTCGCGGCGGCCTGGTCGTGGTCCGCCGCGGTGTGGCCCGCGGTCGGGCTCGTGGCGGTGGTGCTGCTCGTCGGGCTGTGGACCGCCTTCTGGGACGACTGACCCCCCGGGCCGCGGGTGTCGGGGCCCGCCCCTAGCCTGGGCGCATGCCCGAGGGTCACACCGTCCACCGCATCGCCCGCCAGTTCGCCCGCGACTTCGTGGGGCACCGCGTGGCGGTGTCCTCGCCGCAGGGCCGGTTCGCCCAGGGCGCCGCGCTGCTCGACGGGCGGGAGCTGCTGACCTCGGCCGCCGTCGGCAAGCAGCTGTTCCTCGGGTTCGAGGGCGGCCACGTGCTGCGGGTGCACCTGGGGCTGTACGGCGCGTGGGACTTCCTCGGCGTCGTGTCCCCGCTGGTCGACGGCGGCGGCGCGGTCGCGTCGCTCGGCGCCCCGCGCGTGCGGCGGTCGGTGCGGATGGGCGAGGGGGAGCGCGAGGGGGACGAGGGCGCGGAGGCCGAGGACTTCCCGCCGGAGCCCGTCGGCCAGGTGCGGGTGCGGCTCGCCACGGAGCAGACGGTGGCCGACCTGCGCGGCCCGACGGCGTGCGAGGTGCTGGACCCCGCCGCCACGGCCGCCGCGCTGGCGAGGCTCGGTCCGGACCCGGCGGTCGAGGACGACGTCCGCGCCCGGATGGCCGACCCCCACGCGGTCGCCGCGGCCACGGGTGGCGCGGCGCACGTCGAGCCGGGGGAGACCGATCCCGCGGTCGCCGACGCGGTGGCGTCCGGGCCGGGCACGGCGGCCGACGTCATGGTGCAGCGGCTCACCGCCCGCGGCACCGCCGTCGGCCAGCTGCTCATGGACCAGGCGGTGGTCGCCGGGATCGGCAACATCTACCGGGCGGAGCTGCTGTACCGCGCGCGGCTCGACCCGCACACCCCCGGCAAGCGGGTCCCGGCGGAGACGGCGCGCGCGCTGTGGGACGACTGGTCGGTGCTGCTGGCCGACGGCATCGCGACCGGCGTCATGCTCACCCGCGAGGACCTGGACGAGGCCGGCCGCGCGGCGGCGCTCCGGGACCCGGCGCAGCGGCACTGGGTCTACGGCCGCGGCGGCGAGCCGTGCCGGACCTGCGGCACGCCGGTGGTCGTCGAGGAGATGGCCGGCCGCAAGCTCTACTGGTGCCCGACCTGCCAGCGCTGACCCGGCCCGCGGCAGGCCCGCGCGGTCCCGAGCTCGCCGGCACCGGGACGCGCGGTCAGCGCGGCGCGCGCACCATCGGCACGTGCGGGATGCCGTCCTCGTCGTAGTCCGCGCCCGCGCGCTCGAACCCGTAGCGGCCGTACCAGGCCTCCAGGTGCGCCTGCGCGTGCAGGTGGATGGTCGCCGCCGGGCCGCACAGCGCGATCCCGTGCTCGAGCAGCGCCCCGGCGACGCCGCGCCCGCGCGCGACCCCGGCGGTCGCGACCCGGCCGATCGCCGGGTGGTCGCTGCCGGCGCGCAGCACCCGGATCGTGCCCAGCAGCTCGCCGTCCTCGTGCGCCCACACCTGGAGGGAGTCGTCCAGCAGGTCCTGGCCGTCGAGCTCCGGGTAGGGGCAGGCCTGCTCGACGACGAACACGTCGACGCGCAGCCGCAGCAGGGCGTACAGCTCGGCGGCGGTGATCTCGGCGGGGGTGCGGGTCTCGATGGTCAGCGGCACGCCGGTCAGCGTAGGTGGTCGGCCGGCGGCGGGCTGCGCCATGCTCGGACCGGGGCGGCCGGCCGGCGCCCGCACCCGCGCGCGCACGCCGCGCACCCGCACCCCGCGCACCCGCACCCCGCGCACCCCGCACCCCGCGCCGAGGAGGAGCCCGCCATGAGCAGCACCGAGACGCCCACGAGCCACCCGAACCCCGTCGTCACGTTCCTGCAGCGCCGCTGGCTGAGCATCCTGCTGGTGGTGCTCGCCGTGGTCTTCGTGGCGCAGAACCGGCAGCCGGTGCGGGTGCACCTGCTCGCGACGACGGTGACGACGCCGCTGTGGGTGGCGCTGACCGCGATGCTGCTGATCGGGCTGGCGGCGGGGACGTTCCGGATCCGCCGTGCGGGCCGGGCCGAGGGCCGCGCGGCGGGCCGCCGCGGCCGCTGATGTCGTGAGGTCGTCACATCCGCGTGAGGTCGTCACTCCTGAGTGACGGCCTCACGCCGTTGTGACGACCTCACGGGCGGCCGGATGTGCGACCGCGGCAGCCGCCGGGCGTCACTCCAGCTCGAAGTCCGCCACGAGCTTCGGGTCCGGCTGCTGCTCGCCCACGGGCACCGGCGCCGGCAGCACGTTCCCGCGGGTCGCGAGCGGGCACGCCCACGCCGGGTCGTAGGCGCACGAGGGGTTGTACGCGAAGTTCAGGTCGAGGATCAGCCCGCCGTCGGTCGCCCGGCCCAGGTCGGCGTGCTTGATCGTGTCGAGCAGGTACCGCCCGCCGCCGTAGGTGCCCTTGCCCGCGGTCGCGTCCTTCACCGGGATGAAGATGCCGCCGCCGTAGGTGCGCAGCGCCCAGACGGACAGCGACCCGAGGTCGCCGAGCTCGACCCGCCCGACCCGGTCGAACGGCACGACGCCGTCGGTGCCGGTCGCGACCTCGAGCCGCTGCGCGGACGTCGCGCGGACCCGGACCTCGAATCGGTAGGCCGGGTCGTACGGCGCGACGGACAGGCCCTCGAACACCGCCTTGGCGGCGTGGTGCAGCGGGGACGCGGCGTGCGTGGCGAACAGCTCGTCGCGGCGCGCGACCCACTCGGCGTGCGCGGCCGCCGGGTCGTCCTCGGCCAGCCGGCGGACGTCGGCGTACATCTGCGCGGTGCGCCGCCGCCAGTCGGCCACCGCCAGTGCATCGAGGGCCAGGCCGAGCTGCGTCACCATGCCCTCACCGTCTCACGCGCGGGGGCCCCGGGCCGGACGAGCACGCCGGTCGCCCGTTGGGCGGTCCAGCCGGCGCAGCGCCCGCACCTCGCGCAGCGCGGTGGCGGCGCACACGGCGCCCACGACCCACGCCCACGGCCGGCCGCGCAGGCCCAGCACCAGGCACACGAGGGCCAGCACCCCCGCGCCCAGCACGACGGCGAGGCTCGACCACCGGACGCCGCGCAGCACGCCCCCGACGCTACCGCCGGGGCCGTGGCGCGACCCACCCCCGACGCCGTGAAAGGCTGCCCGCATGGACCTGAGGATCTTCACCGAACCGCAGCAGGGCGCCACCTACGACGACCTCCTCGCCGTCGCGCGCGCCACCGAGGACCTGGGCTTCGACGCCTTCTTCCGCTCCGACCACTACCTGTCGATGGGCTCCGGGGACGGCCTGCCCGGCCCCACCGACGCCTGGACGACGCTCGCCGGCCTGGCCCGCGAGACCAGCCGGATCCGGCTCGGCACCCTGGTGTCGTCGGCCACGTTCCGGCACCCCGGCGTGCTGGCCATCCAGGTCGCGCAGGTCGACCAGATGTCGGGCGGCCGCGTGGAGCTCGGCCTGGGCACCGGTTGGTACGCCGAGGAGCACGCGGCCTACGGCATCCCGTTCCCGGAGAAGCGGTTCGGCCTGTTCGCCGAGCAGCTGGAGGTCGTCACCGGCCTGTGGGGCACGCCCGTGGGCGGCCGGTTCGACTACGCCGGCGAGCACTACACGCTGAAGAACAGCCCGGCGCTGCCGAAGCCGGTGCAGACGTCGCCGCTCGACGGGACGACGCCCGGCGTGCCGCTGGTCGTCGGCGGCCTCGGCCCGCGGAAGACCCCGGCGCTCGCCGCCCGGTTCGCCTCCGAGTTCAACCTGACCTTCCCGCCGCTGGACGTCGTGGGCGGGAAGCTGGAGACGGTCCGCGAGGCCTGCCGCGCCATCGGCCGGGACCCGGAGTCGCTGGTCATGTCGGCGGCGCTGGTCCTCGCGGGCGGCCGGGACGACGCCGAGGTGGACCGCCGCGCCGCGGCCATCGGGCGCGACCCGAAGGAGCTCCGCGCCGTGGGCATCGCCGGCACGCCGACCGCCATGGTCGACCGCCTCGGCACGCTCGCCGAGCAGGGGGTCTCCCGGGTCTACCTGCAGGTGCTCGACCTGCACGACCTGGACCACCTCGAGCTGATCGCCTCCGAGGTCATGCCGCAGGTGCGCTGAGGCGCGCCTCCTCGCCCGGGCCGGTGGCCCGCGACCCCGCGCGGCCCGCGCGGACGAGGTCGCGGGCCACCGCCACGAGCAGGACGACCAGCAGCACGTTCCGCAGCACCAGGACCAGCGACGGGCCGGCCTGCTGCAGGGTGATGCCGTCGTAGGCGACCGGGAACACCACCTGGGTCAGCCCCGCGATCACCAGGACCAGCGAGGCCGGCACGCGCCACGACCGCAGGCCGCCCGCGCCGGGCCGGGCGAGGCCGACCACGACCGGCCCCGCGAGCCAGCCGACGAACTGCGGCGAGCCGACCTTGTTCGCCAGGATCAGCGTCACGGCGACCAGCAGCGCCCCGCGCGCGAGGAAGCCCGCCGTGTCCAGGCGGTCGCCGGCGCGCAGCCGCACCCACGTCAGCAGCGCCGTCACCGCGGCCAGGGCGACCGGCAGCGCCACGCCGAGCGCGCCCGCCACGGCGGCGGTCCCCGGGCCGGCGATCTCCCACGTCGTGATCTCCTGGTTCAGCACCACCCGCACCGGCTCCCCGCCGATCCCGCCCGCGATCCCGGCCAGCACGAACGGGGTCGCCGCCACCGACTCGACCTGCAGGCCGCGCTCGCCCTGCTCGGTGAGGAAGCTCGGGAGGTGCGCGAGCCCGCCGCCCGCCGCGACGGCGCCGACGACGACCGCGCAGACCGCGGCGGCGGGGAGCACCAGGTCCCGCCACGGGCGGCGCAGCACGAGCACCAGCGGCAGCAGCAGCGCGCCGGGGGCCACCTTGATCCAGGCGCCGAGCGTGAGCAGGGCGGACGCGACGGCGGGCTGCCGCAGGGCGACCGCCAGGGCGACGACCACGACCGGCGCGACCACGGCGTCCAGCCGGCCGACCGCGACCGGCCCCAGCAGCAGCACGAACGCCAGCCACCACCACGCGCCGACGGCGGGGTCGCGGGCGGGCGGCACCACGTCGCCCCGCACCGCGCCCTCCCGCGGCGCCCGCCCGGCGCACCGCAGCAGCACGACCACGGCGACCGCGTCCAGCAGCGTGATGAGCGCGGACCACGCCACGGCGTACGGCTGGGTGCCCACGGCGTCGACCAGCGCCGGCAGCAGCATGGGCAGCAGCGCGCCGGCGGGGTAGACCCAGTCGCCGTCCAGGACCGGCCACACGCCCTGGTGCAGCCCCTGCCACATCCACCAGCGGTACAGGTCGAGGTCCCAGAACGCGCGGGCCGGGATGAGCACGGTCCCGACGCAGGCGATCCAGCCGTGCACCGCGACGAACGCGGTCCACAGCGCGGCGCGCGAGCGCAGCAGCCGGTCGATGGCGCACCTCCACGGCGGTCGGTCACGGGCCGGGGCACACCCTACGCGGGCCGTGGGCGCCGCCCGGACGGGTGACGCGTCACCCGCTAGCCTGCCCTGCGGCGCGCGGACCGACCGGGGCGCCGGCGTAGGAGGAGGACCGCGGTGAGCGCGATCGGCTGGCGGGTGCACGGCGACGGCAGGAGGGTCGAGCCGGGGGCGGTCGTCGCCCCCGACGAGCGGCTGTCCTGGCCCCGGACCATCGGCATCGGCATGCAGCACGTCGTGGCCATGTTCGGCGCGACGTTCCTGGTGCCGCTGCTCACCGGCTTCTCCCCGGCGACCACCCTGCTGTTCTCCGCGCTGGGCACCGTCGTGTTCCTGCTGGTGACGGGCAACCGGCTGCCGTCCTACCTGGGGTCGAGCTTCGCGTTCATCGGCCCGATCGTCGCCGCCACCGCCTCGGGCGGGCAGTCCGCGGCCGTCGGCGGCATCCTCGCCACCGGCCTGCTGCTCGCGGCGATCGGCCTGGTCGTGCACCTCGCCGGCTCGCGGTGGATCGACGTGGTGATGCCGCCGGTGGTCACCGGCACCGTCGTCGCCCTGATCGGCTTCAACCTCGCGCCGACGGCGTGGGGCACCTGCGACGAGACGGGCGCGTGCAGCGGGTTCCGCGCCGCCCCCGTGACCGCGATCGTGACCCTCGGCGCGATCGTGCTGTCCGCGGTGCTGTTCCGCGGGATCCTCGGCCGGCTGTCGATCCTGGTCGGCGTCGTGGTCGGCTACGTCGTCGCCACGCTGCGCGGCGAGGTCGACTTCACCGCGGTGGGCGAGGCCGCCTGGTTCGGCCTGCCGCACTTCGTGGCCCCGACGTTCGAGCCGCGGCTGCTCGGCCTGTTCCTGCCCGTGGTGTTCGTGCTGATCGCGGAGAACGTCGGCCACGTGAAGTCGGTCGCCGCGATGACGGGCAAGGACCTGGACCCGCTGACCGGCCGCGCGCTGCTGGCCGACGGCCTCGCCACCACGCTCGCGGGCCTGGGCGGCGGCTCCGGCACGACGACCTACGCGGAGAACATCGGCGTCATGGCGGCGACCAAGGTCTACTCGACCGCCGCGTACTGGGTGGCCGCCGCGACCGCGCTGGTGCTCAGCATGTCGCCCAAGTTCGGCGAGCTCATCAACACGATCCCGGCGGGCGTCCTCGGCGGGGCGACGACCGTGCTCTACGGGATGATCGGTGTGCTCGGCGCCCGGATCTGGGTGCAGAACAAGGTCGACTTCTCCGACCCGGTGAACCTCACCACGGCCGCCGTCGCGCTCGTCGTCGGCATCGCCAACTACACCTGGACGGCGGGCGACCTCACGTTCGAGGGCATCGCGCTCGGCACCGCCGCCGCGATCGGGGTCTACCACGTGATGCGGGGCGTGGCCCGGTGGCGGGGGACCAGCCAGGAGCCGGCGTCGCCGGCGTCCGTCCCGGGCGGGGCCGAGCTGGACCGCTGAGCGGGTCGCGGCCGGGGGCGGCTCAGCCCTCGGCCGCGGGCTGCTCCTCGGCCGCCGGCGCCTCGGTGGCCGGCGGCGGGGTGGCCTGCGCGACCGGGGACACCTGGTCCAGCGCGATGCAGCCCTCCGGCACGGCGAACGGCTGGTCCGCGACCAGCACCACGTCCGCGGCCGCGACCAGGGCGTTGTAGGTCGACCCGACGACGACGTCCACGGTCGCGTCCGCGCGGGTGTCCAGGACGAGCTGCGGGGTGTCGAACTGCGCGGCCACGGTGTACGCGGCCGCGACGCCCTGCGTGCCGAACTGGATCAGCGCGGTGCCGGTGTACGTGGTGTAGCCCATCTGGCTCGCGTTGAGCTGCTGCCCGACGACGAAGCCGCGCGACGCGAGCGCCGAGGCGGTGTCGCCCGCGAGCCCGACCCGGTTGGTGCCGTTCAGCACGTTCACGGTGACCTGGCCGTACGGCACGGGCGTGGCGCCCTCGGGCGGGCACGGCGAGTTCACCGCGGCCAGGCCGGTCGGCTCGGGCGACGAGAAGTCCCGGGACAGGAACGGCAGCGAGACGTTGCCGGTGTAGACGGCGGCGGCGCCGAACGCGGCGACCGCGAGCCCGCCCAGCAGCACGCCGAACACGACGGCCTGGCGCTCCCGGGTGTGCCGGCGGCGGCGCTGGCGCGCGGCGTCCGGCGTGCGGTCAGCGCTCATCGGACTCGATCACGAGGACGCGGGCGTGCAGGACCGGCCGCTGCTGCAGCGCGGCGCGCACCGCGCGGTGCAGGCCGTCCTCGAGGTACAGGACGCCGCGCCACTGCACGACGTGCGCGAACAGGTCGCCGTAGAACGTCGAGTCCTCGGACAGCAGGTTGTCCAGGTTCAGCGTGCGCTTGGTCGTGACCAGCTCGTCCAGGCGCACCTGGCGCGGCGGGACCTCGGCCCACTGCTTGGGCGTGACCAGGCCGTGGTCGGGGTAGGGCCTGCCCTCGCCCACGGACTTGAAGATCACGGACGCGAGTGTAGGTGAGACGGGCCCGCTCCGGGGCGACCGGCTCGCGGGTGGGTGGTGCGGGGGCGGCAGCCGGGTGAACTTCGGGCCGGGGGTCGCCTCCCCGGGCCGCGCGGCCGATGGGACGGGTACGGCGGGACCCGGGTCGGACGGGCCGGCGTCGTGTGGGCTCGGGAGGGGGGTGCGCATGCAGGTCGACGCGCGCGGCCGTGCCCGCGGGCGGGTGCGGCTGGTCGTGGCCGTGCTCGTGCCCGTCGGGCTCGCCCTGTCCCTGCTCGCCTCGGCGTTCGACGCGCACCAGCAGCGGGACCGGGCCGAGCAGGCGACGCGCGCCGGCCTCGCGGTGTCCGCGGAGGCGCTGGTGGCGCGGATCGGGGGCCAGATCCGGGTCGCGTCGACGTCCGCGTCCCTGCTGACCCCGGCCACGGGCGCGTCGTGGGACGACGCGGCGGCGGCGTGGGAGGGCCACCTCCGGGTGCTCGCCGGCGCGCCCGCCCTCGGCATGGACCCCGCCGCCGGCCCGTCGGGGCCCGGGCCGCTGCTCACCTCGGGCGTCGGGTGGCTCCCGGCGCCCGCGAGCCCCGCCGACCGCGCCGGCCCGGTCGACCTGCGGCCCGCCGGGGCGGCCGACGTGCCCGGGGACGTGCACGTCGCGCGGGTGGTGCGGCTCGGGTCCGGCTCGCTGCTCGACGCGCTGGCGGCCGGCGCCGACGACGCCGCGGGGGCGGCTGCGGTGGCCGACGCGCTCGCCGCGGCTCGCGACTCCGGCGAGCCGGTCCTGAGCGCCGCCTACCCGGTTCCCGCCCTCGCGGTCGACCCGTCCGACGCCGGCAAGGTGGCGCGCGGGGCGGCGGACCGGGCCGAGGCCGCGATCGCGGTGCCCGTCTACGACGCCGCGGACGCCCCCGGCAGCACGGCCGAGCGCCGGCGCCGCCTGCTCGGCTGGACGGTGACGACGTTCGCGGTGGCGCCGCTGCTGGACGCGGTGAGCGCGCGGCCCCGGGACCCCGCGCTCGTGAGCGACGGCGGCACGGTGCTCGGGGTGCTCGCGGAGGACCGCGACGTCCGGTCCGCCGCGGGCGGGCGGCTCACCGTGGCGGTGCCGGTGGCGGGCCGCACCTGGACGCTCGCCGCCGAGCCGCGGGAGGCCGTCGGCCCGCTCGCCCCGCTGCCGCTGCTCGGGGGCGCCGTGCTGACCGCGCTCGTCGTCGGCCTGGTCGCCTCGCGCGCCGCCGCCGAGCTGCGGGCCGTCGAGCTCGCCGACGACCGGACCCGCGCGCTGGCGGCCCGCACCCGGGACCTGGAGTCGATCACCCGGAACACCCCGGACGCGCTCGCCCGGGTCGACGGCGACGCGCGGCTCCGGTTCGTCAACGCGGCGATGCGCCGAGCCGCCCGGGTGTCGGACGCCGACCTGGGCTCGCGGGTGGGCGACCTCGCGGGCCGGTCGCCGGTGATGGACTCGGTGCGCGCGCTGGCGCACCACATGATCGCGATCTCGGAGGACCGCGGCGCGGACGCCGACGCGGACCCCCGGCGGCTGATCAGCATGTCCGCCCACGTCGAGGGGCACTGGTACGACGTCCGGGCGGTGCCCGAGCGCGGCCTGGACGGCGCGGTCGACTCCGTGCTCGTCGTGGCCCGGGACGTCACGCGGTTCCGGGACGCCCAGGACCGGCTCACGCACGCCGCGACGCACGACCCGCTGACCGGCCTCGCGAACCGGGACGTCGCGCGGGAGCGCGCGGTGGCCGCCCTCACCACCTCCCGGGCGGGGACCGCGCTGCTGCTGCTCGACCTCGACCGGTTCAAGCTCGTGAACGACTCCTACGGCCACGTGGTGGGCGACCAGCTGCTGCAGCGGGCCGCCGAGCGGGTGGGCGCCGGCCTGCCGGACCGGGCG
>Ga0164306_10000917_pt1 | contig 12637 bp, 16 predicted proteins | sample Whisoiple_242_MG_FD_110213 | JGI IMG/M metagenome (GOLD analysis project Ga0164306, IMG submission 110213) | Soil microbial communities amended with fresh organic matter from upstate New York, USA - Whitman soil sample_242_MG | ecosystem: Environmental > Terrestrial > Soil > Unclassified >... | reverse complement strand
GTCGGCTGAAGCTGCCAGGCATCGTGAAGGCCACCCTCGGTGGGGCGGTCTTCGGGGTGATCGGGGTGGCGCTGCCGCTGACCATGTTCACCGGCAGCGCCCAGCTGGGCACGGTCCTGGCCGACGCCGGGACCCTGGGCGTGGGACTGCTCGTCGCGCTGCTCCTTGGGAAGATGCTCGCCTTCGGGGTGAGCCAGGCCAGCGGTTTCGTCGGCGGCCCCATCTTCCCCGCCCTGTTCATCGGCGGAACCGCGGGAGTCCTGGTCCACCAACTGATCCCGGGCCTGCCGCTCGGGCTGACGTTCACCTGCCTGCTCGCCGCCGTGCCCGGGTCGATGATCGCCGCCCCGTTCAGCATGGTGCTGCTCGCCGGGTTCATGACCCAGGTCGGGGCCCTGCAGACCGCCCCCATCCTGATCGCCGTGATCACCGGGTTCCTCGCGCTGGAGGGCGTGAAATACCTGATCGCCCGACGGCAACACGCCCGGGCGACCGGCTGACACAGGCACCGGGGCACCACAGGGGCGGGGGTGCCGGATCATACGGTGATGACCGAGCAGATCGATGACAGGTCGGGGCCCTGGTTGAACGCGGGGACCCCGCGGGACGCCAAAGCCGCGGCCGCGCTCGCCCGGTACGACGCCCGGGCGCCGATACCGCTGGTGCTCTCGGCGGTGCTGCCGCTGGTCGTCGCCCCCGTTCCGGGCAACCCGGTCTCGGTAGTCATCGGGGTGCTGTCCTGGGCGGTCTTCGTCGTCGACTTCGCCGTCCACGAGCGGCTGCTCAGGCGGTATCTGAGCACCCGGCTGGGCAAGTTCGACCTGGCGATCGTGCTGCTCACCGCGCCGTGGTTCCTGCTGCCCGGCGCGGTGCCCGGCGGCGGTGTCATCGTGCTGCTGCGGCTGGCCCGGCTGGCCCGGCTGGTGGTGGCCAGCAAACGGGCCCGGCAACTGTTCGACCGGATCGGCCGGGTCGCGATCGTTGCCGTGTCCGTGATGACCGCGGGCGCCGTGGTGGCCTACTACGCCGAGCATCCGGTGAACCCGGAATTCGCGACCTTCGGCGATTGCCTGTGGTGGGCCATCGTCACCCTCACCACCGTCGGGTACGGCGACATCGTGCCGGAGACCACGACCGGCCGGATCGCCGCGATCATGATCATGCTCACCGGGGTGTCCGTGCTCGGCCTGCTCGCCGGCACGTTGGCCAGCTTTTTCCGGCTCCGGCCGAGCCCAGCAGCGCAGGCTACGGACTCCGCGACGGTTGCCACCGCAACGCCGGACACCCTCGAAACCGGCCCGACATCACCGGACAAACTGGACCGGGTGCTCACCGAACTCACCGAGCTGCGTGCCCAGGTCGCCGAGCTCACCGACCTGAAAACCCAGTTGGCCGTGCTCACCGCCCGCCACGAGCCGACCACCATCCAACACGCCAGCGAAAACACCGCCGGCCGCACTGGCGACTGACAGCCCGGCGGACCAGATCGACGTCTCAATCCGGGGGCCACGAATCGCTGCCGAACTCTGGGGATGTAGGGCTGGCGGGTCGGGCGGTTTTTGCCGCTGATGTGTCGGACGCGGGTCCACCGACTCGACACGTGGTTGACGATTCTCGGCGACCCATCGGTAGTAGCCGATGTCGAACATGGTGAGGCCTTCTTGAACAATCGTGTCCGCGCCGTGAGATCCGACGTATGCGCCTGCCCTCTCACGGGCTGGCGCCCCAACGCAGGCGATTGCCATCCAACCAACCGAGGGACCGCAAGAATTCCCCTCCTCGCTTGGCCTCGGCCCGAGGGGTATCTGCATGTTCGGGGTCGGCTTTCCCCGGCGTTACGCCCCGGTGTGTCAGGGTGGACCAATGGGGATCGAGGCGGTGGAGTTCAGGGGTGGGCCAGCGGCCGGTGGCACCGCGCGGCTGGAGGCTGATGATTCGGGGCCCGGCGTAAAGATCAGTCACGCCGGCAGCGTGTACCAGCTTACGGGGAAGGCCATCGGGTGCGCATGGCGCGCAGTACACGTTGGCACCGAGGTAACGGGTGGGCATGGCTGGCAGTGATGATGGCTGGCATTGATGAGTGACTGCACGGTGCACACTGATGCCAGCCAAACCGACGAGCGCGACTGGTCATGCAGTGAAAACTGTTGCCGCTGTGAAACTGTCACGTGTCGTGTAACGCGTTACTTGTGAAGGAACTTTCCGTTCCATCCGTACACAGGTTGTTTCCAACGCAACGTGAACGCCATCGTCTGTGTTACACGGCACCGCTAGGTGTGTCGACCGGGTTCGACAAGGCCGCATTCGTAAGCGAGTACGGCGAGTTGGACTCGGTCGCGGAGGTTGAGTTTGGTGAGGATCCGGGAAAGGTAGGTCTTGATGGTTGCCTCGCTGAGGTACAGCTTCCCGCCGATCTCGGTGTTTGACAGTCCGCGTGCGACGAGTCGGGTGACCGATAGTTCCCGTTCGGTGAGGTTCTCGACGGCTGGTGGGGTTCCGGTGGCGGGGGGCCGTCGGACGAATTGTTCGAGTAGTCGTCTGGTGACGGCGGGGGCGAGCATGGCATCGCCGCGGGCGACCACGGTGACGGCGTGCACCAGGTCCTGGGGGGCGACGTCCTTGAGGAGGAACCCGCTAGCGCCGGCTCGCACCGCTTCGTAGACATATTCGTCTAGGTCGAAGGTGGTGAGGATGAGCACCCGGGTCATGGATTGAGGAAGGGCGGTGACCCGCCGGGTGGCTTCGATGCCGTCCAGGGTGGGCATTCTGATGTCCATCAGCACGATGTCGGGGGTGAACTCACGGGTCCGGGTGACCGCTTCCAACCCGTCGGCGGCCTCGGCGACGACGTCGATCCCGTTGTGTTCCAGGATCATCCGGAAGCCGGCGCGGACCAGTTCCTGGTCGTCGGCGATGATCACCCGGATCATGCCGCCGCGGCCTCGACCGGCAGCACGGCGTGCACCGTGAACCCACCGCCCGGTGAGGTCGCGGTCTCCAGCCGGCCGCCGTAGAGGACGGCCCGTTCGCGCATGCCGACCAGCCCGTGCCCCGGGGTGAGGTCGTGGGCGCCGCAACCGTTGTCGCGGACGGTGATGTCCAGTTGATCCGGCCTGTATCTGACGATCACGCTGACGGTGGTGGCGCTCGAGTGTCGTTGTGTGTTGGTGAGGGCTTCTTGGACGATCCGGTACACGGCGAGGTCCAGCCCGGGCCGCAGAGCCGCTGGTTGACCTTCGATGCGGGCCTCGACTTGGAGTTGCCCTGTTCGTGTTTGGTCGATCAATGCCGGTAGCAGCGCGGTACCGGGTTGCGGTTGAATCGCGGCGCTCCCCCCCGGGTCGCGGAGCAGCCCGACGAGGCGGCGCATTTCGGCGATCGCTTCCTTCCCGGTGGTGCGGATGGTGGCCAGCGCCAGCCTGGTCCGCGCCGGGTCGTCCGCCAGCTGTTCGGCGGCGCCAGCCTGCACGATCATCACCGTCACCGAGTGCGCTATGACGTCATGGAGTTCCCGGGCGATCCGAGCACGTTCGTCGGCGACGGCGGCGGCCGCGCGGGCGGTGCTGGAACGCTCCGCGGCGGCGGCGCGGTCCTCGGCTGATGTGGCGCGGGTACCCAGCAGGTACTGCATCCGCCCCATGACGTATGCCGCGGTGAGGACGGCGGCGTCCACCATCAACGCCACTGGCCCGCCCAGTTCGGGAACCCGCTGGCACATGTAAACCCCGACCGTGGCGGCGAGCGGTACCACCCAGAATCCCCACCAGCTCGGCTGGTACCGGCCCACCGTGAAGACCGCGACGAGGACGGGCACGAACAGTCCCCACCAAGGGGTGAGCGCGGGTTCGACGGTGTTCACCGCGGGCCAACTGCACACGATCAGCACGCAGGTCACCACCGGCCAGCGCCGCCGCACGGTCAGCAGCCCGCAGACCACCAGCACCAGCACCGTGCTGCTCACCGGTGAACCCTGACCACCCGCGGTGGGCAGCGGCACCCAGATCTCCAGCAACCCGAGGACGGCCAACGCCCCCGCGAACAGCACATCCTGCACCGCGGTTCGGCAGCAGCTGCCCAGTAAGTCGTCGAGCCGTGACCCCACGGATTCTCGCCGGGCCGGCCTCACGTCAGTGGTCACCACTCAACGGTAGTGATCGACGTGTCACCTGGCGTCATCCTCACGTTGATGGGTGGATCAACTTTCCGTGGATCCCGGGCCAGGCTGATCGACTTCCGGACACCATGTCCGCGACCAGCGGCCGATGACCAACTGACCCGGCCGTTCCTACCGTCAAATCCACGGCAGCACCACCTCCGATGGCCGCGCCGTTCACCGATTCTCTCCGAGGAGCTTGCTGTGAACTTTCCCGTGACCTGCGCCGAGCTCGCGAACCGGACGAGCCTGGTATTCAACGCTCGAGCACTGCCGGCCAGCGGAGGTGGCCGGTGACCACCGCGGATGCCGACCTGGTGATCGTTGGCGGTGGCCAATCCGGACTGGCCACTGCAGCCACGGCCCTGGCCGCCGGACTTCACCCGGTGCTGTTGGAACAGTCAACGGAAACGGTCGGGTCGTGGCCCCGGTACTACGACAGTCTCAAAGTTTTCTCTCCGGCCGGGTTTTGTGGGCTACCGGGCCGGAGGTTCCCCGGCGACCCCCACCGTTATCCCACCCGCGACGAGATCGCCGCCTACCTGCGGGGCTACCGAGACAGCTTGGATCTCGACATCCGCACCGGTCATCACGTCCACAGCGTCTGCACCGGCGCTGACGGGTTCCTGGTCCGCACCACCAGCGGTGAGCTGCACACGCGAACGCTGATCGCGGCGACCGGGATGTTCGGCAACCCGCACCGACCGACCCTGCCCGGGCCCGGGTTCACCGGTCGCGTCCTGCACGCCACCCAGTACCGCAGCCCTTCCGCATTCACCGGTCAACGAGTCATCGTGGTCGGCGGCGGCAACACCGCGGTGCAGATCGCCGTCGACCTGACTGGCACGGCGGAGGTCACCCTGGCCACCCGTGGACCGATCCGGTGGCAGCGCCAGCGCCGCTGGGGGCGGGACATCCACTGGTGGCTCGACCGGACCGGTCTGGACACCGCCCCGATCGGGTCGCTGCTCCGAGGACGCACCTCACCGGTCCTGGACGACGGTCAACACCACACCAGGATCAGGGCCGGCCGGCCGCGGCACCGGTCCATGTTCAACCGGCTCGACGGGACCACCGCCTCCTGGCCCGACGGCACCACCGACCACGTCGACACCATCATTTTGGCCACCGGTTACCGCCCCGACCTGCCGTACCTGCAGGAACTGGGTGCACTCGACGCGGCCGGCCGACCCCACCACCGGAACGGCGTCTCCACCACCGTCCCCGGACTCGGCTTCGTCGGCCTGGAATACCAACGCAGCATCTCCTCGGCGACCCTCCGCGGCGTCGGCCGCGACGCCCGAACAGTTCTGCGGGCGACTCACCCCCGTCTGGGAGCACCTACCGCGCGAACCCACGCTGGATACCGGGCGGAACCTTCGCGCTCCGTCCAACGCGGCTGGGTTCTCTAAATGCTTCCGGGGCTCGAACAGGCAGCCCGCCGGCAGCGTCACCTCAACTTTTCCCCGTCCTACCCGGCTTCGACCCGAACAAGGAGTTGCGATGACCATTCCCGTTGAACTCGAACGTGTTTCACCTTCTATTGGCCTCCCCGAATTGGTGGCAGCAGCCGTCGCGGGGCGCCAGGCGGCATGGGCCGGCCTGGTCGAGCGGTTCGCGCCGCTGATCTCCTCGGTGATCCGCAGGTACCGATTAGCGCCGAGCGACGCCGGCGACGTCCGGCAAACCGTGTGGCTGCGGCTGGTTGAGCACATCGAGGACCTCAGGGAGCCGCTCGCGCTTCCCGGTTGGATCGCGACCACCACACGGAACGAAGCGCAGCGGGTCCTATCCGCGCGCCAGAGGATCCACCTGGTTGATCCCCAGGTGCAATCCCGCCGCCTCGAACGGCCAAGCCATGTCGATCTGGACGAAAACCTCGTGCGCCTGGAAACACAAGCCGCCGTTCACGCGGGTCTGAACGAACTCCGACCCGAACACCGCGACCTGCTGACTCTGCTCTTCGCCGACCCGGAGCTCTCCTACCAGCAGATCAGCCAGCAACTCGGGATCCCCACCGGGAGCATCGGCCCGACCCGCGCCAGGGGCCTGCAGAAGCTGCACGCCACCACCCCCATCCGCCTCCTCGCCAGCTGACGGCCAACGAAACAGCCCAGCACTGGCAGACAAATCAGAAACGATGCGAGGTTTCAGTGGGTGGGCAGTAGTAGTCGCGGGACGGCCCGCACGTAGATGACCATGCCGATGACTTCGACCAGGGTTTGGGTGACGATGACGACGGCGGCGATCGCGTAGGCATCGGGCAGGGCGAGCGCCAGCGGCAGGACGACGAGCGAGTTGCGGGTCGCGCCGGTGAACACGATGGCCCGGCCGCCGAGCCGGAACAACCGGGCAACCACCCACCCGGCGACGGCCATGATCAGCAGGAATCCCACATAGAACGGCACCACCTGCGCCACGACGCCGAAGTTCCCGCCGAGCTTGGGCATCTGGGAGGCAACGACCACCAGCAGGGTCAGGGCCATCAACGGCACCATCACCGTTCCCATCGCCTCGGTCACCACGACCCCGCTGCGGTGTCGTCTCGCCCACGCCTGGGTGAGCCAGGCCAGGGTGAGCGGGACGACGATCAGGAACACGAAGGCCTCGATGAACGGCCCGATCTCGACGACGTCGGCCAGGTCCGAGCCCATGAACAGCACGAGAAACACCGGTAGCAGCAGCATCTGCAGGATCAGCAGCAACGGGGTCGCCGCGAGCAGGCGGCGGCTGGCGCCGCCGGCCAGCCCGCAGAACACGATCACGTAGTCAACGCACGGGGTGAGCAGCACCAGCAGCACCCCGAGCCGGACCGCCTGATCAGCCGGCAGGAACGTGAACATCCCGGCGACCACCAGGGGCACGACTACGAAGTTCACGACCAGCGCCGCACCCAGGAACCGGCCGTCCCGCAGCGACCGGAGCAGCTCGGCCGCCGGGACCTGCAGGAACGTCACATACAACAGCGCCCCGAGAACGGGGTTGATCGCATGCTCCAGACCGGTCCTCACGGTTGGGGCGATGAGGCCGGTCCCGGCCCCGACGGCCATCGCCGCCAGGTACACGGGGACCTGGTGCCGTTCAAGCCAGGCGACCGGACCGGCCGATTCCTGCGCCATTCGCACCCCCCACACGTGAACCGTTGACGGTGGAATCCGACCAGCCCGATGATCATGAAACCCGCAGGTGAGACCCAGCCCACGGGGCGGCATGTCCGCTCCCCGCAGCGCTTGGGACGAGCTGACCCCGCTCGACGCAGCGCGACGCTCCGAGGCCACCGACCTCGCCGGCTGGCTCGAGGAGCACGGCGAACGTACCGCCGCCGAACTGGGCACCCTGCCCGTTCCGCCCAACACCGGGGAGGGTGTCAGGTGAGCGTCGAACGGAAGAGGGCCGCCGGCTGGCTCGGCGGTGCCGCCGCCGCCGGTGCGGCCGGCATCGTCGCGGCGTTCTGCTGCGCTCCGGCCGCGGCCGTCGCCGGTGCGGGCGTCGCCGCGACCGGCGGGATCCTGCGCAACCCGTGGCTGATCAGCGCGGGCATCCTGATCGTCGCCGTGCTGGCGATCGCGGCCCTGGTCCTGCGACGCACCGGCGGTGCCGAGAACTGCTGCCCGCCAACGGTGACCGCACCGGGCCTGCAGCCGAGAAGGAGACCCAGGCGCTGCTGGGGTCGCACCGGGTCACGGCAGATGCCGGTCCAGCCAGCGCAGGAACGAACCGAACCGGCCCTGCGCGTGCCATCTCCGCGCGATCACCCAGTCCCGGCAGGCCTGGAGCCCGGACCGGGCCCGTCCCGCCAGCGACGGACTCATCTCATCCCGGCGTCGCATCGCCCGTCGATTGAGGAACAGCGCGCAATCCAGACACACCGTCACCTCGGGATGCTGCCCCAGCCGAACCAGATGATCTTCCGGAAACGACGACCCGCAACACCAGCACTCAACAGAATCAGGCATCCCCTGATTCTGGACCGCTGACAGCCCCTTCCGTTGGTCGCGAGATTCCTCCTCCAAACCCCAGACGTGGCCGGATGGGGTCGGAATTTTCCGGCCTAGCTATCGCCACATGATAGGTAGTGTCGCTACGCTTAAGTGATGTTCACCGTGCTCAGTTCGACCGATCCGGGGGTCATCGAGATCGATGGGTTGCTGATCCCTGACGCGGGTGGCGTGTTCTTGGTGGCGTTGGCGGTCCATGTGCTGGCCGGCGTGGTGTGCGTGGTGTCGGGGGCCGTGGCGGCGTCGGCGAGGAAGCGCCCGGGGCGGCATCCGCGGGCGGGAACCGTCTATGTGTGTGGCCTGCTGGTCCTGGTGGTCACTGCCGGCGTGTTGGCGGTCGTGCGCTGGCCCCATGATGTCCATCTGCTGCTGATCGCCTGTCTGACGGCAGCTTTCGGTGGTGCCGGGTGGTGGGTCAGGCGGCGCCGACCGGCCGGCTGGATGCGTTGGCACGGGATGGCGATGGCCGCGTCGTATGTGGCGTTGCTGACCGGGTTCTATGTGGACAACGGGTCGCAGCTGCCGCTGTGGGATCGGCTGCCCACCGTCGCGTATTGGGTGTTGCCGGCGCTGGTCGGTGTTCCGCTGACCTGGTGGGCGTTGGTCCGGAACGGTGCGGTCAGCCGGCGGCGCGGAGCTGGGCGCACCGTCGTGCCGCCGCGGCCGCCAGGCTGAGCCGGGCCGTGCTGATCGTCACGGCGGCGATCAATAGGGGCGACCAGGCCAGTGCTGTCATCACTGCGTGCCCGATCAGGGTGACGTCGGCGATGACGCATCCGGTGCCGGCGACCAGACCGGCCAATCCGGCCGTGCCGGTGGTGACGGGCAGGATCCGGGAGGCCCGGCCGGCTCCCGCGACGGCGAGCAGGGCGGCCGGAACGATGATCAGCAGCAGCACCGGGATGAGCGGCAGCTCGGTGAGCATGCGGGCGATTCGCTCCGGCAGTGCCACGGTGATGGCGTTCGGTTGCCCGTTGGTGAGGGCCAGCAGCCAGAGAGTGCCGATCAGCGGTCCGCTGCCGACCAACGCGAAACCGGTGCGGTGAGCGGTCTTTCCGGTCAGTTCGCGGGCGAACCGGGCCGCCAGGTCTCGCGGATTGCCGAATGTGTGGACGGCGGTGTCGGCCGCGGCGGCCGGGTCGGGACCCGAGGTGTTGGTGATCTGTTCGATCAGGCCGTCGGCGATCTCGGTGAGGATCGCCTCCCGGGTACGGCGGGAGCCGGGGAGGTCGGCGCCGAGGTCCCGGAGGTATCCGGTGACCACCGGACGGGCGATCGGGTCCACGCCGGCGACGAGGGTGTCGGTCAGCTGGCGGGTGTCCATGCCGGGCCGCCACCTCCGCCCATCACGGTGGAGACCGCCCCCGCGAATTGCCACCAGGACACCCGCTGCTCGGTCAAGGCGGCGCGGCCGGCCGCGGTCAGTTCGTAGACCCGCCGCCGACGCCCGGGGCCGTCCGACCAGGATCCGCGGACCAGCCCGCCGCGTTCCAGGCGGTGCAGCGCGGGATAGACGGTGCCGGTGGGCAGGTCGAACGCGCCGTTGCTGCGGGCCCGCAGCAACTCGATGACCGCATACCCGTGGATCGGGCCCGGTTCGAGCATGGACAGCAGCAACCCGTCGAGATGACCCTTCAGCGTTTCCGCCCGCATAGATAGCAACCCTACCGCTAGCAGGCCTGGCCTACCGCTAACATGCCCGGCCTTCGGCGGCGCCGAGCAGCGCGCTGAAAGGGGATCGCGGGACGGCGGCTTGTCCGCGGAAGACGCGTGACCGAAGCGCTATTGCTAATCGGGGGAGTCGAGAGTGCGACGTCCACGCGCGGTGAGGCGTGGGGGCCCGATGGGCTGGAATTGGACGAGGCGACGCACGACGAGAGCCCGCAGCGTCCAGATCACGTCATGCCCGTCCAGGAGGTGGGGTTCGAGTGTTCCCAGGAGGATGTCCCGGCGGATGCGCTGATCGGCGACCGCTTGCAGCACTTCGTACTGTCGTGCGCTGAGCGGCCCGATGATGCCGGGTTTGGATGGGGTGGGTCGGTGCCCGCTCGCGGTCGAGGTGGGTTCGACGTGGCGCGGTCGCCGGGCCTCGAGCAGGTATTGGATGAGGGCGGGCAGTGGGTGTCGGGGGACGTGTGGATCGCTCATCATCGTTCGGGGCCTCCTGGTCGAAATCCCCCCGGTGGCGTGTGGGTTGGCCGAGTTGGCCGGATCGCTCGGGCGACTACTGGGCGTTTGCGGTGACGTCGAGTTCGGCCAGGAGCCGGTACACGCGGTGTTCGATCTCATCGCGGATGGGGCGGACGCTGTCCACGCCGAGCCCGGCGGGGTCCTGCAGGACCCATTCCTCGTACCGTTTTCCGGGGAAGACGGGGCACGCGTCGCCGCAGCCCATGGTGATGACAACGTCGGCGGCGCGGACGATCTCATCGGTCCAGGGCTTGGGGTATACCCCGGAGATGTCGATCCCGCGTTCGGCCATGGCGGCGATCGCGGCCGGGTTCACCAAGGCATCGCCGCGGCCCGACGATGGTTGTTGGTGCCTGGTCTTGACCCGTGAGACCGGCAGGTGAGAAGGCCGTTGTGTCGGCACCCGAGGACGAGGCCAAAGCGGTCGGCGAGGTGACGCAGTGACTCGCGGTGTCCCTTCCCGGACGTGAACGTCAATGACGTGGAACACGCCGTGCACCGGTTCTACGAGCAGTTCACGGGCAGGCCGATGCGAGATTCTGCCCCCGTCCTGGTCGAGCGGATGGCCCGCGACCAACTGCTCGCGAAGCGGACCGGCTGACCAAGCGACAACCCGCGGTGCCGGCCGTGACCGGCGCTGCGGCATGCGCGCCGAGCGATAGCGCCGGCGGCACAGCCAGCGCTGCCGTGCCGATCCAGTCGGCCGCTTGGAGATGTGAGAGTCACCTCAGTCCCGAATCTTGTTCAGGTTCCGTTCGCCTGCCCCGGCGACGATGAGCAAATGACCGAAACATCAGCACGAGTTGAACCCCACCCCGCGGATTCCGTTGCGGCGGAACGCCTGGGGGATGCGTTGTACGTGACCCGGGCGGGTCGATCCCGTCGGGTCGTGGCGGACCTGGAGGATGCCGCGTTCCGGCGGTATCTGCCGCTGGCCCGAACGCTCGCGCACACCGCGGGCGGCGAGACCCCGGACGCGGATCGCACCGCGACCGAACAGCTCGGGTTCCGCCCGGGTGCGGGGTGCGGGATGCGGGGATGCCGGCGGTCATGAGTCGGCACCCCGGCGAGACCACGGAGCACTGGTGCACGCGCGCAACGCTTGAGTACCGGGAGGCGTTCGGGATCGCGGGGCGTCGGATGGCGCGGCCCGGGTTCTTGGGACCGCCGTGGGGTTACCCAATGCTGGATGAGGGGTACGACGGCGCGATGGACGCCCTGGACGACGCCGACAATGCGCGCGGTGAGGCGGCGATCGGGTTGGACCGCGAGTTGCACCCGGCCGGCACCGATCGGTACCTCCACCGATGCGGTATCCGCAGACAGTGTCAGCACGACGGAACCATGAAACGTGCTGTGAGGCACGCTATTTGCGGTACCACCTGACATAAGGCTTATCGGCATATCTTCGGGTCCACGAAAGACCCTGCAATGCAAGCACTCTGCCAGGTATCTCCTGACCTAATCGTCACTGTGACGCAACGCGGATGAGGGTTTACCGTTCCACCGCAGAGGGGTGACCAGTCGATCTGGCGCCGACGACACCAAGCATCCGGAGCCCACGCCTTGCCACTTCCGCGTGGGAGTTATTCGCTTTGCAGGGGTTGAGGTTTTTCGCCGGTGATGAGCAAGGACCAGGTTAAGGGCCCGACGATGCCGTCGACCGGGTAGTCGAGGACGTGACCGGCGATGGCGGATTGGAAGTCGTTCACCCAGTCATCGGTTCGCGGGCCGAAGATGCCGTCAACGACAAGACCGTGGCTCGTCGTTCCGCTTGCTCCGATCCGGGAGTTGGCCTGGTCTTGCACGGCTTTGACGGCCGGTCCGACGCTGCCACGCCGGACGGTGACGATCACGGCCGACCAGGTTCGGGGGCCGACGATTCCGTCGACCACGAGGCCGTGAGCCCGTTGAAACTCCCGCACCGCTGTGTTGGTTCGGGGACCGAAGGTGCCGTCGACGACCAGGCCTGCGCCGTGGGCGTTCAGGAGATATTGCAGCGAGCGAACGGTAACCGGGGGGGCGTTGCTGCCCTGCCTTAGCACGGGCCAGGTCGGGAGGTTTGCCGCGGGAATCGCGGCCGAGATCGCCAACTGGACCGATGCCCTGGACTGCTCAGTCGGCGAGGTCGCTGTCCGGGCCGCAGCCGCCGGCACGGCGAGGGTGAGAAACAGGCCGAGAATCAGGGCACCGGACAGCCAATAACCGATCCTGCTGGCAAGACCATGCAGTCTTGCCAATATCGGATCGCCGATGGATCGTCCGATTGACGTTGTCGGCCAGTGGCTTTGGTGAT